>SESG01022438.1_pt1 | contig 17069 bp, 20 predicted proteins | sample 3171421 | NCBI WGS metagenome assembly SESG01 (sample SAMN10866946, study PRJNA518727) | freshwater metagenome | biome: subpolar coniferous forest; feature: holomictic lake; material: water; isolation source: holomictic Lake 227, 6 m and 8 m depth | place: Canada: near Kenora, Ontario | collected... | reverse complement strand
AGGAAGGGATCACCTACCAGTCCCTTAATTTTGGGACGTTCATGTTTGAGGTCGCCCAAAAGGAGGGTTACGCAAAGGACCGGGACGAGATGCGGAAACTGGACAAGGACGTCCAGAAAAACCTGCAGAAACTTGCGGCAAAAGCAATGTCCCAGATATCGGGCAATGTACTTATCGATACCCACGCATCAGTGAAGACTCCGAAAGGGTACCTCGCCGGTCTCCCGGAATGGGTACTGCGGGGACTGATGCCCGATGTCATCGTGCTCGTGGAGACGGATGAGGACCAGGTCCTGCTCCGGCGTCTCAGTGATGCAACAAGGGTCCGCGATATGGAAGGCGCGGGTGGCATTGCAGAGCACCAGCAGTTTAACCGCTCATTTGGGGCTTCCTATGCAATGACTACCGGTTACACGATTAAAATTATCCGGAACCAGGACTTCCTTCTTGAAAGGGCTACAACGGACATGGCCGATGTCCTCAGGTGACTAAATGGACTTAAAAAAATACAGTGGGTACATCGCTCTTCTGTTGGCGATGGTCCTGATCATCTCCTACAGTATCCCGTTTATTCGGGATGGCGTGGGGCAAAACATTAATACGGCTTTAGGTCCGATCGTTGACCAGCTGAAAATCCCGTTCTTCATCCTGATTATCATTCTTTCAACCGTCACGGCACTCTATTCATCTCTCATCCAGAAATATACGATTGATTACGAAAAAATGCAGGACACCCAGGAACGGATGAAGGAGTTCCAGAAGGAATACCGGGAAGCACAACTTTCGCAGGACGAAAAGCGGGTCAAGAAACTTGATGTAAAACGTGACCGGATGATGAAGGAGCAGCTGCAGCTCTCACAGCAGCAGTTCAAACCGATGGCGTACATTCTCCTTCTCACGGTACCTATCTTTTTCTGGTTGTTATTCCGGCTAGCTACCGATACCAGTTCTATTGTAATGCCGTTTTTTGGTGCCCACGCCCTGGCGGCAGGTATCCTGGGTCCCATTCCGGCGTGGATGCTCTGGTACATGTTCTGTTCACTTGCGATCAGCCAGGTGATCAGAAAGACCCTTAATATCGGGGGCCTCTGATGCGTATCACGGTGAGTGGACTTCCCGGAAGCGGGACCACTTCACTTGCACGCTACCTTTCAGAGAAGCATAACTTTGGACTGATTTCTGCAGGGGAGGTCTTTCGCCAGATGGCAAAAGAGCATTCCATGGATCTCCCCCAGTTCGGTGCACTTGCAGAGAGTGATCCATCGTTCGATCTGATGATCGATGAACGCCAGAAAGAAATTGCGGAATCCCGGGATAATATCATCGTAGAAGGAAGATTGTCCGGCTGGATGGTACCCTCCGCAGATTTAAAGATCTGGATTAATGCACCGCTTGGCTGCCGGGTCAGGCGGATCCAATCCCGGGATGAAGTTATTAACGAGGAAACAGCGAAACATACGACTGAAGATCGGGAACGGTGTGAAGCGCTGCGCTACCGGATGTATTACCAGATCGATATTTCTGACCTCGGGCTCTATCACATGATCCTGAACTCAGAGCACTGGGGTATTGAGCAGCTTGGTGCGATTGTTGATACCGCCATAGCGGTGACCAGGAAATAGTCTGTCGCGATTTACTTATTTTTATCCAACTTCACCAAAAAAAGCTTGGGCAATTGAGCAATGGTGTTACCTCGTCACACGGTTTAATCCCGGATACGGGGTAACCTGATAGTTAAAGACAGTAGGGCGGGATCATGGAAAATGTTGTGGATGGGGATGGGATCGACGTGCACCTCGTCAAAATATGGAATACTGATGATATCCGTTCACTGTACCGGGAAGCAGGGTGGTGGAAAGAAGAATGGGACCCCGCGCATCTCAATCTCCTGATCGCAGGCTCACTGGCATTTGCCGTGGCAGTTGATTGTGAAACCGGCAGCGCGGTGGCGATGGGACGGGTGATATCAGACGGTTCATCTGATGCCTATATCCAGGACCTGGTTGTGAAATCAGAGTACCGTGATAGTGGTATTGGGCGGAAAATTCTCACAACGCTTGTTACTTATTGCAAAGCCCTGGGTATTACATGGATAGCGCTGATTGCAGAGCCCGGGACTGAGCAGTTCTACGTGCCATCGGGGTTTGAAAGGATGGAAGGTTCTGTACCGATGATCTTTACGTCTCATTCAAAAGGAAGAATATCCCATGCTGACCAAACGTGATTTCAGACCGGTGACACTGGGTGATCGGGAATTTTTCGCGCGTCATTACCAGAAGTACCCTCAGGTGCACAGCGACAACACCTTCACGAATATGGTGTGCTGGAACCATTTTGCACATTACGAGTATGCCTATGTCCGGGGTAACCTTGTCTTATCCAGTACTATCGAAGAAAAAACCACGTTTCGCCCCCCGATTGGTCCCAGGGACCCATCAGTACTGGCTGATGTGATACAGCTCGCCGTTGCTGAAGGTGACGATGTCCCTCTTGTGCTGGTAGATAACCCATCGAAGTCATGGATCATGGGTGTATACCCTGACCTGCCACTGTACACGGACCGTAACTACCATGAGTACCTCTACCGCACGCGGGACCTTGCAGACCTATCGGGGAAGAAATTTCAGACTATCCGTCACCACCTGAATAAATTTCAGCGGAACTGCATGCCCGAAATAGAACCCATTACCGGGAAAAATTTAAACGATGTTCGGGATTTTCTCATACGGTGGTGCGAGTGGAAGAATTGTGATAGTGAACCCATCCTTACACACGAGAAAGATGCAGTTTTTTTTGCAATTTCGCATTTCATGGAACTAGGCCTGATGGGCCTTGCCATCCGTGTACGGGGATCCATTGGCGCAATGGCATGTTTTGAGCCCCTTAACGAGACTACCGCAGTCGTGCATTTTGAGAAGGGTCTACCCGATTGTGAGGGTATATACAAATCCATCAACCAGGAAACCGCCAAACTACTGCTTGACCGGTTTCCGTACATAAACCGGGAAAGTGATATGGGTGTGTCCGGGCTTCGCGAGGCAAAGATGAGGTACCATCCTGATCACATGATCGAGGTATATTACGTTAAGAAAGATGACCTCCTCGATCTGATCGCGAAGTAACCGGTGTCGCACTCTTTGATGTGGGGGAAACCTGGGGACCACAAGGACAAGCGCTTTTGATCAGGATCAGGTCGGGGACATGTGGTGGTACCCATTGGGATGATCCTGGTGGATCAGTTTTAGATGAGCGAATACACCCATATGCGTAACTCGCAGGGGCCCAAGGCACATGGTGCGGTTGTATGAAATCTTCCATGAGAATTTCATTTATTCAATAGAGCCCGCAAAACCACTCTTTTATACGCTCTTCTGCGCGTGTATATCCGCCGTCGAGGAAAACAGCACCGATAATCGCCTCAAGGGTCTCGGCCAGGACGTATGGCTGTTCACTGGCATTATGTTTCGCCTCCCCTTTTCCGAGGCGGATATATGGGCCGATATCAATTTTCCTGCCAATTGCTGCAAGGTTTTCCTCACGTTCAAGTTCGATCTTTCTCCTGGTAATCATATCGGGTGTAGTTACACCGCTCCGGATCAGGAGATCGATCAGCACGGTTTTCAGTACCGCATCACCCAGCGTGCAGAATATCTCCTGGTCTTCGCTTGAGATACCCCGCTGTCCCTGCTCATTTGCGAATGCCTTCCTTGTGAGGGCACGCTCGAGCAGTTTGCGGGTAATAAATTTGTAGTTCAGACAGTCTTCGATCTCGTTTTTCATATGCTCATCCTTCATAATCTCGAGGTTAAAAGCATAAAAATTGGCCTCCCGGCCTGATAAGGAGTGGCTCATTTGAGACCCCTCGGATATGTCTTCATTGTTGAAATCATCTCGTCTGCGGATGTCCAGGACCGTTGTAATCCCTGATGAACCTTGACCCTGTTGGATGTCTGGCATATCGGAATTCCTGGGGTCTGTGGTGATGCAGGCCAGGATTACGTTGATGGTGATATGGGTATTGAAACCCTTTAAAAATAGAAAACCCCCCATTAATCCGAAATTTTCCGGTAGTGATGATTAGATGGCTGACGGAATCAGTGCAATAATTCCATCGACGATTATTTTTACGGCAATTGCTGCAACAAGCATCCCCAGCACTTTTGCCATAATGTCAGTGACGCAGTCACCGAGGATTTTCTGTATATAGGCTGAGTATTTCAGGATAAGGAATGTTGCAAGGAGTGACAGGCCAATCGCAACTGCCGGTACCAGGATCCCGTAATCTTTCGAAAGGAGGAGGACGGTTGTTATAGCCCCCGGTCCGCAGAGAAGCGGTGTGCCGATTACAACGCCTGCAACCGTTTTTGAATGGTCTTTTGATTTCCCGATATCAATGCCAAGCGACATCTGCATACCCAGAATAAAGAGGAGTATACCCCCGGCAACCTGGAAACTCGGCAGGCTGATGCGGAGCACATCAAAGATCAGGAAGTTAAAGAAAAGGAAAATATACATCAGGAAGCCTGCAACGGCGATGGCGATAAGTGCCTGCCTGCTGATTTCCGCCTCTGATTGTCCTTTTGTCATGGCGGTGAAGATTGGGACTGACAGGAGGGGGTCAAGGATAACGAAAAGGGCACTGAAGGAGAATATTATTGCACTAATTGTATCCGTCATAAATTCAGCACTATTTTGGATTTTTTCACGGATAAAACAGGTGGTCAGCCCGGGTCAGTCTTACCTCTGAAAATGGGTGGCGCGTTGCTATTGTAAGTTTGAATGGAGATTTGGTGCCCGGTCACTGGAAAGGGAAGGGCCAGGTTAGTAATACAACCATGAAACTGGTATTAATTTTAAAAAACGCCAGAAATAGGTAAAAGCTCTTGAATCTGGTTAACCTGATCGGGGGTTGATGCCAGTTTCTGGGGGGTCCGACAAAACAATAACGTCGGGTGCCATATCAGGAGCATTACATCGTGGGTAGTTCATTGCAAATAATTCGTCGATTGAATCCAAGTTGCTAAACTGTGTATGCGAGCCGGGATCTCCACTGCTCGCGATTACAGCAGGGTGTTAGCGGCGGTCAATAAGTCGTTTCGGGCGCCCTTTCAGGGTATGCAGTTCAAGTCCCCCCTGCGTTGTGAATCTGAAGAGGACCCTGAAGGATTCATCTGCATATGCAGATCTGAGCGCAGGGCGTCCTTTTAGGAAAGAATCAAGGAACCGTTCACTGACACCTCGTGTATCACAGTGGTCCGGGTCCTCGCTTTCGAGGCCAACCCTCATGATGGTCTCCTGATCGTCCTGTCCGGTGTAGAGGAATGCCTCGTATTCACCGGTCAGGTACTGCATGTTTTCATGCTGGAACACCCCCCGTTCAATATCGACGCGGTTAAACGGGGCCCCGTTTACCCACACGGTCTCAGCTTCCCGTTGTGGGTTGATTATTCTCATATGTGTACGGCCGCAGGGGCATTGTTCGCGTGAAATGACTGCCGTGGTGTCCTCTGTGTCATAATTAATCAGGAGTGTCCCACATTTTGCACCTACTGGCAGCAGCGTGGTGAGGACCGCCCTTCCATATTCCCCCTCTTTTACAAATTCAGCCATGGCTGGGTCGTAAATATCGAGGTGAACAAGGTCTTCGGGTACATGAAGCCCGCTGAGCTGATGACATTCCCCGCACATGCTGCCCTCCGTGCTCCCGTACGTATTGTAGATACCACAGCCCCACAGTTCACGGACATATTCCCTTGCTTCCGGTGCAAAACCCTCACCTCCGACAACCAACCTTTCAAGGCCCAGATCCTGGATATTTATCCCTTCATTGCTTAATCTTCGTGCAAGGTGAAGAAGTTTGAAAACACTGCCTATAATCGCGGTTGGGCGGTAATTCGTGAGTGTCCGTACTGGGAAATTACAGTTGCCGGTAGGGATCATGGTAAATCCAATCCGGTGGGCCGCGAGGGTCATGGTGTTTGCCCCGACATTCATACCATACGTAGTACAGGCAACCACCCGGTCACCCTTGTTAAACCCCTGCGAAATAAAAATCCGGGCGTATTTCTCCGCATACCTGAGCCATTCCTCATATGCCAGGAAAAAACTCTTTGGTACCCCTGACGTCCCGCTTGTCTCATGGATTGTAAAAATATCCCCGAGGGGCGCACTCAGAAAACGGAACTCTGGTGTCTGGGGTGGCTGGTTCTCCCGTACCGTCTTCCCTGAAATAATCGGAAGGGTGAGAAGGTCCTCGTGGGTCCTGATATCCTGGGGGTCAATATGATGGGTTTCGAACCAGTCCCGGTAGAACGGGGAATATTTCGCCGCATAAGAAATAGTATAACTGACACGCTCATCGATTAAGGCATTAAGGTCATCACGGGTAAGTGTCTCTACCGTTTTGTTATAAAACCGGTTTTTATCCATAAGAAAACTCTTTTGGGTGCACTCCCATAAGTGTTCTGTTATTCTCACCCGGTATTCCACCTGGGGCAAAGTCCTGCAATCCAGTTATCCTGTTGTAAAACTTGATTAAAGTCCAAATGTTAGTTTGAGTGAACGGATGAGGACTATTTCCATTAGAATTTCGCCAGGGCATCCTCTGGGTGGGTCTGTACTTTCAATTCCGTCCTGAAATCACGTCTTTGTGTTTTATGTACCGTTGGGTCTCCTGGAAGTATGTGTAAAAAAAATGCATGATGTATGGTTCCCCTTGCGGTCTTCTTCATTGTAATGTATTTGTCCCCGCAACAGGTCTGGTAGTATAATTTCTCCAAATGTCCGGGTTTTTAAACCAGGGGATGCAATACCCCGGGGTTTAATGGCGTGTACTTTTCTCCGGGCATGGTACATATAGTGTAGGGGGTGGATGAGGCACGGGCCCCGGAGATTGGTATGCAGCTGGCGGGAGAATGATTCCTGGTGTGCTCCTTCGTGTAAGTGGTGTGATGCGACCCCGGGCTGCAATCCCAAATCCAGTAAGAGGGAAAATATTAGTTACTCCCCGGGAGCAGACGACGAGGCCCGGATGATGGCCGGCATTCGCACAAGGATAAACCATTTCCTGTCGGAAGGTTCGTTGGTAGGCCGCGCCCGGTATTACTACAACAAGAGGGTATGCGTGACCTACGGTACCCCGAAATCTGGTAAATAAATTCATAAAACTCTTGAATTATCTAAAAAATCTCCGTTAATGGGTAATATCCCCTCCACACCTATATTCTTTTCGTTCTGGTTACCTCGTCCCCATAGGCATTTTTTATCCGTCCTTAACGAATACAACTAATTAGAGCGATCTTATCCGGGTTCTGCCGTATTCGGTCTCCGCAAAAATGGTCCGTAGTCCAGTGTATCGTGGTGCTGTAACAAAGGGTAAAGCTGTTTGTATAACTGGTCTCGTGACAAAACTGAGATGATGTATGGGATACTGTTATCGTTTATAAGGGAGAAGAAATAATAATGGAAAATAAAAAAAATTATCCTTCACTAAAAATTCAAAACATTGTCATGACCGGAAGGATCGCTGATTCTTTGGACATTCAACATATTGCAGAAAAACTTGATGGCTGTGTTTTTACCAAGAAAAAATTTCCTGGTGCTGTTTACCACATGAAAGAGCCAAAAATCGTGGCATTGCTCTTTAATTCCGGAAAAATCGTTTTTACGGGTATTACTTGCATGGAGGACTACCAAAAAGGTCTTGGGCTTCTGATCAGTCAGTTAGACGGTTTGGGGATAAAGACTATGGCAGTACCTGATATTTCCGCTAAAAATATGGTCTGCTCATACGACACCGGGCTGAAAATTAACCTCACAAAAGTGATTACCACGTTCGCGTATGAAAAAATTGAGTATGAGCCAGAACAATTTCCAGGGCTCGTTTTCCGGATCGATGAGCCAAAAATCGTGGTATTAATTTTTTCTTCCGGAAAGATAATTCTCACTGGTGGGACGAATATCGAAGATGTAAAATCTGCAATTGATCAATTGATGAAAAAACTAACACCCATCTGCTAATTATGTCTGATTAATGTCTGATTACATTATGAATGGTAGTTCAAAATCCCTGTCAAGAGGAAACATTTTTCCCTTCTGAAACCTGGGGGCAGGGTATTTCCCCCAGGTTCAGCATTGTATTTTGCCTCTGTTGACCCGGCACACGGGTACGTTTTAGTCCGTAACCAGTTTGTGCCGCTGCCTTTTTTTTTCATGCATGCGGTCGTTTTCGAGGCACTCGTTTTTAGGCCAATATGGGTAACCGGCTCCCGACCTAATCCTGGAGGCCAGCACCCGTCCGGCTCTGCACTCGGATGTGCCTGGTTTGTGCAGTTCATGCGACTTTCTCCATTGTTGTCTTCCGGTAACTCCAGTTCCCGTCATGATCGTTGCGAAATCCCAAGGCTTCCCAGAAGCCGATGGCTTTGTAACGGACACGGTTGGCGATGACAATCTTGAAATTGCCCTTGCAATAGTCCACAAACTCCCTGCCATAGCCTTGCCCCTCCCATGCCGGGTAGATGTTTAGCGAGTAGATATGAATCGTTACATCCTGGATTAGGCAGCGGGCTTTACCAACGCGGTCACTCCCGATCGAAATATCTGCCCAGTCGTACTCTGAATGTTGCTGTTCTTTTGAAAGGAATTCAATCGTCAGCGTCATGAAAAAAATCCTGCCTTACATAAACCCATGGCAGAACGCAAGCACGTTTTTACCGAGGTCCGGCTGGTAATATCCACCTTCCAGTATGGCAAACCTCCGGTTTTTAGCCGCCTGTTTGGCAAACCGTTTCATCAGATCCCCGATCAGGTAAAAATCAGACGTGGTAAGTTTCCTCCCTGCATCTTTTTCGTACGAGTCAAAGCCTGCGCAGACACATACGATGTCTACGGAGGGGATATCGTGGATGAAATTTCGGATTACCTCAATATACGCCTCGCGGTCATCGGCGTACGGGTTCAGGATGTGGCAGTCTTTCCACCCGGATAGTACCGCCTTCGTGCCGTCACCGGTATGGGCATCGAAATCCAGGATAAAGGCTGATTTGATCCGTTGCTGTTGTCGTAATCTCAAAAGGGCGATTCCCATGTTTGAAAAAACACAGTAACCCCACGACGATTCCCGGTAGGCATGGTGCCCCGGGGGTCTCAGGCAGGCAAAAGCCGGTTCACCGCCGATGCCAATATCGGATGCCATGATTGCTGCCCCGGCGGCAAGCAAAGCCATGTCGTATAGTTTTGGGTTTGCCCTGACAGTATCAACGTAGTGTGGCGTGTGAGCCAGCAGCACCGCTTCTTCATCTGCCGGGCAGGGGCGTATAATTTCCAAATCCTTATCCCGGCTGATTACATCCATGATAGCCTCCATCCTGCCCGGGTCTGCCGATCCGTTGTTGGCATAGTCCGATTCGTAGAACTTTTCGTGAAAGAGTATTTTCATGACTGATCTCCTTTACCAGGGTACAAATGTTCTGTCAGGCTTCGTTCGACGACGGGTGGTTCTAAACGGTGAGGGGGACCCGGGCGGTAGTTCCCCTACTTAATTTCCGGTCGTGCTGTTGTGGTCACCTACCAGGATACCCGCGGTCCGGGGATGTGATGTGCAAGGGATAGTATCGCGAACGGACGCAGATTTTTACCTGCGTAAAATCCGAAATGTGTAATCATATGAAGACCACCCCATGGGTATTACTACGTATTCGGCCCGCAACCAAAATACTTTCGTTGGATTTTTAAGTTTCGCTAAAAAGGCGGTAACACTCCTTACACTTCAAATCTTACCCTTTGTTGAAGATGATTGCGCTGATATCCGGGTGCAACATCCCGTTTCTCCAGAGAATATTCGGGGTGGCATCAGAAGTGAGTGCAATACCAAAACACCCGATAGGGGCCCAAGGATAATATCGCCAGGAACACCTGGTAATTATTCATCCCAAGAAGCTTTCAGGCAATGGAGATTACCATGTACCACCACGATATTCCGGGGTTATTCCAATGGGAATTACCGATTATTTCTCCGTAGGTGGGAGGATATAGGTGAACATAAGCCCGATCATCAGATGAAACTGGGTGTACGGTGCGTAAAGTACATTACGAATACCCGGACCGATACAATAAGAACGGGAATTAGGTGTGGCACTGCACGATACGGTAAACCTCATATGTGTGGAGGTGTGTTCATAACAGTCCGGATAAAGATTTTTTTTGTATTGCGATGTATTCCTGTGAAACTACCCGTTATGCTTTATTCATGGATCTCACAACCAGGACCGGGCGGTCTGCTCTTCTCACAACCGCATAGGTTGTGCTTCCGATCAACAATTCCTGCAGTCCACGGAGCAAGCCCTCCCCGCGCGGGCTAATTGCAATGAGTGTAGCATGTTCCTCTTCTGCGAGAAGGTTGATCTCATCAGGAGGATAGCCTACCCGGACATAGTCCTTCACGGTAAACCCTGACTGAGTAAGTTCGTCACGTATTGCACCAAGTTTCATTGCTGCACTGTTAATATATTCAGTGTGCCCTGTGTCGTTTGTTTTTGCATGGACCACGTGCAACAGGATAACTGTATCCACTCCCTGTGTAGCCTTGACAAACCTGATAACATCAGCGGAATGTGCAGAAAAATCAGTAGGGACAAGGATTCTGGAGAACAACGGCCGATTTGCATGAATACCTTCCGGGCCCGGCATCACACCGGCCTGTGGAGATTTTACCAGGAGTAGGGGGATGGATGCGTGATGCAGCACGTAGGTGGATACACTTCCAAGAAAAAGATCGCGAAGGTTTTTTCCCCTTGCCCCCATGATAATCATGGAAACTTTTTCTTTATCCGCGGTTTTCAGGATCCTGGAACCAATAGTTCCCGTATCGACCGTTTTTTCCATTACATCTACATTAGTCTGTACCGCCAATCCAAAATTTCCGATAACCTTTTCATTTTGTGCCATGAGGCCTTTCACATGTACGATCTCTTCACCTGAGCCCGTTCCCGTTTTTGGCGGACTTGTGGCGTCCACTACATGTAAAAGCACCACTTCCCTGATACCTGGAATTTGCCCGATACATTCCGTAATTCTTTGCGAGGGAAGAGAGAAATCCGTGGGGAATAAGACTTTATGATACATCTGACCTGACCTGTATTGTAATTGGGCAGGAACTTTTAAAAAGTCCGCCCACTTCCAGGTTTTCGTCCCTGGAAACGAGAAATGAAAAAATGAATACTATACGTGGTATAATCAAAAAAATCGGAGTCATTGGGACCCGGTTTATAAAAAGGTTGGTTGATGCGGCAACAGCCCTCCTGATTCCAAACCATCCTGGAGGTTTTTTTGTGGGGGTATGTAATTGTCCGGAGGTCCGAAACCCAGGGGCTCCAATCCCCGCGGGGGTCATACAACGTGTGCAGTTCAGTTAGACCCGTTTTCTTCTCCCGGATCGGTAATGAAATATGCTTTTCCACCGCAAATGATAAGCCTGTATCTAATTCCCTTATTGCATGGTTTTTCTGCCCGGAAAACTTCGTTTCATTCATCAAATTCAATATAGCAATCCTTGGGTTTTTTATAAGTATGGCGATTTTCAACTCCTTCATGTGCAGACTAAATAACCGCCTTCCCTTCCCGGTAACCGAATGAAGGGGCACAATAAGGACCTGCCGTTTTCAGCACACCCCCGCCTGTATTCCGTTGATTTGTGAATGATATGTTCAATTTCGGAACGATCGGATATTCCATGGTTCTTTTTCCGCATAATGACCTACTGGTTCTCTAAAATAACGGTAATTTCTCAAAATTGTTGTAATGGCATTTATTAAAAGATTAGCCGTCAGGTACTCTAAGCATGGGCATCTTCCGGTTCGAGAACAAATATGCTGCGCCGACGAGGGAACAGCGTGAGCGATATATGAAAGGTGATACTGAGGAACACCTCTTCGGTCCTGATAACCTGATCATGCTCATTGTCTATGATGAGGCGGCATACCTGAAAGATGACATCGACGGGGTCCGGATCCTTTTCACCGGAGCACAGGACAAGCAGAAGGTGTATGACGAAGTGAGGAGGCTGCTTGAATACCATGAGCAGCCGGATGTAAATAAGGATGCGTTTAAAGCAGGAAATGATGTTTGATACCCATAATAGTGGTAGTTACTTTTTTTTGGTCTTTCATTGATAGACCTCATGGTTAAAAATGTCCGCACCATTGTTGAGTACTTCGATGACCCGCTCTTCATGCACCCTTCAGGTGAAGATGCTGAATGGTGTGGTCTTCACCGATGCTTTACATTGTTTTGAGGAACGATTGGGCCCTGGTAATCATGGATGAGGGTCACATATTGCTCCGTGATTAACTGCTCCGTTGCCTCTGCGAGAACTCCCCCCCTTATCTATGCACATGATTGACATGATTATCGCCTGGTCTTCCCATAACGAGGAGCGGATGGCCGTGTTATTTTCACCATATCACGTGCATTATTCATTGAGCTTATAGAATGCCCCTGACAACAACCAGGGGGTCAGCGTAAACTTCTGCGCTGGCAGGGGTTTCGGTCTTCACCACTACCTTTCCTGCCGTTTCCCGGGGTTTAAAGGTGTGTACTATTTTTTCTGGGCCAGGTAGATATGGAGCAGGAGCAGGATGAGGAACGGGCCCCAGAGATAGGTATGCAGCCGGTAGGAGACCGATTTCGAAAGGACTCCCAGTGTAAATGGCGTGACGAGATCCGGGGTGGTAATTCCGAATCCCGTAAGGAGGAATACAATCGTTACTCCCCCGAGGAGCCATATGACAAGCCGTTTTACATCGCGGTCTTTCATTCAGATACCCTCAATCGTTCATCCGTTATCCGGGTTTGCCCGGGGTTTTTGCAAACGTTTAAGCAAAAAATGAGTCACTAGTATCTCCTCCAATGGAATAACCGCGTTGTTCCCAGTATCCCCGATAGGACGGATCGTTGGAAACCTCTATTTTGGTCACCCATTTAATCCATTTGTATCCCCACTTGTCTTCTGCCAGAAGCTGGAACGGATAACCCCGATCTTCGGGCAGGGTCACGTTATTCATTCCATAAGCGAGAATGATATCATTCTTTTCGATATAGTCGAGAGGTAGCGATGTTGAGTACCCATCAGATGCGTAGAAGATTACGGTATTGGCATCAGCGCCGACACCTGTCTTTTTGAGCAGGTCCTCAACTTTAATGCCCTGCCAGAGAATTGTAGCGTCCCAGCCCTCCACGCAATGCAGGGTTACTACCTTCTGGTAATCCGGGAATTCTTTTACCTCGTTGTAGGTCAGGTTCGTGGGTGTTGTCACAAGCCCCCCGATTTCCAGCCTGTAATTACTTATGTTCACATGTTGCGGGCCTTTAATTGAGTTTTCCCGGAAGTCCGTGATTGAAGATAGTCTCTCTCCCTGGTAATTCTTAACTTCCACCGCGGCAAGTACCCTGCTGGTATTAGTCTCCGGAACGCCCGGTTTTATAAACAACCCGGTGATATCGGCGATATATACAACCGCCACCGCGATAATGATAATTAATAAGATGGACCGCTTAAAATCCATGCGGTGTACCCTTCATTTCATACGGTATTGTCATACTACATCCAATTTAAAAATCACATTGGTACCTGAAAGATGATTATCTTATTGAAACCTGCAGTACGACCTTCTGAAACCCGGGTAATCCCCTGGTCCCGTGTATTACCACAACCTTTACTTTTATGTGGTCCAGGTACCATCTCTTATGTATCAGGCTCATTCATGATTGACGGGTTGGGCTTGCAAAAAGATGGTGTTACAACGATGGCGGAAATTAACCGATATAGGTGCAAATTGTGTGGTTATGTGTACTCCCCGCTTCGTGGGGAACCGCATAACGGGATCCCTGCCGGGACAGCCTTCGAAGACCTGCCAGAGACTTACCTATGCCCGATCTGTGGTATGGAAGGTAAAGGGAAAATCGGAAAGTGGGGATTCGATGAATGGGTACCTACAAAATATATCTGCAGTGTCTGTGAATATGTATATGACCAGGACCGTGGCGAGCCGCACCGGGGTATTAAAGCAGGTACTCCATTTTCAAAGTTGCCTGATGATTACCGGTGCCCGGTCTGTAACCTGGACCCGAAGATCAAAGCCGCATTTGGGCCGGTAGGGACTTCCGGGTTTGGGCCGCTCTATATATAAGCGGATAAAACCGGAACCAGTCGTTTTTTCTTTTTAATCTGGATTTCATTCGTGGCTTCGTGTATCACCCGAGTTCGAACGTAGTCACACCGAATATCTGTTCAATCGGTAATTTTGGTAGTTCCCTGGTATACATCCGGGCTGTTCCAAAAACTTCCGTCATTCCGTGTCCCTTTGCAAGGGCAATCCCTGCAGTGTTTGGTTCCGGTACATCAAGGAATACCGGCAACCCTTCCGCAACGGCAGAAAGGGCGGAATAGATTGTTTCAGCAGTTTGTGGGGTACCTGCGAACAGGGGTCCGATTTTATACCCGTTGAGGCACTTCCTGATGAACCCGTACCCGGAGATCGACCCGTTGTCAATGCTTGCGTACCCTTTACAGTCAGGCTGGTACAGGAAATGTTTCAGGAACCCTTCCCGGACTGCCGGAAAAAACATGCTGTCGTATGCGAGGATCCGGGGAAATGGCACCTCGCGTAGCGGGGTAAGAGATTTGTCGACGGTACCACCACCCTTGCCCTCAAACCTGATATTCCGGTAAGCGAACCGAAAGCCTGATTTCTGGTAGACTGGTTGCAAGGCGAAAACGCCATCAATGCCGAAATTGTAACCTTTAGAATATGTGAGCACAAAGTCCAGTACTGCCCTCCCAATCCCCATGTCCCGGTAGTCAGGGTGCACGATATACAGCCCACCGAACATAAAGTCCTCGCCGTACCGGACCATTGAAACACTACCGACCATGTGATCCTCTGCATCAATTGCGAAAAAACCCGGCGGGTCTGCCTGGTAGAATGTATCGGCATCATGCAGGCCGGGGTTCCACCCCTCATCCGCTGCCCATGCAATAGCTGTATCAGCTTCGCTCCGTGTCATCTGGCGGATTCTGGCAGGGATTTTTGTTCCGTTCAGTTCAAGTTCCATCTATTATCAGGAGGTTTTTGGAATAAAAGAACCTGCTGGCACCCCCGGGTGTGTTCATCAGGACAAAACTTTAAAGAGCCAATACTTTACGAAACTGACAATAAATAAAGGTAAGGTAACGAACGGGCCGGAGATCCGGGACGTTGGAAAATTGAAAAAAATCAAACGGAATTCAATACGTTTTTGGAATTTTCGTCAGGAACGTATATTGTATAACGTGTTCTGCACCGTTTACAATTCGCCTCGCGGGTTTCTTTGTAGTACGGTTTTGGCATGTTGTACAGAATTTTATTCTCATTATTGCAGGATGGACACGTGAACCGGATTGCATAGCCACTTCTCGATCCGATAATAGTAGGGATTAAAGATTCCTTTGTCATTGTGTATGGTCTGGTTGTAGTCTTACTATATGACCTGTACATGATTGAGGCCCTGAAGTTTCCCTGCCACCCTGTTGAATGGTGACTGTCGGAGCCTTACGGGTTTCTACGATATACTATTATTAGCTCTGCAAGGTTATAGCATGATGGGACTAAAAACCGGAAAATGAGCCCGGATTAATAATCTTTTTTTTTTTGAAAAACGGTAAAAAAAAATTAGATGAGTTTGAAGATGGGGTGCTCATCAGCCTTGACATCGATGCCGAGCTGACGGGTTGCCTCAAGGACTGCAATGTCCGTGTAGGCCTGCGCCGTCATCATTGCTTCGCAGTTCTCGATAGGTCCGTACATGATCAGGTCCGCACCGAGGGTGCTTGCGATCATGTTACAGCCAATATCAGGGGCTGACCATGCTGCCTGTATGACTCCTTCCATACCACCCTGGTAGTGGTGTAAGAGCTGGGCTTTATATGCATCCTTGCCGTTTAAGGATTCTGCCAGCTTGGAGGGGTTCTTCTTTGAACCTTTCCAGCGCTTGAGCCAGGTCCATGATACGGTCATGTTGTGGTATGCACCACCGGTCGGGTAGCCGTGGATTGCCTTGCAGGCAAGGATCTCACGGTAGGAACCACCAGAGCCGAGGCCGAGCGGGGTTGCCGCAGTGTCGAGAATCGGGCGTGTAATTCCGCACTCTTCTGCGATCTGGAGCATACCCTTTGTCTGCCCTGCGACGCCACCCTCTGTGAGCACTTTTTCCCTGCCGGCAACCGATGGGTCGCCAGGGTTGAATGCAAGCACAATTGCTGCATTGACGTCGCTGTTCTTCAGTGCCTCCATGCTCTCCGGCAGGATAGACCCGTTGATCGAGTTGTAGATCGCACGGTCTGCAAGCCCGACCTCGGTCACGTATTTGCATGCGTGAATCAGTGCGGCTGGCGCTGAGGAGTCCATCAGGAATGCAGTCTTGTTGTCGATGCTGTCAAACCAGTTGAAGTAACTCTCGAATGCCTCGCCGTACTCGGCGATGATCTGGATGAAGTGCTTGATCCCGGTCATGTCAGAGAGTTCCTGACAGCGGTTCCAGAGTGCCTCAGCCGTTTCCTTATTTATGGTGCCTTTGTGGTCATCAAGCACAACTTCGTGCTTGTTGTAGAAGATGGATGCACCCAGTACAGTCGGATATTCACCCGGCTGGCCACCAATCTTGGTGCCGTTGAAATCCCAGACTTTCTGTTCTTTTTCGAATCTGAACATTTTTTATCGACCTCCCTTACAGCAATACATTCAATTTTGGCAACAAAACTAACAACATAACAAATACCATTAATCCTGCGACCAGTCCGTAGAGTATACCAATATCGCGACCGATTTTTCTCCCAGTACGCTGGGCAATCTCCGCATCGGCAAACTCAATATTTTTCTCAATCTTGTCGAGTCTCTTCTCAATCTCAAGGAATTGTGGGTTAACACCTGCAGCAGCGACTTCTGAGCCCCCTGCAGCTTCCTTGACCTCGATGACCATCGGGTCAGCGGCGAATGCGCCCGGATCACGTGCCGTGAGTTCGCCGATCTTGGCCT
>SESG01004155.1_pt1 | contig 17072 bp, 11 predicted proteins | sample 3171421 | NCBI WGS metagenome assembly SESG01 (sample SAMN10866946, study PRJNA518727) | freshwater metagenome | biome: subpolar coniferous forest; feature: holomictic lake; material: water; isolation source: holomictic Lake 227, 6 m and 8 m depth | place: Canada: near Kenora, Ontario | collected... | reverse complement strand
GGAGCCTGGGGACTTACCGCCTTTAATGCCGGATGACCACTCAATGCAGCCATTGTGGAATAAAAACCGGGATAGGATGTACCCAATACACCCACACGTTGGTTGTTATTCCCAATATTTTTGATGATCCAGTCGATGGTGTCATAGGTATCACTGGCTTCATCAATATCAGCAGATGTTTTCTTATTGGGATTGAAGGGTCTCACATCCATAAACTCGCCTTCGCTCATCCATTTTCCCCGGACATCCTGTTTGACAAGGATATAGCCTTCACGCATATAATTGCGATAATAGCTGTTCCAATAGTTACTCCACTTATCAACTCCGTAAGGCGAACACGAATACGGAGTGCGCGACATCAGCACAGGGTGCTTATCAATTGTGTCTTTCGGAATGTAAAGAGACGTGAACAACCTGATTCCATCCCTCATTTTGATATAAACCTCCTTTTTTATGTAGTTATTTCTAATCCATATTGAATCCTGTGAATTTTGGGCCAATACAAAACTTAATCCATTACATATCAGCAAAATAAGAAGGAGAATTTTTTTCATACAATTGTTCTGAGTCGTTAGAAATAAAAAATCTGGAATCAATATTTGATCAAGTTCGATGATGGAAGTTACTGAATTATTAAAAGAAGAATTTTGTCCTGATTACCTGATTAAGATTACAAATTATAGGATACAATCCGCTTTTCAAAGCAAACACTATTTTTTGCATTTTCATACTGCCCGAAATTCAGTATTTTTAAGTATCCGTTCTTCTGGTAAAGCCTGATTGCTTCTGGTTGTTTGATTCCGGTTTCAAGAATGCATCTTTTGTACCCAAGTTCTATGCACCAGGATTCCAATTCAGCTAAAATAACTGATGCAATGCCACTTCCTCGTTTGTTTGGCCTGACGAACATCCGCTTAATTTCCATTGAATCAAATGAATACGCCTTGAAAGCTCCGCAACCAACCGGTTCATCCTTGTCGAATGCAACCACAACATGCCTTATTTGATCTGTTTTGTTAAACTGGGCATAAAATGAATGTTCATCCCCATCCCGGATTTTCAATTCAACATCAAGTTCTTTCACCAACAATTGAAAAATTGCATCTTCCGAGTTGGTTCTTTTGATTGTAATCATACGCAATTGAATGTACTGCCTAAAGATAATTTAGAATTTCAGAAAATTTACAGTTGAGGATAACACCTATTAAATCCAAAATAGCCATACAATACAGAACACTATCTTAAATATCAAACTATTAACCAGTATCAGTAGGATCTTAATTCGATACTAAAAGTCTCTTCTACTGGAATTTCGGTACTTTAACTTTTCTAAGGAACTTAATTTCCCGGTCAGATATCAATCCCCCCGATAGCTCGTGTATATATAACCGTTGGTAATAATTGCAAGATCTCAGTGTCAACCTATCGCATAAAATCCACTTGTTCAGACTTCATTTTTTGCCACCATCCCTAGCTCAAATATGGCTTTAAGCCTGAACAACACCACAAAAATTAGTCCCCAAACTGCAAGCACACAGGAGATGAAAGTAATAAAAAGCCATATGGGTGTTTTCTGAACTACATTCCACAGCGCACGTGATTCGTTCAACGGGGGTTTGTTGGAGGGGACTCCTATGGCCACATCTGCTTCGGTTTTGACTAAACCAAAAAGTTCCTCATTAGACAACTGAGCCAAAAGTGACAGTTTTCCGGAGGGATCTCCCGGCAGGCTATTTGGAAAATTGAAAGTGGTTTTTCCTTCCGCATCAGTATCGCCGGGTTTATCAACCAAGAGATTGCCGAAATAACATTTGACGAAAAGTTTTACTTCGAGTCCGGCCAGGGGTTTAATCAAGGAGCCATTTTCGCCTGTCACTCTGGCAACCACCGTTGTCCGGGACTGATCCCACGTGAGTTGAATGCGAACCTTGTCAAAAACCGCTCCGGCGAAAGTCGGCTTAATGGCAATCAACTGATTGTAATCTTTGTTGAGACTCCTGATAAATGCAATGATGTTCCAGACTTCAGCAGAAGTGAGCACATTTTTGAAAGCCGGCATGGGACCCCTCCCTTCACTGATTTTATACTGAAGAGCGCCATCGCTGTTTTGTTGCATTTGTGTTGCTGCCGGGTCAGGAGGCTGCGGAACCAGCTTGATGGCATTGTTTTTCGCCGGTTCGCCATGACACGATTTGCAGTTGGTCATGTAGAGTTCTCTTCCCGAAAGGCGGTTCTGCCCGGCAAACATTGCTTGGCTAAGCTTTGCCTGCCGATCTGCCGGAACCTCCCAGATTGTTTGAGCTGAAAGAGAAGCAGCACATAATACAAGGAGAATGATAAGAATGAATCTACTTGTCATGGTGATTGTTGTGTCAATTATTCAACAGGCTGCAGATCAGGATGAGCACTCTCTTCTTCCGCAACTTCCCAAATCGGTATAACAGGAAATAATTTCATGAGAACTGAGATGATCATCACGGCCAGTGTGATAGTGCCAATTGTAATTGCAGTTTCAACAATGGTAGGATGATATACCATCCAGGCATCGGGTACGTTTTGTTTGGGCAGGAATGGGGATTCCATGGTTGGCACAACGATTAAAAGACGTTTAAACCAGGAAGCGATCAAAACCACAATCGCAATGAGCAGCAATGGTAACGGTTTGCGTAAAGGCTTGATCAGCAATAGGATCATTGGAATAATCAAACCCAGAAGTTGTACACTCCAGAACATAAAAGCGAACTCCCCTACAAACAATTCGGTCAGGTGACGGGCCTCAAAAGTCTTCATCTTGTAAGCAGGAACCAGGTACTCGTTCAGGTTAAAATAGAAATAAACGATTGAAACCAGAAAAAGCAATTTCCCCATCTTGTCAAAATGTTCAAGTGTGATATATCGGTTCAGTTTGAAGTTGTTGCGGACAACGAACATCAGGATAATCAGTGCGGCTGATCCTGCAACAAAGGCACCCGAAAGGAAGTAAGGGCCGAAAATGGTGCTGTCCCAGCCTGGGCGGGTCGTCACAGCAAACAACCAGGATGTGACCGTATGAATGGCAAAGGCAGTTGGTACAATCAGAATAAGCAGGATACGCACTGCCTTCAGTAATATTTTATATTGCTCCTTGGTATGCTGGAAATTAAAGGAAAGCAATTCATAGGTTTTCTGTAACCAGGAAGGTGCATGTCCCATCCGACCCCTGCTGATAGCCATATCCGGAATCATGGTAAGGACATAAAGTAATATGCTCAGTGTCATGTAGGTGGTCACAACGGTGACGTCCCACATAATCGGTGACTGGATTCTCCCATACATGAAAACGTAAGGCAATCTTTCTGGACGCCCCATGTCAGACACGATCACCAGACCAGCTACCGCTGAAAATGCGACGGCGATAATTTCTGCCATCCTGCCAATTGGTTTGATCCATTTATAGCCCATCATCCCAAGAACTGAGCTGATCAACATCCCAATCAAACTAGTGGCCACAAAAAAGACAAAATTGGATATGTACATTCCCCAACTCACATAATCTCTCAGTCCGGTAACAATTAATCCATTGTCAAGCTGAATGTAATAGGCATAGAGACAGACCAGCAAAAGTGTGGTCAGACTGGCCATCCAAATAAAAAAACTCCGGTCGGCACCAACCGGTCTCAAAATATCCGAAGCTATACGATCCAGCCGCTTATCTTTCAAAAAATTGGTATTTACTTCTGACGCCATAATTGTTGGGTTGTTAATTTTTCTGTAAATCAGATTCTGCTGCTTCCATGCAAAAGGCAGTGGATTTTGATAAAAAGAAATTATATGTTATTGATTATATGAATTATACGAAATACATTCTGCAACATTAAATAAGACACATCATTCAGAATTGAGATTTTCTCCTAACTTCGTAACCCGATAGGAATGAAGGTGGGCAAATCTGTTACTATTTCAAAAAGAAAATCGAATATAACCTTAAGTAATTGTAAGTTACCAGTTGTAACCAACCAATTTTTAATGAATCATTACTAAAATGACAGCCAATTTTTGTTTAAATCTACATATTTATTTTAAAACATCGCGGTAGATGAATGATTTTTCGACGCTGAAAAAGGCTCTGAAAGGGGAAATTGCAACCGATGACACATCGTTAATTCTCTATTCCACAGACGCGTCTGCATACAAAGAACGACCTGTTGCTGTTGTATTTCCAACGAATAAAGAAGATATTCTTCAGACAATTTTATTCTGCAGGAAGCATCGCATCGGAATTATCCCCAGAACGGCAGGCACCTCACTTGCCGGACAGGTAGTAGGAAACGGAATAGTAGTAGATGTTTCCGGAACAATGACCCAAATTCTGGAGATCAACAAGGCAGAGAACTGGGTAAGGTTGCAACCCGGAGTTGTATTGGATGAACTCAATCTACACCTGAAACCTCACGGTCTTTTCTTCGGACCGGAAACCTCTACATCCAACAGATGCATGATCGGCGGAATGGTCGGAAACAATGCGTGCGGTGCTCACTCACTGATCTACGGGAGCACGAGGGATCACCTTCTTGAGGTAACCGGCTTTTTATCTGATGGTTCGGAAGTCAATTTCAAAAAACTCTCCGCGGAAGAATTCAAAGAAAAAACGAAGGGAGACCTGTTGGAAAATTCAATTTACAGACAGATTGACCAATTTCTTACCGATCCCGAAAACAGGGATCAAATTGAAAATGAGTACCCGGTTAAAACACTCAGGAGGAGAAATACAGGCTATGCGCTGGATGAACTGATGCACAGTTCTCTTTTTTCGGATAGTCAGGAAAATTTCAATTTTTCCAAACTCATTGCAGGTTCAGAAGGAACTTTACTCTTTATTACTGAAATCAAACTCAACCTGGTTCCACTTCCACCCAGGGAGGTTGGTCTGGTTTGCATCCATTTTCATACCCTTGAAGAGGCGATGGAGGGAAATCTGATCGCCCTTCAATACCAGCCGGGCGCCATCGAGCTCATCGATGATGTCATTTTGAAATGTACGCTCGATAGCATTGAACAAAGGAAAAACAGGTTTTTCGTTGAAGGCGAACCCGGTGCCATCCTGATCGTTGAATGGGCCAGGGAAACCAGGGAAGAAATTTCCACTTTGCAACAAGCGCTTGAAAAAGAGCTGAGGGAAGCAGGATATGGATATCATTTTCCCCTGGTGACCGGTGACGACATCAAAAAAGTTTGGGCCTTGCGCAAAGCGGGGCTCGGACTGCTTTCCAATATCCCGGGAGATGCCAAGCCCGTTTCACTGGTTGAAGATACTGCGGTTGATCCGAAGGCCTTGTCCGGATACATCGCAGAGTTCAAGAAGATCATGGCATCGCATGGTTTGAGATGTGTGTACCATGCCCATATTGCAACGGGAGAACTGCATCTGAGGCCCGTTATCAACCTGAAAGATCCGGAAGGAGTTAAATTGTTCAGGCAAGTGGCGACCGAAATCGCATATCTGGTCAAGAAATACCGGGGATCGCTCAGCGGTGAACACGGAGATGGTCGACTGAGAGGCGAATTTATCCCGGTCATCCTTGGCCAACACAACTTTGAACTGATCAAACAAATCAAGCAAACCTGGGATCCTGAGAATATTTTCAATCCGGGTAAGATTGTCAATACTCCTCCCATGGATAGTTCATTGAGAATCAATCCGGGGGATCATGATCCTGAACCTGAGACCTTTTTCGACTGGTCGGATTCTCAAGGATTTGTCAGGCATGTCGAAAAATGCAATGGGTCGGGCGACTGCCGAAAATCCGAACTCATCGGCGGAACCATGTGCCCCAGTTACATGGCCACAAGGGAAGAGAAACACACGACCCGGGCCAGGGCCAATTTATTGAACGATTACCTGCGTACCAGAAACCAGAAGGAGGTTTTTACCAGCAAGGAACTGTACGATATCCTCGACTTATGCCTGTCGTGCAAAGGATGCAAGTCAGAGTGTCCTTCAGGTGTGGATATGACCAAAATCAAGGCGGAATTTCTGCAACACAAATACGACCGCGAAGGCTCTCCGTTGCGGTCGAAACTGGTTGCCAATATTTCAGGAATTTACCAACTGGGCTCAGTGTTTCCATGGTTATTCAACCGGTTAATCACGAACCGGATTTCTGCCTCTTTCCTAAAAAAAATGACCGGATTCGCGCAAAAAAGAAGCATCCCGGTTTTAAACAAATTAACTTTGCGCAAATGGTGCCAGAAAAATCTGGAGAAACTCAATGCCGGAATCTCAAGTCCAAAAGGCACTCTTTACTTTTTCGTTGATGAGTTCACCAATTACAACGATACTGAAATCGGCATCAAGGCCATCAGGGTACTGAACCATTTGAATTACAAAATTTTGGTTGTGAGCCATGAAGTCAGCGGCAGGACTTTCCTTTCGAAAGGATACCTAAGAAAAGCAGCCAAAATTGCCGCTAAGAATGTTTCCATCTTTCAGTCACTGATCGACGATGCGCATCCATTGATAGGTATTGAACCTTCAGCCATTCTTACTTTCAGGGACGAATACCCGGATTTGCTGCGCGGAGAACAGAAAATTGCCGCACAAAGAATCGCCCGTAACTGTCTGATGATTGACGAATTCCTGGTAAGGGAGAAGGAAAAAGGGAATTTTTCTGATGCAAGTTTCACACAGAACGAACTAACTATCAGGCTTCATGGCCATTGCCAGCAGAAGGCGATTGCCTCAACCCTTCCGACCAGAAAAATGCTCTCCATGCCTGCCAATTACCATGTTCAGGAAGTACCATCAGGCTGCTGCGGCATGGCCGGTTCTTTTGGTTACGAGAAAGAACATTACGACCTGTCGATGAAAATCGGGAATCTGGTTCTCTTTCCGGATCTGCTTCGATTGGGGAAAGAGGTAGTTGTAGCTGCCCCCGGGACCAGTTGCCGGCACCATATTCTGGATGGGACGGGGAAAAAAGCGGTGCATCCCATTGAGATACTTTTTAATGCCATTCCAAATCTCGAATAAAATGTCCCGGAAAAAATATCACTTCCTATCACTGATACTGCTGATCGGACTGTCTTGCACGAGTCAGACCGTGCACGAGCAAGGTCAGGGCATGCCTGCGGAACTAGTTGCCGACAATGGAATACTCACCCTTAAACTTGATTTGACGCGCGGCGGTGCGATATCCTATCTCTCCCTTTCAGGATCGACCCGAAGCGTTGTCAACATCGCGGATGAGGGCAGATACATCCAGCAATCCTATTACGCAGGAAAATCGCTCGACCGCAAGTCGGAAGGTCAGTCCCCCAGATGGTCGCCCTGGTCGTGGAATCCTATTCAGGTGGGGGATGCGTTTCGAAACCGAGCCAAAATCCTCACTTACGAACAGACTAAAAATTCATTGTATGTCAAATGCATCCCCATGCAGTGGGACATGAACAACAAACCGGCAGAAGCGGAGATGGAGCAATGGACGACGCTAAATGGAAATGTGCTGGAGGTCAGGAATCGGCTCACCTGCCACCGTACCGACCGGATTTATGGCGACAGTATTTTGTGTGACCAGGAGTTGCCTGCCGTATACCCGGTGTCTGCCCTGAAAAATCTGTACACCTACCAGGGAAGCGCACCCTTCACCAGGGTACCCGTTCAACAACTTAAGGTAGTCAACCTTTCGAGTGGATTCTGGGGAATTTACAAAAATGTATCCGAAAACTGGATGGCATTCACGGATGATTCGGGATGGGGAATGGCCGTCTACAATCCCATTTGTGCCGATTTTCTGGCCGGACTGTCAGGAGTGCCGGGCAAGGAAGCTTCTGATGGTTCAACTTCTTACATCGCACCGGTGAAAAAGGAAATAATATACAAAAATTCTGTCTACGAGTACAAATATTATGTACTGATTGGAAAACTGGAGGAGATGCGGGATCAAATCTATCAAATCAGAAAAGAACATTAATTACAAAATAAAAATTGAGGACAATTTGCCCCCAATTTTTAATCTGTAATTTGCATTTTGTAATGTTCTTCTACCAAATCTTCGCACGCTTATCAGGTTCCAGATACATCGACTGACCCGGTTTCACATCAAAAGCGGCATAGAATTCGGGAAGGTTCTGAAGTGGTCCCAGTACCCTGAAGCGGCCCAATGAATGGACATCTTCCTTCGTACGGCGCAGAATCTCCTTATCTCTTGTATTTTGTCCCCACACATGGGCATAGGCCAGATAGAACCTTTGCTCCGGCGTGAAACCGTCAATGGCCTCAGTTTGTTTGTTGGCGTTTAGGAAAGCCTGATGGGCAACGTTTAAACCGCCGAGATCGGCGATATTTTCACCCAGACAAAGTTGTCCGTCTGCATGGATGGAATCAAGAACGACAAAACTGTTAAACTGATTCACCAGTACTTTGGTGCGCTCGTCAAACCTTTGTGAGTCTTCCGCCGTCCACCAGTCAGTCAGGTTACCCTCCTTGTCAAATTTCCTTCCCTGGTCGTCAAAACCATGTGTCATTTCGTGACCGATTACGACACCGATCGCACCGTAATTGACTGCATCGTCTCCATCCTTGAAGAAGAAAGGTGGTTGAAGGATGGCAGCCGGGAATACAATTTCATTGTTGGTAGGACTGTAATAGGCATTGACAGTTTGAGGAGACATGCCCCACTCCTGCTTGTCCACAGGTTTGTTGATCTTATTGAGGTAGAATTCGGTATTGAATTTGTCGGCACGCATAACATTCAGCACATAAGCGTCATCCTTGATTTCGAGCGCAGAATAATCCCTCCATTTGTCAGGATAACCGATCTTTACGCTAATGGCGCCCAGTTTATCCATTCCCTTTTGTTTGGTCTCGGGACTCATCCATTCCAGATTCTGAATTCTTTCGCCCAAAGCAACCTTTAAATTGGCCACAAGTTTGATCATCCTGTCTTTGGCTTCCTGAGGGAAATAGGCCTTTACATAAAGTTGCCCCAAAGCTTCGCTCAACGAGCCACTTGTTTCACCCAGTACTCTTTTCCAACGTGGGCGCATCACATCAGTTCCGGTCATGGCTTTTCCGTAAAAATCGAAACTGGTCTGAACAAAATCAGAAGAAAGATAAGAAGCTGTTCCGTTGATCAGGTTCCATTTAAGATATAGTTTCCAGTCCTCAACAGGCGTGGAGGTAAGCATGTTGCTGATCTCCTTGACGAATTCGGGTTGGTTCAGATTGATGGTACCCGGATTGCCGATACCCAAATCTGTAAAAAAACGGTTCCAGTTAAATACCGGAGACAATTTCACCAACTCATCTGTTGTGACCTTGTTGTATGTTTTGTTGGGATCGCGTCGCTCGAGGCGTGACATGGATGCCTTGGCCAACTGGGTTTCAAGCGACATTATTTTCTGTGCGCTTTGCGCTGAAGCGGCATCATCGTATCCGATCAGTTTGAACATGGCGGTCATGTAGGCGACATATTTGCCGCGAAGATCAGCCGACCGTGGATCCTCTTTCAGGTAATAGTCACGGTCAGGCATTCCCATGCCACCCTGCGAAAGCTGGGTAATGACCATGGAGCTGTTGCGTGCATCAGCTGAACCATAGATACCGAAAAGCGGTGACATACCATTTTGATGGAAACGGGAGATAGCCTGTTGTACTTCATCCAAATTGCTGATTTGATCTATTTCCTGCAAATAGGGAGCAATCGGCTTGAATCCCTCTTTTTCAATCTTTACCGTATCCATACCTGAATTAAACAGGGTAGCTATTTTGTCAGGAATGGACCCTTTCGTATTGGTCGTTGCGGCCGTAACTTTCACCAAATCATTAATCTGACTCTCTGCAACTTCAGCCAGTTTGTCAAACGATCCAAAGCGTCCACGATCGGCAGGTAACGGATTAAGTTTTTTCCATCCGCCGTTGGCGTAGGTGTCGAAATCGTTCCCCGGAAGAACTGATTTGTCGAGGTTGGCAGGGTCAATGGCAGGAACCGGCTTGTTTCCCTCCACACAAGAGATGGTTGTGGCTGCGAGCATACATAATGAGATTGAGATAACAACAAATTTTTTCTTCATGGTAATGAATCTGAGATTAAGTTTCCAAAGATATTTATTTTTAATAAATTGCAGGATAATTGCGCCCTTCCCGGCAGTATTACAGGCTATTAGACTAAATAGGATCTAAAAGGTTACACTGCAGCCACACAATTTAGAGGCAAAATATGAAACAAATTATAAAACAGCCACTTACGCACATTTTTTTATTGCTTTTGATTTGGACGATCCCATTGTCAGGTATTTGTCAGCAGGAATTAACTGCGACCGAAGTAGCTACGAAAGCCTATGAAAGGTTAAAGGGTGAATCTTCGGGGTTCAGTGCCATGAATATGGAGATCATTCGTCCTGCCTGGAGCAGGAAAATATCATTTAAAAGCTGGAGTAAAAGCACAGAGCTATCCCTGTCTCTGGTTACGGCACCTAAAAAAGAGGAAGGACAGTCATTTCTGAAACGGGGCAAGGAGATGTGGAACTGGAACCCAACCATCAACCGGATGATCAAGCTCCCGCCTTCCATGATGTCGCAGGGGTGGATGGGATCTGACTTTACCAATGACGATCTGCTGAATGAAGCTTCCATAGTCACTGATTACCTGCATAAAATGATTGGGCATGAAAAAATCGGAGAGAAGGATTGTTACCAGATTGAACTCGTACCCAAAGAAAGCGCCGCCGTGGTCTGGGGCAAAGTCATCATGTGGATCTCAAAGGGTGATTTCCTGCAACTGAAAACCGAATTTTACGACGAAGAGAACAAGCTGATCAAGACTCAACTCGCTTTCGACATCCAAAAAATAGGAGGAAGGGTGATTCCTACCCGCATCGAACTGATACCCGCCGATAAACCCGGGAACAAGACGGTAGTGACCCTTGAAACCGTCGAATTTAACCGTCCGATACCCGATCAGTTTTTCTCCCAACAGAACATGAAAGTGGTGAAGTAAGGAGATAGAGGGACAGTAGTTATTGAATATAGCGAAGCTAACAGCTAACAGCTAGAATACTTATCAAAATGCGAAAATAAACCGCAATGGGAACTTTTCTGAAGATCGCCTGGAGGAATATCTGGAGAAATAAAACCAGAACCCTGCTCACGCTGGGGGTACTATTCATCTCCGTATTCCTTGCCATTGTAATGACTTCGGAGGAGGATGGAACTTATGGCAATATCATCGACAATGTCATTGACATGACAGGCCATTTGCAGATTCAGGACAAAGAATACAAGGACGGCAGGAGTATCAATCAGGGAATGATTCTGGATTCAGCCATGCTCGAAAAATTCAGAAAAACCAATCATGTCAGGCAGTTGACTGCACACCTCGAATCGTTTGCCCTTGCCTCCTGCCGGGAAATGACCAGAGGCGTGATGGTTGTCGGAATTGTTCCTTCAGAAGAAGAGGATTTTGCAGGGTTTAAAGAGAAATACCTCAAACAGACCGGAGGAAAAGGGATTTACCTGAAGGACCAGGACGATGGTGTCATTTTGGGTGAGAAACTTGCCTCTTATCTCCGGATCCATGTCAACGACACACTCGCCCTGATTTCCCAGGGGTACCATGGAGCTTCTGCCGCCGGACTATTCCCGGTGAGGGGTACCATCAGGCTGCCTTCTGTCGAAATGGAAAGCAGGATGATTTATATGAGCAGAGCTGCCGCTGAAAATTTCTATGGTGCTACAGGATTGGTCACATCAGTGCTGGTTAGAGCGGATGACACCAAAAATTTAAAACAACTCAGGAAAGAACTGAATACGGTGATACCTGCCGAAACATGCATCCGAAGCTGGGATGAGATACAACCCGAGATTGTCCAGCTGATCGATGGAAAACTGGCAGGAGGCAATTTCGTCAAAGGCATTTTTTATATGATTCTGGGCTTCATTATTTTCAGTACCATGACGATGATGATGTATGAGCGGAGAAAGGAGTTCGGCATAATGGCTGCCATCGGCATGCAAAAGAGCAGCTTGTCGATTGTTGTATTCTTCGAGGTAATCCTGATATCCATTTTGGGTACGATCCTTGGCGTTGTTGCCGGGTACCTGCTTACCTCCTGGCTCTTTATCCACCCGATCGCCTTACAAGGTGAGATGGCAAAATCCGTGGAGGAATACGGATTCGAACCATTCATTTTTTTCTCCAGGAACATTGAAATTTTTTACTGGCAGCCCATCGTTGTTTTCTGCCTGACGCTTGTCATTTATCTTTTCCCTTTCATTTCCATCAGAAGACTCAAAATCATCCGGGCAATCAGAGACTAATTTTCGCAAAACAAAAAAACATCAATGAATATCTTGCTCAACATAGCGTGGAAAAATATCTGGCGAAACCGGTTGCGCAGCCTGATCATCATGAGTGCGACTACCCTCGGAATATTTGCAGGGCTTCTGATCGTTTCCTTCTCCAAAGGGATGACCAAACAGCGGATTGCCAACGCACTGAATACAGAAATATCCCATGTTCAAATTCATCGGCCTCATTTTATGGTGCAGGATGACATTACCCTCCTGATTCATTCGGCCGACTCCGTTTTGAATGTCCTGCGCAAGAATGAGCTGATTGCCGGATACTCCCCCCGGATCCTGCTCAACTCTATTATTTCTTCAGCAGAAACCGGGACCAACGTCAAAGTGAAAGGCATTGATCCGGAAAAGGAAAAAATGGTCACAGACCTTTACCAACAAATGATTGAAGGGAGCTACTTTGCAAAAGAGAAACTCAATCCTGTTTTACTGGGACAGAAACTTGCTGAAAAACTGAAAGTTAAACTCAATTCAAAGATCGTTCTGCAGATTCAGGATTTGGGTGGAAATATCTCTCCTGCAGCATTCCGGGTTTCGGGAATTTACAAGACCCAAAACACCCCGTACGATGAAGTCAATGTGTTCGTCCTGAATAAAGACTTAAGGATACTAACCGGCATCGATACAACTTCTGTACATGAAATTGCAATCTATTTAAAGGATTACCAGTTTTCCAAACAGATGCAGTCTGAACTGAGAAGCCAATTCCCCGGACTTGAGATTGACACCTGGAAGGAACTGGACGTGTTATTGAGTTACATGAGCGATACCATGGATCAATACCTCTACTTCATCATGGTGGTGGTCCTGCTTGCGCTGATATTCGGGATTGTCAACACCATGATGATGGCGATCCTCGAACGGGTCAAGGAACTTGGGATGCTGATGGCGATCGGAATGAGCAGGGGACGGATCGTCAGGATGATCCTCTACGAAACGGTACTGCTTACTTTGACCGGAGCCTTTTTCGGAATAGCAATCGGCATGACGGTCATCAACTATTATGGCCACCATGGGATCGATCTCTCATTCTGGGGCAAAGGCATGAGCCAATACGGGTTTGCATCCACCGTTTACACTTCCATACAACTTTCCTACATCATGGAAGTCGTGCTTTTGGTCATCATGACCGGATTCATGGCAGCGGTATTTCCCGTTTGGAAGGCCATCAGGATGAAACCTGTGGAGGCATTGAAAACGGATAACTAAAAATGAGACAATGAGAAGATGGGATGATGGGATGATTAGCTCTGAGGAAAATGGTTGTAATCCGACTCCATTGTTTTTTGACTCCAGGCTACTTCAGTACCAATCCAGCCACGACGTGGCGGCAAGTGAGTAGCCTGTTGTGAATCGACGAAGGAGCGGCACCCCAGGTTAAAGATTGCCAAATGACAACCGTCCGCGGTAGCCATAAGAAAAAAGAGAGCTGAATGACTCTGACGGAATAGATAGAATACTGAAAGATGCGATAGAGCAAATTAATATAACAATTCGTCGATTTAACATGAAAATAATTGAAATCAAAGAGGTTGTCAAGATTTATGACGAAAAAAGTGCCAATCCGGTGACGGCGGTGAACGGGATTTCCCTGCAATTTGAAGAGGGTGAATTTACAGCCGTGGTCGGTCCATCCGGGTCAGGCAAAACAACCCTGCTCAACATGATTGGCGGACTGGACCAACCCACCTCCGGGAAAATCCTGATTCAGGACATTGACATCTGGGAAATGAACTCTTCCGGATTAACCGATTTCAGGCTGCACAACATTGGGTTTATCTTTCAGTCATACAACCTGATACCTGTTCTAACGGCCAGGGAAAATATAGAATTCATTATGCAACTGCAGGGAAAATCCAGAAAAGAAAGGGAAAAGAGAAGCAGCGAGCTATTGAAGGAAGTTGGACTGGAGGATAAAAGGAACAACAGGCCAGCGAAACTCTCAGGTGGTCAGCAGCAAAGGATAGCCGTTGCGAGGGCACTGGCCTCAAGGCCGAAATTTATCCTCGCGGATGAACCTACCGCCAATCTCGATTCAATATCAGCAGGTAATCTGCTCGATATTATGGAGAAATTGAACAAGGAAGAAAATATCACATTTATTTTTTCGACGCACGACCCCAGGGTGATGAACAAGGCCAAAAGGGTCATCCTGCTCGAAGATGGCAAGATTACAAAGGAAGAAAGAAAATGATGAGCCTGCGTACCTGTTTGGTGGGTATCCTATTGCACATTCAACTTTCCGGCTTGGCACAGGAAGTGTCAAAAGAAAACGGAGAGAACTCCCAACCAGGTAAAATCAGCCTCAATGGCTATTTTTCGGATCTTTTATCACCCCAATACAACAATTTTCTCGATCAGTGGAAAACCACCAATTATCTGAACCAAAGGCTCAATTTCAACTGGACACCCTCCGGCCATTTGTCGTTTACCGCACAGCTCAGAAGCAGGTTGATCTACAACCAGGCAGGCCCGGATAGCTCTTATATAAACATCCAGGACGGGTTTTTCTGGCAGAAAAATCAACTCAGCCTGAATTCAAATTTTGACAGGTTCAACCTGAAATTCACGCAGGATCAATTGGAAGTCACGGCAGGACGCCAACGCATCAACTGGGGACAGTCTTTTGTCTGGAACCCCAACGACATTTTCAATTCTTACTCCTACTTCGATTTCGATTACATCGAACGGCCGGGTTCTGATGCCATCCGGCTTCAATATTACAATTCATTTACCTCAGTTACTGAACTGGCTGCAAAAATAGACAGGCACCAAAAAATTACAGTGGCAGGATTATACAGGTTTAACCATAAAGGATGGGATTACCAGGTCATGGGGGGACTGTTGAGCAGTGAGGATGCAGTACTCGGAGCAGGCTTTACCGGCAACATCCATTCAGTGAGCATTTACGGGGAAGGGAGTTATTTCAGACCCATCCATAATTTCGCCGACACGACGGCCATGACCATGATTGATCTGGGTTGCAGTAAGACACTGGGCAACAACATCCGTATGCAATTCGAGGGATTGTACGTCAACAAGAGCATGAATATCAACAGTTTGCTTAATTTTTTTCAGACAACACTGGATGTCCGAAAGATTGCATTTGCCAAAATCAATCTATTCGGAAGTATTTCCTATCCAATTACCCCCTTAATCAATGGCTCCCTTGCCATGATGTGGTTTCCGGATACCGGAGGCATCCATGGATTTTACACGGGACCTTCGTTGGATTTCTCTCTCGGAAATAATATTGGATTATCGGTGATTGCCCAGTATTTCAATGGAAATTTTCCGGATGCAAACACGCTTCAACTGGAAAAACAGGTTTTGCTGCTTTCGTTTGTGAGATTAAAATGGAACTTCTGAGCAAAATCAGTCACCAATTCATTCAATAATAGAATTTCCATGTTTTTTGTCGACTACAATAATATCACCTGACCAAATCAACAAACCATTTATAAATCAGATTTTTTTGTGATTGCGCTTCAGAATACTAAAGAATTCTACAGTCACTTGTGTGTTTCGACAAAGTACATGTCTACGTTCTTGTAATTTTTGACATCTATTTTGCCGCGGTGGGTGCATGTGAATTCATCCTTTACAAAGGCATAGGTGGTTCCGGAGATATTGATCCGTCCGGCTTCGCCATTGGATTCTATTCTTGACGCAAGATTGACGGTGCCTCCCCATATATCATAGGCAAATTTATTTTTACCCACGATTCCGGCAATCACCGGTCCGGTATGAATGCCAACCCTTGCCTCAAAAAAGAAATCGCTGCCCTCAGCAATTCGCTTTTGCTTGACCTCTTCCAAAAAGACAGTCATATCGATGGCAGCCTGTATGATCCTGATTTCATCATTGATTCCGGGTTCAGGGATTCCACTGGCCGCCATGTAGGAATCGCCAATGGTCTTAATCTTTTCAATGCCATGGTGACTGGTTATGTCATCAAACCGGCTAAAGATATAATCCAGTTCTTCAACCAATTTTTTCGGTTTTATCTCCTTGGTTAATTGAGTAAAATCCTTAAAATCAGTAAATAAAACAGTAGCCTTCGGAAAGTACCTCGCTTCAACAGCCCCTGCATTTTTCAATTCTTCGGCCACTTTGGCAGGCAGGATATTTTTCAGCAGACTTTCAGAAAGATCCCTTTCCTTCATCAAATCGAAGGTGCGTTGCCTGACCTGCGACTCAAGGCTATCGTAAAGCAAAGCATTCTGTAGCGAGACAGACAGCTGGGAAGAAAGCATGTTGAGGAGATCCACGCTGTCCTCGGTAAATGCATTGACAATGTGATCATTGACCAGATAGATCATTCCAAGTATTTTCCCCTGATTGATTACCGGACTGCAAAAAACCGACTTGCTTTTCAATAGTTTGACTATCTCATCCTGTGCAAATTTCCCGACTGCTGATGCATCACCCAATACCACGGCTTTGTTGGTCCGCTCAGCATATTGAACGATTTTCAGGGACAATGGGCATTCCTCCTTGCTCATTTTGGCGAGATCAGTCATTTCCGCCTGGGCTCTCTCCTGCTTTGAAACATCACTAAAAGCCCTGATGAACCAGTCGCTCTCCTCCCTGATCAAAAACCAACCCTTGTTGGCACCTGCATTTTCGAGCAGTAAGGACATCATTTTGCGCAGCAGGTCATCCAGGACAATGTCACCAGAAATCAGCTGAGAGGCCTTGTAGATGGTGGAAATATCAAGATTCGATGTGGTAT
>SESG01015121.1_pt1 | contig 17105 bp, 14 predicted proteins | sample 3171421 | NCBI WGS metagenome assembly SESG01 (sample SAMN10866946, study PRJNA518727) | freshwater metagenome | biome: subpolar coniferous forest; feature: holomictic lake; material: water; isolation source: holomictic Lake 227, 6 m and 8 m depth | place: Canada: near Kenora, Ontario | collected... | reverse complement strand
CCCCCCGGCCGTGAAGGCGGTGGCCACGAAGGCCTTCTGGTACCCCGTCCACGCCTGGGTCACGAGCCCGAGCGGAAGGGAGAGGGCGGCCACGACCCCCACCAGCGCGACCCCCGCCGTGACCGAGGACCGGGAGAGGCCGGCCGGGAGGTGGACGACCGATTCCCACGGGGCGAAGGCGACCACGGCGGCCAGCGCGACGGACGCCAGGACCCCCGCCAGCGCGAGCGAGAAGAAGGCGCTGGAGAATCCCGCGGCCGCACCCTCCCGGTCGTCCCGCCCGTTGGCCTCCGCGATGGCGACCACGAGCCCACCCACCATCCCCATGTCGAGCAGCGCAATCCACGGTGTCAGGGAGAAGACCGTCGCCCAGAGACCGTAGAAGTCCTTGCCCATGCGGGACACGAGGAGGGGGACGATGGCCAGCCCGACGAGCGTGGTCACGGCCGTTCCCGCCAGGCTCGCCCCGGTGCTGAGGACGATCCGCCGGTAGCGTTCCTGGGAGCGCCCCTCCGCCGTCGCCTCGTCGAAGGGTTCGACGCGAGCGACCCGCAACAGGCTCCGCGCACGCGCCAGGATCTGGGCCGGTTCCGGAAGCATCGTGGCGAGCGAGAATACGGCCCGCGCCCCCGCTACCCGCTCGCCTTGATCGTCACGAACCAGGCGCTTCCGCCCTGCTCGGCGCTCACCTGCTGCACGATGCGCTTGCCCGGTGGGACCGTGACCCGAGAGCGGGTGCGCGAGTCCGGGGCGCTCACCTCGAAGGTGGCGGCGCCGCTCTTCGACTCGACGAGCAGGACCGACACCGCTCGCCCACCCGGAAGGGAGACCGCCACGGACTTGCCCGGCGCCAGGGAGACCTTGACCTCCTCGGCCTGCTCCCACCGGACGTAGGCGGTGGCCGAGAGCTGCGCCTTCAGATCCTCGAGCCCCGGCGGCAGGCCGGGCGTTCCCTGGCGGAATCCCTGCAGGACGCGGATGCGCACCGGCACCGGCGCGTCGGCCGCCCGCGCGGGCAGGCACGCGAGGAGGACCACCGCCGCCCACGCCGCCGTCCAGGTGCTCCGCATGCTTCCTCCGTCAGGTGCCGTTCGCGCCCTCACCCACCAGGATGATCGGGCCGTCGCTCGTATCGAGGACGATCGCCGCCAGGTCCTCCGACGTCACCTCCACGGAGAGTCCGGCCGGCCCCGCCCCGCTGCCGCGGTCAATGTACAGGTAGAGGGCCAGCGCGGCCAGCGCCGGCGCGAGGGCGGACGCGGCGGCGAGCACCCGGTGATGCCGGAGGAAGGCGCGCGCCCGGCCGAGAGCCCCGGGCCGCTCCCCGCGCCAGGCCGACGCGGGGATTCGGGCCATCACGCCATCGGCGAGCCCCGCGAGGTCGCGTCGGGCCGCCTCGACCATGAGCCCGTCGCTGACGATCACCCCCAGCGCCTCCACGTCGGCGAGCCGCGCGCGGCAGGAATCGCAGGTGGCGAGGTGGGCCTGGAGCAGCGCCTCCTCGGTGGGGTCGATCTCCCCGGGGCGGGAGCCGAGCAGCGGGATCGCACCGGCGCATCTCACGGGGCGCCCTCCCGCCCGGGGGCGTCGATGCCGGCGTAGCCGGCGAGGAGCGCCTGCATCTTCTTCCGCGCGTGGAAGAGCCGGCTCATCACGGTCCCCTTGGGGATGGAGAGCCGCTCCGCCAGCTCCTCGTAGGAGAGGCCGTCGAGCTCCCGCAGGACGAGGACGGCCCGGTGGACCTCGGGGAGCCGATCGAGCGCCTCCCCGAGCTTTCCGGAGAGCTCCCGCCGGAGCACCGTCTGCTGCGGGTCGGTGCCGAGCGCGGTGGAGAGCACCCCGGGAGCCGCCTCGCGGAGCTCGGGCTCCGGCACGTCCTCGACCTCCTGCCGCCGGGAGGGGCGCTCGCGCCGCAGGACGTCGATGGCGATCCGGGCGGTGATGCGGCGCAGCCAGGCGCTGAAGGCCGCGTCCTCCCGGAACTCGGCGAGGTGCTGGTGCATGCGCACGAAGGCCTCCTGGGACACATCCCAGGCGAGATCCCGGTCCCTGACGATTCCGAGCGCCACGGCGTACACCCTTCGCTGGTGACGGACGACGAGCTCCCGGAACGCCTCCGGATCGCCACCCCTGGCTCTTTCCACCAGTTCGAGGTCGGGCAGAGCCATGGGGAGGACGTTCGGCCGGCGGGGAAATTCACCTCGGCACGGGAAAGCTACCACACCCCGTCGGGGGGTACCGGGTCCTTGTGCGCCGGTCGAAATTAGGGAAATCTCGCGGATTTCTCATCCGGTCTCCTCTGTTCCGGGAACACGTGCAAGGGGCGTACTCCGAAATCTCCGACCTGCTCGCGGCGGCCCGCCGCCGGCGCCGAGCCGTCGTCCTGGCCACGGCCCTGGGCTTCGGCCTGGCCGCGGCCGCCGCATTCCTCCTCGCCGGGGCCCTCTTTCTGGGAGGGGGCAAGGCATCCCCCGGGGGTTGGCTCCGCCAGGGCTCGCTCGGGCTCGCGCTGGCCTCCCTCGCCGCCGCCTTCGGCTGGGGAGCCTGGAAGCTGTGGCGCACCGCCTGGGGCCCCCGGGAGCTCGCGACGACCGTCGCCGGCGGTGACGCGTCGCTCCGCTCCGCCCTCCTCACGGCGGTGGAGCTCCACGCGGACCGGGACGGGCTCGAGGCCCGCGGCCTCTCTCCCGCCCTCGCCGACGAGCACCTGCTCCGGACCGGAGCCCGGACCCAGGACGTCGATCTCCGGGTCGCCATCCCCGACCGGGCCGCCCGCCGCGCCGGGGGCGCACTCCTCGCCGCCCTGGCGGCATGGGGCGTCTCCGCGCTCTGGCTCGGCCCCGACCTCGGACGGGGCATCTCGCGCCTCCTCGCCGGTGCGGGGGTCGCCGCCGCGCCCCTGCGGGCCGATCCGATCACCGGCGACATCGAGCTCACCTACCGCTACCCGGCCTACACCGGGCGGGCCGAGCGCAAGGTCCCGGGGAGCGATGGCTCGATCCAGGCCCCGCTCGGCACCGAGGTCCAACTCTCCACCCGCTCCGACCGCCCGGTCCGGGGCGCGCAGGTCGCGGTGGAGGGGGCCGCCCCGGATTCCCGGAGGCTTATTTCACTCACAGTGAATAACGGCCGCGAGCTCTCCGGCGCCTTCCTCGTGGACGGGACCGGCAGCTACCGCTTCCAGTTCACCGACGGCGGAAAGGTGATCGTGAACGGCCCTCCCATTCCGGTGACGATCGAGCCCGACGCCTTCCCCGAGGTGGCCATCACCGCACCGGCCGGGGAGGTGGAGGTCGCGGCCGACGCGCGCGTCCCGGTGGAATGGACCGCCTCGGACGACTTCGGACTGGAAGAGCTCACGCTGGTGACGAAGCCACCCGGCGGCGAGGAGGAGCGGCGCGTGCTCCGCTCGCTCGCCCCGGCACGGCGCGACGCGGGGTCCTTCGACCTGGAGCTCGCTCCGATGCGCCTCGCCGAGGGGGAGCGGCTCCTCTACTGGCTCGAGGTGAAGGACAACGACACCGTCTCCGGGCCGAAGCGCGCCGCCTCGGCGACGCGGGCGGTGAAGATCCACAGCGAGGCCGAGCACCACCAGCGGCTCCTCGCGGAGGCCCGGCGCCACTGGGAGGAGATGGTCTCCATCCTGGGCGACCGGCTGGAGCAGCTCCCGAGGGCGCAGGCGCCCGAGCCGGCCCGGGTGCAGAAGGGGCTCGCCCTCGACGGCCGGACCCGGCAACTCCACGAGCGGCTCCGGGAAACGGCCCAGACGATGCGCAAGGACAAGGGGGCGCCCCGGGAGCTTCCGGCGGCGCTCGCCACCGTCGCCACCGGCCTCCGGGAGCGGGAGGTGCTCCTCACCTCGGCGCGCCAGACGCTGGCCCGCCAGATCCAGTACGGCAGCGGCCCCGCGGCCGGCTCCGCCCGGCAGGTGGACGGCCTCGACGACGCGCTCGACCGGGAACTGGAGAAGGACGTCCTGTACCTGGAAATGCTCTTCGACAAGCGCAGGGCCGAGGACCTGGTCCGGATGGCGAAGGACCTGGCCTCGCGCCGAAGGGAGCTGGCCTCGCTCCTCGAGGAGTACCGGCAGGCCCCCTCCGATGCGGCGAAGCGGAAGCTGCTCTCCGAGGTGTCCCGGCTGCGCGCCCGGATGCAGGACATGCTCCGCCAGATGGGCGAGCTGGCCCGCGGGGTGTCCGACTCCCACATGAACGCGGAGGCGCTCGCCGAGATGGCGAAGGCGAACGACGTCGCCGGCGGCATGAAGCGGGTGGAGGAGAAGCTCGCCCAGGACGACGTGGACGCGGCGCTGAAGGAGCTCGACGCCATGGGCAACACGCTGCAGGAGATGCTCTCCTCCCTCCAGCGCACCGCCGGGGTCCCCGACGAGCGGAACGCCGCGCTCTCCCGCCAGCTGCGCGAGCTCCGGAGCGAGCTCACGGCGGTGGAGCGGGAGCAGGAGCAGGTCGCGGCCGAGACCGAGAAGGTGCGCGACGCCTACCGAAGCGCGACCCGGGAACGGATCCGTCGCTCCGAGCCGTCGCTCCGGAAGGTGGAGGAGCTCGCCCGGAAGGCCGAGGCCGAGCTGCGCCAGGCGCGGTCCGGCTCGGCCCCTCGCTCCGAGGAGGACCTGGCCCAGTCGCGGGAGCGGCTCGACGACCTGCGAAAGGCCCTCTCGTCGAAGGACCTGGACGCTGCGCTGGAGGCCGCGCGCCGGGTGCTGCCGCCGCTCCAGCGGCTCGCCGCCGGACTCGACGACGAGGCGGCGATGTCGGAGCGCCTGCCCCCGTCGACTCGGCGAGACCCCGCCGAGCTTCGCGAGTCGGCCGACCACGCGCGGCGCTCGTTGCCGCCGGCGGCCCAGGCCCGCGCGGAGCTGGAGAAGCTCTTCCCCGACGCGAACACCGTGCTTCCGCAGGGGGAGCAGCAGCGGCTCGACCGGCTGGCCCGGCAGCAGCACGAGCTGGGGGAGAAGGCGGGGAAGCTGCAGCAGCGGCTCGACCAGCTCTCGGAGGAGGCGCCGGTCTTCCCGCCCCAGGCCGGGCGCGACCTCGCCGAGGGGCGCGAGCAGATGGAGCAGGCGTCCCGATCGCTCGGCCAGCGCAACCCGCAGCGGGGCTCCGGCCAGCAGCGGGAGGCGCTCTCGGCGCTGGAGCGCTTCCGCAAGGGTCTCGACGAGATGGGGAAGGGGAGCGGAGGCGGAGGGGGCGGCTTCCCCATGCCCTACGCCTCCTCCGGCTCGCCCCACCGCGACGGGGCCGAGGGGGATCCCTCCCGCGAGAAGGTCGAGATCCCGCAGGCGGAGGCCTCCCGGGCGCGCGAGCAGTTCCGCCGGGACCTGCTCGAGGCCATGAAGCAGGGCACGCCCGAGCCCTACCAGGGCGAGGTGAAGCGCTACTACGAGGAGCTCGTGAAATGATCCCCGCCCTCCTCCTCGCGCTCTCGCTCCTTGCCCCGCCGTCGCCGCCGCCCCGGGACGCGCGCGCGGCGGCCCACGAGGCGATGGAACTGCTCTCCGACGAGGACGTGGTCGGCGCCCGTGAGCTGCTCCTGCCCTTCGCAGGCACCGAGTCTGCCGATCCGTCGCTGGCGCTCGCCGCCGCCGTCCTGCGGTTCCACGAGCAGCGCTACGCGGAGGCGGTGTCGCTCCTCGAGACTCCCGGCCTCGGCGCGGGCGCGGGGAACTGGCTCGCGCTCGCCAGGGGGGCCCGCGACGTCACCCGCGACCACGTCCGCGCGGAGAGCGCGAACTTCGTCGTGAGCCACCCGAAGGGCAAGGAGGAGGTGCTCGTCCCCTACCTCCTCGAGGCGCTCGAGGCCCAGCGGGCCGCGCTGCTCCACGACTTCGGCTGGGTGCCGCCCGGCCAGGTGGTGATCGAGATCGTGGAGGACACCCGGCAACTGGCGCGCCTCTCCACGCTCACCGAGAAGGAGATCAAGGGCACCGGCACCATCGCCATCTGCAAGTTCAACAAGATGATGCTCACCTCCCCCAAGGCACTCCTGCACGGCTACGACTGGCTCGACACCGCCTCCCACGAGTACGTCCACTTCGTGGTGACCCGCCTCACCCGCAACGAGACCCCCATCTGGCTGCACGAGGGGATCGCCCGCTGGTACGAGTCGCGCTGGCGCGGACCGGGAGGGGACATCCTCTCCCCCTGGTCGGCGGCGATGCTGCGGGACGCGGCCCGGAACGGGAAGCTCGTCACCTTCGCCCAGATGCACCCGTCCATGGCGAAGCTGCCCAGCCAGGAGTCGGCGGCGCTCGCCTTCGCCGAGGTCGGGGTGGCGGTGGAGACGATGCAGCGGAAGGGCGGTCCGGATGCGGTCCGGCGCGTGCTCGAGGGGGTGGCCGGCGGCCGCTCCGCCGACGAGGCCGTGGCCCTGGCGCTCGGGATGCCCTTCCCGGCCTTCGAGAAGGAGTGGAGGCGATGGATGGTGGAGCGGCCGCTCCCCGCCGGCGGCGAGCGGCAGATGCGGAAGCTCCGCTTCCAGGGGGAGGCCGGCCCCTGGTCGGAGTGGTCGGAGATCACCGACGAGAAGGGGCGGGGGCACGCGCGGCTGGGAGAGATCTTCCGGGAGCATGGCCGCTGGGAGCCGGCGCGCCAGGAGTACGCCCGGGCGGCGAAGCTCGGTGGAGCCGGATCCCCCACGCTGGCCGCGCGCCGCGCCCAGGCCGCGCTCATGACCGGCAACGCCTCCGAGGCGGAGCGCGTGCTCACCGAGGCGCTGCGCTCCCACCCCGAGGCGGGCAACCTGAACGTCCAGATGGGCCGGGTCCGCCTGGCCCGGCAGGACTGGCCCGGGGCGAGGGAAAGCTTCCTCCTCGCGAACCGGATCGACCCCTTCGACCCCGAGATCCACGTGGGCCTGGCCCGCGCCGCGGAGGCCCTCGGCGACGCCCCGGCCGCCTCGCGCGAGAAGCGCTTCGCGACGATACTGGCCGGCGCCGCCGCCGCACCGCACCCGTGAACGGAAAGAACGAAGAGGAGCGCATGGACGATCGAGAGAACGCACTGGCACCGCGCGACGCCGACCTGGCCGCCGTGGAGGAGCTCGCCGTGGCGCGCCGGACGCTGCTCACCGAGATCGAGAAGCGGATCGTGGGGCAGCGCTCGGTGGTGGACCACCTGCTGGTGGCGCTCTTCGCCCGGGGGCACACCCTCTTCGTGGGCGTCCCGGGGCTCGCGAAGACGCTGCTCATCTCCACCGTCGCCGAGGCGCTCGACCTCACCTTCAACCGCATCCAGTTCACCCCCGACCTCATGCCGTCCGACATCACCGGGACCGACGTGCTGGAGGAGGACCTCACCACCGGGAAGCGGGCCTTCCGCTTCGTCCCCGGGCCGATCTTCGCCAACCTGCTCCTCGCCGACGAGGTGAACCGCACGCCGCCGAAGACCCAGGCGGCGCTGCTCCAGGCCATGCAGGAGTACCGGGTGACCGCAGGCGGGCGCACCTATCCGCTCGCGCTCCCCTTCCTCGTCTTCGCCACCCAGAACCCCATCGAGCAGGAGGGAACCTACCCGCTCCCCGAGGCGCAGCTCGACCGGTTCATGTTCTACGTGGACGTGGACTACCCGTCCGCCTCGGAGGAGATGGAGATCGTCCGCTCCACCACCTCCGGCGCGCGCGCCACGCTGAACCGGGTGCTCTCGCCGGCGCGCATCCAGCAGCTCCAGGAGCTCGTGCTGCGGGTTCCGGCGGCCGACCACGTGGTGAAGTACGCGGTGGACCTGGTGCGGGCCACGCGCCCCGCCGACCCGTCGGCGCCCGACTTCGTGAAGGACTACGTGGCCTGGGGCGCCGGGCCCAGGGCGAGCCAGTACCTCGTGCTCGGTGCGAAGAGCCGGGCCGTGCTCGACGGCCGGGTGGCGGCGTCGGAGGAGGACGTGCGGGCGCTGGCCCGCCCGGTGCTCGTCCACCGGGTCATCGCCAACTTCCGGGCGGAGAGCGACGGCGTGTCGAGCCGCGAGATCGTCTCCCGCCTGCTCGAGCGGGTGAAGCCCTGACCGAGGCGCGGAAGCGGTTGCTCGACCCGGCGGTGCTGGCCCGCCTGGCCGGCCTGCGCCTGCGGGTGCGCGCCACCGTAGAGGGGGTGCTCACCGGCCTCCACCGCAGCCCGCATCACGGCCAGTCGGTGGAGTTCAGCGAGCACAAGGAGTACGCGCCCGGCGACGAGCTCCGCCACGTCGACTGGAAGGTGTTCGGAAAGTCGGACAAGTACTACGTGAAGCGCTTCGAGCAGGAGACCAACCTGCGCGCCTGGCTGGTGGTGGATTCCTCCGGCTCCATGGGGTACCGCGGGCAGGACGACCGGCTCACCAAGCTCGAATACGCCTGCACGCTGGCCGGGACTCTCGCGCACCTGCTCGTGCGCCAGCAGGATGCGGTGGGGCTCGCGGTCTTCTCCGGCGAGGTGACCGGGGCGCTCGCGCCGCGCGCCGAGCCCTCGCAGGCGAGCGCCGTCCTGGAGGTTCTCGAATCGCTCGAGGCGGGCGGCGGAACGAGCCTGGCGTCGGCGGTTCGCTTCCTGGCGGAACGGGCGCGGCGCCGGTCGGCGATCGTCGTCCTCTCCGACCTCCTCGACCGGGACGAGAAGGTGCTGCGCCTCGTCGCCGACCTGCGCCGCCGGAGGCACGAGGTGGCGCTCTTCCACCTGCTCGACCCGGCCGAGATCGAGTTTCCCTTCGACGACCCGACCCTCTTCCTCTCCATGGAGGACGACCGGTCGGTGGAGGCGCGCGGCCAGGACGTGCGCAAGGGATACCTCGAGCTCCTCGCCGCCTGGCTCGAGGAGGTTCGCCGGACCTGCGGCGAGAACGACGTCGATTACGTCCGGGTCCGCACCGACCAGCCGCTCGACGAGGTGCTGCTCCCCTTCCTGGCGCGCCGGGAGCGGAGCGCGGCGTGAGCCTGTCGTTCCTCCACCCGGCTCTCCTCTGGGGGCTCCTCGCGGCGGCGATCCCGCTCGCCATCCACCTCTTCTTCCGGCGCAAGCCTCGGGCGGTGCGCTTCCCCGCCATCGACTTCGTGATGCAGGCCCGCAAGGAGACGGAGCGCCGGCTGCGCCTCCGGCGCCTGCTCCTCTTCGTGGCCCGCACCGCGCTCCTCGCCGCCGCGGCCCTCGCCATCGCACGCCCGCAGTTCGAGGCGACCGAGGCCCGCGCCGCCCAGGGGCCAGCCGGTCCGGCGGCCACGGTCCTCGTGCTCGACACCTCCGCCTCGATGGCCTACCGGCTGGGGGGTCGCACCCTCCTCGACCGGGCGCGCGAGGACGCCCTGGAGGCGCTCGTCTCGCTCGGCCCCGACGAGCCGGCCAGCCTGGTGGTCTGCGGCGGGGAGGGCGTTCCGGTGGCCGATCCGCCCGGGTTCGATCGCGTGGCGCTCCGGCGCGCCATCGCCGAGGCTCCACAGGGGTACGGCCACTCCGATCTCACCACCTGCGTCGCCGCCGCGGCCCGCGTGCTCTCCGACCCGGCCGCCGCGGCCACCGCGCGGCGCAGGATCGTGATCGCCACCGACATGACGGCGAGCGCGTGGCGGCTCGACGCCCAGCCGCCGGTGGTCGCCTCGCCCGCCGGCCCGGTCCGGCCCGAGGTGGCGCTCCTCGACGCCGCGCGCCGGGAGCGACTCGGCAACCGCTGGATCTCGGGGCTCGTCGCCGAGCCCGAGCCGGCCGCCGGGAGTCACGGCTACCGCATCGGCGTCACCGTGAGCGGGGAGGGGGTGGAGGCGGAGCGGGACGTGCCGCTCACGCTCCGCATCGGCTCCGGCCGGGACGAGCGCATGACGCTCCGGGCGCTGCTCGAGCTCCCGGCGTCCGGCAGCACGCGCAAGGCGCTCGCCCACGACTTCGCGACCGGGGGACCGGCGGTGATCACGGTGGCGCTGCCGCAGGACGCGCTCCCCGAGGACGACGCGCTTTCACTCGTGGTCGATGTGCCCCGCGACGTCCGGGTGCTGGTGGTGAACGGCGCGCCCTCCTCGGTGCGCCACCGCGACGCGGCCTACTTCCTGGAGGCGGCCCTCTCCGGCCCGGCCTCCCCGGTCCGCGTCACCGTGGTGGACGCCGAGGGCTTCGCGAAGGCCCGGCTGTCCGACCACGACGTGGTGATGGCGCTCGACCTGCGCGCGCCCGGACCGAAGGCGGCGGAGCTCGTCTCCTTCGTCGAGGGGGGCGGCGGGCTGTTCGTCGCGATGGGGGACGACGTCGATCCCGATCGCTGGGAGGCCGAGACGAAGGGGCTCCTCCCGGCGCCGCTCCACGTGGTGAAGACGGCGGCCGAGCGGGGAACCCCCGGCTCGGAGGGCAAGGCGGCCCGGCTCGCCGAGATCGACTGGGACCACCCGGCGCTCCGGGTGTTCACCGGCCCGGCGCGCGAGGGGCTCGAGTCGATGCGGACCTGGCGCTACATGCTCCTCAAGCCGGCCACCCGGGAATCCGGATCGCGCGTGCTCGCCCGCTACGACGACGGCGCCCCCGCGCTCGTCGAGGCCCGTCGAGGGCGCGGCCGCGTGATGCTCTACGCCTCCACGCTCGACCCGGAGTGGTCCGACTGGACCATCCGGACGAGCTTCCTCCCCGCCATGCAGCGCATCGCCTCCTGGCTCGCCGGGTCGCTCGACGAGCGGCGTTCCGTCCCCGGGGTGGTGGGCGCACCGCGACCCATCCCGCTGCCCGCCGGCACGACGATCGCCGCGTGGATCGGACCCGACGGACGGGAGCGGCGCGGCCCCGCCCTGGGCGTGACGACGGTGACCCCCGACCGTCCCGGCCTCTGGCAGGTGAAGGTGCGGGACGGCGCGACCGGTGGCGAGCGGATCGACCCGGCGCTCTCCTTCGCCGTCTGGCCCGATCCCCGGGAGTCGGACGTGCGCCGGCTCGAGCCGGCCGAGCTCACCGCCTGGTTCGGCGGCGAGGCGCTCGCCCGGGTGGCCTCCGACGGGACCGCGGCCGGGTCGCGCCAGGTGCCTCTCTGGTCGTGGCTGCTCCTCCTCGCCGTCGCCGCCTTCCTCTCCGAGGGCTTGCTCCTCGTCTGAGGCGCCGCCATCATCCCGCCATGACCGCCCCACTCGACGCCGCCTGTGCCGGGCTCCTCTGCGTGGGCTTCGACGGCACGAGCCCGTCCCCCGAGGTGCTCGAGCTCGTCCGGCGGGGCGTCGCCGGCGTCATCCTCTTCGCCCGCAACGTGGAGAGCGCCGAGCAGGTGGCCGAGCTCTCGGCGGCGCTCAAGCGGGCCGCCGGCCGCCCGCTGCTCATCAGCGTCGACCAGGAGGGTGGGCGGGTCGCGCGGCTGCGTGCGCGCCACGGATTCACCGAGCTGCCGCCGATGCGGATCCTGGGCGAGACGGGCGACGAGCAGCTGGCCTTCCAGGTGGGGGCGCTGCTCGGCGCGGAGCTCCGCGCCGTCGGGATCGACCAGGACTACGCGCCGGTCGTGGACGTGGACACCAACCCGAAGAACCCGGTCATCGGCGATCGCTCGCTCGGGCGGGATCCGGAGGAGGTGGGGCGGCTGGGCGCCGCGCTCGCCCGGGGGATCCAGTCGGCGGGGGTAGCCGCCTGCGCCAAGCACTTCCCCGGCCACGGCGACACGAGCCAGGACTCCCACGTCGATCTTCCGCGCCTGCCCCATTCCCTCTCGCGTCTCGAGGCGGTCGAGCTCGCGCCCTTCCGGGCGCTCGCACGGGCGGGCGTGGCGTCGGTGATGACCGCCCACGTGATCTTCGAGGCGCTCGACCCCCACCGGCCGGCCACCCTGTCCCCCCCCGTGATGGACCTCCTGCGCGGGAGCTGCGGATTCGACGGGCCGGCGCTCTCCGACGATCTGGAGATGGCCGCCGTGGCGTCCCACTATCCCCTGGAGGAGGTGGTACCCGGTGCGGTGGCCGCCGGCGTGGACGGACTGCTCGTCTGCCACCGTGCCGACGTCCAGTCCCGCGTCATCGATCTGCTCCGGCAGGCGGTGGAGCGTGGCGGCGTCGCCCGCGATCGGCTCGCCGAGGCTCGCCGCAGGATGGCCCGGCTCCTCTCCTGGGCCGCCCCTCCCGCCGATCCCGCTCTCGCCCGGGCGCGGCTCCGGCTGCCCGCGTCGCTCGCGCTGGCGGCCCGCCTGCCCGTACGGGAGACGGGGCGCGACCCCACCGCAGCCTGACGAGGTCGCCAGCGGGCCGCACACGCCTTCCCCCCCCGGGGAAACGTGTGCTAGATCGCTCACTTCGCTCCCTTTCCACCGGAGGTTCCGATGCGCGCCGTCCGTGCCATGGCCCTTCTCGCAGCGTCCCTCGCCCTCGCCGCCTGCCAGGGGAAGAAGGCGGAGGGGGATGCCCCCGCGAAGTCCGCAGCTGCCCCGGCGGCCGACAAGATCCTCGTCGGGCACGTCGGCTCCATGACCGGCTCCGAGGCCACCTTCGGCCAGTCCACCGACCAGGGCATCAAGCTCGCCATCGAGCAGTGGAACGCCAAGGGCGGCGTGAAGGGCAAGCCCATCACGCTCCGGACTTACGACAGCCAGGGCAAGCCGGAAGAGGCCGCCGTCGCCGCGACCCGCCTCGTCGTGAACGACAAGGTGAACCTGCTCCTCGGCGAGGTGGCCTCGTCGCGGTCGCTCGCCATGGCGCCGGTCGCCGACGGGAACGGCACGCCGATGATCACCCCCTCCTCCACCAACCCCCGGGTCACGAAGGACAAGGACAAGGTCCGTCCCTTCGTCTTCCGGGTCTGCTTCATCGACCCGTTCCAGGGGACGGTGATGGCCAAGTTCGCGCGCAACGACAGGAAGATCGAGAAGGTCGCCATCCTCCGGGACGTCGGCAACGACTACTCCATGGGGCTCGCCGACTACTTCCTCGCCAAGTTCAAGGAGCTCGGAGGCACCGTCGTAGACGATCAGAGCTACAAGGCCGGCGACCAGGACTTCAAGGCGCAGCTCACCGCCATCAAGAACAAGAACCCGCAGGCGGTCTACGTGCCGGGCTACTACACCGACGTGGCCCTCATCGCGCGCCAGGCCCGCGAGCTGGGCATGAAGCAGCCCCTGCTCGGCGGCGACGGCTGGGACTCCGCCAAGCTCTTCGAGATCGGCGGGAAGGCCATCGAGGGCTCGTTCTACTCCAACCACTACTCGCCCGACGATCCCAGCCCCCGCATCCAGGAGTTCGTGAAGTCCTACAAGGCCCGCTTCGGCGTGGTCCCCGACGGCCTCGCCGCGCAGGGGTACGACGCCGCCATGGTCGGTTTCGACGCGATGAACCGGGCCGCAGACGGCAGCGGAGCGGCCATCCGCGACGCCATCGGCGCCACGAAGGACTACCCGGGGGTCACCGGCATCATCACCATCGACGCGAACCACGACGCCGTGAAGCCGGCCGTGGTGCTCGAGGTGAAGGACGGGAAGTCGGTCTTCATCACCACCGTCGCCCCCTGACGAGGCTCGTCACCCGACGACGATCGATTGACCGAGTTCCTCCAGCACGTCGTCAACGGCGTATCCCTCGGGACCATCTACGCCCTCATCGCGCTGGGCTACACGATGGTCTACGGGGTGCTGAAGCTCATCAACTTCGCCCACGGCGACGTCTACATGGTGGCGGCCTTCTCCGGCTTCTACATCGCCACGGGACTCGGCGTCCGGGACGACCCCACCGTCGGGAAGGCCGTGGCGGTCTTCCTCGGATCGATGGTCGTGGCCGGAGCGCTCGGCTGGGCCATCGAGCGCTTCGCCTACCGTCCGCTCCGCAACCGTCCGCGGCTCGCCACGCTCATCACCGCCATCGGGGTCTCGTTCCTCCTCGAGTACGGCTTCCAGCTGCCCAGCCTCCAGGCCCAGGGGCGCAGCCTGGAGGAGGTCCTGCGGGGATGGGGCTGGACGGTCCCGGGCTGGTTCGACGCGCTCGTGACCGCGCTCCCGTCCACCTTCCCGCCCGGCCCCACGCCACGCTTCTTCCCCGAGCCCTTCACCCGCGTGGACTGGACCGTGCTGGGCGGCGTCCACATCTCCAACTACGACGTGGTCTCCTTCCTCGTGGCGTTCGCCTTCATGCTCGGCCTGCAGTGGATCGTCTACCGGACCCGCTTCGGCATGGCGATGCGTGCGGTGTCGTTCGACCCCCGGGTGGCGGGCCTGATGGGGATCCCGGTGAACCGGGTCATCTCCACCACCTTCGTGCTGGGCAGCGTGCTCGCGGCCGTGGCGGCGCTGCTCGTCGCCGGCTCGCGGCCGCGCATCGACCCGATCATGGGGCTCATGCCCGGCCTCAAGGCCTTCGTGGCGGCCGTGTTCGGGGGCATCGGCAACGTGCCCGGAGCCATGCTGGGCGGGCTCGTTCTCGGCCTCGCCGAGGAGATGGTGGCCGGATACACGGTCTCCTCCTTCCGGGACGGCATCGCCTTCGCCATCCTCATCCTGGTCCTGCTGGTCCGCCCGGAGGGGTTGCTCGGGCGCGTGACGGTGGAGAAGGTGTGATGGAGCGCGCCCGGCTGGTCCTCCGCTCGGTGGCCCCGTTCCTGGTCGCGCTCCCGGTGCTCTGGTTCGTGCAGGGATCGCTCGCGTCCTACACCTCGTTCGTCGCCATCAACATCGCGGTGAACGTGATCCTGGCGGTCTCCCTCAACGTGGTGAACGGCTTCACCGGCCAGTTCTCCATCGGCCACGCCGCCTTCATGGCGGTGGGGGCCTACACGGCGGCGCTCGTCACCACCGGCCTCGAGTCGCTCTCGATCCCGGGTGTGCCCGCCGCCGTCTCGGGGCAGGCGGTCTTCCTGGTCGCGCTCGCCGTGGGGATGCTGGCCGCGTCGGTCGCGGGGCTCGTCGTCGGGATCCCGACGCTCCGGTTGCGGGGAGACTACCTGGCCATCGTCACCCTCGGGTTCGGCGAGATCATCCGCGTGATCATCGAGAACACCCGCGTGCTCGGACAGGCCACCGGCATCTCCGGCCTCCCCGCCTGCACGAACGTGGTCTGGGCCGGGATGGGCGTGGTGCTGACGGTGGTGATGGCGCGACGCCTCCTGCAGTCCACGCAGGGGCGGGCCTTGCTCGCGATCCGGGAGGACGAGGTCGCGGCCGAGGCCATGGGGGTCGACACGGTCGGCTGGAAGGTGCGCGCCTTCGTCATCTCGGCCGCCTTCGCCGGCCTGGCTGGAGCGCTGCTCGTCCACAAGATCCAGCTCGTCACCCCGCGCATGTTCACCTTCGTGAAGTCGATGGAGGTGGTGGTGATGGTGGTGCTGGGCGGGATGGGGTCGATCACCGGCTCCATCGTGGCCGCCGCGGTGCTCACCATCGCGCTCGAGACGCTTCAGGCCGCCGACCAGTACCGGATGGTCATCTTCTCGATGCTCCTCATCGTGCTCATGCTCACCCGTCCCTCCGGTCTCTTCGGCACGCGGGAGATCTGGGACGTGCTGCCCCGCTGGCGCAGGCGGCGCGCACCGGGGGAGGCGCCGTGAGCGGGACCGGCCAGCCGGTGCTCGAGGCCCGCGGCGTGGTGATGCGCTTCGGGGGGCTCACCGCACTCTCCGGATTCGACCTCACGCTGCACAGCGGCGAGCTGGTGGGGCTCATCGGCCCGAACGGGGCCGGGAAGACCACCGCCTTCAACGCACTCACCGGCGTGTACGCCCCCACCGAGGGGGACGTGGAGGTGGCCGGCCGCCGGGTGAACGGGATGCGGCCGCACCAGATCTGCGAGCTCGGCGTGGCCCGCACCTTCCAGAACGTCCGGTTGTTCAAGGAGCTCTCCGCCTTCGACAACGTCCGCATCGCCTGCCACGCCGGTTCCCGGAGCGGCTTCACGTCGGCCTGGATGCTCACCCCCACGCACGACGCCGAGGAGCGGCGCATCGCCGCGCGGGCCGAGGAGTTCCTCTCGGTGATGGAGCTCTCCCCGCGGCGCGACGAGCTGGCCCGCAACCTCCCCTACGGCGAGCAGCGCCGCCTGGAGATCGCCCGGGCGCTCGCCACCGGCCCCAGGGTGCTCTGCCTGGACGAGCCGGCCGCCGGCATGAACGCGTCCGAGAAGGTGGCGCTCCTCGAGCTCATCCGGCGCGTCCGGGACCAGTTCCAGCTCGCCATCCTGGTGATCGAGCACGACATGCGGCTCGTCATGGGGGTCTCGGAGCGGATGCTGGTGCTCGACCACGGCGTCACCATCGCCCAGGGTGCGCCGGAGGCGGTCCGGCAGGACCCCAAGGTCATCGAGGCCTATCTCGGAGACGGGAAGCTGCGGCTCCGGCCGCCGCGGGAAGCCGGGACGGGCGTACCGTGAGCGCGCCCTTGCTCGCCATCCGGGACCTCGTGGTCCACTACGGGGTCATCCGCGCCCTCTCGGGCATCTCCCTCGAGGTGCCGGAGGGCCGGATCGTGGCCCTCATCGGCGCGAACGGCGCGGGGAAGAGCACGACGCTCCGGGCGGTGTCCGGGTTGCTGCGTCCCACATCCGGGTCGATCGAGTTCCGGGGGGAGTCGATCGTGGGGCGCCCCGTCCACGAGATCGTGGCGCTGGGGATCGCCCACGCGCCCGAGGGGCGGGGCATATTCCTCAACCTCACCGTCCGGGAGAACCTGGAGCTCGGCGCGTACCTCCGCCGCGACCGGGACGGGATCGAGTCGGACCGCGAGCGAGCGCTCACCCTCTTCCCCATCCTGAAGGAGCGCAGGTCGCAGGTCGCGGGGACGCTCTCCGGCGGCGAGCAGCAGATGCTGGCCGTGGCGCGCGCCCTCATGTCCCGGCCCCGGCTGCTGCTCCTCGACGAGCCGTCGCTCGGGCTCGCGCCGCAGGTGGTGGATCGCATCTTCCAGGTCATCCAGGAGATCAACGAGGCGGGCGTTTCGCTGCTGCTCGTCGAGCAGAACGCCAACATGGCGCTTCAGGTCTCCCACCAGGCCTACGTGCTCGAGACCGGTGCCGTCGTGAAGCAGGGCTCCGGCCGGGAGCTGCTCGAGTCGCCCGACGTACGGAAGGCGTACCTGGGGGAGTGAGCGAGGGCGCCCTTCCGTGGTGCCGGCGGGCCGGGGTGGGACCCGCGGCGCTGGGGGGCGCCGGCTGCGCGGGGTGAGTGCACTTCGGGTGTATGGCGCCGCCGGACAGCGCCCTTC
>SESG01002750.1_pt1 | contig 17111 bp, 12 predicted proteins | sample 3171421 | NCBI WGS metagenome assembly SESG01 (sample SAMN10866946, study PRJNA518727) | freshwater metagenome | biome: subpolar coniferous forest; feature: holomictic lake; material: water; isolation source: holomictic Lake 227, 6 m and 8 m depth | place: Canada: near Kenora, Ontario | collected... | reverse complement strand
ACATTCATTTTATCCGCGCGGAACTTCTTTTCTTTAATCTTACATGGGAGAGTAATTCTGGTTTCGTTTCCTGCATAATCTCGGGCAAACAAAGTGATTTTTGTTTTTGCTTTGGACGCGTTATAGGGAAGCGCAAAATAAGTAACAGAAACAGGTTTATTAGCAATCATTAATGTGTGACCCGCAGTAAAATAATCATTTACATATACACCGGTCAAATCAGTAGGCTTTGAGTTGCGGTAAGCGATGAAGCAAGTACCACCCTGATTTATATGGTTGGTTGTACTGAGCAGATTTATTTGAGGCGGAATTGTATCAATTGTGACGGTTGAAGATTGAACGGACTTGTTTCTGAAAATAGAATGATCGGTTGCATTAATGTTAAGAATTGCCGGACCATCATGAAGGTTGAGAGAAGCAGTGTCAAAAGTTACAACTAAAATTTTCTGTTTAGTGCCCTTTGGGGGAATTTTTTCATTGACCAGAATTCGGCCTTTATTGTCCTGCACGATTTCGACTACTATATTTGAAAGACCGCTTTTTTGATCATCAAAAGTCATTTCAACTTTTTTCAATTTACCGATAGCAACTATTTCCTGATTCAATTTAATGGATGGTTTTTCTACTTCCAGATAATCAAAAAAATAAAAAAAACCAATCGTCGCAACTAATAATATTGTCAATAATATTAACGTATAAGAGCGATATTTTTTCATAATTACCCCGAAACGATTAGTATTTGAAATTAATTTGGTCTACTTAATGGCTTTCTAATCCTTTTGCAAGATAAATTTCCCCCGATCATATTTGCATAAGTAAATGTTGAATGGTGTGGCAGTTATGCCTTGCTCTTGGATTTAAACACTGGTATATTCTAAAAAAATTCAGTGTGGATAGATATATGCTTAAGGGAAAGAAAATTGTTTTGGGGATCACTGGTGGGATTGCCGCCTATAAAGCGGCTGAACTTGCCCGGGCGCTTGTCAAGGAAGGCGCACAGGTAAAAGTCGTCATGACGAAGAATGCCACAGAGTTTATTTCGCCCTTAACGCTGCAGACACTTTCCAATAATATTGTTTATACGGATATGTATTTACGCCCAGAAAAGTTTGATATGGCTCATATAGAGCTTGCGGAATTTGCCGATGCCTTTGTTATAGCGCCGGCAACCGGAAATATAATCGGAAAGATTGCTTCCGGAATCGCAGATGATTTACTTTCAACAACAATAATGGCGAGTAATAAGCCGACTCTGATTTGTCCGGCAATGAATGATAAAATGCTGGCTAACCCCATTGTGCAGGAAAATATAAGCAAGCTGAAAAAATATCAATACGTGATTATGGATAGTGGCGTAGGTGAGCTTGCCTGCAAAACAAGTGGCGCAGGCCGTCTGCCGGAAATACCGGAAATAGTGGAAGAAATAGAAAGACTTTTGACCGCGCATAATCTGGTTGGGCAAAAAATATTAGTCACAGCCGGGCCCACCGAAGAGCCGCTCGATCCGGTTCGTTTCATTACAAATCTGTCATCCGGAAAGATGGGTTACGCCTTGGCCAGAGTTGCACGAAGGCATGGTGCACAAGTCACATTAATAACAGGACCGACAAACTTACCTTTGCCTTTAGTAGAAAATATTATCAAAGTTCGCACAGCCCAAGAGATGCACAAGGCTGTTATGGACAATTACAAAAAGGCGACAGTAGTAATCAAAGCAGCGGCAGTTGCTGATTACAGGCCGAAACTTATTGCTCGTGACAAAATTAAAAAAGACGATAAACCTCGCACAATTGAGCTTGTAAGAAATCCGGATATTATCGATGAGATTGGTAAGATCAAAAAAAATATTCTACTGGTCGGCTTTGCCATGGAAACAAAAGACCTTCTGGCTAATGCCCGGGAAAAGTTAAAAAAGAAAAATATGGATTTAATCGTAGCCAACAGCTTACGGGAAGAAGGGGCTGGCTTTCAAGCAGATACAAATAAAATAACTATTATTGACAGGGAAGGCGATACGCAATCTTTGCCCGTAATGACAAAAATAGAAGCCGCTGAAAAAATTCTGGAAAGAGTTGCCGGATTGCTGAAGAAGAAAGGCGGCACTAAAAAGTAATGGAAGAAGCTTTTTCACAATCAACACCGGAACAATTACAAAAAGAATTGTTATTTGTTGTAAAGGGGCTCAAATCTCAAGTACTGAATCAAAAAAGCTTAGCTGTTGGATTGGAATGGAAGAAATCAATGTCCGCAGAAAAAGAAACAAAAGTCATTAACTCAAACAATGAAGAGCAACTAAAAAAAGTCAGTCAGGAAATGGCAAATTGCCAGCTTTGTCAACTGTCAAAAACAAGACATAATATTGTTTTTGGAGAGGGCAATCCCAACGCGCAAATTGTTTTTGTCGGAGAGGCGCCCGGTGCTGATGAAGACCAGCAGGGGTTGCCATTTGTGGGCAAAGCCGGGCAGTTATTAACAAAAATAATTGAAGCGATGGGCATAAAAAGAAAAGACGTTTACATTTGTAATATACTTAAATGTCGACCGCCGGAAAATCGTAATCCATTGCCTGAGGAAATAGGCTTTTGCGAACCTTTTTTAAAAAAACAGTTGCAGGCTATTTCACCAAAAGTTATTTGCGCTCTGGGAGCAGTTGCCGCAAAGGCTCTTTTAAAGACTGATGTAACAATATCGTTGTTACGCGGCCGTTTTCATACATATAACGGTATGAAATTAATGCCAACATATCATCCGGCATATCTATTACGAAACCCATCGGCCAAGAAGCAGGTCTGGGAAGATGTGCAGATGATTATGAGGGAAATTCAGCCCTAGTGATATGCCAATGCGCTTATGAGGTGAAAAAATGATCAAGAAAATAATTTACGTAATGATTGCCATTTCCATATTGATGAGTGCTTGCGTTTGGGCACAGGAGAAGAAACCTGTTTATAACGTAATCACAGTCAATGGTATAATCACATCACCTACGGCCAAATATATTGCCGGCAGTATTGAAGATGCTCAAAAAGATAAGGCTGAGGGGTTGATAATATTACTTGATACACCGGGAGGAATGGATACGGCGATGCGCGATATTGCCAAGAGTATTCTCAACGCGCCCATGCCGGTAATAGTATTTGTGTATCCATCCGGCGCGCGTGCCGCCTCTGCCGGCGTGATTATAGCCTCTGCCGCACACATTGCCGCGATGGCTCCCGGCACAAATATCGGGGCCGCTCATCCGGTGGCGATAGGCCTTGGCGGTGGTGAAATGGATAAGACTATGTCCGCAAAGGTGGAAAATGATGCTGCCGCGTACGCCCGTAGCATTGCCAAAAAAAGGGGACGCTCTGAAGATTGGGTGGAAAAAGCGGTGCGTAAAAGTGAATCAATAACAGCTGAAGAGGCACTCAAATTAAATGTTATCGATTTTGTAGCGCCGGATATCGAGAAGCTTTTAGCGGCAATTGATCTCAAAGAAGTAGATGTAGCCGGTGTCAAAAAGAAACTAGCCACAAAAAACGCCATGATGAATAATAAAAAGATGGATACACGTCAAGGCATCCTTTCTGTAATATCAGATCCGAACATTGCTTATATTCTTCTGCTTATAGGTTTGGCCGGTCTGTATTTTGAGCTATCTACACCCGGGGCAATTCTTCCCGGAGTAATAGGCGGCATATCATTATTGCTGGCATTTTTCGGTCTGTCCACTTTGCCGGTAAATTACACGGGGATACTGCTGATAATTTTCGCGATAATTTTATTTATCGCGGAGATAAAGGTTATGAGTCACGGGATGTTAACTGTAGGAGGGGTAATTTCATTAATTATGGGATCATTATTATTATTTGATACAACAGAACCGGCCTTGCGTATTTCTTTGCAGGTTTTGATTCCGTCTGTTTTAGTGGTTTCCGGATTTTTTATTGTTGTCATTTGGATATCCATTAAAGCGCAAATGCGGAAACACTTTACCGGCCCTGAAGCAATGATTGGCGCGGAAACTGAAGCTCATACCGACATTGCCAATGAAGGCAAAGTATTTTTAGAAGGACAATACTGGCGAGCGACAAGTGCAAAGCCGATAAATAAAGGTGCCAAAGTAAAAATTGTCAAAGTTGTAGGCTTGAGCTTGGTCGTAGAAGAAATAATTAAAGAACAAAATTCATGAAAATTAAATAAAGGAGGGTGTTTAAAATGGTTGGAGCTTTATCTGTACCGATGATGGTTGTTATTGTGATGGTATTCATGTTTTTAGCCTCGGCGATTCGTATCTTAAATGAATATGAACGAGGCGTTATCTTTCGTCTGGGGAGGGTAATTGCTACAAAAGGACCAGGCCTTATTATTTTGATACCTGTTGTGGATAAAATGGTCAAAGTGGATATGCGGACAATTACGATGGAGGTTCCTCCGCAGGATGTCATTACTCGTGACAATGTGTCCATTAAAGTCAATGCCGTAGTATTCTACACGGTTTTAGATGCGACCGCAGCTATTATCAAGGTGGAGAATTTTCTTTATGCGACATCTCAACAGGCGCAGACCAGTTTAAGAAGTGTCTGCGGTCAGGTGGAACTCGATGAGATTTTGTCAGAAAGGGACAAGATTAACGTAACCTTGCAGGAAATACTGGATCGCAGCACCGAACCCTGGGGGATTAAAGTAGATAGGGTTGAAGTCAAACAGATAGATCTTCCTGAAGAGATGAAGAGAGCCATTGCGAAACAGGCTGAAGCGGAAAGAGAAAGGCGCGCGAAGGTCATCAATGCTGAAGGTGAATTCCAAGCCGCACAAAAGCTTGTCGATGCGGCGAAACTAATGGATACACAGCCCATGTCGCTCCAACTGCGATACTTGCAGACGTTGAATCAGATTGCTGCGGAAAACAATTCAACAACGGTATTCCCCATACCCATTGATTTGTTTAAACCATTTTTAAAATTAGCGGAGAAACTATAAATCAGAGCGGCAGAGGCTGTGCTTCTGCCGCTTAAATAAAATATCAGGAGGATATATTTATGGCTGGTTCAAAACTTCATGTGCTTACCGGAGGGCTGATTTTAATTGCTTTGGGAGTATTGATCTATTTATCCAAGGCAGGAATTTATTCATTCGGGCAGACCTGGCCGGTATTAATAATTGTTATCGGTATAGGCACAATAGTTCAAAGAGCAAAAGATTTTGGCGGATGGTTCATAACCATTGCAGGCATACTATTTCTCATTAACGAATTCTATGGATTTGATCTGCACAAATATTCACAATATATATTGCCGGCTATACTGGTTTTACTGGGTATCTTTGTAATATTAAGAAAAAGAAAACACGATTAAAATAAACGGTATTTCTAATAAATGACTATTGCTAAAAAAATTAAGGCATCAATTTCTCAATCTTCTATGATCCGGAAGATGTTTGAAGAAGGCATTCTGCTGAAGAAACAACATGGCGCGGATAAAGTCTATGATTTTAGCCTGGGCAATCCCAATGTGGAGCAGCCGGAAGAATTCAAAAGAGAGCTGATTAATCTTGCCAATGAGATTATTCACCTAAAGCACGGCTATACGCCCAATGCCGGATACCACGAAACAAGGCATACCATCGCTAAAAAAATCAGCAAGGCATCAGGGTTGAAGATGCATGCTGATCACGTAATCATGTCCTGTGGCGCTGGTGGCGCGTTAAATGTAATCTTGAAAGCGTTGCTTGATCCCGGTGAGGAAGTGATTGTTCTTAAGCCTTTCTTTGTGGAATACCCTTTTTACATAGAGAACTACGGCGGAATAGTAAAATATGCCGCGACAAAAAATGATTTTTCTCTCGACATTGATTCTATTGCCGGGGCGATAAACGAAAAGACTAAAGCGATTATTATCAACTCTCCTAATAATCCGACAGGCATTGTGTACAGTGAAAATGAAATTGCCGGATTGTCCCGCGTACTTTTGGAGAAGGGCAGGGCTTTAGGAAAAACCATTTATCTGATCTCTGATGAACCTTACGCGGAAATCGTATTTGAGGGTGTCACACTGCCCAGCGTTTTAAAAGCTTATCCCAATAGTATTGTAGCCTATTCTTATTCCAAGACTCTGTCTTTGCCGGGGGAAAGAATAGGCTACATTGCCGTTAATCCGCATATTTATGAAGCGGGCGATTTAATCAGCGCGCTGATTTTATGCACGAGAATTATGGGTTTTGTTCACGCGCCGGCTCTGATGCAAAGAATTGTCGCCAGGCTTCAGGATGTGGCAGTCGATGTTAAAGTATATCAGAAAAAACGTGATCTGTTGTGCGCGGGATTAGCAAAAGCGGGTTACACATTCACAAAACCGCAGGGCGCGTTTTATTTATTTGTACATAGCCCGATTCCTGATGATGTGGCATTTGTGCAAATGCTGCTTAAGAAAAATATTCTGGTAGTGCCCGGCAGCGGCTTCGGCGGCCCAGGTTACTTCCGCATTGCTTACTGCGTTGATGATGCAACAATCATTAATTCAATGGATGGATTTACCCAGACAATCAAAGGGTGCACATAATTCCAGTTAGAAATCAATCCTCTTGCATCCAATGCTTGCCGCCCAGAATCCGTGCGACAAGCATGCTGGCGACGTTATCGCCGATGGCATTGATCATTGTTGCCGGAGCGTCAACAAGAGTTCCAATCATGGTTATAATAGGGAAGGCCTCCAGAGGAAAGCCATAGATAGAAATGATCAGTAACTCACCAATTGTCCCGCCGCCCGGAATGCCGCTTACAACAACGCCAACCAACAGGGCGATGCCTACGGCTGTGGCAATGGTTTCTAAACCTGAGAAATTCATTTGAAATAATCCGAACAAGAAAGCAATTTTTAAAATGGCGGCAAGACACGAGCCTTCCATGTGGATTGTCGCGCCGATGGGAATGACGACTTCGCTGATGTCTTTAGGCACGCCGGTTTTATTGGCTGCTTCGAGATTGGCGGGAATCGTTGCCATGCTGCTTCCGGTAGCCAAAGCGGTAAGCGATGCAGGAATAATATTGCGCCAGAATCTTCTTACTCCGTCTCCTTTTGCGGCGATAAAAGCATAAAGAGTAAAGGCGATAAAGAAATACAAAATCGCTATCGGGTAATACAAGAACATTGCTCTGGCGTAAGCACCCAGCAATTCCGGACCGAAGACGCCGACAAGATAGGCAAAATAGGCGCAAAGCCCGATTGGCGAGTAATACATGATAAAAGAAATAAGTTTCATCATAACATCGCTGGCAGATGCCAGGAAGTTTGCAAAGACCTTGCCGCGCTCACCAACCGCCGAAGTTGACAAGCCAAGGAGAATAGAGAAAATGATGAGCGCCAGCATGTTCTTTTTGGATAAGATATCGGCAAAATCAGAAACAGTAAAAGCTTTAACGATTTGATCTGTGGCCCTTAGCTGCTCAGGATTAACTCCAGTTCCCAGAGCGATTTTTACACCAATTGCCGGCGGATAAAGCACAACGCCGATGGCCATGATAACCGATGCTATTAAGCCGGTTACAACAAATACCAAAATCATGGCAGATATTATTTTTCCCAAGCGCCTAATGTTGGTCATAGATGCAACGGCAGAAGAAATGGAGAAGAAAACAAGTGGAACTATCGCGGTGAACAGCAGATTGAGAAAAATGTCGCCAAATGGTTTGAAGACTATAGCGTCTTTTTTATAGAGAATTCCTAATAAAGATCCGAGAATAATCGATATGATCAGGATGATGGAAAAACCATAGGCTTTTAAAAAAGGGGAGTGTTTAATATTCATATTTTTTCACTCAATTGCGAAATCAAAATAAGTATTCGGATAAGGTTCGTTATTCAGAGTATAGTGCCACCACTCTTTTTCGTAATTTCTAAAACCGTGCTTGGCCATAAGCGATTTGAGAAGAAGCCGGTTAATCTTTTGCTGATGGCCGATGTTTTTGTTTAATGTATGAGATAGTTCATGAAAACAATCAAACCCGGTTCCCATATCGATAGTGTTATCGCGGAAGCGTTTTACCGCTGGCAGGTAACATTCAGTCAATTTTTGACCGGGAATATAGTCCTGCTGTTGGGGAGCAGGGAAGGGGACAATGGTCAGATCGACGGTGCTGCCTCGGCTGTGGCCGGATTTGCTGTCGATATAACCATCTTTAAACAGATTTCGTTTATCCACCGTCGGATAGAATTCTTTTTTCGTTTTGGCGTTATTAATGTCTTTTGCCCAGCGCACAAAGTGGTCAACTGCCCGCTGTGGACGATAACAATCGTAAATCTTTAGCGATAGAGAGAAGGACGCAAGTTCCTTCTGTACCTGAGCAAGCGCATCAGCCGTTTCTCGGGTCAGCAGGCATTTCGATGCCATGTAGCCATCTACCTTTTCCCCTAAAAAGTTATGAGGGCCATAATATCGTATATCGAGAAGTGCTTCGGGAATTACTTTTTGTATATCGACAAAACCTTCCGGTGTATTATCTTTCCCCATAATAATAACAGGCAATGCTTTTGGTTCAAGCCAGGCCATAATCTTAACGATGTCCTCTTCGGAAACTGCGACACAACCTTCAGTTGGTATATTTTTTCCACGCCAGACATGGAAAAAAATAGCGCTGCCATATCCTTTGACTACCTGGTTTGTATTGTATTCTATAACAATACCATATTTATAAAGATTGTCATCACGTCTCATTCTCTCGTATGAAACCGCTTGCGTTTCTGTTTTCTTTACCCAAAGATTGTAATCATCGGCTTTGGGATCATCAATCCAGATATCGTCAACTAAAGCCTGGCGATAGGGCATTTTTGTATTTATGGCATTCTCATAGCCAAAAGTCATTTGCAGCGCAAAGGCACCGGAAGGGGTTTTGCCATCACCTTCTCTCTTTTTGCCTGCCTCGGCAAACCCGTTTTTACCAATTACAGCATCAAATGGCTCAAAAACGGCTTTCCATTCGCTTCCTTTTTTTTCTAAAGCGTAGACTTTTCTCCCCGTAGAAGGCATTGAACTATTACTCATGACTAGAAGTATCTGCGTGGAGTTTTCGATTTTATTTTCATGCGCAGCAAGGCATGTTTTTATATCGTAGTTAGACGCCGAGGCAACACTTGCATATGTAGTTAGTGAAATCATCAGTATTAATAAAGTAAAACGAATAAAAATTATAAAATATTTCATTGTCGTCATTGATAAATCCATTTCTCCCTTTTGATTTAAGTCATTTGTAATATAAACCCGATATGTTTTCAATATATTTAATTTGTGTTCTTTGAATCACGGGTAAGAACCCCAATGCAAGCTTTTGGAAACAGATGCCGCAGCAAGCTGCGGGGTATTAAACCCTCCGCTGCGCGGGATAATTCGACCTGCAAGTTTCAGCACACTGCGTTTCTGAAACTTGGGGCTCATTAACTTACCAATTCCGCTACGCTTGCGGAATTGGAGTTTCACAATAAATTCGACGGGATCAAAAACATCAAGCTTATCAGCGAAATCAATTAATATTTAATTAATATTTAAAGGTTGCTTTTTACTAAATTATGGTTATCTTAATATAAATTAAAAAAAGAGGAGACAATCATGAAATGTAATGTTGGAAAAACGGATAAAATCATTCGTTGGACAATCGGTATTGTAATAGCAGCGGTGGGATTGTATTATCAAAGCTGGTGGGGCTTGCTGGCGATAATCCCGATAGGCACGGCAATAGTAGGTTTTTGCGCACTTTATGTGCCTTTCAAGATTAATACCTGCAAGAAATAGTCGTCTTGATAGGTAATTAGCCTCGAGTTTTATGTTGAGCCGCTTGAATGCCTTTCAACTGATGATGAGTTGTGCGCTTTGAGCTTCCGCGCGGGAATTTTATGTATGGCCTGATTTTCTGATTGATGTTTTTACCTGTGCCGTCATAATTGAGTGTGAGGATCGGAATGCCGGAGTATTCTTCAATCCTGGGTGCCATTGCCTCTGTTATTAGACCAGCACAGCAAAAAGCAGGATTGGTTTGCACAAACAGGGATATGTCCGGGTAATGCCTTATCAGGGATGCAATTTTGAGAAGATTATCAGCGGATTCGCCGCTATGCTGTATTTTCACATCAAAGGCATCATATACCTCTTTGTAATCAAGATCAGTCTCTAATGATGGTTCGTCAAGCAACTCGTTAAATATTTTATAATAGCTTTTTTCCAGTTGATTCACGAGTGCGATAGTTGTCTTAGTGACAATGACATCCATAAATGCACCTTCGAAAAACCATCGACGCATATAAGGATCGGCAATGAGTTTGACGAATTCATTGAATGGTGTTGTGATAACTTGTCCGCCGTATTCTTCTATGCAATGGATCAGATCCTGATTAAACAAATCATTGTCGCGGGCATACATATCGCCGAAAATGGCAACCTTGGGACGTTTGCCCGGCGTAGTTTCAATATTTTTAAAAAGACTGATGACTTTGGCTAGATCATCATCCTTGCTTCTGCCGCCCAGCAGTGTGTTGTAGAGAATATTCAGGGACTGGGCGATAATCTTGTCCGTCATTCCTTTTTCTTTTTCATAAGGCCGAATCTTGCAGCCGATTTTACGCAGCATTCCACCAAACATATAAGCGAAATAAGCTTCGATCGAAGCCTGCATGGAGATATCGCTCATCGAGATGTTACCTACATAGACTTCCACTTTATCCAGGTTTTTACCGTGTGTTTCCATTAGTCCCTTGATGAGCTGAGGATACATTCGAATGTTGCAGGCAATGTGGCTTTCAAATGTCCAGACGGCTGTCTGCGATGGGTCTAGGAGATTTTTTTCAATATAATCAATGTAGCTCTGCGCGATAAGATTGACGGGAAGACATTGCCCTTTGTTGCTGCGCAGGCCGCGTTGAATTATTTTTTCAGTAAGCGACACCATGCGGGCATCAATACCTTCACGGATTAATACGGCCTCCAATAGTTTTGAGGTTAATGGATCGTAGCCGGGAAAGAGCAAAGTTTTGTTTTTTATTTTGGTTACGTTCTCCGAGTTGAGCGGAAGTACGCGGGGTGGCATAGTACGCAGGGCTTTATTTTTATGGTGGTTGCGAAATGAGCGTACGGCAGCCTCAATACGTGTTTCGTACCCGACATTGGAATCATGCTCATCTAGTTCCAGTACCAGATATGGTTTGCAATATTTATCCATAATTCGTTTAAAATATTCAAGAGTGAAAGAATCAGGACTGCATTTAAATGAAGTGATGAAAACGGGATAGAGTCCCGGTGTGCGCGCTGTAAAAAGAGCGGCTTTTAAAATCTTTGCTGAATAATTCCAGTGTAATCTTTGGAGAAGCGGGCCAATTTCTGATAAATCGACTGAATCTGCCGGCAGCATATCCTGATAAAAAGTTTTGATTGTCAGTGTGCTGAAAATATCCGGTATTCCTTTGTTCATGGTGTTTTGAAGAACTGAATAAGGCCTTCCCAGCAGGACTACACGAATATCTTTACTGCCGGGCATTTCACGTTCGTAGATGTTTAATATGCTGTTGCGGCCATCTTTATAAAACGAAAGAGCTGCTTCATACGCATTGTAAATTTCCCAGTAGCTGGCCTTCAAAATAGGTTTGAGCAAGGAGAAGAGTTCGATTCGTGATTGAAAAGAGTGATGATCGATAATCGGCATGATTGCCTTATCCTTCAGATGCAGACTTTTGATTCCGGTAGCCATGGTTACGGCAAACTGCGTATAATAGCAGTAATAGCGGTAAGCGTCTTCTTTCGGTTCCGTTGCTTCCAGATAAACCGGTAGAAAAATATAGTCGCATTTATCCGTAAGGTTTTGTATATGACCGAAAAAGGCATTCAGCGGAGAGCAAAATTCCGCGCCTGCAATCTTTTTGCCTGATTTACTCGCATTCTTGAAGTTATCACTGGTCACTGTTTCTATACCCAGTGTGGTAAAAAAATGTTTCCATAGAGGCATTTCTTCAGCAAGGTAAAGAGCGTTGGGGATTCCTATCTTGACTTGCTTTTTGAATGGAGCTTTCTTTTTAGCTGGCTGAAAAACTTTGTCGCGTTCTTTAATTAATTCATACTGCTTTTTTGCATTTCCCACATAATGTTTCGTATCGTAATCCCGGCCACACAGAAATCCAAAGGCAACGGTTTCTCCCTGAACCATTACTTTGTTTATTTTGCAGTTGTTATGGCAGAGTTCGCAAACTTCATTTTCTATCGGAATCGTTTCTTGATGAAGAGTCAGACCACGGAATGCTGAATCCTTTGCGGCGGTTTCGGCTAGAATCAAGGCGCTGCCCAAGGCTCCGGTTAAGTGACAGAACTTAGAAACGAAGATTGGTTTTTTCAACCGGTGTTCAAAGGCTGCAATCAACGCTTTATTGCGGGCTGTAGCACCCTGAAAGCAAATTCTATTGCCGATATTAGCTTCCAGGGCGACTTTGGTCAGATAGTTTTCGCAAACAGAATGCAGGACACTGGCAAGTACTTCATCTATCGTGTATCCTTCTGTGAGATAATTGTTAATGTCACGTTCCATAAAGACCGTGCAGCGGTCGCTCGAAACCGGTGAGGGGGTATCGATAGCGCGTCCGGCATAATCGTTAAGCGATACCCCGAGCTTTATCGCCTGCTCTTCAATAAAGCTACCTGTTCCTGCGGCACAAACATTGTTCATAACGGAAGAGGTGACCATACCGTTTTGCATTGTGGTGAACTTGGCATCCTGCCCGCCGATTTCGATAATTGTGTCCACACTGCTGTCCAGTTCGAATGCGGCACGGGCATGGGCTGTTATTTCATCGATAACTAAATCCGCGTTGATAATCCGTCCGATAAATTTGCGGCCGGAGCCTGTGGTGCCGACTCCCCGGAAGGTAAACTTGCAATTATGTTTTAAACAAATATCTTCGATTGCTTCAAATATGGCCTGCATAGCTTTAACGGGCTGGCCGGATGTCTGGGTGTAAAGGCCAATTAGTACTTCGTTACTTTCGATAATTAACACGGCTTTAGTGCTGGTAGAACCTATATCAATACCCAGATAGACTTCCTGTTCCTTTTTTAACGGGATGTAAATATCTACCTCAACGTTCGCATGGCCTATTTGTGCAGTATAAAGATAACTATCAGCGGTTGTAAATTCAGGATAGCTGGACTGTAAAAGCTGCAAAGGAGGATAACCGTAAACTTTTTCTTTTTGTTCTTTGTTAAAAAGTTCATCCCAATTTTTCAGTTCAAGTTTTTCCGGTTCTGCTTCCTCCAGATAAAGAAGCGCCGCGCCTATCGCACCGTAAAGATGGCTATACTTACCGATAATAGGTTCCGTCTTGAGCAGATTGCGGAAGTGCTTAACAACACCTTGATTCATGGAAACACCGCCTGCAAGTATCAGTGGTGTGCGGATGTTTTGATCAGGCATCAATGTATCAATGACATTTTTTGTCAGGCCTTCGCAAAGGCCATCGCTGATCTGGCCTATAGAATAACCTTCCTGTTGGGCATGGATCAAATCGGTCTTGGCAAAGACGGCGCAGCGGGTGGCAATTTTCGGCGAAGTTTCAAGATTGCAAAAGGCAACATTACTGAGCATTTCAATGCTTTTTAGATTGAGGCGTTTGGCTTGTTGATCCAGAAAGCTGCCCGTTCCGGCTGCGCAAGATGAGTTGGAACGGTAGCGCTCGTAATCCCCCTGATCATTAAAAGTGATGAGGCCGAAATTTTCACCGCCGATAAAAAGAATACTGCCTACTTCACGATGATAATTTTTAACTGCGGCGATAATGGCAATTTGAGTATCATAGCGGTGGGCATTGCTCAACAATTCCGGTCCGGAAAGGGTCATCGCGATACCACCAATGCGGCTTATATCCACATTACTGAGCATCAAGCGCATTGTTTCACTAATTGCGCCACTATGAAACTGGTAGGAAGAGTGAGATATCTCTCCCTTTTTGTCAATGACAACCAGCGAAATGGCTACTGAACCAATATCAATCCCAACTATATGCAGCATGAATTTATTACCTCTTGTATTTTAATGAAAAGAGACAATGCCGTGTTTCAGAGATTTCGTCAACTGGGAATTTAGCAAAGTTTCAGCAAAAAAAACTGCCCTATAATGGTTCAGGTGAGCAATATCTGAATATTTAATCATCGCAGTAGGCGTCAACAAATCTATTCAGATTGTGATTGCTTAATTAAAGTTTATTGATTAGAAAAGATATAATTAAATCATACTAAAGGTGAAAGATGATTGGTCTTCTGGCAAACCGTAATTTTATTTTTCTTCTGGCCGTTGGTTTGGGATTGACTTTCCCACAAATTGCCGGCTGGACAGCACCTATCTCTCTTCCTGCTTTAGCTCTGGCGATGATGCTTGCCGCCTTGAATGTGCCAAATGATTTTTTCCGTACGCCCAAAGTACTAATAAGGCCGGCGCTTGTCGGGATCATAATGACTTATGCGATCCAGGGCGGGTTACTTATACTGATGAGTTCATTAATAATAAGCGATCGGAACTTGTTTATAGGACTTGTTTTGGTTGCTGCCTCACCAACCGCTGTCGCAGTTATTCCATTTACCGGCATTCTCGATGGGAATATGGCCTATTCTCTTGTAGGCACAGTTGCTGCGTATTTGGCAGCGCTGATTATTATGCCACTTGTTTTTCTACTGGTTCTTGGTGTGAACATTGCTCAACCCGGAAAGTTAGTGGTCATCATGCTTGAACTGATCGTCATTCCCCTTATTTTGTCCCGCGTCATCATTTACCTGAGTATTCAGAATTATCTGACCAAATACAGGGGGGTAATTACAGACTGGAGTTTTTTCATCGTGCTCTATACAATTATCGGGTTAAATCGCGACCTTATTTTCAGCAAACCGCAAATAATTATGCCGATAGCCGTTATATTTTTTATCAGCATTTTCTTATTAGGATATTTAATTGAAAAAGCAGGCAGTATATTCAAGTTTGATCAAAACAATACTGTAAGCCTATTGCTCTTAGGAACTCTAAAAAATCAAGGCATTGCCGGCGGACTGGCGATTTCACTATTTTCCCGCGAAACGGCATTTCCGGCAGCCGTATCCAGTATGGTAATGATATTGTTTCTCATCTGGTTGGATATCCGCAAAAAGTGGTTTTATCAAAATAATGCAAATTAATTAAAAATCGTGAGGTGGGAGTTGGATATTATACAGGCTATTATACTTGGTTTGGTTCAGGGATTGGGAGAATTCTTGCCCATATCCAGCTCGGCCCATCTGGTTCTTATTCCCTGGCTCTTTAATTGGGAAGATCCTGGTTTGACGTTTGATATCGCCTTGCATATTGGTACCCTTGTGGCGGTTGCCATTTACTTTTGGAAGGATTGGTTGCAGTTAATTACCAAAGGAGTGACGGATGCCAAAAGCAGGGAAGGGCGGTTGTTTTGGTATTTAGTTTTAGCAACGATTCCCGGAGCAGGAATTGGACTTCTTCTGGAAAAAAAGGCCGAGACAATTTTCCGTAATCCGGTTTTGATTGCAATTATGCTGATTGTGCTGGGTATTGTTTTATACTGGGTAGATCGAAAAAGTGCTAAAAAAATTGAAGCCGAAAATATCAGCCTGAAAACAAGTTTTCTAATCGGGTTGTCTCAGGCACTGGCCATTATTCCAGGGGTATCGCGCTCCGGTATAACCATGACGACAGGATTGTTTCTGGGGTTGACTCGCGAGGGAGCAGCCAGGTTTTCTTTCCTGCTATCAGCGCCGATAATCTTTGGCGCCGCGATTGTTAAATTGCCGTATATAATTGCCAATCCTGCCGTGATTACTACTAACTTTATCGTAGGAATGATTGTTTCTTTTGTTTCTGGTATTGCCAGTATCGGATTGTTGTTGCGTTATTTACAAACAAAAACTTTTCTGCCTTTTGCCTGGTATCGTTTTATCCTGGGCGCGGTGATTTTGACCGTGGCATTTTTAAAGTAGGCGGGATAATTCAAATACATACCCAACTTCGCTTTCTTCAACAAAAAAAAGAGCGCCGCATGAATACGGCGCTCTTTTAAATCCACTCAAATAAAATTAAGCTTTTTTGTAATGAGAAACATGCTTCGGTTTTTTGAACATGAGCGTGACGATAAAACCGAGAATGAGACATCCTGCTGCGGTATAGAGTGACTGTTGCTTGTCAAACTGCGCGAATACAAAACCACCCACGACACCAGCAGCACCCCATGCTGTCAAAACGAAGCCATAGACTTTGCCTATGTAGGTCGGGCCGAAGGAATCAGCCGCAAACGCGGGCATGACGGCGAAACCACCGCCCAGACAGGCAAGCAAGTAGCAGGCGATGATAGTGAATACCAAGACGCTGCTGATTTGCGGTAAAACAACATAAAGAATGGCCTGAGTAATAAACATAGTCAAAAAGACGTTCTTGCGGCCGATTTTATCGGATACAGCCGCCCAGAAGAGTCGTCCGAGGCCATTGAAAATTGAAGCAGTAGCCAGAACGCCGCCGCCCAGAACAGCCAGTTTTGCCGGGTCGTCGATGTTTTGAGCGAACTTGATGACTTCCTGCGCCATGGGTGAAAGCTTCGATAAAAGCCCCATGCCGGCAGTAACGTTCAAAAAGAGCATACACCAAATCATGTACCACTGGGGTGTCTTGCTTGCTTCAGTCCAGCTAAAGGAATCAGCAGCGCTGACTGTTGTGGCCGCAGGTTTGAAGCCTTTGGGCAGCCAGCCGGCGGGCGGATTTTTCAGTGTCATAGAAGCAAGTAAATTAAGAATCAGATAGACAGCACCAAGCACAAAAAACGCGTTGGCAACACCGATTTTATTGATGAGGCCTGGTATGATCATACCGATAAAGAACGCGCCGAAGCCGAAGCCCATAACAGCAAGACCAGTGATCAAGCCGCGCTTATCTGGAAACCAGCGGATCAATGTGGCGATAGGCACGACGTAGGCAAAGCCGTTGCCCATGCCGCCGATAACACCGTATCCGAATAAAAGAAGCCAAAAATTACCGGTAAGCAGAGCCACACCACCCAGCAGAACACCAATGCCGTAAAGAATAGCGCCTAGGATTGCGACAAACTTCGGACCTTTTTTGT
>SESG01028272.1_pt1 | contig 17133 bp, 10 predicted proteins | sample 3171421 | NCBI WGS metagenome assembly SESG01 (sample SAMN10866946, study PRJNA518727) | freshwater metagenome | biome: subpolar coniferous forest; feature: holomictic lake; material: water; isolation source: holomictic Lake 227, 6 m and 8 m depth | place: Canada: near Kenora, Ontario | collected... | reverse complement strand
CCGATTTGTTTGACTCTCTTGACGCAAAGGCACGAATATTCCGGAAGCTACCTTATGGGCATCGGACTGAGCCGGTCGAGTTTCCGGCCTCCTTTACCCCAACGGTGCATAAATCTCCGGAGATGATGAACCGTGATTCGACATTAAGGACATCCGAAAAAAACCTGCAGTCGATAACCGAGCAGTATCTGCTTCAGCATTATACTTCGGCAGCCGTACTGACCAATGAGAAGGGTGATATCATCTATATCCATGGACGTACAGGCAAGTACCTTGAACCAGCCGCAGGCAAGGCCAACTGGAATGTTTTTGCCATGGCCCGCGAAGGGCTTCGCTATGAGCTCAACATGCTGTTCGGAAATGTGCTGCACAAAAAAATGACTCTTGTCAAAAAGGGAGTGACCGTGGGTACAAATGGTGGTGCTCAGCGGGTTAACATTACGGTTGAACTGCTTGATACGCCAGACCTTCTGCGTGGGTTGCTCTTGATTGTTTTTATTGATATTGATTGTGCTGAATCCGGATTGGTAACAGGAGGCGGTTTGGCCTCGGGTGGTGGAGGTAATCGGCCGGAGTTGATCGATCAGGAACTCAGGGAGGCACATCATGAAATATTGACCATTCGCGAAGAGATGCAGACCTCTCAGGAGGAGCTCAAATCCATGAATGAAGAGATGCAGTCGGCCAATGAAGAGTTGCAGAGTACCAATGAAGAGCTTACCACTTCCAAAGAGGAGATGCAGTCGCTGAATGAGGAGTTGCAGACGGTCAACCATGAGCTGGAATCAAAGGTGAGCGACCTGTCGGAAACCAATAATGATATGAAAAACCTGCTGAACAGCACCGATATTGCAACCCTTTTTCTTGATGATGCGCTCAACATACGCAGGTTCACCAACAAGACAGCTTCGATCATCAAACTGATTGGGACGGATATAGGACGCCCCATAACCGATATTGTTACTGATCTGCACTATCAAGAGCTGGCTGATGATTCCAGGGAGGTGCTTCGTTCCCTTGTTTATAGTGAAAAACAGATTCCCGCAAATGATGGCCGCTGGTTTATTGTCAAAATCATGCCTTATCGTACACTCGAAAACAGGATCGTCGGGTTGGTGATTACCTTTACGGATATCACGACGGCCAAGAAGCTTGAAGGGTGTTTGCGGGAAACTGAAGAGCGTTTTCGTTTTTTGTTTGAAGCGATGCCTGGGGGTGCGCTGCTCCAGGATGGTGAAGGCAGAATTCTGATGGCCAATTTGGAGGCTGAACGTATTCTTGGAATTTCGGTAAAAGCAATGCAGGGCAAGACAATGAAGGAGCTGCAATGGGAAGCTGTTCACGAAAACGGATCAGCTTTTCTTTTAGACCAGTATCCCTTTCATCTTGCTATGCATTCCGGCAAGCCAGTCAAAGATATCATCATGGGGTTATTGCAACATCCCGGCAAGGAGTGCCGCTGGCTCAAGGTCAGCGCACTTCCTCGTTTTAATGCGGATACGGCACAAGTATTCCAGGTTGTCTCAACATTTATTGAAATCAGTGGTTCTGGGCATGGGATAAAGAGCGCCTGAAATCAGAAAAGCCAAATATGAAAAAAAAGGAAGCACTTTCAGATGAACTCTCAGCATTGCGGCGCCGGGCAGAAGAGCGTTTGCAGAAAAAAAAGGGTTTATCCATCTCATCTGATGACATGCACCGTATTATCCATGAGTTGTCAGTTCACCAGATTGAACTCGAAATGCAACAGGAGGAGCTTCAGCAGTCGCGTGATGAGATGGAAAAGGGGCTGGAGCGCTATACCGAGCTTTATGATTGTGCGCCGGTGGGCTACCTGACGCTTGCGCGGGACAGTACCATACTTGAGTTGAACCTGAAGGCAACCAAAATGCTTGGTGTAGATCGCTCACTCTTGAAATCCGATCGCCTGGCGCGGTTTATTGATCCTGAAGAAATCATGGCTTTTAATGCACTGATGGAGAGGGTCTTCAGCCATCAAGAGCCTGGTTTTTGTGAAGTCCTGCTTTTTCAAAAAGATGAGCCTAGCGCACCATCGTGTACGGTTCGCATTGATGCGGTTGTTCATGATGACGGACAATCGTGCTGGACGGTAATTTCTGACGTTACCCGGCAAAAGCAGATTGAGAGGGAAAATGCCCAGCTGCAGGCAACTCTCGTTCAATCTCAAAAGATGGAATCGATCAGCAGACTAGCGGGTGGAGTCGCCCATGAGTTTAACAATATGCTGCAGGCGATGCTTTGTAATATTGATGGGCTGCTCGAAAGAGAGGAGCTTGACAGCAGTGTGCATCTCTCGCTTGCCGATGTTCAGAATTCCATCATGAAGTCCGCCGGGATTGTTCGTCAACTGCTTGGTTTTGCCCGTAAGCAGTTTATCAATCCGAAAGTAATAGATCTCAATGCAGCGGTTGAGGATAGAATAAAGGCGCTTGAGCCCCTGCTTGGAGAGAAAATCAAGCTGATTTTTACTCCGGAAGATCATCTCTGGCCAGTAAAAATTGATTCGACGCAAATAGATCAGGTTCTGATCAATCTTGCCCTTAATGCAAAGGAGGCATTCAATGAAAGCGGAACGCTTGTTGTCACAACCGGAAATGTAGTCGTTGATGAGGCATTTTTTCACTCTCATCCTGAAACAGTGCCTGGCGATTATGTGTTACTTAAGGTGAGTGATGACGGATGTGGAATGGACAAGGATACGCTTGCATCTATTTTTGAGCCTTTTTTTTCCACAAAACCAATAACAGAGGGAACTGGTCTCGGGCTTGCCATGGTCTATGGCATTGTTCGGCAGAACCTTGGTACCATTCTTGCATACAGCACGAAGGGAAAAGGTACGACGTTCGAGATTTATTTGCCCCGAAGTGCAGCCGAAGCAACTCCTCTCTCATCGGAAGCGACTGAAAAGGCTCATGGCGGCAGTCTTGGGGGTGGTAATGCCGAAACTATTATGGTGGTTGATGATGAGAGGCCTGTAAGGGAGTTGATCAAGGTATTTCTGACAAGTTCAGGGTACACCCTTTTGCAGGCAGAGTCTGCCAGAGAGGCACTCTCTCTTTCTGAGGCATATCCGGGTACTCTTGAGCTGCTCATTACTGATATTGTTATGCCGGGCATGAACGGACGGGAGCTTGCCGTGCAGATGAGCGAAAAGCGTCCTGGCCTGAAAACACTTTTCATTTCCGGTTATGAGCTTGACTCTTTTGGATTTCAGGGGAATTCACGGAGCCTGGATATGCCGTTTCTTGCAAAACCCTTTTCCCTTGTCAATCTTGGTCGCAAGGTACGCGAACTTCTGGGTGTGGCGAGCCGTACGTAATAAACGAATTGGAAAAACAAATCCGTTATGGTGCACGACACGTTATCGACACTCAACAGTTCTTTCGTTTCCAAAAATGTCTCTCTTTCCGAAAGGGGTTATTACGGGATTGGGGGTAGTACGCGCTATTTTGCCGAGCCAGTGACTCCTGCGGATCTTGCTGATCTTTTGCTCTGGAGCCTTAAGCAGCGACTTCCGCTTTCCCTCATGGGAAGCGGGAGTAATATTCTCTTTTCCGACGCTGATTTTTCAGGTATTGTTATTTCGTTGGGCAGGATGAACCGTCTTTTCTGGCTCTCAGATGATGAGCTTTTCTGCGAAGCAGGGGTGGAGAATACCCGTATTGCTGAAGAGTTGCTGCTGGCTGGCAAGGGAGGGGGAGAGTGGCTGTACAAGCTCCCCGGCCAGATTGGGGCAACCGTGCGGATGAATGCCCGCTGTTTTGGTGGCGAGGTTTCTGAAATTACGGCCGGAATTCAGACACTCTCTGTTGATGGTTGCCTGCGGTGGCAGTTGCCTGAAGAGGTTTTTTATGGATACAAGCATACCTCTCTGATGGAGAAACCGGAAATTGTGGTTGCCGTTCTCTTGCGTTTTCCTCAAGCCCGATCAGCGGATGAAATCAGCTGCCTGATGCATGGGCACGATAAGGAGCGCTCTGAAAAACATCATTTCGATTTTCCGAGTTGCGGTTCTACCTTCAAGAACAACTATGGCGTGGGTCGTTCCAGCGGCAGCATCTTCGAGGAGCTTGGCTTTAAGGGTCAGTCGGAGGGAGGTGCCATGGTCAGTAAGTACCATGCCAATTTTATCTATAACAAGGGAGGGGCAACTGCCGGGGATGTGCTCAAGCTTGCTGCACGCATGAAGCATACTGCAGTTGAGCATGTCGGGGCTGAACTTGATCTTGAAGTGCAGTGTATCGGGTTGTTTGATTGCGACCTTCTTGATTCGTGCGGAGTACCCTTTACTGCCGATCTTCGGGATCCTTCAAAAGGGTGGGCTGGTCTTTTATTGAATCCTCAGGCAGAGGAGATAGCGGCCACTACAGAGCCGATTTTTCCCCGTCAGCTCATGCAAGGGCCACTGCTTGGCTATTGCGGGCTCGACCGGGAATTTCCTGCCGGTATTTATGTTACTGTTGAGCAGCTGCTTTCGATTCAGAATGCTGCGGCGAATCCCGCCTCACCCTTCCTTCGCTGGACAACACGCAGCCATGATCCTGCTCTTTTTGCGCTGAGACCGCCATCCTCCATTCCGGCAGAAAGCTTTACGGATGGATTGTGGCACTACAGTGTTTCGGAACTTTTTATCGCTTCCGGTGAACGTGGAGAGGGCTATCTGGAATTTGAAATGACTCCGGAAGGTCACTGGGTTGCCTTGCGTTTTGATGCTCCGCGAAAACGGGCCAAAGGCTTTGAAGTTCTTTCAGCGGAACCATGGAGCAAGCAGGTGCGCACGGTGGCTGATGCAGGGAGTTTTGGTATGGAATTTTCCTGGGAACTGCTGCGACCGTTCATGATGGGGGAGGTAATTGCCCTGCAATGCTGTGCATCTTCCGGCAAGGGAGAGTTTGCTCTTTTTCCCTGGTGGCAGGTTTCGTCATCACCGGCTGACTTTCATCAGCCGGATCATTTTTTCCGGATTCCTCTTTTCTGAGAAACGGTTTTATAAATCGGCTGCAGGCATGCGTGAAACCTCAGCCGCTGTAAAGACCGGTCCCTCCTTGCAGACATAGACCGACCCGACATTGCAGCGTCCGCATTTGCCAACGCCGCATTTCATCCGGTTTTCGAGCGTTGTATAGACGTTTGCTTCATCAAAACCAAGCTTCTTGAGCGAGATCAGGGTAAACTTGATCATGATTGGCGGCCCGCAGATAACGGCGATGCAGTTTTCAGGAGAGGGGGCAGCCTCTTCAAGCACGGTGGGCACAAAGCCGACCCGGTGCTTCCAGTCGGGTGATTCTCCACCTGGATCAACGGTGAGGACCAGATCGACATCGGCGCGTTTTTCCCATTCATCCAGTTCATGCTTGTAAACCAGATCGGCTACAGTACGGGCTCCGTAAACAATAGTGACCTTTCCGAACTTTTCTCGCTGGTCGAGGCATGACCAGATGACACTTCGAGTTGGCGGCAGGGCTATACCTCCTGAAATGAAGAGAAGGTTTTTGCCGTGAAACTCCTCAATGGGAAAACGGTTTCCGTAAGGCCCCCGGAAGGTGACGAGGTCACCGATATCCGCATTTGCCAGGGCTGATGTCACTCTGCCGGATTGGCGAAAGGTGCATTCGATATACTCGTTGCGGGTTTCAGGGCTTGCGACGCAGAAGGTGCTCTCCCCCTCGCCGTATACGCCGTAGAGCCCGAACATGCCGGTACGGAATGTTTTCTTGAACTGCTCATGGTCGGCCGGGTTCTGAAACTCAAGCCTCATGGTTCTGACGCCGGGTGCCTCGTCGTGGCGTGCGACGATTTTCATGATAGCCGGCTTGTAAATGTTCTGTTGCGCGATTTGGATGTTTTCTGTCACGGCTATAAATTTGATATCGCTTGTAAAGTCTCTGTAATACCCATGTCAACCGGGCACTGGCGGGAGCATCGGCCGCAGCCGCTGCAACTGTTCACACTGAACTTGCCTGGAAAATAGTTGAATTTATGCATGATGCGCTGACGCCATCGCGCTGATTGTGTCGATCGGGGGTTATGGCCCGAGGTATGCATGGTAAAGAGGGCAAACGAGCAACTGTCCCAGTTTTTTCGTCTGATACCGCTGTAGGTGTCGCCTTCGTCCTGGATGTCAAAACAATGACAGGTTGGGCAAAGGTAGGTGCATGAAGCGCAGCCAATACAGCGCATGGAGATCTCTTTCCAGAATTTGCTTTCAAAATTTTCAGGGTTCTGCAGCCAGGCAACACAGGCATCAAGGTTGAACTTTTCAGGTACAACAACTGTCGGTAGTGCAGGCTCCGAGCTCTCCTGGAGGTATTCGGAAATGATCGAGAAAGCTTCGCGCCCACGGTCGGTAAGCTCCTCAACCAGCCAGCCCTTGTTGTTGTCTATTGGACGAAGCAGCACATCGGCACCTTTGGTGCTGTCCGGGGCCAGCTTAAGCGAAGTGCACATGCAGAAATCATCTGCTTTTGTGCATGCAATGGTCACGATAACCGATTCATTGCGTCGCTGAAACCAGAATTCATCCTTGTAATCCCATCCAAAAAGGGGATCGTCAATAGCCAGACCTGAAGCATCGCACGCTCTGGCTCCGAAGATGATTCTTTTTCCCTGCGGGGGAGTGAAATCAGCGGTCTCGATCTCATTTTTTTTGATGGTGTAACGCAGCATCGGTTCGGTCTGCGGAAAAAAAAGCTCCTTGAGTGAACGGTCGGGCAGTACCGTACCGAAATATAAATCGGTACCTTTTTCAACTGCGGCATACCTTGAAATGGACTCTTCCTCTACAGGACCAATAATAGTCAGTCCTGCCGAGCGCCATTTTGCGACACAATTATCAAGTTTATCGCTGAAAAGGATTCTTGTCATACGCGTTGGTTACTTAGAGAATGAATGTCTCGGTGTCGTCCTTTTTGAAACTTGCAAGCACCGGCTCCTGGGTTGCGCTTAAACCGGCAAAATGATCAAATCCTTCAACCACTTCATTGGCCATCCTCTGGTTGATGAGGCGAAGCGGGATGTTGACCGGACAGGCCCGGTCGCAGTTACCGCACTGGACGCATCGTCCGGAAAGGTGAAATGCCCGAACAATATTCCATTCGAAATTTCCGAGCGTATGGGATGAGGTGTTGACCCATTGCGGCTGGTTGCTGTCAACAATGCATCGGCGGCAATAGCACATGGGGCAGGCCTGGCGACAGGCGTAGCATTTGATGCATCGTGAAAACTCCTCCTGCCAGAAATCGAATCGCTCCTTTGCGTTCATCTTTTCTATACGCTCCAGAAGCGGCTCTTTGGAGATTTGAAGAGGTTTTTCCTTGAGCTCGTTGAGCAGCCCTGAAAATTCTCTGGCGCTTCGGCCTTCCAGAGGCCTCACCTCCCGACCCGTTGAGTCAAATCCGAAAATGACAATCTGATCTGCATTGAGCTGGTATTCAGCAGCAAGAATATTGATAGAGCGTACCCCTTCAGGCCGAAGAAAGATGCCGACACGTTTTTCATCGCTCAGCAGTCCTTCCGCAACAAGGTAACCCGAGAGGTTCTGTACGCAGGTACTGTCGAGCACAAGTTGCTCCGCCTCTTCTGAGGTTCGGATAAAGAGCGGGCGCCGACGGTCGGGGGTTGAACCCGGTTTGTACCCGATCGCCATTTTTATCGAGCCATTGGCAAGAAGCTCTTTTACGGTTGTTCTGTATCTTTCCTGTGTAATCATTGCTTCTTGTTTTTAAAGGGTCGCCGGTGATTCAGTTTCCTTGATCAATTGCTGGTATTGATCAAAAGGGCCGAGGTTACGGATATCTTCCGTGACGCTGTTGATGAGATCGGCAAATTTGCTTCCTTCTGCAGCACTGATCCACGAGAACTTGACCCGTTCCGGCGATATGCCTGTGAAGTCGAGCAGGGCACGAAAGACCATCCAACGGCGGCGCGCATGGTAGTTTCCATGGGTAAAATGGCAGTCACCAGGATGGCAGCCGCTGACCAGTACGCCATCAGCGCCTTTCTGCAGGGCTTTGAGGATAAACATCGGGCTGATTCTTCCGGTGCAGGGAAGTCTTACAATGCGCACATTTGGCGCGTATTTCAGCCTGCTCGTTCCCGCCAAATCAGCGCCTGCATAGGTGCAGTAGGTACAGACAAAAGCAACGATCTTCGGTTCAAATAGTTCACTCATCGGCTTACTCCGGTAACAACATTCTGTTTGTTCATGGAAAAATGGAAGCTCCTCAAAGTCCCATCACTTCAGCAAAGATCTGCTTTTCGGTAAATCCAGCAAGGTCGAGACTGTTCGAGCGGCAGAAACTGACACAGGTGCCGCAGCCCTGGCAGAGGCCGGGATTGACATAAGCGACCTGTTTGATGAGGCGTCCGGAGCGGTCGCGAATATCTTTTTTCTCGATGGCATTGTAGGGACAGGCAAGGACGCAGCCCCAGCATCCGGCACAGGTTGCCTCGTTGTTTATGGCAATAACCGGTTCGCGTTCCAGTTTCTCCTTACTGAAAAGGGCAAGTACCTTGCTGGCTGTTGCCGATGCCTGGGCAACCGAGTCAGGAATGTCTTTTGGCGACTGGCATGCTCCGGCAAGGAAGACTCCTGCTGTGGATGATTCGACAGGGCGCAGCTTGAGATGGGCTTCATTGTAAAAGCCGTATTCGTCATAAGCAATACCGATGGTTTTGGCAAACTCCTTTGCATTGTGCTGCGGCACCATTGCCGTAGCAAGCACAACCATATCAGCAACGACGGTAACTGGCTTGCCGAGAAGGGTATCGACACCCCGAACCATCAGCTTGCCATTTTCCTGCCATACCTTGCTGACTCTTCCCCGTACGTACGATGCCTCATCTTCCTCGATGGCGCGGCGGGTAAATTCATCATATCCTTTACCTGCTGCGCGGATATCCATATAAAAAATATGGGTTTTTCCGCCATGTACCTTATGGGCGTACAGCATAGCATGTTTAGCCGTGTACATGCAGCATATTTTTGAGCAATAGCGAACCCCTTTTGACGGGTCGCGTGATCCGGCGCACTGAATAAAGACAACATTTTCCGGTTCCTTGCCGTCCGATGGACGAAGGATTCTCCCGGCGGTCGGACCGCTGGCTGAAGCGAGGCGCTCAAACTGAAGGCCGGTAATGACATCCGGAAATTTTCCGTAGCCATACTCTCCGTAAACGGCGGTATTCTGGATCTGGAAGCCGGTGGCAACGACAATTGCTCCTATTTCAAGGTCAATAAATTCATCCTTCATCTCAAAGTTGATCGCATTGAGTTGACAGGATTTTTCGCACATTTTGCATTTGCCGTTCTTGAAGTAGATACAGCTTGCCTTGTCGATAACCGGCATATTGGGGACGGACTGGGCGAAGGGGGTATAAATGGCTGTCCGCTTGCCAAGGCCGCAGTCAAATTCACTGGAGATTTTTTTTGCAGGACATTTGGTTATGCAGTCGCCGCAACCGGTACAACGGCTCATGTCAACATAGCGCGATTTCATGCGGATCCTGACCTTGAAATTGCCGATATAGCCATCAACACTCTCAACTTCGGCATAGGTAAGAAGTCTGATCTTCGGATGCTGGGCTGTTTCGACCATCCGGGGGGTCATGATGCACTGCGAGCAGTCGAGCGTTGGGAATGTTTCCGACAATTGGGCCATGTGGCCGCCAAGGGATGGTTCGCGCTCAACAAGAACCACGTCCTGACCTGCATTCGCAATATCAAGTGCCGCCTGGAGTCCGGCAATACCACCTCCGATCACCAGCGCCCTGCGAGTTACCGGAACCTCGATAGGCTGTAGCTTATTGTTTCGCTTTACCTTCTCGACCATCGAACGGGTTATGTCCATGGCTTTTTCGGTAGCCATCTCGCTGTCGGTATGCACCCATGAACACTGTTCCCGAATATTGGCTATTTCACAGAGATAGGGATTCAGACCTGCTTCGGCACAAGCTTTGCGGAAGGTAGCTTCATGCATTCTCGGTGAACATGCCGCTATGACTATACCGGTAAGGTTGTGGTCCCGGATCGCTTTTTTGACACTTTCCTGACCTGGATCCGAGCAGAAATATTTGTATTCAACCGAAACCGCAACGCCAGGATGTTCTCCCATGGCGGCAGCCAGTTTGGTACAATCAACCTTCGCGGCGATGTTTTCGCCACAGTGACAAATGAATACTCCAATTTTTGCCATTATACAATCTTTTAGTATGAAGCCACTGACCGGAATCGCACAAGGAATGCCCCATGAAACCTTGTGCTTCTGGTTATGTGTCCAAAGATTTGATGTAGCCTAAAGTTTTGAGACAAGGTCGAGCGCAGGAACAAAGTGCTCTCCTACAGCTACTTCAGACGGGTCGGCACCGCAAGCGATGGCGACGAGCTCTGAGATATAGTAAACAGGCATCTCTTTGACATCGCCGAACCGCGCTCTCATGCTTCCCTGACGCATATCAAGATTTGCCTGGCAGAGGGGACAAGCGACAACAAAGGCTTCTGCACCATTGTCGGCTGCATTTTTTGCAATAGTATGCGTGAGCTCCTCGACAAGCGGCTGCTGTGCAAGCGTAAGTCCTGCTCCGCAGCACTCAATTTTGAATGCCCAATCCACAGGTGTTGCTCCAAGGGCAGTCATGATCGCCTCCATTTTGAGCGGATTTTCGGGATCATCAAAACCCATTGCGTCCATTGGCCGCACCAGAAGGCAGCCATAATAGCAGGCAAGATGTACGCCTGTTAGAGGCTTTTTAACCCGTTTTTTAATCTCTTCCGGATCCATCGCTTCGAGAAGCTGAGTAACCCCGATAAATTCAGCCGTGCAGGTTGGCTGTATTCCAGTAATCGAACGAACCTCATCGCGAAGCTCCGGCGAATCAAGAAGCGACTGCCGGGTGGTGACCTGACGGTTCTGGCATGCTGCGCAGGGGGCAAGAACCAGCTTCAGTCCCTGTTCATCGGCAAGAGCCTGATTTCTTGCAGGCAGAAGAACGGCAAGCTTGTGATTGGTGGCGTGTGCCGAGGTTGCTCCGCAACAGTTCCAGTCCTCGATTTCCTGAAGCTTTATTCCGAGCAGGGAGCACATTTTTTTAACTGAAATATCATATTCCCGTGCTGTTCCGCTCAGTGAGCATCCAGGATAGTATCCGATGGTCATGCCAGGCTTGATTGAACGGGGAGCTGTTGCGACGAACTCTTTTTTTGTCGGACGTCGTTTTGGAGCCGACAGATGAGACTCTTTTTTGGAAGCTTCAAAAATCTTGGCGATCTGTTCTTTCCCTTTTACCCCGCCTTTTCCGGTAAGGGTATGGAGCGGATTGATCTTTCCGGTCATGATCATCTTAACGCCAGACTGGGCATCCTGAAGAAAAGTTCTGGTGCGGAGTTTGTAGCTGTTGATAAGAGAGAGTTCCTCCAATCGGCCGTTCTTGCGCACGTTATTGAGGAATGAGACGTGAAATGCGGTGACCAGCTTTTTTGACCTGTTTTCTGAAACGATACCCTTCTCAAGCGCCATTGCCCTGAGCGAGTCCATGGTAGCGGCAATATCCATGTTTTGCGGACATCGTGAGGTACAGGTCATACAGCCAACACAGAACCAGAGCGCTTCACTTTTAAGAGCATCATCAATATAGCCTGCCTGCACGAGACGCATAATTCTTGCGGGAGGGCTGTCCATAAATGCACCTGCAGGACAACCTGCAGTACATTTTCCGCACTGGTAGCAACAGTTATAGTCATTTCCGGTGGATTCCTCAAGCTGATGCTTCAGTGCATCCGTTTCTGTCATCTTGATTTTTGACACGTGGTATAGGTTGCTTTACGTGGAGCGGGAAACGAAATGACATTAGTAAAGTATGTTAAAGAAAAATACATTAATGTCAAATGGTTCGGGCCAAATTATTTCAATCTGTTTGAGAAGGCCTGCATGGTGTCAAATTGACGAAAATATCGACTTACTACTTCAATTTAAGGCAGTTACGAGTTGTAATTCAGTTCTTTTTAATCTCAACAATTGTTAATTAACGCTTGTCAAAATCAATGCGTTCCCGTTCATCGGAAAAAAATCAGCGAAATTGATGTCTGGTTCTGGTTGCTTGCAGTACACAAAAATGGAAGGGATGCTTTACCGGGTTGTGAGCTGGAAAATATCAGGAAGGCCATTGATATGATACTCTTTTTGCTTATGATAAAGAGGATTTTCATTTTTTATCATGAATTATTTTTTCGTTACAAGACCATGTTTGATGAAATAGAGTTTGACAAGATCAAGCGGCTTCCCAAGTATGTCTTTGCTGCAGTCAATGAGCTGAAAATGGCTGAACGGCGTGCGGGAGAAGATGTTATTGATTTTTCAATGGGTAATCCTGATGGCCCGACCCCCCAGCATATCGTCGATAAACTGGTGGAAAGCATCAACAAGCCCAGAACCCATGGGTATTCTGTTTCAAAAGGGATCTACAAGCTTCGTGGCGCAATAGGGATATGGTATAAGCGCAAGTATAACGTTGACCTTGATCTGGATCGTGAGGTTGTTGCAACCATGGGTTCAAAAGAGGGCTATGTCCATCTTGTGCAGGCCATCACCAACCCTGGTGATCTTGCCATGGTGCCCGACCCCTGTTATCCCATCCATTCCCAGGCCTTCATTCTTGCCGGCGGTAACGTCCATCGCCTGAAACTGGAACTTAATGATGATTTTACGCTTGATGAAGAGGGCTTTTTCCGGAATATTGAAAAAGCATTGCGCGAATCTTCGCCAAAGCCCAAGTTTCTGGTTGTAAATTTTCCAAATAACCCGACAACCGCGACTGTTGAACTTCCCTTTTATGAAAAGCTTGTCGATATTGCCCGTCAGGAGCGTTTTTACATTATCAGCGATATAGCCTATGCTGAGCTTACCTATGACGGTTATGTCACTCCTTCCATCCTGCAGGTTCCCGGAGCAAAGGATGTTGCTGTTGAGAGCTATACCCTGTCAAAAACCTATAATATGGCTGGATGGCGTGTCGGTTTTATGGTCGGGAATGCCAAACTTATCGGCGCCCTTGAAAAAATAAAGAGTTGGCTCGATTACGGCACCTTTACCCCTATCCAGGTTGCCTCAACTATTGCCTTGACTGAAGATCAGAGCTGTGTTCATGATATATGCGAGGTTTACCGCAAACGGCGTGATGTCCTGGTCAAGAGCTTTTCAAATGCCGGATGGCCGGTTGTTTCACCTCGGGCAAGCATGTTTGTCTGGGCTCAAATTCCTGAACCGTTCCGTTCTATGGGGAGTCTTGAATTCAGCAAGAAGCTGCTGAGCGAGGCAAAGGTTGCTGTCAGTCCCGGTATTGGCTTTGGTGCTTACGGAGATGACTATGTGCGTGTTGCCATGATCGAAAATGAGGAGCGCATCCGTCAGGCTGCCCGCAACATCCGCAAGTTCCTGCGCGAATAAACGTTGTAGTAGGGGCACGCCATGGCGTGCCCCTAAGGTTGTTGTGACATCTCAAAAATTTCCTCAATTGCCTGCTGGATGGCATCAACGACCATTCCCGATGAGACCAGGCTTGCTACATCGCTTGCCAGATCTCCTGCTCTGCCGTGAAACCATGCTGCTGCGGCTGAAGCTTCGAAGAGAGCAGCTCCTTTTGCGGCCAGTGCGACAATCATGCCGGAGAGCACATCTCCTGATCCAGCGGTCGCAAGCGCCTCTGTTCCGCTGGTGTTAAGGAGAACCGGCCCTGCCGCTGCTGCGATAACTGTTGGAGCTCCTTTCAAAAGCATGGTTACCTCGTGGAGAGTGGCAAAACTTCTTGCACTCTCTATCGGGTCGGCTGCAATCTTTGCTATAGGGATTTCACTGAGACGACTGAACTCTCCATAATGCGGGGTGAGAACAACATTGTGGCATTGACCAAGGGCATCCGACATGCCGATGCATGAAAGAGCGTAAAGAGCATCGGCGTCAAGAATCAGCTTTTTCGTGGTAATATCCGCACAGGTTAGCAGTTCTGCCACAAAATCGATTGCATTATTATCGCGCCCGAGGCCGCATCCTATCAGGATGGCATCAGCCCAGCGTGCTTTATCAGCAATGACAGCAATATCTCTTCCAATCACAACGGCTTCCGGTACGGCCGTATGCATGGCGCCGGCAAGGGAGATCGGCAAGGAGACGCAAACGTATCCTGCGCCGGTTTTCATTGCAGCCTTCACGGCGAGAATGGCCGCTCCAAGCATCGAGCTTTGCGCGGTTTGCGAGCCGGCAATGATCAGTACCTTGCCGTTGGCATGTTTTGCACTTGCCGATTCTCTCAGCAGGAAATGTTCTGCTGCAAAATTACTGTCGGTCAGACAGCATGAAAAAGGTTCCGCGAGAAAGCGGGGGATAGAGATTTCCGCCACATGCACCTCACCGCAGCATTCAGGCCCGTCGTTCAGATAGAATCCTCTTTTCAGGAAAGCCATGGTAACCGTTGCATCGGCCATAATTGCCGGAAAGGCCGAGAAGCCTGTGGTTGGGTCGAGTCCTGAGGGGATATCAATAGCAATGGTAAGGGCACCCGTCCGCTCCCTGATGGTATTGATAAGCTCAATACCGTCCGAGAGGGGGGAGGCAAGCTCCATGCCCGGTTCACTCAGGCGAAGCCCGGTACCTGCAATGGCGTCAATGAGTGCATCATAGGGTGTTTCAGCGACAAACGGCAACGCTTCATCATGGCTTTTGAAAAGGCGCACCTTTGCATGGTGCTCCTGGTAGGCTTCAAGAATGGTGAGTCCCTCCCGATTGACCCCTTGCAGCAGTGATTCGGGGTAGAGAAGGACAAGATCGACCGAGGCTTCCATATTGAGCAGGTGACGGGCAAGCACAAACCCGTCACCGCCATTATTTCCTTTTCCGCAGACCACAAGAAAAGATGTGCCGCAAAGGGACTCCTTTTCGAGGGTTTGCCGAATAATGCGGAGACATTCACAACCTGCAAGCTCCATAAGGCGAGTTTCGCCAATATGGAGTTGCTCAATTGCCGCCTTGTCGGCCTTTTGCATTTCCTGAGCAGTTACAACCGGCAGCATGTGATAGCCCCTTATTTTCCCTCAGCGGGATGGTTTAGAGTTCGTCAAGGTGCAGGGAGTGTTCAAGTGAGTGATAGTATGCTCCCGCAAGTTCTTCAATTGTGAAATGAAGGAGTTCCTCGCCGTTTAAAGCGATAAGAGCGTCACGATCAACAACTTTTCCAATAACCCTGATAGGAACGTGGTGCTTCATGGCATCCTCAATCACCTCTTTGGCTTTATCTGGAGAGATGCTCAAGACAACACGTCCCTGAGCTTCCGAAAAGAGCTGTTGCTGAATAGCGCAAGGGCCGCTGCTTGCATTTTCCAGATCAACGCTGAATCCCAGTGGTTCTTCGGCATGCATGATGGCCTTTTCGGCCAGGGCAACAAAGAGCCCTCCGTCGGAAATGTCATGAGCGGAATGGAGAAGCTTTTTTGATGCAAGAGCTACAAGCAGATCCTGAAGATTTTTTTCGTGTACCAGATCGATTGACGGTGCGTTCTGGCCCGGTGTGCCGTACTGCATGACAAGATATTCTGAAGCGTCAAGCGTGAGTTCAGGGTCACCGAGCAGAAGGATGGCGTCGCCGGCATTGGTGAAAGTTGACCCTACCAGATTGTCGATATCATCAAGCAGGCCGATCATGCCGATAGTCGGGGTTGGGTAGATGGCTGTGCGCAGGCCGCCAATGAATGTTTCATTGTAGAAACTGACATTGCCGCCGGTTACCGGGGTATTGAAGGCTCTGCATGCTTCACCCATTCCCTGAACCGATGTTTTGAACTGGAAGTAAACTTCCGGCTTATAGGGATTGCCGAAATTGAGGCAGTTGGTTATAGCCAGTGGTTTTGCTCCTGAGCAGGCGATATTTCTGGCACATTCCGCAACAGCAATCATGCCGCCTGCCAAAGGGTTCAAATAGACGTAACGGGCGTTGCAGTCTGTTTTCATGGCAAGCCCTTTGCGCGTTCCCTTGATTCTGATAACAGCAGCATCGGTATGTCCTACCGGAGTTACGGTATTGGTCTGCACCATGGAGTCATACTGGCGATAGACCCATTGCTTGCTTGCAATATTGGGGCGTGAAAGCAGTTCAAGGCTGATTGCCTTGAAGTCAAGGGAGTTGTCGTTGACAAGCTTTGCAACCGGGGTATCCGGCTTCTTTTCTATGGCTTCACGGATGTAGACGGGCGCGCCGCCTCCAAGTACCAGCGTTTCGGCTGGAATTTCTGCAACAATCGCGCCATGCTGTGAAACCCGCAGCATGTTGTCGCTGGTCACGCGTCCGATGACGACGGCAAGAACGTCCCATTTCCGGTAGACCTCAATGATTTTGTCTTCAAATCCTTTTTCGGCAACGATAAGCATTCGTTCCTGTGATTCGGACAGCATGATTTCGTATGCGCTCATGCCAACTTCACGGATAGGTACAAGGTCGAGATCGATTTCTATGCCGCCGGACCCGGTTTTTTCAATTCCCCTAGCGCTCATTTCTGAGGTTGAGCTGGTAATTCCGGCTGCACCCATATCCTGCAGGCCGACAACATATCCGGTTGCAATGGCTTCAAGGGTAGCTTCAAGCAGAAGTTTTTCGGCAAAAGGGTCACCAACCTGCACGCTTGGGCGTTTATCTTCCGAAGCTTCACTCAGGTCTTCTGAAGCAAAAGTTGCACCGTGGATACCGTCCCTTCCTGTCGAAGAGCCGACAATCAGCACAGGATTTCCTTCACCGAGGGCCGTTGCACTGACGGTTTTGTGGTGTTCGACAATGCCGACAGACATGGCATTGACCAGAGGATTGCCGGTATAGCCCTCTTCAAAATAGATTTCGCCACCGACGGTAGGAACGCCGAATGAGTTGCCGTAATCACCGATACCACGAACCACTCCGTCAACCAGATAGCGGACATGGGGGTCTTTGGGCGAGCCGAACCGGAGCGAGTTGAGCGAGGCTACCGGTCGTGCACCCATGGTGAAAATATCGCGGTGAATGCCGCCAACACCCGTAGCGGCTCCCTGGTAGGGTTCAACCGCGGACGGGTGGTTGTGAGACTCAATCTTGAAGGCTACC
>SESG01015136.1_pt1 | contig 17139 bp, 36 predicted proteins | sample 3171421 | NCBI WGS metagenome assembly SESG01 (sample SAMN10866946, study PRJNA518727) | freshwater metagenome | biome: subpolar coniferous forest; feature: holomictic lake; material: water; isolation source: holomictic Lake 227, 6 m and 8 m depth | place: Canada: near Kenora, Ontario | collected... | reverse complement strand
CCCGTGGAATCGGCGGGGTTCGCTCCTAATTGTAGCGGTCTAACTAACGACCGTCGTCCTACCTTGTCCAACCGCGTCGTTAAATACTTCGACATGAGCCACGGCGGCGTATTGTTGCCCGACTGTCGCCCCGTAAAGATAAACTAACAAGTTTTCTTGATCTACTACTAAGAATTGGTGGGTTCCATAGTAAGCAGAGAAAGGCATAGCCGGCACAATTTCGCGATTAGATAACATTCCCCCGGTTAGGGCCGCGACCCCCGAAACATAAACGGCGGCCTTACCTGCCGCGACCACGGGAACATCTGTACCGCCTATGGAAATGTGTTTTACTTCCCAATAGTAACCGGAGTCCGGCGACCCTAAGTTAATAATCGCAATTCCCGAAGCGGGAACCGTGGCCGTTCCGACCGCCATGTAATCCGTCGGGGTCGCACGTTGTAGAAGTTCGCGAGTGCGTCGCAATTCTTCGGTGTGGGCGTCGAGTGAGTTATTCATTCCAACCCCGACGTTTATAAATAACTCCAACCCCTTAAAAAAACGATCTTCCGGGGAATCGACGCCGAAAACGGAATCGTTTAGGTTATCATTCGGGCCTTCATGGGCTCCCAAGTGTAAATTTTCGCGTTCGCTCATAATCTTTCTTCTCCCGTTGTCTTTTTTAACCGCCCGACCTTCCAACTTGAAAGATCGCGATAACCGCCTAGAAGTAAGTGTTTATTCATGCTCGCTTCGTGGAAATTACACGTCGAATGATAAACCGCTAATTGCGGAGTCCCTAAGAAAATGATCGGGTCGCTGGCCTTAACCTTGAAAACCTTTTTAACACGCTTACATAGGCACCCGCACTCGAATTTTATCCAATTAGGAGTTATGTCGTATTTTAAGAATTCGTCGCCCGTCCGGTGTTTCCCACCCCGGGCGAATTCCACGGCCTCTTCGGCGTCATTCCCCGAAAGTCTAGCCTGTCGGGCAATTCTATCTACTATGTCACTCTTCTCGTTCGCCACTCCACTCCCTTCGCACAATGTCCTCGGCCTCTTCTATGAGAAGTTGGCTCGATAGGTCGTGAGAAAGGCGAGCCTTAAAAGCCATAAAGCGGCCGACGGTAGCCGCTTTAATTTCCGCAATAATTTCCAAGCCCTCTTCGGATTGTTGGAGAATCTTAAACCCAACCCACAGGTTTAACCCGATCGCCGCCGCGTATAGGGCGGTCACGGTCACGGTGTACCTTTTCGCCGAAATTTCCCGGGTTTCCATGCCCTAAGAGTACCCTTTTTAGGTTACTATTCAAGCATGGGAGAAAAAATTACTATTGACACGGACGACCTTCGTAATTTAATCCGTGAGGAATTAACCGCCGCCAAGTCTGCCCCCGCAGATACTAAGGACGAAGTCGAGGACGAAATCGAGGACGTCGAGGACGAAGTCGAGGACGAAATCGAGGACGCCCTAGAAGATTCAGAAAAAACCCTTTCGGAAATGACCCCGAAAGAAATCGAAGCCTTCTTCGCGACTGCCGTTAAAAACGCCATGTCCGACCTAGATTCTAAAAAAACGACCAACGCTAAAAAGATTACCCCGAAACCTTCTCGCCGAACCGAAGAGGACGAAGGCGACGGAAAGAAACCGGTAAAAATTCGCCACGACGACGGAGCAGAAACCGACCCAACGCCACCGCCGAAGAAGAAAAGGTTTTCTATGGGGTGGGACGATTAAATGAAATTCTTAAACGCTCTTAAAGATTCGATCTCCTTTCCATGCGAAGAGTGTGGAGCGAAAGGTAAGAAACTCGCCGCCGTTACTTTACTCGCGGGCGTCGCTCTCGGTGCCGGTGTTATTTATTTCGTAAAGCGTAAGTAATGGGAAGAAGTAAACCGTTCGCCCCGGGTGTTGTCTGCTCGGAGTGCGGCACGAACGAAAACCCGGAACGGGCCCGCGGCTTATGCTCGAAGTGTTACGGGAAGCAGTACCGCGAAGCCCAACGAAACTTAGGAGAAAATAACGTGATCGAAACCCAAGAAATTTTAGACGATCAGGATTCTCTAACCTCAACGCTAGAGAATGGAGAAAGACGCCCGGGGTTAGAACCTAACCCGTCCGATTCCCCGGGCGTCGATTTTCAACCCGAAGAGGGCATGGGAAAGAAATTTCGCGATTTCATTCTCGGGGATAAGCCATTAAAAGATAATTTCGCGGGAGTAAAAACCGCACCCATGAAAACGAAAGAGTTAAAGCCGGGCGGGGGAAGCACGAAGCGAGTTTCGGCCGCCGATTCCCTCGGCGATCTATGGGCGGGTGTTGGTGGACTATTAACCCGGCTCCCTAATCACGCCCCAAGCGGCCGGTTACTTCAATTTCAGAGCCAAGCGGCCGGAGAAATTTTAGACGAAGCATTAAAAGGAACCTTCGTCGATAAAATGCTTTTACAGAAAGGCGTAAAACTTCGGGGACGCTTCGACGTACTCGGTGCGGTACTTATGCCCCCGGCGATCGTGTTCGCGATCGAAACGAACCCGGAACGTGCCCCTTATTTAATTCCGCTTTTAGAAAGTTCATTACGAAACGCCCTTCCGCACATGGTCGCCCCAATTAAGAAAGCAAGAAAACGCGAAGCCGATCAAGCCGAAGCAATTAGAGAATTATTCCCCGACGCCCCCGAAGGTAGCGACCCAATAAGAGAGTTAATTTCCGAAATTTTCGGAAATTGGCAAGTACCCACCCCCAACGAAGAAGAAGAGGTTATGGAAGATGAGCAGTTTTAACGAAGTTTTACACGCCCTTGTAAATAAGGTCGGCCTAGATTCCGAAGAGGAAATCCGCGCCGCCCACGAAGCGATCGACGCCCAATTTCCGGTAGTAGTAGCGACCCCTGCTAACTAATGTCCGAAGAAGTCTTAGCCCTCGATTGGGAAACCGAATTCTTGCCGTGGTTTCAAGAAAATTGGAAACCCGGCGAACACGTTTCCATAGTTGCCCCCACGGGTGCGGGTAAGACTACTTTCGCCGCCGGTATTTTAGATTCATGCCGGCGGTTCGTTTTAGCCCTCGACCCTAAAGGGGGAGATTCGACGCTCTCGACTTTAGGTTACGAACGACTAACCAAGTGGCCCGGCATTAAAGAAATGAATAAAAAACTCGAAGCCAACGAAGAGGAAGGTTTACCTTCTCGTTACATAATCGGGGGAATGAGCCGCACCGAAGAAGAGGAAGAAAACTTAAAAAAAACCATGCGGGACACACTTACCGACGCTTGGAGCATGGGCGGGTGGACGTGTTACGCCGACGAATTACAGTTATTAACCGACCCTCGAATGATGAACCTAAAACAGCCGGTCGATCGTATGCTAATCGCCGCCCGCGATCGGGGACTTAGTTTCGTTTCTTCGTATCAGTCCCCTTCGTGGGTATCACCCCAAGCCGCCCGCCAAGCCTCATGGGTCGCGGTTTCTTATACTCGCGACGACGAAACCGTTAGCCGATTGGCCGAAATTCTTGGACGTCCGAAGCCCGAAGTTCGCGGCGTATTTAAGGGGCTTAAAAAGTATTCTTGGGTAATCGTTGGCCGCGACCCTCGCGAGCCTTACCGCGTAACCATTCCGACGAAAAGATAATAAATGGAAACCCTATTCTTAAAAAGTGACATAGAAAGTTCGGCCGACCTATTACAGATCGAAGCGGCGTTAATTCGTTTTCTAAGTAAACTCGACCCGACCGTTTTAGTATCAACGGGCTTTCCGCTAACCGGGCCCGTTCCGGACTTAATAAACATTACAGAACAGAACCGACACACCGGGGCCGCCGCTTATCACGTTTTCTTAAACGGTCAGGCCGTCGCTATCTGCTCACCCTCGGCGGCGGGTCGGCTCTCGGGTTGGTATTCCCCGCCCCAATACTCGAAGGCGATCACGGCGAAGGGGAAAGTTATTCGCCCCGCGAAACTTCGCCAAGCCGCCCGGTTTACCCCGGGTTTAATTACGGACGTGTGCCACGAAGTCGCCGAAATTCTTTCCGATAGAAACGTCGAAACCTATTTAGGCCCCGATAAAGACGGCATAAATTGGCTTTACGAGCCGGCCGATTGGGTTTTCGGCAGTTATTGGGCCGAAATAGTAAACGGAATTCCAACCGTATTCCCCAACATAGCCCGCCCCTCATTCGGCGACTTAAACGGGAAAGCCCCTTACGATCTCTTAGGCATAGTCCCCGCCCCCTTCACTAAGAAAGTTACCCCAACCGCTTACGCATGGGGTCGAGTGGGAGCGACGGGGCCGCTAAAAAAATTATTCTAAAAAAATTCTTGTAATTACAACAATGTGGTTTTAATTGTGCTATTTTAAGCGGTGGACGGGGTTAGTTGGAAAGGGGTTTCGTAATGAAACCAAGTAAAAAAACCTTCGACCTCGTTCTAATCGTTGTCCTTCTCGCCAAGCCGGCCACCGGACTAATTAAAATGGCGGGTCGTCGTTGGTCGCAAGAATCCGAATCCACCCCTCTTCGCGTCCTCGGTGACGCAGTAACGGCAGGTCTTTAATGGCAAATAACGGAAACGGCGCACAGGAAGCCGGTCGCCCTCAACCACAGACAACCGTGGAAGCGGCGGGCGGGCCTTTCATTCGCCATTCGCAACCCGGTCGCGCCCCTCTTTATTCTCGTTCGGCCGACGCTCTCGGTTCGATTATCACCCAACCCCTAGTAGCCCGCCCGGGTTACTTCCGAAACATTCGTATTCAGCACACCCTCGTAACGGGTGGAACGCTTACGTCCGGAGCAGTAGCCGCCGACGCCCCTTACAATGTGAATTCGCTAATTCAATTTAAGGACGCTTTCGGAACCCCGCTTCTAGTCGCGCCCGGTTATGAAACCGCGAACCTTATTTCGCTTTTCGGTGGGCACTTCGGTCTTAACAATAAGACGAACGACCCTTCGCAACTTCCAAGTTACACCGCACCGTCAGCGACCACCGGGGCCGCGCAATTCTCTTATGCGTTGCCGCTAGAATTCGCGAAGGGTTACGGCGTACTTTCTGCCGCTAACGCTTCACTTCTTCCAACACTTCAATTTAACTTCAACACCATAACGGCGATTTACGGGGCTTCGGTAACAGGTACCGCCCCAACCGTTACGACCACCGTGGACACCGATTTTTATTGGCTCCCCGAAGGCGTAGCAGTAGAACCGCCGGGGCTTGGTACTACTCGCCAATGGCTTCTCCAACAGGCTAACCCCTCGATCGCCGCTTCGTCGTCTGCTCGTTTACAGTTCCCTCGCTTGGGTGGATACCTCGACACGATCATTCTTGAAGTTCGCGACTCCACCGGTGCCCGCACAGACGGATACTGGCCTTCTCGACTCCAACTTTACATTGACGGGGTACCTTTAATTGACTCCACCATGAACGAAATCTACGACGACATGGCAATTCAATTCGGCGGCGTAACACGTCCGACCGGAGTTATTGCGATCTCTCGTAAGAATTCACTCGCTCAGCAGTCACTAGGACTTCTCGACACCGGCGAGGTTTATCTCTCGACCAACCCCGGCACACTTCTCGAAGCCAACTTCGCCCCTGCCGGTGCTGGTTCCAACTCACCCGCAACAATGTCCGTCTTAATTGGCCAGATCGTTCCGACCGGTTCGATCATTCAAGGTCTGCCGGAGTTGTAAGAAATGGCCGGTCTTAATCTTAAAATGAACGGGGTCGGCTATTCGTCCGGCCCCGCTTATGGAAGCGTCCCCTCGAACCCTGCCCGCACCGCGCAGGAAGCCGCTTTCGGCCCCGGTGTAAGTGTTCCCACTAACCAAGCCGGCCACCCCTTAATGCCTAACAATGGCGTCGGTGTGGCTTTCTGGTCGGGAATTGTCGCCGTTGGTCTGCTCGTCCTTGTCCGTAAGTCACTCCCTCGTTAAGAAAGGTAAACCATGAAAAACGAAAAAGTTATGTATTTCGCTCTCGGCGTTGCGTCCGTGTGGGTGTATCACAAGTTCGTAAAAGCCCTTCCCGGTAAGAATCCTTCCGGTAACTAAATGCCACTTATAGGCATGGGGGTAGCCTTTATTGGTTACTCCCTTGCCTATTACGGCTATTCGCAAGTGAACGGGGGAAATTGGGGCTATCTCGATTTACTCCTACCAAGTCGAGCGACGGCGCAGAAATTAAACAACATTCCACGGGACGGAGCGAAGTAATGAACAAGTCAATTCTTCCCGCTTGGCTCGCCGCGATCGCGATCATTACTTACCGGGGCGCGAAGAATGGGAATTCCGCTTCTAACCCGGTTCCGCACTTCGCACTTCCCGCCGATTATGTCGGCACCTTTTTAATTTTCGGGGCCCTCTCTTTAATGAGTGGAGAATTAGAGAAGGTCGCAGAGATTACCGCGTGGGGCTTGGACGTTGCGATTCTTCTAAACTTATGGAACCCCAACGGGACGGTTAAAACTACTAAGGCCCCCGTTTCAACTACTACCGTTAAGGCGGCGACTAAATGAGTAAATTTATCGGTATCGTTTCCCTAGTTATCGGCGGCGTAATCGTGGCCGACATTCTTATTCACCCCGCCGGAACGAAGGCCGCTTCGCAGGGTATTACGAACATCTCCCGCCCCGCTTTTAATGCGCTTCTCGGAATTCCTAGTTAATGCGCGTCGCGATTCGCACGTTACAGAATCCGAAACGTGGTGCCGGTGCTTTTAACCCGACGCTAACGATCGGAGCCGCGCCGGCGACTAACGGACAGAATTTAATAACGGGCGCACCCGGGACGGTTCGCGTTCGATCTCCCCGCCCCGCTTCAATGAACGACGGTTCTTGGGGAAATGGCTATAACCAACCTTCGGACGTGGCCCCGAATTGGTTTCTTCCCTCGATTTATACTTTCCACGCGAACCCTTCGGTTCACTTCCCCGGTAAAATTCTTTCGGATAATCCAATGCCCGAACCTTCGCAGACAGTCACGCGAAGCCCGGCGCAGACACAGCACCGTTTCCGTATCGGTGGGCGCACCGTCACGGCCGCAATTCGTCCGTTTACAATTTGGCCAACTTATAACGGGAAAGAGAGTTCTTAAATGGCGACCCCGCCCGCACCTAAACCGAAAGGCGTCGCGACAGGAATTAAATCCCTGCCTAAACCCGCTTTAATCGCCATTCCGTTAGTGGCGGCCTTAGCCTTTTACCTTTACCAACGAAGAAAGTCGGCCGCCGCCGCACCCACGGCTACCGCTACCCCGGCGGCTAGTTCCGTGGATACAACCGGAAGTAATACCGGCGGCGACACCGGCGGCGGTGCTGGTGCGATCGCGGGCGGTGCCGATTTCCAAGGGCAGATAGACGCAATTAGCGGGCAAGAATCCGCAGAATTAACCGATCTCGACGCAATTAAAGCGCAGAACACCCAACTTTTAGCGACAGAGAAAAAAGATTTATCCGTGGATAACGCGAGCCTTGCCACCGATAAGGCCGACCTTGCCACCGATAAGGCCGACCTTGCCACCGATAATTCCGGGCTAATAACTCCAACTCGCGCCGGTGGTTCAACGACAACTAAAAAGCAAGTCGCCCCCCCCGCCCCTAAACTCAATAAACCTCTTCCAAGTCCTAAAGTGACAGGGGCTAAACCCGCCCCCGCTAAAAAGACACTAACCACCCCGAAGAAATTTCCCGGAGTTTATCCCGGCGGCGGGAACCGTGGCGGCGTAACCCCGCCGGTTAAAAAAGCACCCGCGAAAAGAAAGTAAGGGGAAGATAAAATGTCACTAAGAGATCGAATTATTAGCGGAATGAGCCTAGCGACCGGCACACAACAACAGACACCCGGGCTAGAATTCTTCGCGGAAACTAACGCTCGCGGGCGTTGGCAAGCCGACTACGACGCAGGGGCGCAACAGATCGCCTACGCCCACAAGCGGCACCCCGACGGCACTTGCGACACGGTGAAACTCGAACCAACCTCTTATAACCAATGGCTAGAAATGGGCGGCCTAGCCGGTCGCGATTTCGCGGCGGGGAGAATCTAAAATGAGAACCCGAATTCCACTCGACCACAATTCTTCGACGCTTCATTATTTTATTTCAGAAAGGCCAACCCTTCGCCCCGCCGTTAAGCGTTGGGACTACCACCCACAATTTAAGATAGCGTGGCCCAACATGGGGGGAATGAGAAGCCCGGGAACGGATTACATGACTTACATAGCCGCCGACGGGCCGGTTATTTATAGGCCGCAATAATGGCCGACGCTTCGACCGACGACATAACGATAATTATTCTCCTTATTGGGGAAGCGTCGGGCGTGTTCGCGGGGTTCTGCCCTTCATGGTTTACCGTTTCTAGTCCTTTCTTCCACGAACAGGACGCGAAGGCCGGGAATGTAAAACGAATTCGTTGGGGTGAAGTCGCCGCGACCGCGATCGTTACCGCGACCGGGTGGGCCGTTACTTCGCGCACCGGTAAGAAATTGCCACTCATGGCCGCGATCGGAATCTGTGCGGTTTTCGTCGCGGGTTACGAATACATGATCGCGAACCCAAGTAAAGACGACGAAAAGGCCGAAAAGACTTTACCAACTTTTACACGTCCTAATAAGGGTTAAATCGTGGCTACTAAAACCGCCCCTTCGATCTTCGTAAATAAAACCCCAACGAATACCGCATGGGCGACCCTTCTTCTTAAAAACATAGGCGCACCGGTAACGCCCAATAACGTAAATAACATTCTTCTATGGCAGAGCCTAGAAAATAAACCCTCGAATTGGTATAACCGAAATAACCCGCTTAACGCTTCACTTGGAACCAATGCCCGCGACGGCACCGGTTCGTATAGCGATCTCACGACCGCCGCGAAAGAAACCGCGACAATGATTACACAAGGTTATAAGGGTGGAGCGATCGGCGGGGGAATTTACACCGCCCTAATGAGCGACGCCCCGACTTCGGACTTTTCGGTTCAAGTCGTAAATTCGGCATGGTCGAGTAATCATTACGGCGTCGCGTCGGCAGGGGCCATAAAAGCCGTTCCCGGCCGAATCGCGACCTTTCTAGCCGGTAACGATTTTACGGTTCCCGGTGTGGTAGCCGCACCGACCACCGTAAACCCCGGAAGCGGTATTGCCGAACCCGGGACGGTTGGAAGTGACGCGGCCGCCGCCGCAGGAGTTAAGGGGTGCGAGAGCCGACACCCGCCGATAACTTTATGGAATTCCCCGGGGTCGAGTTTTACCGGCGCGAAATTACAACTTAGCGCGTGTCAGGGGAAGGCCATTCTTGGGGGCTTAGCGATCTTCGCGGGCGGCGGGCTAATGCTCGGCGGTTTATTTATGCTCTCTTCGGCCTTCGCTAAATCCGCAGTAGGCAAGCAGGTAGGGCAGGCTATACAGGCGGTTCCCATGGCCGCCGCCGCTACAAGTTACGAAGCCCGAAACAAGCGACAGGTAAACCGACAGAATAAAAAGACCGCTCGATCACGTGCTAAGAACGAATACGAATCGAACCGAAAAGTTATTAAGGGCGGCGGCTCGCGTAGCACCGGCGCGAGTAATTATCGAAACATGACGAAGGCCCAACGGGGGGAGAAGTTCGCCGCCCGCCCCAAGTCGGCCGTTATAAGTAAAAGGCCGCGTTAATGACAGTCCTAGACGCTAACGCCGCCGACGGCTTCGGTTTCATAGACTTAACCCAACCCCTCACCCCAACGGCTTCGAGTCCGGCGTGTACGGTCGCAGGGGGTAGCGTCACCGCTTCATTCCCGGCAATACCTTACGATTATTTCTGGTCGGTCGAACAGATCGCAGTAACGAATTCTTCTAGCACTTCAACCGTGGCTAAAGTTTATGTCGATTCACCGGTGGCCGACATTAACGTAATCGCTTCGACCCTCTCGGGTAATCTCGATTCAGACGACGTAAATTCGCCGATAATTATTCTCCCAACGAAGGTTATTTATGTCGTGTGGACTAACTGCTCGCTTGGGGCGGTCGGGACGGTTCGACTTCAAGTAAAGGCGAAGGGGCTAACGCCCCGTAGGGTTATCTAATGCCATTCTCACAACCTTTTGTTTCCAACCCCTACCCTTATTCTTTTTCCCAGACACTTCCACTAGGTTACACAAATTACAAAATAAACCAGAATCTAGTATCTGGGGTTTATTCCTTTACTTGGTCAGGTGGCGGAACTGCTTATTTTGATTTTTACAATGGCACCAGTTATGTTACAAGCATTACAGCAACTAGCGGTTTAATTTTCAACCTTGCTTCCCCTGTTACAAGTTACAAGATAACCACAACAATAAACAATTTAACAATTTTACTGCAATTATTGGGGATTCCAATTGCTCCAATTTCGGGAACTCTAACAACTTACACAACTTCAGGAGTCATTCCATTAGTTGGGTGGGGTTATGCGATTCTATGGGGTGGCGGTGGCGGTGGCGGTGGCGGTGGCACTTTTGGTGGTAGTGGCGGTGGCGGTGGCGGTGGTTCTGGTGGCACAACAGCAGGACAAATTTATTTGACAGGTTCACAATCTTTTGTTTCTGGAACTGGTGGAACTGGTGGAACTGGTGGGGTCAATGGTGGTGCAGGTTCAGTGAGCACATTTGATGTATTAACCGCCACAGGTGGCGGTGGTGGTGTTTCTGGAACAACTGGTTCTTCTGGTGGACCGGGTGGAATTGGTGGAACTTTAGGGGTCAATGGTGGTGCAGGTGGAAATGGAGTTGTCGGTGGAACTCCTGGAACTGGTGGAACAGGTACAAATGCCAATGCCCTCTATGGATTTTTCCCAAGTATTGCCGCGGCTTCTGGCGGTGGCGGTGGTTGTGTAATAAATAACACTGGTGCAGTAGGTGGCACAGCCCCGGGTATTGGTGCAGGAGGCACTGGTGGGAATTATCCAAGCGGAACGGGGGGGAATGGTTCTCTAACTTGTGGCGGTGGTGGGGGTGCCGCTCCCGGTGGAACTGGTGGAACTGGTGGAACTGGTTTTCTTGCAATAGTTTCTTAATCATCTAAAACCCCCGCCGAGATGAGCGACACGCCGAAAAAGAAATTTGCCATGTCCCCTTGACACCCCCCCAACGGTCGGCCGCCCCGGTATCTGCTACTTAGTGATTTAGACACGCGGGGCGTAAACCCTTGACACCCCCCGCGATTATCTGTAATTTAATCCTTGACCCGTGGAGCGAAGATCGCTCCGCAAGATTAAGGAGTGAAGAAAATGGACGAACAGACAACTTTCAATTTTTCTTATAATGACCGCGTAAAGTTACTTCGCGGTACTAAGAATTACACCGTTAAAGGGTATTTCGGGAATGGTGAGTATCGCATAGAACGCGCTAATCCTGCCAACCCTGCCCTTACTATTTCGCGCATGGTAAACGAGAACGAAATCGTTTTAGTTAAGAAGGCCGCCGATCGTTCCATTCGTAGAATTCGCGAGGTCAAATAAAATGAGCGACCTAATTAACACGGGCGGCGACATTATGGAAATGCCCGAAGCGGTCGAAATTCTAAAACCTATCTACCCGGCGATCTTCTCTTCGATCATTCGTTTACTTGCGGAAGAGCAGGGTAAAACCTTCGCGCAAGTTTTAGCAGAAATCGAGGGGGCCAATTAAATGTTAATCACCGAAGCAGACTACGAAGGATTGTGGCGAAGCGCGGGCGAGTGGCATAAAAACCGAAAGGACATAGAACCGCAACTAATCGACGGGCGATTTCTACCACTCCCCGGCGAAGTTATTTCTTTCGGTTGGAAAATGGTTTATTGGTTCGATTCACTCGCCGATCGAATTATCGCGAAGCAGTATCTACACGATAACGGGTGGACATTCCAAGAAATCACCGACGAACGAGAATTCGGGACTTGGGTACTTCTCACTCATTACAAGGCGTCGGGAAAGGCTGAAAATGTCAGATTCTAAATTCCCAATTAGCCACCTTATTAAATTACATAAGGGGCTAGACGTTCGGGCTTCTAACGCTTTTCGCGATCAAGCCCGCGCAGTAAATCCGAAATCGGTTCGTGGCGTTCGCCCCGACCGTTGGGTTATTCGTCACGAAAGGGGTTAGTAAAATGAGCGACCAACTCGAATTAAATTTAACCCCTAAAGCGATAGGACAACGCCGGGCACTCCAAGCCCTCGACCCCGCTTTTAGAAAGAAATTTCGCCAAGCGGTCGAGAGCATTATCTCGAAAGGCGAACCTTTTACCGTGGACGAAGTTATCGAAATTACAGGGCTTCCCAACCCCGACGGGAAGAATAATTCGGTCGGCGGGTTAATGTCCCAACTCGCTCACACCGGCTTAATTAAAAAGGTCGGTTCAACCACCGCCACGCGATCGGCTTCCCACGGCCGACTTATTCACTTATGGGCGGGCGTTAATTATGGCAAGAAATAAGTTGTCCGTACTCGAAAATCAGATAATAACTAGCCGCGAAAAGTTAAGGAGCCTTGATAAAATGAAAGAAAACGAATTAAGAAAGTCGCGAAGCCTAATTCTAAGGGCGAGCCGTGACGGTTTTAGTAATACCGCGATCGGTACTCTTTACGGTACAAGTGCGACCCGAATTAAAATAATGCTGGCCCAAGCAGTAAGCGAAGAAGAGTAAATGAAAACCTTAATTCGTGGAATTGTGTTCGGGTTTTCGATCGTTACGACCGCGATAATGCTTTTAGCCTTACTCGGCGGGGCTTCCCTCTTTTTAATTATCGGCCTTATAAGATACATAAACCAAGCAGAAATGGACGGGTTAAATGCTAAATCTCGAAAATAGTGGATTTCTTCTCGATCTCTTTTTAATCGTTGGAATGGTCGCGTGGGTGAGGACTATAAAATGATAAATCACGCTTACACGATTCACTTTTACTTAAACCCGTGGATTCCGATCTCGGGAATGGTATTCGCCACCTTTCTAATAATCCGAAAGGATAAAAAGAATGGAAAGCGTTAAAGGTTGGTTTACCGGTAAATGCGATTTATGCGGGATTCCCGTAATTAACCGGACGACGTGCGGGGCGTGTGTTCTAGCGATCAAGCAATTAACCGCCGTAAACCCTCGGGCCTATGCTCACTTGGCCGAAAGAATTAAAGAATGAAACACGATCTATTCTGTCCTCTCACCGCTAAGGGGTGGCGTCCCTCTCGGGCGTTAGTGTGCCAATGCCCGCTAATTAAAGAAATCCGAAACGGAATTTATAAAGACCTAATAACAGTCGCCGACGCTATGGAAGCATGGGCGGCCGACAATTCGGCCGAAGGTTCAAGCGAAGCGAACGCGCTCCACCTTGAAATGAAATCTCTCACCTACCGCGAAGCCGGGAAAATCGTTCTCGGCAACTTTAAGCGAGTAGGTTTTACCCGTGGCTAAATCGCGAAATTGGAACGCCCTAACCCCCGCCTATAAAAAGCGGCTAGAGCGATCGGGACTAACGAAATCGAAGTATGAATCGGGGGCAGACTTGCGGGCCGCGAGAGGACACGCCCCCCGTGGAAGTCAGACACTCGACCGCGAACAGAAAGCCCTCTTAAATCGAGCGATCAGAGCCGAAGCCACTCCCCAAGAAATTAACCGCTTGGAGAAGATTTTACTTCGACCCGCTTGGCTCCCTAAGAGTGTAGAAGTCCGCCCCGAAGTATTGGGGGCACTCTCGAAGTTACCCAACCCTAAGAATTGGAAGCACGTTTACATAGTGCCAAGCGAACGCGGGCCGTGGACTATGACCGTTTACACGAAAAGGGGGCTATACCCCAACACGATCGAAATCCCCGGCGGCGGCGGTGCGGAAGGCGAAGCACCTCGGGAAGTAATCGACGCGGTTCGGGCGGTAAGTCTAAAACTCTCGATCGACTACGCCGACCACGTTAAACCTTCAAGCCCGGACGAATTTTGGTCGGTAATGGATACCGACGCGAAAACCCCTAAGAGATAAGGCCGCGAAAATGAGCGATTACAATTTCGAGGAAATGATAAAAAAAATTAACGAGTTTAATTTATTCGCCACCGTTTACCCCGACGGCCAATTTGGATTATTAGCCCGTAACCAACGGGGCGAATTTTATGCTTTCGGAGTGTCGGGGGAAATGACCCCGGATAGATTGGCCTTATTTATAAATAACGAGAAGGCCCCCGAAACATGGTTCGAGGTCGAAATCTATAAAGCGGGATTTATTAAAATCCCGAAACCTACTAAAACGAAAGAGGAATAAATGAACAGAGAAGATAGAAGAGCCGCAGGAGATCACGAACCGGCGGGGCTTGGAATCGAGAAAATGGTTAGCGATTTTATTTCGGGAATTGCCCCTATGTCCCCGGAGTTAGACGCTTTTTTAATTCGCTTCGAGAGAATTGAAACCTTCTTTATTTACGGCCAACTAGAGCAGACCGCCCTAATGCTTCGCACGATCGCCGCCCAACTCGACGTAATAATTTCGGCCGCGACGCCCGCGAGTAAGATCGTCCTTCCATGAGCGATAAAATAATCCTTTCGCACGAAGGCAACTTCACCCACGGAAGAGAAGCGAAGATAATTCGCGGCTATTTCCACCGAACGCAAGTCGTGGGCGACACCGCATTAACGGAAAGTAACTTATTCCATAACCGAATTCTAAAGGCGAGTTTTTATAAAGTAATCGACCTCGCCGGAAATGTAATCGAATCGGTTTTACCCACCGATACGGAGTGGGCCGTCAATGAATGGACGGAAAATTTATTATCGCTTAGTTACGAATTCACCGGACTAACGGGAACGCCCCTCACTATGAAACAGATACAAGCGGCGATAAATGACATTAAAGCCGACCCCGCTACTAAAACGATTCCCACGCACCGACTTTCTTTAACAGAGATTAGGGGCGAAACCGTTGGGGGGTGGGGAAATCACCGCGACGTAACCCACGCCCACGCTATCGCCGGGGGTCACACCGACGGAATTTTAGAACGCGAAATAGAGATAATTCTCGCCGGATTAAGTTAGAATCGAACACCTAACCGAAAGGCTAATAATGAGCGCAGACCAACCAACCCCCGCAGTCCCCAACGAGGGAACCATTCTCGCCGTCACCTTAGCCGACGCGACCCCACAGATTAAGAAGGCATGGCTAGATCGGCTCCCCGCCGCTTACCGGCACTTAATCATTATGGGAATTTCTAGCGGGTTGGGAGTGCTAGGGAGTGAGATTAAAACCCTTCACCTTACCCACCTAGAAGCCGGGGCCGTGGGACTTGGACTAACTTTTATTACGGAATACTTCACGCCACTAACTCGACAATTCGGCGTGGGTAAATAGTGATCGTTCAACTCACCGAAGCAGACTTAACGGCCGCCGCCGTAGTATTTACGGCGATCGCCGCCGCGACTACCGCGTCGATACGTTGGGCGAGAACCCCACAGAAAGATAAGATCGAAACCCTCGAAAGGCAAGTGGGAGAAATTTATTCTTTTCTTATAAAACCATAACAATAAATAGAAACGGACGGGTTAAATGAAAATTAAAATAAGAGTAAGTCACTCCACTCTCGAATCTTTTACGGGCGCGGTTCGATCGACTCATTACTTTATCGTGAGAGCCGCCGAAGCCGATTTCGACGCCCACGCCGTCGGGGTCGGGGATTCCGTCCCCGCCGCAATAGAGGACTTTCTAAAGAAATACATTCACCTAAAAACCCTCGACGATCAGATAAAGAAATACGACGGCATGGTCCTTGACTCTTCGGATTGGTTATAAGTGATAATCGAGCCACTAGGAAAGTCCCGTTTTAAGCCGGTCGTTCTACTCGTCCCGAAGTGGCGATCGCTAACGGCTTACACCCCCGACGGAATTAAAACCGCGAACGGGGTTAAACCCTGCTTAAAACTCTTAGAAGAATTAGAAATGACGAATCTTTACGTTAGTCACTCATTACGCGAATTACTAAACGCCACGGGTGCCGCTAATTGGGAAGCGTCATTATGGAAGGGTCACGTTACGACCATGCGGTTAGACGGGACTAAGGTTCGGGTTCACTCGCTTAGACGACTGCTCGACGAAGTAGAAAGCGACGCCGCCAAGTACCAAGCCCTCAACGAATTAACGGGGTGGCTAGAGCGTCGCGGGGTCGCCCCCGCTTCGATTTCGGGCATGGCTTGGTCCTTATGGCGATCTACTCTCGAAGCCCCTATCGAATTAGGTTTTAATGCCAAGATCGGACGCTCGGCCCTATACGGCGGCCGCCAAGAATCAACGCCCGGGGAATTAACGAACGCCGTCGCCCTCGACATAAGTTCGGCCTACCCCTACGAAATGGCGTCCCGACCTTACGCGGGCACCCTTCGCGAAGTGTCGAAATTTACAACTTTAGACCCGAACCTTTCCGGATTAGCGACCGCCACGGTTTACGTTCCCCAAGATTTACCCCACTCACCCCTACCCGTTCGCGTAGGTAATGATTCGATCGAATGGCCGAAGGGGGAAATTTCGGGGGCTTGGACTTGGCAAGAATTAACCGCCGCCGCTTCGCTTGGGTGCCGGGTAGAAATAGATCGGTGCTTCGCCCCCCTTGTAGAAATTGACCCTTTTAAGAATTGGTGGAACCTAGTTAGGGACGGCAGGGGCTCAATGTCACCGGGCGGGGCCAAGTTAGTAAAAGCCCTCTCTAATTCTTTATGGGGGCTTTTCGCTATGACCGGGGACGCTTCGGGGTCGCTTCGCTGGTCGGACGATAGCGGTAAAAACGCGGTAAGCGTGGACGCCAAGCGTAAGAAACTCCCGCAGAGTAACGCCGCCCACATAGCCGCCGAAACCACGTCCCGCGTTCGCTCCCGAATGCTTTTAGAGGGCTTATACGGCGGGCAGGGGCTAGAAGCGAACCGCCCCGTTCACATAGACACCGACGGGGTAATAATCCCCCGGGAAGCCCTCTCTCGCTTTTCTAGGTACATGATCGGCACCGACCCCGGCCAATGGCGGGTAAAACAGGAGATCGACCGCCTAGAAGTAAGAGGGACGCAACTTTACCGGTTCACCTGCTCGGCTACCTGCTCCCACGGTTGGCACTATGTCGCGTCGGGCATGACTAGCCGCCAAGCCGCCGCCTACTTCGACCGCCCGAATAATGGGCTTAAAATCTCGCTAAACTCGAACCAACCGCAGACCGACCGACAGAT
>SESG01021655.1_pt1 | contig 17145 bp, 15 predicted proteins | sample 3171421 | NCBI WGS metagenome assembly SESG01 (sample SAMN10866946, study PRJNA518727) | freshwater metagenome | biome: subpolar coniferous forest; feature: holomictic lake; material: water; isolation source: holomictic Lake 227, 6 m and 8 m depth | place: Canada: near Kenora, Ontario | collected... | reverse complement strand
CATAGCGCATTCTTCCTTTCTGTAGGAATCTTTGCACCATCAAACATCGGGACTAAACATCTAGGGACGCCGTTGGTTTCTCTTACCGGCCTCCCATGCGCTGTTCGTTCTCGCTGGGATGCCGCCAGCCTGATTCAAAAAAGGCCTGGTCATCGGGATTTGAAGCACACCCTCCCAGGAGGGATGTCAGCGTAAGAAGCAGAAGGAGCAGAGCGAGGGTTTTCATGGCGCAAAGAAAAGAACCTTCGTCGAACCGCTGCGTTTGTAAACGGTTTTTCTCTTAAAGAGCCCAAGCTTTTAGGCGCCAGGCCGCGCCGGGAGGTGTTCCAGACAGTAGTCGTTGCCGTCGCGCGCCACGCGGAACTCCAGTTCCGGGTGGGAAAGATCGCTGCGCTGGCAGACGACGCATTGGTGGAGCGGCTCGCCTTCGGGAAGGGCGGCTTTGGCAAATGCGCGACGGCGGCCCGTCACCTTGCCACGGTGACGGATGAGGGCGACCGTCTCCGGGCCAAAAAAGATCAGGAAATTAGCCAACGCGGCAACCACAGCCATCCGGTAGGCAAGGCTCTCTGTGGTGACAAATTGCCAGAGCAGCATTGCGGCGGAAAACCATGCCAACCATTTGACGAACACCGGCAGAATGTAAAAAAGATAAAACTGAACATTGGGAAAATACCAAGCAAAGGCGAACAGGAGCGAAAGATTCAGCATCCCGTTGGAAAATTGCGCGCCAAAGAGAAAGGCCGCCAGCGTGGTTCCCAACATGCCGATCAAATAAAAGAGATTGAGCCGGAACGCGCCCCACACCTCTTCAAGGCTGTTTCCCATCATCCACAGACATGCCAGACCGCAGGCGGTATCCACCGCATTGCCGGGGTGACCGAACAGCGCGGCAAAGATGAAGCCGTAGTTGGGGATGAAAAGGTAAGTAACCAGCCGCCAGATTTGCCCCTGCAAGACGGCGTCCGGGTTTAAATCCAGCCACGAAAGCACCCCCGGGTTCAGCCTGCCGAGGATGTAAACCAGCACGTTCAACCCGACAATCATCCGCACCAAACCGGGGATGGCGAAGCGGCCGAAGCGGCGTTCCAGAGAGTCGATTGCGTTCATAAAAGAAGGAAACCGCTGTTCATAGACCGGAACCGGCAGCAAGGCAAACTGTTCCCGCGCGTTGACTTTGTCCTCTGCCTCGCTAGCATGGCAGCGTGTCTTCCGAAACTACCGCTCTTCCGCCCAAAAAAACTCCACTCTTCGACGCTCATGTAGCAGCCGGGGGGAAAATGGTCGACTTTGGCGGTTGGCACATGCCCGTTCAATACAGCGGCATTCTTGAAGAGCACCACGCCGTGCGCAACGCGCTGGGGGTGTTTGACATTTCCCACATGGGCGAGGTGTTTGTGAACGGCCCGGAGGCGGGCGCGTGGCTCAACGGCCTGTTGACCAATAACGTGGATCGCCTGGCCGTCGGCGAGTGCCAATACAGCTTTCTGCTCAACGAACGCGGCGGGGTGATCGACGACCTGCTCGTTTACCGCGTCGAAGAGAGCGAATACCTGCTCATCGTCAACGCCAGCATGATCGACGAGGATGTCGCCTGGATGCAAAGCCACCTGAGCCCCGGCGTGACGCTCGAAAACCGGAGCGACGCCTTTGCGGGAATCGCCGTGCAGGGGCCGCTCGCGGCGCAGCTTTTCGACCGCTTTTTCGAGGGAAAAATCTCCCGCCCCGCGCGCAATGAGATCAAGCGCTACGAGGCCGAATGCACCCCGGTCTGGATCGCCCGCACCGGCTACACCGGCGAGGACGGCTTTGAGCTTTTCTTCGAAGCGAAATGCGCGCCCACGATCTGGAACGCCATCCTGGAAAAAGGGGCCGAATTCGGCATCAAGCCCTGCGGCCTGGGCGCGCGCGACACCCTGCGCCTGGAGATGTGCTACCCGCTCAACGGCTCCGATCTTTCGCCCCATCGCACGCCGCTGGAGGCCGGCATGTCTTTCTTTGTCGATCTGGAAAAGCCCGCTTTCATCGGGCGTGAAACGCTCGCCAAGCAGCGCGAAAAGGGAGTTTCCCACCGGCTCGTTCCCTTCAAGATGACGGGCAAAACCCCGCCGCCACGCTCACACTACGGCGTATTCAAGAACGGCCAACAGATCGCCGAGACCACCAGCGGCACCGTTTCCCCCACGCTGGGCATCGGCATCGGCATGGCTTATGTGCCCGCCGAGTTCGCCCGGATCAACGAAGAAATCGAAATCGACATCCGTGGCCGCCGCTTCCCGGCGACCATTCAAAAAAAACCGCTCCACAAGAAATAGACATGAACGTTCCTGACGATCTCAAATACTCCGAAACACACGAATGGGTGCGCCTTGAAGACGGCCAGGCCCGCGTCGGCATCACCGACCACGCCCAGGCCGAGCTGACAGACGTGGTCTATGTCGAGCTGCCCAAGATCGGAGCCAAAGTGCAGGCCAAAGCGGCCGCCGCCGTTGTGGAGTCCGTCAAGGCCGCCGGGGACATCTATTCGCCGGTCACGGGCACGGTCGTTGCCGTCAATGAAGCGCTGGAGAACAACCCGGCGCTGGTCAACACCGACCCGCACGGCGAAGGCTGGATTTTCCTTGTCGCCCTCGACGCGCCGGAAGAAGTCGCGCAGCTTCAGGACGCGGCTCAGTACCGGGCGCTGATTGGGGAGTAATACCATCCTGCGGTTTATTTGGTGGAATTGTCAGAAGGCTTCGCTTTCGTGTCCCATGGGGACGCCCTGAGAGTAGCCCGGCGTTTGAACGCCGGGTAGGGAGAGCGAAGCCTTTCGTCCCGGCAGGGACGGTTGAAAATGAGCGTGCTTTTCCCCATCAAACGTCCCTCCGGGACGAAGCGTTGTTTCACGCGAACCCGGCGTTAAAACGCCGGGCTACTTTCGGGTTGTCCCTTTGGGACAATAAGACCAATCCAACCGTGTTGTTGGTATAACGCACGGGCGTGGTCGTCTTCCTGCGCCGCGCCGTTCCGCACGGACGATTGGAGCGTCGGGGCTTCGCCGAAGCGCTGATCTCCGGGCAGCCATTTTTTCCCCACCCGAATCCTGTCGTCTCATCGAATCTTAAGCAGCAATCGTTTGAAGGGCTGCCGAAAGCGTCCGTGACTGACCCGCAAGCCGGTCAGGCGGATCTCTAAGCACCCGAAAACCTGGGGGGATGCGGGACCGACGAAGGGAGGGGGACATGGATGGATTCTTGCGGGAACGAGTCTTGGACGGACGGGGGCGAGGCAGGATGCACCGCCCGCTCTTGAAGCGCGAGGCGCCGTTGCCATGAACTTTCCTCGTCAAACCACGGGGGGGTTTTCCTTGATCGACGTTGCACTGGCCTCCGCCATTTTGGCTTTTGGACTCGCAGGAATTTACGATCTGTTTCTCTTCGGCGTGCATACCCTGAGAGCGGCGGACGACAGCGCCATTGCCAACAAAAACCTCGTCCAGCGCCTGGATCAAGTGCAACGCACCCCCGTTTGGACCAATGTAACGAGTCCCAGCTACCTTGGCACGCTGCTTGCCACCCCCATCACCGCCACCACGCAGAACCTCTCCGGGTTGACCCAGGAGAGCATCACCCTCTCCGCAGTGGCGCTTCCTTACGCATCGCCCACGCCGTCGAGCACGCCGAGTCCCACTCCCACGCCTGCGCCCTTTACCGTCACAAGGTCGGGAAACACCGTCGTGATCAGCCCCGCCTCCGCTCCCTCTCTCGCTGCTGCCGCCGCGGTCACGATCAAACTGAATATCCAGTGGCAGGATCGCTCCGGGCGGTCTCATACCCGGGAGCTTTCCACCATTCTCAGCAACGCGGGCACCACCCGTTGATCACCATGCTGGCGCACTCCCAATCCAAAGGTTTCACCCTGGTGGAAATGATGATCACGCTTTCCCTCCTCCTGCTTGTGAGCGCCGTGGTGCTGACCTGCTACATCGGGCTACAGCGGGGATTCGCCTTTTCGCTGAACTGGAGCGAAAGTCGCGTTGCCCAGCAGCGCGTGCTGGATTCGTTTTCCGTGGATCTCAGGAACGCCACCGGCGTGGTGGTGGGCAGCGGCGCCACTTTGCTCACCCTCACCCTGCCTTCCCGGTATGCTGCCTATGAAACGACCGGTTATGCGGCGGGCGATCCGCAATTCTCCGGCACCAACCAGCTTGCGCTGCCGCTCGTCAGCAGCACCACGGGCGGCATTGTCGCGGTTGGCGGAAATCTCACCGTCGTCTATTCACTGGCCAACAACACCGTCTCCCGCACGGTGACGCAAAGCTCCAGCGGGCTCAATGCCAGCCGCACCGTGGGCCTCTTCGGCGGCTCGGTGAGTGTCCAATTCAAAGATATTACGGGCGCAGCCCTTTCCGGCACGCTGGGTTCCTCCACGGATACCATCGTCCCCATCGTCATTACCTCCGTCGCTTCGGATTCGCCCACGCTCCCCTCCCTCTCCGGCACCATGAGCGACACCGTGTTTTTAAGAGGCAAATCTTTCCAATAAACCGCCATGAACCCGCAACCTCGGCTCTCTCCGGGCGGCTCCGCCCTGTTGGTGGTCCTCGTTCTCATCACCATCCTGTCGCTCATGTTGGGCACGACGCTCACGCTTGTCCGGACGAACGCCAACACTCTCAACCAAGCCGCTTCCTGGCAACAGGCGCTCGCGGCGGCGGAAGCCGGAGTGCAGCAGGCCGCCGCACAGGTGCAGACGCAGTTCATCCCGCTCTTGAATCAATCCGCGCCCCCGGATCTCAGCGGGGCGCAAAGCGGCACCCCGGCATTGAGCGGGACGCTGACCACCTCGGGAGAGGGGAATGTGAGCGCGACCTACGCCTACGTCATCACCGGCACCAAATGCGCGGTGAACTCCAGCGGGCCGTCCACGCAAACCTATTTCCGCATCCTTTCCACCGGCATGGCCCAGGTTGCCGGCACCAAATACGTGGGGCTTGATCCGCGCGATGCCGTAGTCCGCAAACTGAGTTTTACCTCCACCTCCGCGACGGCCGTCCGGCAGGTCGAAGCTTGGCTCAAACCGGTCTATAACAGCATCAGCCTTCCCATCACCACGGCCAGCACGATCAGCATGAACAACCACAACGTCACGGTGGACAGCTTCAAATCCACGGATCCGGCCCGTTCCGTGGGGCTGCTCAAGGACGCAAACGGGAACATCACCAGCTACGGGCAGCCCAGCAGCATCGCCGGTTTTTTCAATTCAAAGAGCGTCAACAACGCAAACGGCGGCACGCTTGTTTCCAACCAATACCTGGCCAGCATTGGCACCAACGGTCAGTCCATCCAGGCCAACGGCGCAACCGTCTTTGGCGATGTGATGACCAACGGCGGCGTCATCAACGGCGCACAGAATGTCTATGGGAACCTTCGCACCGATTTTTCCCAAACCCTTGCGCCGGCGCCCGTGCCCGGCGGGACTTTTGTCTCGACCTCAAGCAGCACGTTGAAGGGGGGGACGCAAAGCGCCCCGGCCCGGTACACCGTCAGCAGCGTTTCGTTGAGCGGCGGCAAGAGTCTTGTTTTTGACTTTGGCGCAGACAAAACCCAGAATTCCGTGGAGCTGTACATCACGGGCGATTTCACCACTAAAGGCAATGCCCAGATCACCATTACGAAGGGGGTGCAGGTCAAAATTTTTGTCGGCGGCAATATCGATCTTGGGGGCAACGGAGTCGTCAATAACAATGGCTGCGCCAGCAGCCTTTCCATTCAGGGCATCACCCCGGCGGATGGCAGTTCACGAACGGCGAGTATTTCTGGTAACAGCACGTTTTTCGGCACGATCTACGCCCCGGCTTACGATTTCACCTTTAATGGCGTGCCTGTTTATGTGGGCAGCCTTGTCGCCAAGACGGTGAATGTGATGGGCAATGTCACCATCCACTTTGACGAGGCGTTGAGCGGAGGCTTGATTTCAAGCTATAAGCTGGTGGGTTGGTTTGAAAACACCAGGAAAGTTCCGTGAAACTCCCGGATCGCCCAAGATATTTCGGCATGCGCTGGGGTCAGCTTCCCCGCAGCCACCGGGAGGCGTCGCGGGCGGCGTAGGTGATGATGAGATCCGCCCCGGCGCGTTTGAAGGCGAGCAGCACTTCCAGCGTCGTGGCCTTCTCGTCCAGCCAGCCGTTGGCGGCGGCGGCTTTGACCATCGCGTATTCTCCGCTCACATGATAGACGGCGGTGGGCATTTCAAAGCGCTCTTTGACGCGCCAGAGGATGTCCAGGTAGGCAAGCCCCGGCTTGACCATCACCATGTCGGCGGATTCCTCAATGTCCAGCGCCACTTCGCGCAAGGCTTCCAGCGCGTTCGCGGGATCCATCTGGTAGCTGCGCCGGTCGCCCGCCTGCGGAGCGCTGTCGGCGGCGTCGCGGAACGGCCCGTAAAAGGCAGAGGCGAACTTTGCGGCATAGCTGAGAATGGCGGTCTCTTCGTGCCCGGCCTCGTCGAGCGCGGCGCGGATGGCGGCCACGCGGCCGTCCATCATGTCGCTGGGAGCCACCACGTCGGCCCCGGCCTCCGCGTGGGAGACGGCGGCGCGCGCCAGCAGTTCCAGGGATTCGTCGTTGAGCACAGTCACATGGTCGCCCTCAATGTGGGCAATCCCGCAATGGCCGTGACTCATGTATTCGCACAGGCAGACATCGGTGATGACCACCATCTGCGGCACAGCTTTCTTGATCGCCCGCACGGCCCGCTGCACGATGCCCTCTTTGGCATACGCTTGTTGCGCCCGCGCGTCTTTCTCCGCCGGGATGCCAAACAGCAACACGCTCTGGATGCCTTCCTCCGAAGCCGCGACCGCTTCCGCCGCAGCCTCTTCCACCGTGAGCTGGAAAACGCCCGGCATGGAAGCCACGGGCGTGCGCGAGGCGATCCGTTCACTGACAAAGAGCGGGTAGATCAAATCCGAAACCGCAACGTGGGTTTCGCGCACCAGGCTGCGCAGGGCAGGGGTGCGCCGGAGACGGCGGGGGCGACGGGTGAGCATGGGCGAAATCTAATGCCGGGAAGGTTCGTTAGGCAAGGCTCTATCCCGGCGCGGTCTCTGCCAGAATCGCCTCCGCAGCGCGAGTGCTTGCTCCGCCGCTGCCGAGACCCTCAATGACCTGGCGAAACTCCGCCTGCTGCGCCGCCCGTTTCCCGGGGTTGTTGAGCATGCTGAGGAGTTCGTCCGCGAGGGCTGTGGGCTCGGCGGCTTCCTGCAAAAATTCGCGGATGATCTCGCGCCCGGCGAGGATGTTGGAAATGCCGAGGAAAGGGATGCGCACGAGCCGTTTGCCGATGATCCAGGTCAGCGGCGCGACGCGGTACACCAGCACAAAGGGCATCTCGAAAAACGTCGCCTCCAAGGTCGCCGTGCCGCTGGCGACCATGCCGACAGCCGCCCGGTTCATCAATTCGTGGTAGGCGTGCATGCGCACGGTGACGGGGAAGTTCGCCGCCATCGCCCGCATCGTGACCGCCAGCGATTCGTTGGCCGCCGCTGCTTCGAAGCGCAGTTCGGGCCGAGCAGCGTGCATCGCTTCCGCCGTTTTCAGCAGCACCGGGAAAATCCGCGAAACCTCTTTTTTGCGGCTGCCGGGGAACAACCCGACCAGCGTCTCTTCGCGCGGCTGCGCTCCTTTTTTCGGCGCGAGCGAATCGAGCAGCGGGTGGCCTACAAACGCGGTCTTGAGGCCGGATTGCTCGTAGAGCGCTTTCTCGAACGGGAAAATGCAGAGCATCAAATCGAGCGTGCGGGCCATCTGCGGAATGCGCCCCCGGTTCCACGCCCAGACCTGCGGGCTGATGTAGTAGATGATGCGCAGGGCGGGATCGCGGCGCTTGAGCGCCTTGGCCATGCGGAGGTTGAAGCCGGGGTAGTCGATGAGGATCACGGCGTCCGGCTTCAGCGCGATCATTTCCTGCAACATCGCGTCGAGTTGCCGACGGAAATAGGAATACTTTTTAAGCACATCCCAAATCCCCACCACCGCCTCGCCGCTCCAGTCCTGGATCGCCGGGGCGAGCGCCTGCATCTCCGGCCCGCCCGCGCCGTGGAACTCCACGCTTTCGCCGCGCGCCGCCGCCAGCGTGGTGAGACTGCGCATCACCTCCGCGCCGCGCGTATCACCGCTTGCTTCGCCTGCGATCAGGTAGAGTTTCATTTTTTAAGAGAATCAGGAACTCAGGAAATCAGGAAAAAGACAAAGGAGTTATCCGCAGATTTCACAGATTTACGCAGATGATTTAGATGTGTTTTGATCATTCCGAAAATCTGCGTAATCTGCGGATGCCTTGTTTTATTCGAGAATGCGTCCTAGGATTTGCGCTCGTTCCCAATCTCCTGATTGGGAACGCAAGTGTCTTGGAAACTCTGTTTCCCGAACGTGCCATGACATGGACGCTTTGTGTCACGCAGCACTTAAGCTTCCTCTCCGCGCGTTGCGAAGCTGGAGCTTCGGGAACAAGTGCGTTCCCAATCAGGAGATTGGGAACGAGATCCAATTTGGATGTTATGCGCATGCTTTCCCTCTGTCTTTTTCTTGGATTCCTGGCTTCCTAATTCATTCTTTCTAAACCTTGGCCGCTTGGATTTGCTTCGTGATCTGGATCGCCAGTTCCAGCGCCGCTGCCCCTTGGTGGCCGGTGACTTTGGGTTGCGCTCCCGCCTGCGCGCATTCCACAAACGCGGCGAGTTCGCACTTGAGCGGCTCGTCTTTTTCGATCTCCACGGTCTCGCGCAGGATCTGCCCTCCTTCGAGCCGGTGGACTTCCCCGCTCTGGTTTTGGTAGTCCAGCGAGAGGTAGGCGTCTTTTTGGAAGACGCGGATTTTGCGCATCTTCTCCGGGCTGATGCGGCTGGCGGTCAGGTTGGCGACGCACCCGTTTTCAAACCGGATGCGGGCGTTGGCGATGTCCTCGCCCTTGCTCAACACGGAGATGCCCACGGCATCGACATGCTTCACGGGCGAGCGGACGAGGTGCAGCACGATTTCAAGGTCGTGGATCATCAAATCGAGCACCACGCCAATCTCGATGCTCCGGTTGGGATAGGGGGAGAGCCGGTGGGATTCGATAAACTGCGGGCAGGTGAGCCGGGATTCCAGCGCGCTCAGCACCGGGTTGAACCGCTCGATGTGCCCCACCTGCAACACGAGGCCCGCCCGCTGCGCCAGGTCGGCGAGTTCCGTGGCGTCCTGCGTGGTTTCGGTGATCGGTTTTTCGACCAGACAGTGTTTCCCTTTCTCGAGCAGGAATTTGGCGATGGGGAAATGCGTGGGGGTGGGGGTGGCGATGGTCGCGGCGTCCACCAGCGAGGCGAATTCTTCGAGCGAACTCACGGCGCGCACGCCGAGCCGTCCGCCGATCTCCGCCGCCGTGGCCGGGTCGGCATCATAAATCGCCGCGAACTCCACATCGGGAAGCTCCGATAGAACCCGCGCGTGGTTTTTGCCAATGGACCCCGTGCCAACAACGCCGACTTTGAATTTTTGCATAGTTTGAAAAATAATCAGGAACTCAGGAAGGAAGAGAAATTACGGCTCCATTCCAAAGAGCGAGATTTTAAGCCGTTCGGCCATCTCCGCAAGGCGCTCGCGTTCCATCAGGAGCGTGCGCCCGGCTTCCACGGCGATCACGCGGATTTGCGCCTCGGTGGCGGTTTCCAGCGTGGCGGGGCCGATCACGGGGACGTCGAAACGGAAGTCTTGGTTAGGCTTGGAGACCTTCACCACCACCGCCCCGCCTTTTCCCAGCTTGCCGCCGCGCGCGAGGGTCGCGTTGGTGCCGTCAAAGCCCTCCACCGCCAGCACCGTGCCGCCTTTGACCACCACGGTCTGGCCGATGTCCAGGCGGCTCACCTCCTTGGCGATGCCGAATCCGAACCGCACGTCGTTTTGCTCATTGCGCGAGAGGCGCGGCCCGGCAAAGACTCCCGCTCCGGCCAGGTGCTCTTCCATGAACGTGGTTGCGGGCAGCAGATGCACGCCCGCCTTGGCCAGTTCCTCGCCGATGGCTCCAAAAATCGATTCCGCATTGCGCTCCCGCAGTTTCGCCAGCACGAGGAACGCTTTGAGGTCGGGCCGCAGATCGAAGAGGTTGCCGGGCGCGATCTGCCCGGCCATGATCGCCTGCTCCACCTTGCGCGAGGAGAACGTCTTGATCATCCGCCCGAGCTGGCCCACGCGCATCCACTCGATCTCGTCCACGAGTTCCGCCAGCTTGGGATCAGTCTCGTTCTCAAACGCCGCCACCACGATCCGGCCCACTCCGGCGGCGCGCGCCGCCTTTGCGAGGGCAAACGGATAGACCCCGTTCCCGGCGATGATGCCGAGCGAGGCGAACAGTGTGGGCGTGAGAGTGGAGGCGGTCACAGGAAACTCAGAGTATACGACTCTGGAATTTCATGGCAAACTCCAATCCGCCATGAACTTCTCCCGCCTCGTTAAAGTTGGCGCCATACTGGCGATCCTCGGCAGCGTCACCTCCGTTTTCGCCGATCCGTGGAGCTTCGGCGTCATCGCCGACTCCCAGTGGAGCGGCCCGGATGACGGCAAAAATCCGAACACCGTCGCGGCGGACATCATCAAGCAAGTCAACGCGGAGTTCATTGCCAAAGGCGTCAAGCTGGTGGTGGCCGTGGGCGACACCGTGGATAAAGCCAGCAAGGCCAGCACCGACACCCGCGCACTCTATGCGCAGGATCTCTACAACGCAGGCATCGCCTTCTATCCCCTGCGCGGAAATCATGACGCCGCATGGGTGGACTCCGGGGAGGAATTCGCCCGCGTCTACCCGCAGATCGGCACCGGCATGAATAACAGCACCCCGGAGGATATCGTGGCTGCGGAGATTATTCCCGCCGGGGACATGCAGGCGAATCCTCCCGCGCAGAAGAAAGGCCAGCCGTTCATCCTCGGCAGCAACTTCTCCGCTCCGGCGACCAACGCCCTCTATAAGAGCGTCAGCTATTCCTTCGACTACGACAACGTCCGCTTCGTCCTGCTTGATCAGTTTGACAACAGCGGCAACACCAAAAACAGCACCATCGCCGAGCAGGTGGACTGGATTTCCAGCCGACTCGCCGACTCCAAGCGTCCGAAAAACGCCCTCGTCTTTGGCCACAAAAATTTGCTCGGGGGCGGGCACAAGGACAACCTCTTCGGCGACCACAAGGGGAACGACCCCGGTGACGCCGACCCCGCCCAGCAGCCCGCGCAAAACGCCTTCTTCGCCGCGCTCGCGCAGAACCATGTTCACTATTACATCTCCGGCCACGACCACCACCACAGCTTCTCGGCCATCACGAGTCCGGATGGCCAGGGTGGTTTGTGTCAGATCATCTGCGCTTCCGACAGCAACAAATTCTACGAGCCCAAGCCGCCGTATTCGGCCAACCAGAAGCCGCTCGCGCTCGATCTCCACAAAATCGGCTATTATATTTTCACTGTGGACGGCCCGCGCGTTACGATGGAGTATTATGGAGTGGATGTGAGCGACCAACTCGACAAAGCATCGGGCACATTCAAGGCCACGCCGCAACTCACCGGCCATTGGAAAAAGTTGTGCACTTCCGGCTACAACCTGGAGGAGGATGGAAAACAGTCGGCTCAATAAGAATTTACTCACGCAAAGCCGCCAAGGCGCAAAGAGAGGAAATAAGAAATGAACGCTATGGACTACGACGACATCCCTAAAGAAGAGTTGAAGTCTCTACGAAAGAAAGCGTTTCGAGAAAATCGAGCGCTTCGATGGAGGAATGCTTTTGTTGGTGGTTTTGGAGCATTCGCTGCGATTTCGATTTCTAAAGGTATGTTTCCACAAGCTGAAGATCGGATAGGTCAATTGATTGTCACCATTTTACTCGCGTGGGGATTGGCCTATGTTTTCGCGGAGGCTGTGGTCGAGCCACGGATGAGGCGCGCCGTGGAAAAAATGAAAAGGCAAAGCCAACCGCTGGAATGACGATGAAAAGCAGCTAACCGAGGGATTTGATGTCAACTATGCACAAGTTTCGGTATAAACCCGCAGGGTTTAAAGACCATAGCCGGGGGTTGAGCGCAGCGACACCCCCGGAACTGGCAAAGCAGGGATTTCACCCCGTAGGGGTGGCAGAAAGGCAGGCCATACCACGTGCTCTGCCACCCCTCCGGGGTAAAACAGAGGACTGCACCTACCGGGGGTGTCGCTATCGCTCAACCCCCGGCTATTCGCTGGAAACCCTCCGGGTTTCTACCGAATCAAATGGCTCAACGGTATGACTCATGCAAAGTCGCAAAGAAAAAGCAGCGGCGGTCTTCTTCTCTTTGCGCCTTTGCGGCTTTGCGTGAGAATAAAAAACCCATGATTCTCCACTGGTTCCGGCGCGATTTGCGGTTGGAGGACAATCCGGCCCTCCAGGCCGCGTGCCGGGAGAGCGTTGGGCGCGTGGTTCCGGTGTTTGTGTTGAGCGATGGGCGCGGCGCGCACCGTTGGACTGGCCCCGCGCGGCAGTCCGTTCTCTGCGGCAGCTTGCGTGCGCTCGCGGAGGAGTTGGAAACGGCGGGGAGCCGCCTCATTTTGCGCCGGGGCGACGCGGTTCAAGAACTGGAACGCCTGCTCATTGAAACCCGTGCCGAAGCGCTTTATTTCAACCGCAGCCCCGACCCCTCGGGCCGCGCGTTGGAAGCGCGCGTGGAAACGATGGCGCGGCGGCTGGGCGTGCGCGTCCAGGGCTTCCATGACGTGACGGCGCTCCCGCCGGAGGCCGTGCTCACCCAGGCCGGACAGCCATTCCGGGTTTTCACCCCGTTTTCCCGCGCGTGGTTGAAGCAAACGGCGCCCGCGCCCGATCTGCGCCCGCTCCAGTTCGAGCAGTCGGTCGCGGAGAATCGCGCGCGGAGCGCACGATCCACCCTCGTTCGGTTGCCGTCGCTGCCGCTGCCCACCTTGGCGGATTGGGGGCTGGATGCCGCAGGTCTGCTCCTCCCGGAATCCGGCGAACCCGCTGCACGCCGCCGCATGGAAGCGTTTTTTGACGGCCCCATCTTCCGTTACGCCGCCGAGCGTGACTTGCCCGCAGTGGACGCCACCTCGCGGCTCTCCGCGGATCTCCGTTGGGGAGCGCTCTCTGCTCGCCTGCTCGTCCAGCGTTGCCACGAGGCCGTTGCCACCGCAAAGACAGCTGCCCAGCGCGATAGCGCCCGCAAATACCTGGGTGAGCTGCTCTGGCGCGAGTTCTACATGGCCATCCTCTGGCATTGGCCGGAAGTGCTGGAGCACGAGTTTCAACCCCGCTTCCGGGGCATGCCGTGGCACGAGCCCGGCGAGGCGTTCCAACGCTGGTGCGAGGGAATGACCGGGTTTCCCATCGTCGATGCCGGGATGCGCCAGCTTGCCGCCACCGGCTGGATGCACAACCGGGTGCGCATGATCGTGGCGATGTTCCTCACCAAAGACCTGCACCTGGACTGGCGGCTCGGCGAAGCCTTCTTCATGCAGCGCCTGGCCGACGGCGAGATCGCCTCCAACAACGGCGGCTGGCAGTGGAGCGCGGGTACTGGTGCGGATGCCGCCCCGTATTTCCGCATCCAAAATCCGTGGACGCAAAGCGCCCGGTTCGACCCCGAGGGCGAATACATCCGGCGGTGGGTGCCGGAGTTGAGCGACACGTCCGCGCGCTCTTTCTCAAAACCACCGACGGCCCCGCTCGCGCCGGGTTATCCGCTGCCGATGGTGGATCACGCCCGGGAACGGGAGATTGCCCTCGCGATGTATCGCCATTCGGCTTGATCTCCACGCGCTGCGAGGCGGGCCGCCGATGCAAGGGTAGAGGGATGCGCCGTGGATGCAAAAAAGTTCGCGCAAACAGGCGCGCTGCCCTTATACAGGAGCGCAACCATGCCCAACACCGCCGCATCACGCCTCATCATGATGCCCTACTCGGAGGAGGCCGTCATTCTTGCGGCGCGCTCGGCGTTGGCTGAGGTGGGAGGGAAGGTGAGCGTCGGGTTTGTGTTCGCCTCGGCGGATTACCACGAGTATCTGCCCGATTTCCTGGAGCTTATCCAAGTCCACGGCCACGTGCCGTTGCTGGCGGGGTGCAGCGGGTCGGGGGTCATTGGCACCAACCGCGAGGCGGAAAAAGCCGCCGGTTTTTCCCTGCTGCTGCTCCATCTTCCCGAGACCCAGCTCCACGCCTGTACGTTGACCGCCGCGCAAGTGGAAGGTGCCGCCTCGCCGCAGGATTGGCACCGGATCACGGGGGTCAAACCGGGTGAAGTGGATGCCTGGCTCGCCTTTTGCGATCCGTTTGGATTCCCCGTGGAACCGTGGATTGCCGGTTGGAATGCCGCCTATCCCGGCGTGCCGATGCTGGGCGGGCTCTGCAGCGGCCCCGGAGGCAGCAGCGAGGGGGTGTTTGTCTCCCACAATCACGAAATGTTGCCGCCGGGAAGCGCCATGCTCGTGGGCCTCAAAGGCGGCGTCACGCTGCGCCCGCTGCTTTCGCAAGGCTGCCGCCCCATTGGCGAGCCGTTCACCGTCACCGGAACCAACGGGAATCTTGTCACGGCGCTGGGTGGCAAACCGGCCTATGCGGTGCTGGCCGAGGCGTTTGAATCCCTGGATGACCGGGACAAAGCCCGCGCCCAAGGCAACCTCTTCGCCGGGTTGGCCAGTTCGGAATATGTGGAAGACTTTAAGCAGGGCGATTTTTTGATTCGCTCAATCCTTGGCGCCGACGCCCGCTCGGGAGCCGTGGCGCTCGGCGCGTACCCGCGCGTGGGGCAGACGTTGCAATGGCAGTTGCGCGACAGCACCACCGCCGATGACGATTTGCGGATGTCCCTCCTGCACGAACGCTCCCGCAAACCGCTCCCGTTTGCCTCGCTGGTTTTTGTGTGCAACGGACGCGGACGCGACCTCTTCGGCTCGCCCAATCACGACGCGCACGCGCTCAGTCAGATCATCGGCAACCACCCAAGCGCGGGCTGTTTTTGCAACGGCGAGATCGGCCCCATCGGCCCCGCCAACTTCGTCCACGGCTACAGCGTCTCCATGGCGCTTTTTGTGTAGAGCATCTTTCCGAAAGGATTCACCACAGAGGACACGGAGAACACGAAGGATGGAAGGAAATGCGCCGGCGAATACCTTCATGAACCCGAAGGGTTCAAAGCGAATAGCCGGGGGTTGAGCAAAGCGACACCCCCGGTTTAAAAAAGCATGCGGTTCACTCCGAAGGGGTGAGCGAAGGAGGGCGAGGATCCGGTGGTGTCGGCGCGCGGAAGCGCCTCAACCACCGGCTATGGTCTATAAACCCTTCGGGTTAGAGAAATACCGAAGAGCGGACGAAGACATTTTTCCCCATCAAACACCCCTGCAAATTTCTTACTCCACTTGCCTTTTCTTCGGCGCATCCGGCCTATTGCCAAAAACCAGCCCTTGATCTTGTCGGTAAGCCCAATTTAGGCGTTGTCATTTTCGGTTTGACGCAGGGGGCTTTCCAGAAGAAACTCTCCGCCCTTCCATGCGTCACACACTATCGGTTTTGGTCGAGAATAAATTCGGCGTGCTCACCCGCATTGCCGGGATGTTCAGCGGTCGGGGGTTCAACATTGACACCCTGAACGTGGGGCCGACCCGTGATCCCAGCCGCTCGCGCATGACCATCGTCGTCATGGGCGACGACGCCGTGCTCGAACAAGTCACCAAGCAGCTCAACAAGCTCATCGACGTGATCGAGATCCAGGACTTCCGCGATGACGAGTATGTGGACCGCGAACTGGTGCTGCTGCGCGTGACGGTGGACGCGGCCACCCGTTCCGAGGTGATGCAGATTTGCGATATTTTCCGCGCCAAGATCATCGACGTGCAGCCCAAGAACGTCGCCATCGAGATCACCGGCAACGAAAGCAAAATCCAGAAGTTCCTCTTTTTGATGGAGCCCTTCGGAGTCAGCGATTTGACCCGCACCGGCAAAGTCGCCGTGCGCCGTCAATAATATTTGAGAACCTTTTCTAACCCAAACCAGAGATATGCCCGCTAAAATCTACACCGACAAAGACGCCAACCTCGACGCCCTCAAAGGCAAAACCTGCGCCGTGATCGGCTTCGGCTCCCAAGGCCACGCCCACGCCCTGAACCTCAAGGACTCCGGCGTCAAGGTCATCATCGGCCTCTACCCCGGCAGCAAGTCCCGCGAAGTCGCCAAGGAAAAAGGCTTCCAAGTTTTTGACACCGCCGAGGCCGTCAAGAAGGCAGACGTGATCTTCGTCGCCACGCCCGACACCAAGATCGCCGGCATCTACAACAAGGACATCGCCCCGAACCTCGCCAAGGGCAAGACCCTCCTCTTCAGCCACGGCTTCGCCATCCATTTCAAGACCATCACCGTCCCGAAAGACGTGGACGTGATCCTCGTCGCCCCGAAAGGCCCGGGCCACATCGTCCGCCGCCAGTATACGGAAGGCAAAGGCGTTCCGGCGTTGATCGCCATCTACCAAAACCCGAGCAAGCAGGCCAAGAAGACCGCGCTCGCCTGGGCCAAGGGCATCGGCGGCACCCGCGCGGGCGTGCTGGAAACCACCTTTAAGGAAGAGACCGAAACCGACCTCTTCGGCGAACAGGTCGTCCTCTGCGGCGGCGCAAGCGCGCTGGTCACCGCGGGGTTCGAGACCCTCGTGGAAGCCGGGTATTCGCCTGAGATGGCCTACTTTGAGTGCTTGCACGAACTGAAGCTCATCGTCGATTTGATGAACGAAAGCGGCATCGCCGGCATGCGTTTCTCCATCTCCGAGACCGCCAAGTGGGGCGACGTTTCCGTGGGGCCGAAGATCATCGACGCCAGCGTCAAGAAGCGGATGAAAGCGGCCCTCAAAGACATCCAGAGCGGCAAGTTTGCCAAGACCTGGATTGCGGAAGTCGAAGGCGGCTACAAGACCTACAACGCGCTGCTCAAGGCCGGGGAAAAACACCCGATCGAAAAGACCGGCGCCAAGCTCCGCAGCATGATGCCCTGGATCTCCAAAAAGAACCTCAAGGGCGCACAGGCCGCCTACTAGTATCCTGTCAGGTTATTTCTTTCAATAATTATGAGGGATGGTAAAACCCGAGAATGCCAAAGAGAGGACGCCCGGTAAT
>SESG01037153.1_pt1 | contig 17170 bp, 31 predicted proteins | sample 3171421 | NCBI WGS metagenome assembly SESG01 (sample SAMN10866946, study PRJNA518727) | freshwater metagenome | biome: subpolar coniferous forest; feature: holomictic lake; material: water; isolation source: holomictic Lake 227, 6 m and 8 m depth | place: Canada: near Kenora, Ontario | collected... | reverse complement strand
TGCTAATTTGTTGCAAAAACGAAAAGACACAATTGAAGCGGCACGTCGTGCGCAAATTCGCAGTGTAGAAGCGTTCAAAGAACTTGAGTCACAATAAGTTCACACATGGCAGAAATAGACACCAGCACATGGTCCCATGCACAACACTTGCATGCCAATGGTATGTTTGTGCTGATGGGGCCAATTGAAAATGACACAGTCAAGCCAGTGATTGAGTGGATATTGAATGAGAACTTTGTGACCAAACGTCGCCGCAAAGAACTAATCCTGAGTATTTGCAGCGAAGGTGGTGATATGAGTGCAGCCTTTGCACTTATTGATGTGATGCGTAGTTCTGCCGTGGCTATCAAAACAGTTGGACTTGGGCAAATTGCATCAGCTGGATTGTTGATATTCTTGGCCGGAACACCTGGACGTAGAACCCTAACACCTAACACCAGTATCCTAAGTCATCAATTCAGTTGGGGTAGTGACGGTAAAGCACATGAATTATTTGCTACCATGCGTGAATTTGAGCTCACACAAAAACGCATGGTTCAACACTACAAAGATTGCACAGGGTTAGATGATACAGTGATCAAAGACAAATTGTTGCCGCCACATGATGTTTGGCTTGATGCCACAGAAGCATTACAATTGAATATTTGCGATTCCATATCAACTTTGCAGCATTAACGTCGTTCTCTACCCAAAGTAGCACGATCCATTCTAGGTTCGTGCTTGGTTCTAGCTGCTCGTGCTCCGGGCCCGGTCAATCTAGGTTTCTCAGCTTCGGCATCTAGATCAGCAGCACTGGTAGCAGCAGGTGCTTCGTCACCTAGATCATCCACAGGATCCATTGGATTTACATCCTTCTCTGTAGCACCATTCTTCATGATGGTAAAGGTGAAGTTGCCTTTGCCGCCAGTGGAAAAGTAAACCTTGCTGGCATCCAAGTAAACACCACTAACTGTGTCGCTAGGAAACTTTGCTTCCAGCTTGCTGATGGTGATAGTGTTGTCGTTGTGTGAAGTATAGGTATACATCTGTACCAATGCAGCATTGTTTAAGATCTCAGATGCTGCCTGGCCGAAGTTAGTATTCTTATTCACATAGTCAGCCACATTGTAAGCAATGCTGGCAGTCATGTGTTCCAATGGAATCACACGTTTGGGGTCTTTGCTTTTGCGTCGATTGTATAGTTCTTCCAAGTGTGGACTCAACATGCCTGTGCCAATGATATCGTCTGTTGGCCCTAGTTGTTTGAGTTGCGGGACTTGAGCAGCTTCTTCAGGAGAGATGATGCCATATTTTACACCCAGAGTCAGCGGTGCACCAAAGTGTCCGTCCTGCTGGATGATATTTAACAGTTCTATGGCATCAGCATGCGTGGCCAATAGCTTTTGTCCTTTGGGAGTGGCTGATAGTTCATTTACAGACTTCAGTAAGTTTGTAACCGAAGCACTTGCACCATCTTTGCCCTTGCTACTGAGCTTGATTTGTTTGCCTTGGGGATTGACCAGCAAGCTATCGTACAATCCTCCAATGGTATTGCTGTTGAAACTGATGGTACATTCACTATAGCCACCATCGCCAAAGAATATATCAGCAGCTTCTTCGGCATTGCCGCCTACTCGTTTACCCGTTACCAGTGCAATGGGTTGCAGCACTTCTGCAAAGTAGTCACGGAAAGCATCAGGGTTCATGTTGCCACGCGGCACTGTGCATGGAATATCTGAATTGATAAAGATCTCAAGTGCATTGGCTTCGTCGCTATCAGCACCAAAGTGTTGTTGAGCCTGTGACAGTATAGAGTCGGGAGTATTGTCCTGGAACTGTGTTAACCATTCGCTGGGTTTGAGACCAGAGTTTTCTTTTTGTCCGGCTCGACTTTGATATTTGAAATCACCAGGAATCTCATCGTGTGCAAATTTGTTCTGTGTGCGATTTGCACTGGTTGCACCAGCCCAGCGACCCAAGTAATAAGGAGTACCATCCTCTCCAGTGAATGTGGCTATGCTGAACGCACCTGCACTTTTATTAGGTGTGTTGACCCAATGTATTTGAGTAGCAGGTACGTTCTTATCGGCCAACATGGCATCTACACCAGCTTGCAGTTCGTCGGGGGTACTGAAACGTCCTGACGTGGGATAGAATTCTAAGTTTTGAAAAGTAACAATATCACCGGCAGCGTTCTTGAATTTTTCTCCAGGCTTGCGATTGGCCAGTCCTACACCTTCTGCAAGTGGTAATGCTACTCTGTCTAATCGGTCTAATAAATATCTCATGAAGTATTTAGTGGAACATAAGTATTAAGATGACAGAACCCATAGCAGTAGAATTTGATGATGATTTCTGGATTAATACAGAGCAATTTCAACAGCAATTGAATCAACATCCACTAGGAGAACCATTGATATTAGACCTGTGTGGCGAAGGTCCCAGTTTGGAATTTTTAGGAATCACCTCAGTGATAAATGAGTGGCTCAAAAATAGGCAACAATCACCGTACACTGTGCAGGTCCAGAGATGGAGTAATCCTGTTGAATTTGTGCCATATCAGCGTGTTAGATGCAGCAAGATAAGTCATTGTTTTACCATGGTGCGAGAGTATTGGCAACACACCGAACCTACACTAGAACAACAATTACAATATCAACAACCATTTGGTATATTCATTGGGCGATTAACTATGAGTCGCGCAGCAATACTTTATAATTTGATGCCAGCTGGTACCGAGTCAATTGGCGAACAAATCTTTGCCAGTCTCATGCAAAATGCAGAACCATTTCCATGGAACATTTCTGATCAGCATCGGCGTAATCTTGATATCATATCAGGACTTGATATCATATCAGGCTGGTTGCCGCTGCATAAACAAGTGGACATGTTTAATTGGTTTGCCCGTTGTCCCATAGTCAGTGTGGATTCTAAATCGGTAAAGGATCAATTTATCACTCCTATATCATACATCGACACCAATACCAGTTTGTTACAACATTACAATCGATTTGCTGTGGAAATTGTATGTGAAACTTTTACAAGGGGCAATACTTTTTTCCCCTCAGAAAAAACCATCCGTCCACTCATGGCTGCTAAACCCATTCTGGTGTACGGGCCACAATATTATCTTGCAAGATTACGCAGTTTAGGATTCCGTACCTACAGTGAAATTTGGGATGAAAGTTATGACCTATATCAAGGCCCGGAACGGTGGAATCTCATGCGTAGAAGCATGAACAGATTGCTAGAATGCAGCCGTAGTGCCCAACATGAAGTTTTAACAAGGGCTCATGAAATTGCCATGTACAATAGACAACATCTTTCAAAAATTTGCAATCACCAAATTGATTTCACCACACATGATTATACGAAAATTTGACTATTGGCAAGCCGAATATGTTGCTTTGCAGGAAAAAATCCTATACAATAAACATCACTTCACTGATTATGTACAAAATCAGCGGATTAAAATCAAATAAGGAATATCATGTCAAATCTAGTACCCATAGTTCTCGAGCACACATCCAAAGGAGAACGCAGTTATGATATCTATAGTCGACTGCTACGTGATCGTGTGATCATGCTGGACGGTGAAGTCAACGGTCACAGTTCAAGTCTAATATGTGCTCAATTATTGTTTCTTGAGGCAGACAATCCAGACAAAGATATCAGCTTGTATATCAATTCACCGGGTGGATCAGTCACAGCAGGAATGGCCATATACGATACCATGCGGTTTATCGAGCCCGATGTAGCAACCATTGTAATGGGACAGGCAGCTAGTATGGGCTCATTGTTAGCAGCGTCTGGTGCAGCAGGCAAACGTTATATCTTGCCCAATGCTCGGCACATGATTCATCAGCCCTTGGGTGGCGCCAGTGGTCAGGCCACAGATGTAGAAATCCAAGCACGTGAACTGCTGCGATGGAAAAAAGTTCTAACCGAAATCTATGTCACGCACACCGGTAAACTCTATGATGAGTTGGCATACGATATGGAGCGTGATAACTTTATGACCGCCAAAGATTCGGTAAAGTACGGCCTGGCTGACAAAGTAATAACACGTCGCTGATTTTTTGCCTGGCATAATAAATTTTGATAATGAGCACCCGCATACCATTTTGTGCTGGGTATTGGACAACCCTCTAACTTAAAAAAGCAGAAATCTGCTGCTAGTAGATCCAACCACCAAGATTTCGGCTAAAAAGTTTATTTTTGAGTTGACCAGTAATTTGGAATTCGCATATAATGCAATATCTAATATTTCTGGAGATATATCATGCGATTTTTAGCTATATGTGTGGCACTGATGTTAACAGCTTGCGGTGGCGGCCCTGGCAGCGGAACAACTGATAACGGTAATATTGTTAGTGCTCAAGCAGTAATAAATCAGAGCTCTGGCAGCGGTACTATTGTTGGTGCTCACGCAGTAATAAATCAGAGTTCTGGAAAAAGAAACGTAGTATCTAATTATGCCGTTGGGGATCTCAACGGCGATGGCTTGGATGACGTGGTCATTGGAGGTTGGTCAGGAGGAACCAATTATCTAACAATACTAATTCAAAATACAGATGGTACACTTTCAGATAGAACAATTGAACTGGTAGGTAGATATGAATATCCCGGAAGTATGCATATTTTCATTGCGGATTTTGATCATGATGGATATCCTGATATATGGTCGCCAGGGGCAGATGACAAGGTCGCATCAATATCAAGCGTGATGTTATGGGGCAGTGCTAGTGGAAAGTTCACCCGTCAAACAATTGATGTTGGCATTGCAAGTCATGGTGGCTGTGTCGCTGATCTTAATGGAGACGGCTATCAAGATCTACTTATTCAAGGCACATACGTTCAAAATACAGACAATTGGGGTTATTATCTAAATAATAAAAATAGGGCATTTTCTACACTTGTTCGAAATTCTAAAATGGGCGGTGCAAGTGCGTGTGATACTATTCGTGATTCTGCAACTGGCCATTTAGCGGCTTTCCAAGCTGATACAAGTCAACTGGAAGGATATGCTGATAGTATCAGTATAGTCGATTCGGATCTTAAAATCATAAAACAAATAGGCATTACCAAACAAGATACAACCTTGGCAGGAATTGTTAGCGCCACCGCGATTGATGCCAATGGTGATGGATTGCTTGATTTTGTGATTAACTATGAAGCTTGGACGCCTGGGTTGCCAGGTAGAAAAGAAGTATGGCTCAACCAAGGAAATGACAATTTCTCTTACTCATACACGTTAGATACTGCTCATAACGCCACCGGCAATGTTATTGCATTCTCATATCAAGGTGACCAGTATTGCTACTTTGACGGACCAAATGGAGATGCCATGCTCTATAAACGTGTAAATGGTCAGCTAGTGCCGTATAAACGTAATGAAATTTTGAATATGGCAACTTTGCTTGGCGGGCATGTAGGGGTAAAAGATTGGAGCATTTGGGGGGGGACCGTATATCGAGGAAACGCTGGGCTTTATATGCTTCAGAATATCAACGAAAAATATTACACACAAAAACTTTAATTTTTGCCTGAAATGTTGTGAAAAAACCACAACTTTTTGGTTGACCAGAAACGCAAGATCGGCTATAATATACACATGTTCAGCAAAAAGGAGTCTGCAATGGATATTTCTGCAATCAACACTGCAATCATCACTGGTTCGTTTACTAACGAGCAACTGAGTTCTATTATCGATGCTGTGAAATATGCTCGAAGCCAATTGACCAAGTCCAAAGTTCGCAGTTTCTCTGTAGGTGACCGTGTGAAATTCACCAGCATGAAAAACGGTATTACTTATGTGGGCGAGGTGGAAAAAATCAAGCTGAAGTTTGTGCTGGTAAAAACTCCAGTGAACCGTTGGAATGTACCTGCTAATATGTTGGAGGCTGTATGATACCATTGTATGAAGTTTGGATTGGTCATGGTGAACCCACCACGTCACAAGGATTCAATGGATGGAGTTTTTGGAATTCGTTGACTTGGGACAATTTGGGATCTGAGCGGCTGCAATTGCCGTTGCCATGGGCCAAGGCCTATGCGGCAGAAGCAACTGAACGTTTTGGAGTCACCTCAGAAGTGCGTGGGATAGGTAAAAACTATAAAAAAGTCAAAGCCTATTTTGAAAAGGTGGCAGCATGAAAAACGGACTCGCAGCACTAGGTGCAATCGTAGCAGGCATTGCCGCACTGGTATTCATCTCCTTCCTGCTGAGTTGGCCGGTGATGGAACTATGGAACCAATGCCTAGTGCCTGCTATAACAGGCATCCGAGAGATAGGTTGGCTGCAGGCTTGGGGTATCCAGTTCCTGTTCGCCCTGCTGTTCAAATCTACAATCACTAAGAAGGACTAAAATGAACAAGTCATTCCGCACTTGGTTGGCTGAGTTGTGGCGTGAAAACTGCGACGAACATGATGGCTGGGGTCAACCACGTTATACCTTGAAGGAATACTTTGCACGGTACAAGTGGTGGCTCCGTCGTGAATATCAATATCAACGTAATGCTCGTCGACTAAGCTAAGGAACTGAGATGAAATGGTTTGCTGAAACTACTGAATGGAAAGGTATTGCACCTAACCATGTGTATCTCCTGGATGACGCCAAAAGCAAGATGTTTGCTTATGTTCCAGTAGGCACTGATCAACCGACCATCTTTAAAAAACCCATACGCATTGATGTGCGTGGCCGCAAGTTCAAAGTCAATACGGTGCAGTTCAAGACTGATATCAGCCCACCTGAGCCTGAAGGTCGTGTTTGGGAAGTAAAGGGTAGCAAGGGTGATATATACAAGGTCACGGAAGTGCGCGGCGAGTATGCTTGCACATGTTCGGGATTCCGGTTCCGCGGCGATTGTAAACATATAAAAAGTGTGACGTGATTGTTTTACTAAAAACAAGGAAACAAAATGCACAGTGATTGCAAGCACGTGAAAAATTTAAAATGAGTTAGACACAATGATGTCAGCATAACTATTAGATATGCAACCTATACTTGATCCTGAAAAACAATTTGAATTTGGAAAACCGTATTTTTCAAAACGACAACAACATTGGGCTTTTTATGAACCAGTGCTTGGCAGATTTTTATTCACTAGCAGCATACTGGATATCAGTATCCTTCGAGAAATTAAGATGTTGTGTTCAAGCAGATATAATCTGGTTCTTTGTGATCTGCAAACCGCAGACAATTACAATATTGATTTGATTGATAATCTATGCTGTGAAAATTGGTCAATGACCAATCTAGTTGATATCAATAATGTAATGGCATTTTATCTCTACGAAGTTGAAACTTTGATTCCAGTGGAATCAGACGCAGACTTTGATGTGCAAGAAGAAAAAAAATGGATACAATTTGTAAATTATTGGGTCCACTGGAAAAGTGAGTACCTCCAGAATAATAAATGGGAACATATTAGTTCGTTTGTTGAAACTATTTTTGATATAAAAATTGACAATCAGCAAAATAAATTAAATCAAAAAATACAACTAGAACTATATCTTGGGCAAGATATCAATTCTACTCAACGTAACATAATTCAATACATTGAGAAATTAAAGATATAAAATAAATCCACATGTTATCAATTGCATTTGTAAATCAATATTTGTTAGAGCACCCTGCACTATTTCCGGTATTAAGCGACCTTGATTCAAGACTTCCTACACTGGTATACAATCACAATGAATTTGAAGGTGGTGTTGCAAATAGTTGGTACAGTCGCGCAGGAAAAAATACCATGTTTTGCAATAATCCAGGAACGATTGAGTACAATAAACTCATGCCAGATTATACTCAACCATTTAATCTTTCGTTTGAGCAAGTGAGTGATCTTCGCTGTTTGAATCTACGTGTATCTCATTGGCACAAGCCTTGGGTAATAATGTGGAGTGGCGGTATTGACAGCACTGTGATAATGACCAGTATTTTAAGAAATATATCTCCTGCTGATTTTAAAAATATCCGAGTTTGGTGCAACACCGCCAGTATATACGAAAATCCAAAATTTTTTAAAGATCATATTATTCCAAATTTTGAACTAGTACATGATTACGAAACGTTAGGCATGTGTAACGATGTGTTTGTTATAAACGGTGAACCTGGATATCCAATGAGTATTGAAAAATACGTCAAACAAGCCGGGCTCACTGGATTTGATGAATTACAAAACGATCTACTGTGGAGAAACAGCAGAGATAAATTAGTGGTGTGTTTAAATAATACCAAATGGCCAGCAACACCGGGAATAAATTTCTCAAATTGGTTGTACAATGGCCTGGAAGAAAATATCCTTAGCACAGGATTACCAATTAACACAGTGAGAGAATGGTGGTATTGGCTGCTGATTAATTATAATTGGTCAGGATGCTTGATGCAGCACATTGATCAATACTGTGATCGGCAATATTACTCTAACTATTTTAAAAATAATATTTCTTGGTTCCACGACGATGATTATCAATTATGGATTGTTAATAACATATCTAATATTTCAAAAATGAAAAACAAAGCTGTTGGAAAACAATACATTCAGACTGTATTCAAAGATAAATTTTATCTGAATTTTAAAACAAAAAGCGCCAGCAATTCACGTGATGTCAAGAGAAAATTTTTCAGAAATGAAGAACAAAATCGTCCTAAAAATTGGACGGTAAAGTCACCACCAGATGATCGGATCTTTTGTATATTAAACAACAATGATTTTTTATATCTAGACCAAGATCTTGATCAAATTATTAATCTGTTGCCTGCTCACATGAATCTGGACAGCTTGAATTACCTGTAAATGTAGTTGATGGTGTTGGGATGGGGTGGTCTTGAATATGGGCATATAACGACCAAACCACCCCAAAATCCCATCTAAATCCTGCCATTGCATGTAGTATCAGTAAATATCTTCAGTACACCATAACAAGTGTGCTTAACAAAGGAGTTTATTTTATGGACAATGTAATGGCAAAGGCTACTGGCCTTTTAAACGGTATCATCGATATCGGTATTAAACTGATCGCTGCTGGCGTGATTCTGCAGATCCTATTTGGAGCCGCAATTCCCTTCCTGGCAATCGATGTAACTGCAAGCCTGATCAAATTTGTAGCTGCCCTAGGCAGTCAAGGATTGGTTGGTTTGGTTGCACTAGGTGTGATCTATTGGTCCTTCAACAAGAAGTAAAACTCCAATAGCACAAAATTAAAGCCACCCTAAGGTGGCTTTTCTTATTTGTAAATGTAGTTGACAGTGTCAAGATTTTCGCGCAGTTCTCTAGCACCATTTTTGATATGGAACCTTCGAGCAATCTCGGTCTTGGGACTCAAGGTTACATAGGTTTGTATACCAGGAAACTCAGTTTCAATTGACTTCTGCGTTTCTTGAATCAAGGTACGCCCTGCACCTGCTGCATAACTCCAGATGGTGTAAAATACCGCAGTTGTGGCACTCCCAACCAACGCCGCCATATCTTCCACAGCAGCAGGAACACTCTCTAAAAACTTCACACAGGTCACAGCAGCAGTTTCATTACCATTCTTCCAGACATAGATTCGACTGTTACTATTCACGCGGTCACTGAGAGGAATCTCTGGTCGTACAGGATCATCTTTTATCAAAGACAGTAGATATTCGTTGGGTTGTGTTATGGTGTGTAACATGGGTGCCTCCGGTTACATTGTTATTTATGTGCGCCGTTTATTTTTTAAATATTTTGGCAAAATTGATTGTCAAAAAGTGTTGCATTCATGTGACAGATCGCTTATACTATGATCATGCTGTGGCAACAGCAACTTTATAGGAGATTAAAAACATGCGTATTAGCGAAAACACCAAGACTCACAAACTGTTCACTGCCCTTCAGGCTGGAGAAAAGGTAAGCCCAAGCCAAGCCGAAAAGCGTTTTGGCATCAAGAACATCAGTGCTGAAGTCAGCCGTATTCGTCAAAGCGGATTTGCAGTGTATGCAAACCGTCGTGTGGCCGGTAACAATGTAGAAGTTACCGAATACCGTATTGGTAAACCCAGCCGTGCATTGATTGCAGCTGGCTACAAAGCAATGGCACTTGGTTTGGCCTAATCCTGCCCGGTAGGTTTCACCCAAAAACCCTGCCTAGTGCAGGGTTTTTTCTTGACCACAAATTGCAGCTCATGTATAATACAGCTATAAAGGAATTGATTGATGATTAAGAAAATTTTCCAAAAGCTAGGTCGACATCGCATCATTCGAGATCGACTAGATAACGAACCCTACTTGGAACGCTACTATGTGTTCCTCAAAGACCGTGAGCGTTTTCCGTTCAATGCGTTTGTGCATAAGTTCTTGAAATCAGATCCAGACGATGTACATGATCATCCTTGGCCATTTGCCACGCTGATCCTGAAAGGTGGCTATTGGGAATGGACACCTATTTTTGACGCACAGGGTCGCAAGACAGGCGAAGTAGCAAGGTGGTATGGTGCGGGTAGTTTACGCACAGCCCGAGCCAATACCTATCACAGGATCGAACTGGATCCGTCCATCACTTGTTGGACCTTGTTCATGCCCGGTATCAAACAGCGTGATTGGGGATTTTTGGTCAAGAACCGATGGGTGCAGTGGGAACAATATTTGAAACAAAGGAAAGCAGCATGAAATGGTTTAAACGCATGATTACCCGTTGGGTACGAGAAGATTGGGACAACGTCGGCAAGGAACTCGGTCGTGTTGAAGTGGAGAAGTTGCAAACATCCAGAGGATTGGTTCGCAGCAACAGTGACAGCATCGACGGCCACACAGGTTTGAACATCACTGTGATGGCAGCTATAGGTGGCAAGATTATCACATTCCGACACTACGATCGACGCAAGGAAGACAATCAATTCCGTCACTATATTATCCCAGATGATCTGGACTTTGAACGCGAATTGGGCAAGATGATCACCATGGAATCAATTCGACAGGGGTAATTACTGTATGTTAGATTTTTTACTTCCGGTTGTGATAGGTATCTTCATTGGATGGGTGATGGTGTCTTTGTTTCAGGCCATGCGAGCAGTAAAACAAGCACTGGCAATTTCTCCCGAAGCACAAGACACTTTGGTAAAATTGACTAACGAAACTTTGGTTATTTTAGAAGTCGAACCTGTAAATGACCAATTTCTGTGTTATAATTACTTTACAAAGGAATTTGTATGCACAGGACGAAATATGGAAGAAATCCGTGATCGATTCCGACAACGATACCCTGACAAAGACGCAGCAGTGGCCAAAGGCGATCCTGCTGCATTACGCATATTGAAACAGCAACTGGAAGTATTACATGAAAATTGCACTAGCAAGTGATGTCCACTTGGAATTTGGACCACTAGAACTACACAACACCGATCATGCTGATGTATTGATTCTCAGCGGAGATATCTGTGTGGCACGTGATTTGTCTGATCGTGATGTACACAATCTCCTGGGGGAACATACCAAGAGCCACAATTATCACAACTTCTTTGAAAACTGTGCAGCACAGTTCAAGGACGTGATCTACATCGTAGGAAATCATGAACACTACCATGGTGATTACGGTACTACTGTAAGTCACATTCGTGACAAGCTGGCATACTTGAAAAACCTTCATGTGCTGGAAAAACAAAGTATCACACTAGGTGATGTGACTTTTGTGTGCGGCACATTGTGGACGGATATGAACCAGGAAGATCCAAATACTTTGTACAGTATTCGTGGCATGATGAACGACTACCGCTGCATTAAGAACAGTCTTAGAATGGTCACTTACAAAGGTTACTTGCCTAATCCAGAATTTCCCGATGACGCTAGCAAAGACATCGTGACGTTTCACGAGCGGCCAGCTACGTTTGCTCCAGAGGATTCTGTGGAAGATCACAAAGCCATGCTCACAGTTATTCGTGCAGCAGTGGCAGAGAATTCCGAAGGCAAGTTTGTGGTAGTAGGACATCATTCTCCCAGCAAGCTCAGTACCAAGCCACAGTACCAGGATGACGTCATAGTAAATGGTGCGTACAGTTCGGATTTGAGTGAGTTCATGTTGGATCATCCGCAGATCAAACTGTGGACACATGGACATACTCATCATAACTTTGACTACATGATTGGTGAATGTCGTGTGGTATGTAACCCACGTGGATACATTGGATACGAACCACAAGCCGAAACTTGGACTTTGCAAACTTTTGAGGTATAATATGACTACAGAAAATCGTAAAACATGGACAGTGAGCCTTGAAGAGGCCGAGGACGGCAGTGGTGACCTGGTGCTACCATTTCCACAAGACATGCTGGATGAAGTGGGATGGAACCCAGGTGACAATTTGGCATGGGTGGACCGTGGAGATGGCACTTGGGAAATAAAAAAAGTAGACAACGAAAGTGAAAAATGAAAGTATATCTATCTGGTTATCGCAATCACTGGCTAAGCCCTTATACCATCCTGGAGAAGGTGTTTTTCTGGCGTGAAATTGACTACGACGAGCCCGTGATTGAACGTTGGAGCAATCGATTGAATCCACTGTGTGTGGCTGCACAAAAGTTCCTGGATTTTGTGCATCCCAAGATCGAGTACGTGAAGATTGATCGCTACGATACCTGGAGCATGGATCATACACTGGCACATATTGTGTTGCCCATGCTCAAACAGTTGAAGAAGGACAAGCATGGGGCTCCGTTAGTAGATGACGAAGATGTGCCCGAAGGTATTGGTCTGCGCAGTACAGAAGCAGGTCCCAAAGAAAACGAGTACGACACTGACAACAACCACTTCCGGCGTTGGGATTGGGTCATGGACGAAATGATCTTTGCGTTTGAATGCAAAATGGATGACTCGTGGGAAGATGCTTTCCGTGAAGGCGAGATTGACTGGAAGTCAGTACCATGTGCCTGGGACGAAAACGGCAAGCCCACTATGTATCGCATGGAAGATGGACCCAACAACACATACAAGTGTGATTATGATGGCATGAAAGTGGTATATGATCGAATCCAAAATGGATTCCGACTGTTTGGCAAATACTATCAAAATCTTTGGGATTGATATGAATCTTAGTGTTGATAAGGATGTTTAAAAATATGGTAGATCAACTGAGTGCTCGGTTCAATGCTAGAGATCTTAAGATTTCACAATCGGACTTTGAACATTGGCAAAAACTCTACACCTGGGATGCCATAAAGGGCATGGAATACGGAGAGAGTTTCTGCAAGTATTTTGAGATCTATGATGCTGCTCTGATGTTGTTTAACCAGCATAGAAGCACAGATGAATTTGAAAGCTATATACGAGCAGCCTATGTGGACCAAAGTGATAAAGGTAGCAGAAAAGTGCATATATAATTGTAAATGCAGATCTTAGAACATTATCAAACACGTGACAAAAAAAGTTTTGCCTATGCTTGCGAGATAGACAAAAAGTTTGGTATATTGGATAACATCATTGCTTGGTGTAAAGATGAATTGATCAGTGATTGGAGATGGCACATGGTACACATGAGCAATCACCAAGACCCGGGTCGATACATATTTTACTTTGACAGCGAGCGTGATTATTTCGCATTTTTACTGAAGTGGCAATGAGTACAGAACAAGACAAAATCAAAAAGAACAAGCGCATTCAAAAAGATGAGAATGCTGTGAAAAAGCAAACCAAAATTGCTAAAGCGTTTGGAGTGCCAGTAAAGACTCCTCACAAGTTTGCCAAACATCATGCACTGGATTGTGGTAATCCCAAATGTGTACTCTGCTCCAGAGAGAAAGTATTTGGCGAGCCCACCATGCAACAAAAACGATTTGATCAAGATGTGGACAACACATCTGATCGACGCAGTAACGGTTTAATCAACAACGAGGAGTAACTCATGGACGTAGCAAAAGCAGCCAGCTTTTTTGTAGGAACAATCCTGATTGGATTTACCTGTGTGACTGCGGCAGGAGTAGTGGTATTGATCAACAACATGTTTGCTCGCTGGTGGAAGCCAGTGCAATTGCTATCTTATCCCTGGACTGACCAGGGCACATATGCAGAACCAGTGCAAACGCCTGCTGATCCTGCCAAACCCAATTGAGATTTGTATGTCAAGATGGCGTTGTAAAGTAGGAACCATGCTGATAAAAATTGACAACCTTACCCGGGCACACTGCATGATGCTGGATGAAATTTGGAGTTGTGTTACGCAGGATGAATTTCTTTCCTGGTATGAAAATCTCTATCCCGAAGACCAAGTTCAAGCTGATACATTAATGCGGCTGTTGGCATATGAAACTATAGAGCTCAACATCAAGAACTTCAACGCAGCCAAACAACTTTTAAAGCAATTTCAACTATGAACCAAGACACCGAAGAACCGCGCATGCGAGCGTTTGCCGTGATGTGGGGTTGCAACGGACTAGAATCCATTGGAGAGATTGTTGACCCTGCCACGAAGACCTGGGCCATATTAGGCAACAAGCCTGTGCCCAGAGAAAATTTTAACCTCGAGCACTGGAAGCTGAGAGCCCGATTCAATTCACAACGTCATTATGAAATCTACGCCATTGGGGTAGATGGCAGTATTACCAAGGAAGATCTTGTAGCAATGTTCAAGCAGGATTCACAGTATGCAGCTGACTTGATCCGTACTCGTGGTGAGAAGATCTACAGTGATCGACGATCTGCTGACGAAAAAATAGCAATTGTTTAAATATCAGGTTGACAAGTACCAAAAATCTTGTTATACTAAACGCTTATTAACCAACCCGGCATTGTGTCCGGTAAAGAAGGAGAACCCAAATGGCAGCAAAACGCCTCACACGCAAACTCGTCGATGTTATCGCAGAAGTTGAATCTCAACTCAAAGCACATTACGGAGTAACCCAAAAAGATATCGATGCCTGGCGCAACCGTGCCAAGGCTCTATCACATAAATTCCCTATCAGTCACATGATACAGATTGAAGATCTGTGGATTGACTATGAGGTGCAACGTGATGTTATTCACAAGCACATTATCAACATCATGAGAAAGTGGGATCCGCGAATTTGTTCTCCAGGTTCGGCATGTAGCATCACAGGCAAACCCAATATCTATTTGTATGATGCTCAACATCGTACCATTGCAGCTGGCATTCTGGGATTTACAGAAATCCCCTGTGCTGTGGTTGAAACTGATGATCCAAACTTTCCCAGCTACGCATTTGAAATGCTCAATGATACTGGTGTCAAACGTCTCAATCCTGGCGACCTGCATCGTAATGCCTTGGTACGTTACAAAAACGGCAGCCGTGACATCAAAGTGGTGCGGGCTCGTACCATGCAAAATCAGTTTGATACTGTGGGCATAGACTTGCAGGACAAAGGTTCTCGAGCCAGTGACAACTTGCGCGGCGACAATGATTATTTCTTTAGCCACTTCAAATACGCACAAAAAGGCATCGAAATTGATGACAGCGGTCGAGTGTTGTTTGACATATTGACTGCAATCAAAGAAGTGTTTCCTATGCAAGAGGAAATTGATCAGGGTGTGTATATTGGATTGTACGAACTACATCGTATCAATTCGGTCGTCACTCCATTACCAACAGGGTGGATGAAGCAAGTGTTGGAAGGAATTAAACCCACGTTTAAGAGTTCTAATTTGATACATGCTAAAGCTAAAGTGCAATGGGAACATGTAAATCCAGGGTCCACTTGGAGTGCCCCTAGCGCAATGAGCAATTTCTTGCGCGAACTGTACCTGCGGAACGGTGGCACAGTGAACTTGCCATATCACGGTTTAGGTGCCAAGATGGGCATCGAAGAAGGCAATGTTGCAGATGGTCTGTTTCCTAAGGAACAATAATGTCTAAAACAATTGAAGAAGTGCTGTTCCCTTTGCGCGATCCATTTATGATCGTAGAAGATGGTTCCAGTCAAACTCGTTTGAACAATCATGGTCGTGTGGGATTTCATGTCGAACGTTTGTTTGGAATTAGTCCAAATAATGACCGTGCTCCGGACTTTGGTAATTTTGAATTAAAAACTGCACAGCCTAATAAAAAAATTAGCATTGGTACAATGACAGAAGCCGAGTTCGATCGTATCAAACGAGAAGAAAAACATATTTTTGAAAAAAGCGATCCCTACGCTAAAATCAAAAATACACTACTAGTTGTCTATACCAAATTGTCTAGATATCCAGATCCGTACTATTATATGAATGGGTGGGGACTACTTAACTTAGAAACCATGTCTGACCGTAACAAGATGATCTTGCAAGACGACTATAAGAACATCTGTGGTACAATTAAACACTACTGCAACAGTCGCGATAACGTCACTGACTATTTGCGTCGTAACGGTAGCATCTCAGGACACTACCTCACATTAAGTTATAAGGGGCAAGGCGACTGGGGATACAATTATCCTGCTTGGGGGTTCCAAGCAAAGTTTATGAAATTGATCGCTCATGCTTAAAGAATCTCTTGAAAAATTCACAGCCCCGGTGTACGGCAAAACCAAACGTACACCAGAAACATATAAAACCGTTGCTGGTTATTGCACCAAACATCTTGAACACCTAGTCGACGACTATCATGATGTAGAAAATGATCAACAATTGTTGCGAGAAATTCGTAACGACATTGATTATTATCTACGTCGATATCATGAATACTGTATCAAACAACGCGATGGTATGCAAGCACATTATCACGAGATGGGCGCTGATGAAGAAACTGATTTTGAACATTTAATTCCAGCTTCACGCATTCGTGACTTGTTGTTGGTAGGGGCTGTATCTGTTGAACAAGCATTGAATGCCCCAACTGTGAAACTCAGCAGAGCCAAACATGCTGAATTAAAAGATGCAGGGTGGGCCAGTGCTACTCCTGACATGTGGTTACCATTTCGACGTTACAGTCAAATATTCACCGCAGAATTTGAAACACATGATGGTACCAAAGTTGATCCAGAAACTTGGACATTAGAACAACATTTTACATATTTTAAACACTTGATTATCTGATTATGTTTTATTTTGCTTATGGCATGAACACCAACCGACTCAGCATGGCTCGACGCTGCCCCGGTGCCATCAGCATGGGGTCAGCTAAACTATTGGATCATGAGTTTAGATTTGATCGACATGCTGATGTGGTATCATGCCCAGGGCGATCAGTATCGGGGGTATTATGGATTATCGACGATGACCACTTAGCAGATTTAGATAATC
>SESG01029420.1_pt1 | contig 17193 bp, 14 predicted proteins | sample 3171421 | NCBI WGS metagenome assembly SESG01 (sample SAMN10866946, study PRJNA518727) | freshwater metagenome | biome: subpolar coniferous forest; feature: holomictic lake; material: water; isolation source: holomictic Lake 227, 6 m and 8 m depth | place: Canada: near Kenora, Ontario | collected... | reverse complement strand
GCAATGCAGGAATGCAGGCAATGCAAACAATGCAAATAATGCAGGAATGCAGGAATGAGGGAATGAGGGAATGAGGGAATTGCAGGATTTTTGGAGGGGGAGGGGTTGGGAGTTTTTTTTTGATGTTTGACCTAATTAAAGAATTATTTATGTTACTGAGTATTAAAAATCTGCATGCCGGGATTAACGGCAAGACTATTCTCCGGGGGGTTGATCTTGAGGTAAACAAGGGCGAAGTGCATGCCATTATGGGGCCCAACGGCACCGGTAAAAGCACCCTGGCTTCGGTCATTGCCGGACGCGAAGTTTTTGATGTGACCGAAGGGGAGATCCTATACCAGGGCCGCGATTTGCAAAAACTATCAATCGAGGACAGGGCCCGTGAGGGGATTTTCCTTGGGTTCCAGTACCCGGTTGAAATCCCGGGGGTGAGCATTACCAACTTCATGCGTACGGCGGTGAACGAGATCCGCAAATTCAAGGGTCTTGATCCCCTTCCGGCTGGCGAATTCCTCCGGATGATGGAGGAGCGGAAACAACTTGTTGAGATCACCTCCAACCTTACCAACAGGTCGGTCAACGAGGGATTCTCGGGGGGTGAGAAAAAGAAAAACGAGATATTCCAGATGGCCATGCTCGAACCAACCCTGGCGATCCTGGATGAAACCGATTCGGGACTCGATATCGATGCCCTCAGGATCGTGGCCAACGGGGTGAACAAATTGCGCAGGCCCGACAATGCCTTTGTGGTCATCACCCATTACCAGCGCCTGCTCGACTATATCGTGCCCGACTTCGTGCACGTGCTGTTTGAAGGCAGGATCGTGAAATCAGGAGGCAAGGAGCTGGCGCTCGAACTGGAGGAAAAGGGATACGACTGGATAAAGAAAGAACAGGAATGAAAAGATTAAGAGGAGTCAAATGCAAACGGTAAAAGAAGAAACAATAACGCAACAACGCCTGGCCGACCTGTTTGAAAAGAACCGGAATCTCCTTTTCCAGGGAGATACCGCCCTGCTTGCAGGAATCAGGGAAAAGGCATTTTCATCTTTTCAGCAGCTCGGGTTTCCGGATACCCGCATTGAATCGTGGCGGCTGACCGATCTTTCGGAAAGTTTCGCGCGCGGGTATGACTATTCGCTGAGCCCTGAAACGGAGGTGGATGTGCAGAAGGTCTTCCGGTGTAACATTCCCCATCTCGACACGGCCATCATCGGTCAGCTGAATGGCTGGTACGTTTCAAAGGAGGTTCCCCTGATGGAGCTCGGCAACGGGATCATCATGGGCAGCCTTGCCGAAGCCAGGCACAAATATCCTGCCCTTGTTGAAAAATATTACGGGACAATCGCCGATGATACCTCCGACGGATTTACCGGCCTCAATACGGCCTTTGCCCAGGACGGTGTCTTCATCTATGTTCCCGACAACGTGCAGAGCCCCAGACCGGTCCAGCTGATCAACGTGATCCACCACGACAGGAATCTCTTCCTGCAATCGAGAAACCTGATCATTGTCGGGAACAATGCAAAACTGTCGCTGGTCCATTGCGACGATTCGTACAACCACCAGGCCAGTTTTTCCAATATTGTTTCGGAGATCCACATCGGGGAGCATGCCGTGCTGGATCATTACAAGCTCCAGAATCTCAACAACAACAGTACCCTTGTCAGTTCTGTTTACTTCCGCATGGAGGCCTCTTCGGCGTTGGAATCTCATTATATCTCGCTGAATGGCGGACTGCTGCGCAATAACATCAGGCTGCTGTTCAATGGTCCCCACGGGAATGCCAATATTTACGGCATCTACCTGATGGACCGCAAACAGCATGTTGACAACCAGGTGTTTGTCGATCATGCTTTTCCCGACTGTACGAGTAACGAAACCTTCAAAGGGATCCTCGACGAACATGCCCGCGCCATCTTCAACGGCCATGTGCTGGTTCGCCGCCATGCTACCAAAACCGACGCCCGCCAGTCGAATAAAAATATCCTGCTGACCGATACTGCGCGCGTAAATTCCAAGCCTTTCCTTGAAATTTACAACGATGACGTCAAATGTTCGCACGGCTCCACTACCGGCCAGCTCGACACGGAATCGATGTTCTACCTGCGCCAGCGGGGCATCGGCGAAGAGACGGCCCGGATGCTGCTGATGTTTGCCTTTGCCGACGAAATCGTCAATAAGATCACCATTCCCCAGCTGCGCCAGCGCATTGAGGATATGGTTAAAAAACGACTACAGGGGGAACTCCAGATCTGTGAACAATGCGTGCTTCATTGCAGCACGCCGGAACATCCCACGGAATTTCAGATCGATTTGAGCAAGATCTGAAACGACAGGCAATTCCTGTCAATTCCCTTGTTAATGAAAAACTGAATGAATCCCGAGATGAGTGTGCCCTTGTCAGTCTACCAGCAGCGGATCGCCGGCTATGCCGAACAAACGGAGCGGCTGCGCAGGCCGCTCAGCCTGGTTCCCTGGCTGCGGCTTGTATTGATTGTTGGTGCAGGTATCCTGCTGTATGATTATTTCAGGGATCATGACTTTTTGTTCATCACCGGGGCTGTTTTACTCTTCGCGGGTTTCCTTGCTGCCGGGTGGTATGATGCCCGCCTTAAAACTGGGATACGGAAGCTCAGCCGCTTGACGGAAATCAACGAGCGCGAAATCAGGGCCCTCGGCTATGACTTTTCCGGTTTCAATCCCGGCAACGGGTTTGTCAGCCAGGATCATCCCTATACCTATGACCTCGATATCTTTGGCATTGGCTCGCTTTACCAGTTTCTCAACAGGAGCTCCACCATTTTCGGCGGAGAGAGGCTTGCCCGTTATTGCAGCAATGCCTTTGATTACCGCGGTGAAATAAGGGAGAGGCAGGCGGCAATAGGGGAACTTGCGGCCCAGGTCGAATTCCGACAGCAGCTGCAGCTGATTTTTATGGACCAGGATACCTCGCAATACGATCTCCAGGCCTTAACAGAATGGCTTGACAGGAAGGAGGAGCTGCAGTGGCTCCGGCCTGCAAAGGCGCTGGCCGTCATGTTGCCGGCAATAACGCTGGTTACCATCATCCTGTCGGCGGCAGCCATGCTCCCTTACCAGGTGCCGGTCATGATGGTCCTGCTGCAGATGATGATCGTCTTTATTTTTGGCAGAAGGACGCAGGAGGCTCATCAAAGGGTGACCCCCCAGGTCGGAATCCTGAAAAAATATGCGCTGGCCCTCTCCCTGGCCGGCGGATTTCCCTTTTCCGCAGGGTATAATAAAAAGCTGCAGGATGCGCTCAGGTCGGATGGAAACCGGCTGCCAGGACGGGTGATCCACCGCCTCTCCCAACTGCTTAATATGATGGATTCAAACCTCAACCTGCTGGTATCGGTGATCATGAACGGACTTTTCATGTTTAACATCCACGTGCTTGCCGCCGTGGAGCGGTGGCGGGTTCAAAACAGGGAGCTTGTGCCGAAATGGTTTGGGGCGCTGGCCGAGATCGATGCCCTGGCGAGCCTTGGAAATTTCGCATTCAACAACCCTTCCTTCACTTACCCCGAGCCGGTATCCGACAACTTCCGGTTTGTTGCCGAAAAAATGGGACATCCGCTGATACCTCCCGGCACCTGTGTTACGAACGACCTGGATATTGCCGGCTGGAAACAGTTTCGCATCATCACCGGGGCCAACATGTCGGGAAAAAGCACCTTCCTGCGCACCGTGGGCGTCAACCTGGTGCTGGCCATGGCCGGTGCGCCTGTGTTTGCCTCGCGGCTTGTATTTTACCCGATCGAAATTCACAGCAGTATCCGAACCAACGACTCACTGGCCAAACGGGAATCCTATTTTTATGCCGAACTGCGCCGCCTGAGGGAGATCATCACCGGGCTTGAATGCGGACAGCAAAAGCTGATCCTGCTCGATGAGATACTGAAGGGGACCAATTCGGCGGACAAACAGTCGGGTTCCATTGCCCTGATCCGGCAGCTGATGAAATACAAGCTTGCAGGGCTTTTTGCCACCCACGACCTGGCCCTGGGGGAACTGGTCAACCATTACCCTGATAACCTTAAAAACCTCTGTTTTGAGATCCATATCGCGGGTGACCAGATGGAGATTGACTATAAGCTGGCCCCCGGGGTCTGCAGGAACCTGAACGCCTCCTTCCTGATGAAAAATATGGGAATTATCCTGGATGATGAAGCCCCTGCAAAGGGCGTTCATCAGGAGTAAATTATGAGGAGGGGTCCCGGGCGATACCTCCCTCAACCGTAACTTTAGTAATTTTGTTCAACGACAGCAAAACATGAATTTCAATATTGAACAGGTAAGAGCCGATTTCCCGATTCTTCATCGGAAGATTTACAACCGCCCGCTGGTCTATTTCGACAATGGCGCATCCACGCAGAAACCAAGGCAGGTTATCGATGCCATCGCTAAATACTATGAGTCGGACAACTGCAATATCCACAGGGGGGTGCACCACCTCAGCGTTGTGGCAACCGAGGCCTATGAAGAGACCCGCAAGCTGGTCAGGGATTTCATCCATGCAAAAAATGCAAGCGAGATTATCTTTACCAAAGGCGCCACCGAATCGCTGAACCTGGTGGCCTCCTCGTTCGGCAAAAAATATGTCGGCGCCGGCGACGAGGTGATCACCACCATCATGGAGCACCATTCGAATTTTGTCCCGTGGCAGGCTATGTGTGCAGAGCGGGGAGCTACTCTCAGGATTGCAGGAATCAACGATAAGGGTGAACTCGACCTGGCGGAGATTGAGGGAATGATGAACGAAAAGAGCAGGATCGTGGCAATCGCCCATGTGTCGAATGTGCTGGGCACCATTAACCCGGTAAAGGAGATCATTGCCATGGCGCACCTGCACGGCATCCCGGTATTGCTTGACGGGGCGCAGGGTGTGTCGCACCTGCCGGTGGATGTTCAGGAGCTGGATTGCGACTTTTACTGTTTCTCGGGGCATAAGATGTACGCCCCCATGGGTACAGGCGTGCTTTACGGGAAGGAGAAATACCTCGAGGAGATGCCTCCCTACCAGCTTGGCGGCGAAATGATCCGCGACGTGTTCGTGGATCATACCACCTATAACGACCTGCCCTACAAGTTCGAGGCGGGGACGCCCAACGTGGAGGGGGTTGCCGGGCTGCATGCCGCGATCATCTACCTGAACGGGCTCGGAATGGCCAATATCGCAAATTACGAGGATCATCTGGTCGAATATGCGACAAGAAAATTATCGGAAGTGGAGGGAGTCAGGATATACGGGACATCTGCGCACAAGGCGAGCCTGGTCTCCTTCCTGATCGGGAATATCCATCCCTATGATGCCGGGATGATCATCGACAAGATGGGGATCGCCGTGCGCACCGGCCACCACTGTGCCATGCCGCTGATGGACTATATGAAGATTCCCGGAACCGTGCGTGCTTCGTTTGCCTTTTACAACACCACCGGGGAGATCGACCAGCTGATCACCGCCATCCGGAAGGTTCAGGAGATGTTTGGCTGAACCGCCCCGCACCGGGTTTCCATTTCTCCGTTTTTCATACCTTTGCCGTCCAACCTGCAGCATTATGACCATTCCGGAAATAGAATCACAGATCATCAATGAATTCGCCATGTTTGATGACTGGATCGATAAGTACAACTATCTTATTGATCTTGGCAAATCATTACCAGAGGTGGATGAACAGTACAAAACCGACCAGTACCTGATTTCGGGCTGCCAGTCGAAGGTGTGGCTGCAGGCCTACATGAAGGAGGGAAAAGTTTGTTTCAACGGCGAAAGCGATGCCATCATCACCAAGGGCATTGTAAACCTGCTGATACGGGTGCTCTCCAACCAGACGGCCGAGGATATCATCCAGGCCAAACTTGAATTCATCGACCAGATCGGGCTGAAGGAACACCTGTCGCCTACCCGCAGCAACGGCCTTGGCAGTATGATACGGCAGATGAAACTTTACGCGACGGTCTTTAAGATGAAAGGTGCCTGATCGCACATGATAATCCCCGGGCGGTTTGCGCAGCAAACCGCCCGGGGATTATCCGGCTACTATTTCTTCAGCAGTTTAAAGGCATGCATCCATTCATTCCTGAGGAATCCCGGGATGCACCATAGCATGCACAAGGGTTCGATCGCCCTGGCAGCCTCCACGGCGCCCATGTCTTCGGTTTCCCAGCCAAAGTCGTCGTTGATGGCAGCAACCTGTTTCTTGGCATCGGCGTCGTTGCCGCAGATGAACATCGATGGCTTGATGCCGCCGAAATCGGGATTGATCATAAAGGCATTACCCACGCTGTTAAAGGCCTTGACAAACCTGCTTTCCGGAAATCCAGCCTGAAGCTGTTCCATCTGCGAACTATCCAGACTTGTGAAGTACTGCAATACGCCATTCACGGGGGGAAGGTCGTCGATGGGGTTGGTGGTGTCGATAATGACCTTGCCCGCAAGATTGGCCGCACCGGCCATGGACAGCGCAGAGGCTCCCATGGTTCCTTTTACAGCCAGGACGATGATCTCGCCGAACGATGCCGCCTCGGCGAAACTCCCTGTTTTGCCTCCTTCGGTTTTCTGCCATTCGGCCAGCTTTGAGGTGTCGCGGGTCCCCATCATGACATCATATCCATGTTTCAGGAAGCCGCTGCCCAGCACCTGTGCAACAACCCCTGAACCTAAAATTCCAATTTTTGCTTTCATAACAATGAATTATTTGATTTGTACTTTATTTGATTTATAACGGATTGATTCTCTTTGTTTTTTTGAGCCGGCCCTGGAGATTACCCTGCCGGTTCATGAATAATTGTATATACAATAAATAAGTTTAAAATTACCTTCCCGACAGGTTGAGGGCAGCACTATAAACCTCCTGGGTCAGGGCCCCGGCATGTTCGATGCCAAGCACCTCCGTTATCCTCCGGTTTAGCTCCTGCCATCCCTGCAAAATCGTATCGTTTAATGCGACCGATGATGGCGTGGGGAATACCAGGGTTTTCCTCCCTTCCTGGACCCTTTTCACCAGCCCCTGTGTTTCAAGTTTCTCCATCAGCCGTGTGACGGTCGACGGGGTAAGCATCATTTTATCAGCAAGTTCCCCCGAAATGATCCCGGGATAACGGTTCACGCTCATAACCACGAATGCGTAACTGGGCGATAACCCTGCCGGGGCGAAACAATCCTCGGCCATCCTGGTCATCACCCGTGCCAAGGCATTGGACGAATAATAGAGGCATTTGCAATAGGGACTTTCTGTTTTGTTCATGCAGCAAAAATAATCAAAAAATTGTATATACAAATGAATGATTGATTTTTTAATCATAAAATCAGACATAGGGTTGAACATGCCATCGGGGCGGGTTATGCCGTGGGGCAGGGACATGGCACCGGGCAGAGGGCGTCCCAAAAGGTCGTCCTCTTTTTTTTTATTGCCCTCAGGCCGGGCGGCCTCGTCACCGCATCGCTTGCCTCCAGGAAATGAAAAAGAGGGGAGGGGAGCCTGTTACTTTTTGTCTGCCTGCGCTTTCACGGGCCGGGCATCTTCCTGGGTTTTCATCTCCCGTTTCGTTTTGCCCCTGTTCCGGAATTTCCTGATTATCGATAAGTTATTCAGGTCGAGTAATTTGTGGTGGAGCAGGTAGGTGATCACCCATTTTTCGATTTCATGGTGCAACGGCAGCAGGATCGCAATGAGGAAGATTTTGATGAGCAGCACCTTCCAGGGCTCACCCTCCGTCATCTCATGGATTTTATGATCGGCCAGCAAAATGATGAATTCAAAGAGGAAGATGAAGGAGAAGAACCCCAGCATCCGGATGATCCACTCGGGAACCTTTAAACTGCCAAGCATGATCAGCAGGACGAAGGCCGACAGGATCCCGATGGTGATGGCCGTATATTGCAGGTAATGGCGCCGGAGGGTCTCCTGGTGTTCCCTTTCAGCAAGCCTTTCCCGCTGGCGGGTTTCATGGTCGATCTCCATCACCAGGATCTGGTCCTGTTTTGAAAGCCTGTCGATACTGTCTGCCAGTACCTTATTCAACACGGCGAATTTATAGGCCTTCCGGTAATCGTTCGTTTCGGCATACAGCGACTCAAGCAGGCCTGATGTCATCACCATGTATTCAAACCAGGATGCTTTTTCGGCCATTTCATACGACAGGTTGAATTTGGCGAGCGCATGATTCTTATCCCCGTGGCGCAGGAGGAATTGACCAAACCGGAGATAAAATTTCGACTGCAGGATCATGTTCGGATCGGATGCCAGGATCTGTTCCGCCTTCCTGAAGAAGAAGAGCGCCGAATCGGGTTTTTGCTGTTCTTCGCAGAAAAAGGCCTTCAGCCTGAAAAACAAACCCGGATTTGAAGCGGCGAGCTTATCCCATTCCTTTGGATAACGCTTGTAATACAGGTCGTGCAGCACGCCAATCTTGTTGGCATCGATCAGGTAGGTGCGACACAGGGCGATTTCATAGTTCATCAGCCGCTGGTGACCATGACGGGCAGCAAAATCCAGCACGTTCAGCATGGTGGTCTCATTCAGCCGGTTGTTGTTCGAACTGTTATCAATTACCTGGAGATCATACTCCGTCCACATCAACGCCACCGAGTCGACTGGCTTGGTTTTCCTGACCAGGTCCCGTTGCATTAACTTGTACCGGGTTGCCTTGGCATAGAGTTTGTTGAAATTATAGAAGTTTGAAAGCCTGTCGTAACACGATTTGAGCAATTCAAGGTTGTTCTCCTTTTCAGCCATGCTGCTTGCCGTGATATAATTTCTGAAAGCCTCGATCTTCTGGTTTTTCCCCTCCAGGGTTCTGCCGGTTTCCAGGAAACTCTCCGCCTTCTGCAGCACATTTTCAGAGGTGTTGGCGTTGGAAAAGGATTTGTAGTTGTATTCAAGCGCCTTATCATACTGGTATCCGGCCAGGTACACCGAGGCGATATTTTTGGTAGTCCTGAATATTATTTCAGGGTTATTGGTCATATCCGCTATTTGACCGGCACGCAGGGCATAGCCGAGGGCCTTCTGGTAATTGTAACGCAGATCGTTCGATTCGACGTAAAGATTACAGGCAAGAAGCAGCAATTCAGGACGATGGCTGGCCTCTGCAATCCTGATGGCCTGCTCGCTTACGCTGTCGGCCCGGAGATGATCATCCAGGTAATCATTGTAAAAAACGGCAAGGTGGGCTATCCTGAGGATCTTTACGCTGTCGTTTTCAGCCTGCCTGATCGCCCTTGCCAGTTTCCCGATCTCCGTTGCCGGAAAGCCCTGTGCATAAATGCTGCCTGGCTTACATACCGCCAGCAGGAAATAAAAGAAGATGGCTGTAAGCACCCTCTTCGTATACGGGCTTTTTTTCAGGATTAAATATTTCATTTTATCCTGGATGATGTTTGTGTCAAATGGAAACTTCCACATGGTCATGAAAGGTTTGCTGGAACCTGTTTCCCGAAAATTGCTCCGGGCGCATACGATTCCCAGGTTGAATTTTTACGCAGTTTCCGGATAAATCCGTAGCCTGATTTTGTATAAAAAATTTTGCTGTCAGGGATAAATAATTATCTTTGAGCGAAATTAATCTTAATTTGTTATAAATCTAAATAAAAAATCACATGAAAACCCGTAAATATTTTCCGACAGCTTTAGGATTTGTCACCGGCACCATTTTCGGATTGTCTGTCTTTTTCCTCCTTTCCTTTACCCGTGTAGCTCCTTCACCATCGCCGGATTCGTCGTCCAATGCGATCTCAGCGGCAGTCGCCCATTCATATTTCAACAACTATATGTCGGGGGCCGTTGCTGCCAGCGGGGTAATCAAGGGCTTTGCCATTGACAAATCGCAGGTGGATGCCATCAACAGCCTTTCGACCGAAACTCCCGGGCTGACCGCATTCCGTATTTATTTTGGAAAGGACAACAATGGAGGGAAAATCGGGATTGTCGTCGGGGTGGACAACCTGGGCAATGATCTTGTCAAGAATTCGATCTATGGCACGCCGGCCCAGAAATTCAGCCCCTGTCCGCCAATATGCGATGTCAGCAGCCCGATCATCTTCGGGAATTAGCATCCGACCCTCCCCAGGAATTCAGGGATGAGCCGCAGGTTACTGCGGATTCCCGGGAAAATTGAGCCCTTCTGTGGTAACAGCCGGTCATTTCCGTAAACGGAATAACCTTATCTTTGTAAAAAAATACTGTCGTGGAATCGAACAATCAAACGCATCTTGATCCTTTTGAAGCCAGGATAATTGCCGCAATTAAATCGGTTTTCGATCCTGAAATCCCCGTGAATATCTATGATCTCGGGCTGATCTACAACCTGCAGATCGATGAGGAGACAAAAGATGTCTATATCCTGATGACCCTGACCTCGCCGAATTGCCCGGTCGCAGAAGACATGCCCGACCAGGTTCGCGATGTCGTGAAACTGGTTGAGGGCGTTGGTGCCGTCAGGGTTGAGCTTACTTTTGAACCTCCCTGGGACAAGGATATGCTTTCGCAGTCAGCCCTGTTGGAACTTGGATTACTATAAACATTCGGAAATGACTCCTTACACAGGACCATTGTTATCAGGCATAAACCTCCCTTCCGATCTGAAGAAACTTAAACTGGAAGACCTTCCCCTTTTGTGCGGGGAGATCCGCCAGTTTATCATCGAGGTGATGTCGGTCAATCCCGGCCATCTCGGGGCCAGCCTGGGCGCCGTCGAACTGGCGGTCGCCCTTCAGTATGTGTACGACACCCCTTTCGACAAGATCATCTGGGACGTGGGTCACCAGGCCTATGCGCACAAGATTCTTACCGGCCGCAAAGACCGCTTTGCCACGATCCGCACCTACAAGGGGATCAGCGGTTTCCCGAAAATGGCCGAAAGCGGGTATGATGCCTTTGGGGTGGGGCACTCCTCGACCTCCATATCCGCCGCGCTGGGGATGGCCGTCGCGGCCAAACTTAACGGGCAGAGCGACCGCCATCATGTGGCTGTCATCGGCGATGGCGCCATGACGGGCGGAATGGCAATGGAGGCACTGAACAATGCCGGCGTCTCCAATGCAAACCTGCTGGTGATCCTTAACGACAACCAGATCGCCATTGATAAAAATGTTGGCGCCATCAAGGATTACCTGGCCGATATCGTCACCTCGCGGACCTATAACAAAGTGCGCGACAAAATCTGGCTGATGATGGGAGGCGGTACCAAGTACGGCAAGAACTCCCGGGCGATCGTGAAACAGCTGGGAAATGCCGTAAAGACCACCCTGTTGAAAAGTGGCAACCTCTTTGAGGCCTTCAACCTGAGGTATTTCGGTCCCGTCGATGGCAATGATGTGATCCGCCTGGTCAAACTGCTGAGGGATATGAATGGTATCAGGGGGCCTAAACTGCTTCATATCCACACCGTTAAAGGGAAGGGATTTGAAAAGGCCGAGAAGGACCAGACGGTGTATCATGCCCCGGGCGTTTTTGACAAGAACACGGGAACGATCAAGGAGGATAAATGCCAGGGACTGGCTCCCAAATACCAGACTGTGTTTGGAAGAACGATCATTGAGCTGGCGGAGGAAAACCCGAAAATTGTTGGCATCACGCCGGCCATGTCGACAGGGTGTTCGCTGAACCTGATGATGGCCAAAATGGCCGACCGGACCTTCGACGTGGGCATTGCCGAGCAGCATGCGGTGACCTTCAGCGCAGGGATGGCCGCCTCGGGATACCTGCCGTTTTGCAATATCTACTCCTCCTTTATGCAGCGTGGTTACGACCAGTTGATCCATGATGTAGCCCTGCAGAAGCTCAATGTCGTATTTTGTCTTGACCGTGGAGGGCTGGTCGGCGAGGATGGAGCGACCCATCACGGGGCCTACGATCTTGCCTACCTGCGGTGCATTCCCAACCTGATCATAGCCTCGCCGATGAACGAGGAGGAGTTGCGGAACATGATGTTCACGGCACAGCTGCCCGATATGGGCCCCTTTGCGATCCGTTACCCGAAGGGACGCGGCGTGATGGCAAAATGGAAGACTCCCTTTATGAAGCTGGAGAAGGGGAAGGGGAGAATGGTCCGCGATGGAAACGACGGAGCCATTATCACCCTTGGCCATGTTGGTAATTTTGCACTGGAGGCCTGCGGGTTACTCGAAAATTCAGGAATATCAATGGCTCATTACGACCTTCGCTTCCTGAAGCCGCTCGATACGGAACTGCTGCATTCGGTTTTCAGCAGGTTCAAAAAGATTATTACCGTGGAGGATGGATCGGTGATGGGGGGCATGGGCTCGGCCGTGCTCGAATTCATGGCTGATCATGGCTATACTGCCCAGGTAAGGCGCCTTGGAATCCCCGACCTGTTCATCGAACAGGGGTCGGTTGCCGAACTCCACCATGAATGCGGCTTCGACACGGAGGGGATTATGAAGCATGCCCTTGAGATGATCCCGGCTGCTCCTCCCGGGCCGGCTATAATTTGATCACCTTTTCGGTATCCCCTGAGATCCTGACAAGGTAAACACCCCGTTTCCATGCGAGGGTTCCGATCGTGGTCATGCCCTCCTCCAGGACTCCCCTTGTGATGATTACCCCCTGGCTGTTAAATACCTCGTAAGGCAAACCTGCCCTGTCTGATTTGATACTGAGCTTTTCGGTAAAGGGATTCGGATATACCGTGAACCCGGCTGCAACGGTTTGATGTTCCGCCACAGGCGTGGTGTTCATGGAGCCGGTTTTCATCCCGTTTCCGAAGCTGGTCACCCACATCTCGTTTTGATTGAAGGGGTTGAAAAACACCCGCTCGGGCTGGCGGAACGGGTAGCTGGCAACCAGGCTCCACACCGGAGTGGGCGCTGCCACATTCTGGCTTACCCACAATCCCTGGGTTTCAGTGGTAAGATAGGCCTGTGATTTATTCTGCGGGTTAAAGCCCAGCGAGGTTACCCTGTCAAATTGCGTCCCGGTCAGCTTTGTCCACGATGCGCCGCGGTTGGTGGTCCTGTAGAGCCCGCCTTTTCCGTTCGGGGCGCCGCCCCAGCCGCTGAAAACGCCGACATACCAGGTACTCTGGGTCTGGTCGGCGGGATCGATGACGATATCTTTGGTCCAGTAATCCATCCCCGGGTCGCTTACATCACTCCATGAACCGGCAACCGGGTTATACAGGAATACCCCCGAACTTGCCGTGAATACGCCGGAGGTGTTGATCCTTCCCGAAAAGGTGCAGACCATCTTGCCATCGTTCAGCACTTCGATCGATGCAGGGTGTCCTTCGGTACGCGGCGGCTGGGACAGATGCACCCAGGTTGACCCGCTCAGGGCACTGAGATTATTGGTCATCCAGATGCCACCCTGGCTCGATGTCCCTCCACCCCCGTAATGTACGACGCTGGCGTACATACGGTCCGGGTTTCCCGGGTCGGCTTTTATCCAGAAGACCGGGTGGCCGAAACTGTGCACCAGGGACCAGGCAACACCGCCATTGGTGGAATAATAGATGTTCCCCGATGCATCTGATGCATCCAGCTGGGCATCCTTCAAGCGGGTGCTCTGATACATGTCGTGTATTTTGGAGGTCCCGGCAAAGATGGTCCCATTGGGAATCCCGTCAATCCGGTAAACCGTATTGACCATGAACCCCGAATAATCAAATCCCCAGGTCTGCCCGCTGTCGCTGCTGCGGATGCCACCTTCGTCGGAAAAAGCGCTGAAAATATTGCTGGCCGATACCCAGTAAAGCTGCCAGCAGGATGTGTTTTCCAGCCCGATGCTGTGATAAACCTGCTGGGCAGGTGTTGGCTGGCCGGCAGCATGCTGATCCGAGGTGTTGACATAGGCCTGTTTCCATGAACCACCGCCATCGGTCGTGGTATGGATCAGGGCAAAATCGCCAAACAGTGCCTTGGACGAATTTCCAGGTGCGACTGTAATGCCAAAGCAGGTTTCAGCCCAGCTCCAGTTTTTATCGCCGCCGTACCCGCACCACCCTGTGGCGATGTTCTGGTTGTTGGTTGTCTTGAAGACCTTTTGCCAGGTGTTGCCGGCATCGGTGGTTTTATAAACCAGCGGGGCGGCCAGGGCATTATCATTCCCGGCAAGGTAGACTGTGCTGATGTCGTTATGGGCCATGGCCGCATACATGATGAAGTCGTTGGTGAAGTTGATGCCGGTCATCCTGGCTACCCAGGTACCGGAAACATTGTCCATGGAATAGACCCCTTTGGCAAAATTGTAGTAATCCCAAGGCATCAGGCCTACATAGGTATCGCTGTTGTTGCTGGTGATGCAGAAAAACCGCAGGGTGTTTCCCGCCCGGGCTCCCGCAAAACTCCAGATCACCTGCCCGGTCGGAATCCCCGTCATGGTTATCAGCGAAAAGGGGGTCGAACCATTCTGGGAATAATAGATCCCTTCGTTGGTGCCGATATAAATCTTGCTGCCGTCGAAAACGACACCTCCCAGGGTAATCCCGGCTCCCATATAGGCGGCATGCTTTATCAGCGAAAAGGTTGTTCCGCCATCGTTTGAGATCACCAGGTCGCCGTAATAGGCCATGATGACCTGGCTGGGATTGTCGTAGTTGGCACGGATGAAGTAAACCTGGCCCAGGTTTGCATCGTAGCCGGGCAGTGCGGTCCACGTATTTCCCCCATCGTTGGTTTTTACAGGGTAACCCTGGTTCCCGTCGTTGTGAATGGAGTATGCTGCCAAAGGGTTCGAGGTGAACTCATAGGTGGAGGTACTGAAAGCCTGTAGTTTTGTAAAGGGAATCATGGAATAGTTCTTGCCAAAATCAGTCGAATGGAACATCTCGCTCATGTCACAGCTGATATAAAATTCATTGTCGTTGGCGGGATTGATGGTTGGGAAATAGAGGGCTCCACCTCCTCCTATGCCACGCGGTGAAAAGGATGAAGGTTGCGCCGGCAGCGTAATTACCCATAAGGTGAAAACTGAAAGGAATAACAATTTTTTCATGTCCTGATTTTTTTGAATACCAGGATGAAGATACGTAAATGTTATAATAGTTGTCTGTAAATTTGAAAAGTAAAATAAAATCTGAGATGAATCAAAAAAACGCCATCGTCACCGGGGCCTATGGGGCTATCGGACAAGCTATTGCCGGAGGCATCGCGGCGAAGGGGTTCAGTGTAACCCTGGCAGGCCGTGATCGCGCCAGCCTTGAAAAAACGCAGAACCTTCTCCGGAAAAAGAGTTCCAATCCTGGCATATTTTTTGAGGTGGTGGACCTCTCGTCCCGTCAGGAAATCAGTGACTTCAGTAAACGGTGGGGTAAACCTTTGTCGTTACTGGTAAACAACGCAGCCACGGCGCCCCGGCAGAGAACTGAGAGTGCGGAAGGGATCGAAATGCAGTGGGCTGTCAACGTACTGGGCTATGTCAGGATGATCAACTGTTTTGAACCTTTTTTGGAGGATAATTCCGGTGCAAGGATTGTCAACGTGGCAAGCTATTGGGCTGGCGGACTCGATATGCGTGATCCGGAATTCAAAGCCAGGCGTTATGACAATGATGTGGCCTACCGGCAGGCAAAGCAGGCCAACCGGATGTTGTCGGCAGCTTTTGCAGGAAGATTGCAGGCAAGGGGAATCACCGTAAATGCATGTCACCCGGGCGATGTGAATTCAAAACTCAGCAACTCCTTTGGCTTTGGCGGGTCGGAAACGCCGGACCAGGGGGCGGCAACCCCGCTTTACCTGGCGCTCTCGGAAGAGGTGAAGGGCATTACCGGGAAATATTTTGAACACCTCCGGCAGGAAAGGTGCCGGTTTTCGCAGGACCCCCAGGCCGTGGAAGCGTTGTACCAGCTTTGCAATGCCTACGGGCTATAACCTCTTTTTTACGGTTCTCCAGGTTTCGGTGATAAGGAAACTCTCATCCATATTGCCCACCATCGTTACAAATTTTTTCATGGGGACAGCAAATGAAAGCACATCCTTTGCCACGCAGGGTCTTGCGGAGGCATCGAACATACCCAGCACTGCCTTCGGGTTTTCAGTTTCTCCCTGGAACCACGGCTGGTGCACAATGGCGCTGCATCCTGAGCCGAAAGGCGCAATAACGCCGTCGCCTCCCGGCTGATCAAAATTGGCCAGGGTAAAGAGGCCCGACAGGACATCCGGTTTGGCAAAGAAGATAGCGGCCACCGGCTCGTCATCAGGGGTCAGCTGGTCAAACCGCTTGAAGATGATATACCTGCCGTTTGCCGGGATACAGGGCATGGCGGCCATCATCTCCCTGACCATCTCAGGTTTCTGGATATACCGTTCTCCCTCAATTTTTCCTTCAATGCCGGTAGAAAGAAAATATTCGAACCCGGGCCTCATCTTGCCGGTGTACCCCAGATATCGGCGTGATCCGCCACAGCCGAGCGATTGTACATTCCATGCCAGCGGGGTTCCTTTGCGCACAAGCGCCAGTTCGCAAACGATGCAGCTGTGCCCGTTGGGAAGGTTGGCCCTGGCCACATCCCCCGGATCTTCAGCATAAAAAAAGGTGATCGGAAGGTCGCTCTCCCCAAAATAGGCGGCCCATTTTTCAAGGAAGCTGTGTTTGAATTTCTGATCCATGATGCTTATGTTCTCATAATATTAATGACTTGAAATGGCCGGAAGGGTCCGGTCATATCGTTTATCGGTGATGAGTTTTAACATAAAATCGGCAACATCGGCGCGTGGAACGGTCGTTGATGTGGGAACGCCGGGGTTGATCTTGTAGGTATTGGTCTTGGGCGAATCGGTCAGAGCTGTCGGCCGGATGATCACCCATTCAAGGGCGCTTGCTTTGATGACCTCCGCCTGCCGCTTTTTATCTTCAAAAATATGGTTCAAAAAAAGCGGCATGAAAATCCTGCCAAACCAGAACCCTGCGTCATTTCCCAGGATGCCTGCGGAGGACATGCAAATAAACCTTCTTACCCCTTCCGTTTCCATGGCCGTTAAAATATTGCGGGTTCCCTCCGAAAGCGTGGTGCCGGGTTTGTTTTTCGCAACACCCAGGGCACACAATACCGCATCCTGGCCGGTAACAGCCTGCTTCACCATTTCCATCTCCGTCACATCCCCTTTGACAATCCGGAGATGGGTATGCCGGATGGTAACTTTCGACGGATCGCGGGCAAAGGCGGTAACTTCATGACCCTGGTTGAGGGCCTGGTAGACGATTAAAATAC
>SESG01002833.1_pt1 | contig 17234 bp, 18 predicted proteins | sample 3171421 | NCBI WGS metagenome assembly SESG01 (sample SAMN10866946, study PRJNA518727) | freshwater metagenome | biome: subpolar coniferous forest; feature: holomictic lake; material: water; isolation source: holomictic Lake 227, 6 m and 8 m depth | place: Canada: near Kenora, Ontario | collected... | reverse complement strand
ACGTTTTACATGGATTGAGTAAGTTAGATTCATATTGTTGCGTTCTTTGTTCTTTTATGCACGACTCTAATTCTTTTCCTATCTGAGCTTCATCTCTTTTGAATAGTGCAGAGACGTCTTTTATTGTTTCCTTTGCTTTTTCTATTACTTCTTGTTCCATTTTTTCTAAATTTGAGGATGAGTGTTGTATTTTCTCCATTTGTTCTTCTAAACTTCTTGTAAGATCTTCGTTTATGATAATTGGAGCATGCTCTTGCAGAGATTCAATCATTTTTTTACCTAGGGCTGTTGCTTTAATGCTTGTTCCATCAAGATATCCTCGATTGAAAAGGGTATCAACTATGCTGGATCTAGTTGACTTGGTACCAAGGTTCTTTTTTTCCAGGAGTGTAATCAAGGAAGTCGGACTAAATCTCTTTGGAGGTTGTGTTTCTTTTTCATCGAACTGTATTTTATCGACTTTTACTTTCCCATTTAGTGTGGGAACGGTTCTTTCTTCGAAAGTGATTGGATAGATGGCCGTCCAACCTTTGTCAACTATGGAAAGCCCGGAGGCTGTGAAGTCCAGGTCATTTGCTGTAAGCTTGACGCGCTTATTCATTGTCTTTGCATCGGGACAGAATGCAGAGATGAATCTTTTGACTATGAGATTGTAAAGTTTTTCTTCATTACCGGAAAGTTTTGCTGGTTCTCCCGTTGGATAAATGGATGGATGTGCTGGATCTGATTTTTCTCCTTCCACTGGCTGGGCTCTATTTGCTATCTTGGCTTCTTTATATCTCTTTTTTAAAATGTCTAGGATTTTTTTTGGTTCTATTTCCTTTGGAATCTTCTGACTGGATGTTCTAGGATAGGATATTAGCCCTTCGATGTATAGTTTTTGTGCAGTCTTTAGAGTGTCTGAAGGACTGAGTTTATGCAGGCGATAGGCTTCTCTCTGTAGGCTTGTGAGATCGAATGGATTTGGAGGAGAGACGGATTCTTCTTTTTCTGTTGTTATGGCCATGCAATCTTTTATTTTTTTAAATTTGTCCAGGTCTTTCTTTTCAAAAATGTCTTTAGGATGTTTGAATTGTGTATTATTGGAATGAGCAAAAACTTCCCAGTAGGGGACTGACTTAAAGGATTCTATTTCTTTTTCTCTGTCAACTATAATTTTTAGTGCAGGTCCCTGAATTCTTCCGATTGATAGGATTTTGAAGACCTGGGTCGTTTTGAGGGCAGACATTAATGCACGCGATAGATTGATACCGTAAAGCCAGTCAATATAGTGTCTGGCTTCTCCAGCATAGGCATTTCCCCAGTTTAATTCAGGCATTGGGGAATCGAACGCTTTTTTTAGTTCTGGAGCAGTGAGTGTGGAGAATTTCATTCTTTTTGCATTTTTTTGTTTACAGATGAATCGAAGTACGTTCCAGCCTATTACTTCTCCTTCTACGTCGAAGTCTGTTGCCACAATGAAATCTTTTGAACGCATTGCCAAGTCTTCTAGGGCGGTAAAGTATTTTTTAGTGAACGCTGATGTTTTTCTATTGTAGGATGGTCGCCATTCTAGGTTGAATATGGGCCAACCTTTCTGTCCTTTTACATATTCCAGGTTGAATAGATGGCCTACGGCCGAAGCGACGAGAATGTTGTCCATACCCGTCTTTATTTCATAGTAGGGCACACCCTCTATGTTATACTTGACATAGTCACCAAGGGCCGAAGCAATCTTAAGTGCTGCCTGTGGCTTTTCTGTAATAATAAGGGTAGAATCCTTTATTTGCTTTGGTTCTGCCACTGCCTTTTTTGTTTTTCTTTTCTTTTTATCTTCTTTATACTCTTCCAAGGTATTTGCGGGCATTGGCCTGCCTGGTTCTTCTATAGTTGTCAATTCATCTACGCTTGGCTTTTTAGCCACTTCCTTTTCCGTGGTAATTTTAATGCCAGTTCTTGGAATGAACTCTTGTGTTACCATTTCCTTTCTATATGTGTTGGGTATTAAAAATCTATGCTCGAGCATAGATTATGTTTTTTAGTTTATTGGCGAGTTTTGTAAGAGTTTTTAGAAGGTATTCGAATAATTTATATAGGGCTCACTTCTAGATTTTTCATGAAAGTCAACTTAGATAGTCTTGTCGGTATGGGAGTTGCTGCAGGAGTTACCGTTGCAATGGGAGTATATGCAATTAATCGGCTTAAGAGTTCATTTGACAGATATAAGCAACCAAAAAGTCCATTTGTTTCAGACGAAGAAATTCATCATTGTGAATTGGATGGAAATGCAGGGTATTTTGAACCAAATCCTGAAGGGGGAAAGGGAATGGATTGGAAGAAGATTGAAGAGGGAGAGGCATATGGGGCTTTGGCAGTTGGTAGAAGTTTGGTGAGGGAGATTAGAAAAGAGCCAGCACCGGTTGATGATTCAACGAGAATGGGCGATAGAACGAGTTAATTTTATAATTCTTTAGCTACTAGTCTGTCGATTTCTTTTGATGAAAGATATTGGGCATTGCCCGTTCCAGTTAATTTTACTGAAGTGCCGGTTAATCTTTCCATGTATGCTCGTTGTGATGAGATTGGCATTCTGAGAAATTCATCTACCGGCATGTCTGAACCTACTTCTCTAAGTCTTCCTTCGACTTCTGGCTTAACTAAACCATAATGATTATTCATACTTTAAATTGTGTCCCTTTGTTTTTATATGTTTCTTAAATTTCAATTATTTTACCTTCTCTCCCAACATTAATTACTCTCGTCTTTCCAATTTTTTGATCTGCTCCTGCTGCCTCATGAATGTGTCCGTGCAGGAGAATGTCGGGTTTGAAAGTTTTGATTGCCTTTGTTATCGATTTATTTCCACGCACTCCCGAGAATTCGGATAGGCTGCCGGATGGATGTTCGTGGGTCACCATAATCTTCTTTTCAATTCCCCTTAGTCCGGAATATGCTCTCTTTAAAGTTTCAAACATTTCCTTTGCGTCCAGCTGTCCTGGGCCTGGAGCATTGTCCACTCCTCCTGCTCCAAAGAATCCTATGTCCTGATATACTGCAGAGTAGCCGTGAATGTTATGAATGTTGTACAAATTGGCTAAAAAATCAGTTGTGGCAAATGAATCCCAGTTTCCAGGTATGATTAGGACTGGCTTGTGCTTGTCTTTGAAAGGTTTGATTATGTTTTTTGTTTCTACGAATGCCGTATTGTCTCCACAGAGCACTACGACATCAATGTTTTCCCGTTCTGCTCGCTCAGCTAGCTTTTTTGTTAGCTTCGAATCGCCATGAATATCAGATATTGCTAAAATTCTAAGTTTCTTTCTTGTCATGTCTGGAGAAAGCAGATAAGGGTTATAAGCTTTTTGAAACGTCAGTTTTTAGAGGTAACAGCTCGTTGTCATTATGTTAGAACTAAACAAAATTGTTACTAATTTAGATAACAAATACGGGAAAAGGTTTAAAAGCCATATACGGATTGAATATATACATTAAAACATATATATCACAAACCATGAAAGACAACTTCGATTTATTCTTCAGAAGGAAGCCAGCATTAATGTTGGTAGCATTAAAGAGAATTACGAGGGCAAGGTATGGAAGTATTCTAGCAAAGGAAGTCGATTGTACATACTCTCATGCGGTGAAGATATTGCAGAGCTTGGAAAGACTTAGCCTGGTGGTATTTGAAAAGCAGGGAAGAATTAAGTTAATCAAGCTAACAAAGAAGGGACAGGAAGTTGCTGAGAACATAGAGAGCATAAAGAAGGCAATAGCTGACTAGTATCCGATTGTCGCAGATTATATCTGATTAGCACTAAGTTTATATATTCTTTTTATCTTATGGAGCTATGAAAAAAGGGCAAGTTTCTATCTTTGTTATTGTTGCAATTGTCATTGTGGCAGTTATCTTGGGAATATATTTCCTTCAGGGAAATCTATCGCAGCAGAGCGACAAGAATCTAAGTCCAGAAGCTCAGCAGGTGAAGGGATATGTGGATGAATGCTTGAAGACGACACTTACGGAAGGGATTATTACTATTGGAGAGCAGGGCGGGTATAATACCTTGCCTGAGAAATCAAATACTTTCTTTTTCTTTGCCAAGCCATATTACTTCTCTGGAAAGCAGGCTAGTGTTCCGGGAAAGGATGTTTTAGAAAAAGAAATTACTGCTTACATTCAGGATAATGTTGATGCATGTTTGGAGAATTTCAGTTATTTTGATGGAAAGGGAATGAAGATTAGTAAGGGTACTAACAAGGCAATTGTAAAAATAAATGGACTCGTCGTCTCAGCACAGCTTACTTCTTCAGTTAACATTGATGCAGGTGGTTCTGCATCCTCTGTCAAAGATTTCTCTGCTTCTGTTTCTCCAGTTAGATTTGATACCTTGCTGGCTGCAAGTAATGATATAGCCAGTTCGGAAACAAAGGATCCTAGGACTATGTGTCTTTCATGCATCAAATTAACTGCTTCAACGCATGGCATCAATGTGGAAATTCTAGATACGAATGACAGAAATGAGTATATTTTCCAGCTGGTAGATGAGCAATCTAACTTTAGTGGCACGTCATATGACTATAAGTTTGCAGGTAGATACACATTCCCAGATTGCACTAGTTTGGAGGATTGTCAAAATGCTTTATCTTCTCAATAGGTCGGTATTTGTTTTTATTTTAGGCATTTTTCTTTGTTTTAGTGTAATTGCTGCCGTCATTCCAGCAGCTCCAGCAGGATGCAATCAGAATAGTATAGATTACAAGACAGTAAGTGCTGACTGTGCTAACTATGTGTTACAGTATTATCCAAAAAACATCGATCTTTCTAAGGTGAGTGCAGAGGTTATGGCAAAGATGAGTGATAGCATCTCAGCAAATCCTGGTAAATATTCACAGGATGTCTTGGAAGGGAGAACTTTGAACATTGCCAAGGATTTGAAGGGAATTTCATACACTCAGGATGGGAAGATTACATTAACTAATGACAAAGATGTGAAAACATTCGATTTGAATAGCTTCGATAAAAAAACTAATTTTACAATCTATCAGGATGATAATGGATTAAAAAGATTGAGGGTGGAAACTTCTAAAATTACGGGTGCGGCTCTGGAGAAGGCAGGTAATTTTGATCTTGTACCGATAAATAAGGAAATTGTTTATGAATCTCCAGGATATAACACTAAGGTTAATGCGGTCTCTGGAGGTTTGAAGGTTATAAATGGAAAAATTTATCTAAGCTCAGGTGGAGAAGTTAAAGTTGGAGAGGTTGGAGTATCAAATTCTGGAAAGACGGATTTGGAGCTTGCTCTGGGAAGCGCAGGAGTGTCAAAGGATTATGTTTCATTCACGGAGAAGGATGGAATAAAAAAAATCAATTCTAAAATTTCTTCTTTAGAGAGTAATTCTGAATTGGCATTTCAGAATGGAAGAAAACTAAGGCTATATTCGGGGGCAGATGTTTCATTTAGTGATCCTTCCTTTGATGGCAAAAATTATGAATTTGCTGGAACTGGAAAGCCAGTTGTGCAGGGAGATGAAATAATCAAATATCAAAAAGTACTCAATGCGTTGAAGATAACTGACGAACAGGGAATGGAGATAACGCCGGATGGTAGGTTGGGATGGAGAACAGATTCAGCCATACGAGCATTCCAGACTAAATATGGTCTGCTCTCGGATGGAGTATTGAATGATGCAACGAGAAATAAAATTAAGGAACTGATGGGAGATTATTCATTTATTGATTCTTCTTCTAAGGGTGTTCTTAGGATTGTTGAATCGAATATTCCAGGTCAGACGATATTTTCGTTGGGTGCAGCTAGTACAATATTCAACCTTGGTGAAAATCCGGCATTATTGACTGGCACTGATTTGACTGGAAAGCCAGAATCATATTCTCTTGCTCCTGGAAAAATTGTTTCCAACACAGAACTTATTAATTCAAATGTTCAGGTAACAAAAAATGTTGAACAGTTCAAGCAGTTCATGTCTGGAGTTTCTGGCGTTGATCCTGGATTGAGGCAGGCATTGTATGGTACCGCATATGCCGAATCTGGATTCAAATCTAATGTTTTGACGGCACAGTACAATCCTAGCGCTTCTGCAGATAATATGGGTGAACTTTCTGGTGGAATTTATAATCTACCAGTTTCCAGGGAACAATTTACAGCCAGGTATGCAAATGATCCAAATGCAATAATAAAAGATGTCATTGGTTCAGATGGGAGGGGCAGGCCATCAATTGCGGCAAGTAAACTTCTGGGTGATGAGAAGTTTATGAGCGCCATGCAAGGCAGGTATGACTATTACAAGAATATAAATGGTGGAAAGGATTACAATCCTTTTGACGTTACCTCTTCAACGCAGGTTATGTTAAATTTGGCAAAGAATCCTAGAATCTCTTCTCAAGTTCAGCAGGATCCAAATCTTTTAATGTTCTTTCATCAGAGGGGAATGGGTAAAACGCTCACGGCTTCAAATCTTCAGGCTTCTACTAGTTATACGCATGGAACTAATTTCCTGAAGAACTGTGTTGGTTGTGTTTAGTACGGTAAAGTAAGATTAATAAACCTCGGAGCTTTGGGTATGGGATGGATATGAAGAAGGTTTTTATTGTAGGATTGTTTCTAGGATTACTCGTCCTGGGAGTATTTAGTTTTGTCTTTGCAGCTGATGCGCCTGCAGCTCCGGCTGGAGGTACATCTAGTGGTTCACCCACCCCCTCTGTTTCCAATGTTGTTGAGACATGTTGTGACTGTAAAACTGTCACGCCAATTCCCCAAACGACTGAGGAAGGGAAGGCAAAATGCAAGGCCGTTGTTTGTAGTTTGCAGTGTGTATTATTTAAAGTTACAGATACGGATCTCTCTAAAGTTAAGTTAAGTGAGCTTAATGATAAGGCATGGGAAGAAATAAAGAATAATCCAAAAAAATTAAATGAGCTGGCCCACAGATTTAATGATAAAATAGATGGATTAACAAACAATGGTGCCGGCGCTTTTAAAATTAGTGACGATGGAAAATTGAATTATCTTGGCAAAACTCTTGATTTGAAGTCAACTGAGCTTCAACATTCTCAAATAACTCTTAACAAAGATAGCATATCTATTCAAGTGCCTAAAGATGGAAAAATTTCTGATACCACATTGAAGGATGCTGGCTTGGTTAAAATTGTTGATCCTTCTAGTTTAGATTCTTCGACTTCTGGAGCAAAGTTGGTTGTTGGAGGAAAAGAATTTAATTTAGTTAAGGGAGAGGCAGTGTTTAAGGATGGAGTACTTTACGCGCAACCAGGTTCAACTTTAACGACCATGCAAAATGGCGTCCTAAATAAAATAGAACCTCTTGGAAAAGAATTAGGTATTTATGTAAATAAACTTGGTCCAAATGGAGAGAATTATATCTCCTATCTTGGGGATGGCAAAAGTTCGATGATTAGGGTGCAATCTGTTCCAGGATCTGCAGTATATCTGGAAACAGGTCCAAATGGAAATGATGTTCACTGGATAAGCGGAGGCAATAGTGCATTGTATGGTGATAAATCAAACATAATTCAACCTTCGCAAACAACTTATTCTTATGGGGACAAGAATCCTGCTATAGGCCAGGCACAACGATTGTTAGGTATAAAAGATGATAACATACTCGGTCCAACTAGTACAAAAAGAATTGCAGCTTTTCAGCTGGTAGAAGGTCTTCCAGTAACTGGAAAACTTGATCCTGCAACACAGAGTAAGATGTTTGAAAGTCTTGACGGGGCCAGTTATGTTAGTATAAGTGAATCTAGAATTCAGATGTTTAAGGATTCACTTGGTAGGACTGTTTTAATTCCAGATGCTGCTCGAGATTCTCTGAGCAGAATGGCAAGTACGGCTGGTGCAGGAGGTCTTACTTCCATGCTTGGAAAAGCACAAGAAGTAATTGGAATGTTCAAGTCCGGAGGCAGTACGGCTGGTAGTGACGGTGGTTCTATTAGTTCTGCTTCACAATCTGCAGATAACTTACAATCTTCTATGCAGAGCTCGTCAAATAAGGACTTACAAACACTTTCTAAACTGGAAGGCTCTTCCGCTCCAGTCGGTACTTCTGTTACCGGTAGAGCAACAACATATGCTGATAATGGGATAGATGATCCTTCAGGTACTGTTTCAGTTGGAGATATTAAGCAATCTGTTCTTAGAGACAATAATATTCCATGGGTTGCAGTTAATACGGCATCTACTCCTTTTCGTCCAGGAGATAAGCTTCTAATTCAGTCTAATGGTGAGTCTGTTGTAGCCTATGCCTATGATAAGTTAGGAGCCGTTAGTTCGGACAGAATCATTGACATACCAGATAATAGTGTTGTGGCAAGTGCACTAGGTGTTAAGTTAGGTAATTCTTTAGATAATGTAAAGGTAACAAAGATTGGTGATCTTGCGAGCTTACGCAGTGGCGGATCAACACTTATTGCTGCGGGTCCTGGTGCGACCTCTACAACAGTTAAATCTTAGGAGTATGAATGGCCCCGAGGGGATTTGAACCCCCGACACCTGGATTAAGAGTCCAGTACTCTAACCGGGCTGAGCTACGAGGCCATATATAGAACTGGGAATAGTTGGTTTAAAAAGATATTTGTTTAACAAATATCTTTGGAAGGATTTAAAAATAAGGAGGATGATGGTTTTTTATGAAACCCATGTTTGACTTTCTGAAAGAAATGTATTTTCCAGGCTATATGGGTTTGCTAACTGAAAAATATGATTCGAGAAGTGGAGTTTTTGATTTTAAACCAATAGAGCCTCCAGTGTTTAGGCATGCACCATACCTGACTCCAAGGGGCGCACATATTTTTATTTCACAGGCTGGATATTGTTTGGTTGAGAATGTGTTAGCTCAAGGAGGGTTTGATATGACTGCTGAAGAGTTTAGGGAGCTTTCAACGGATGGCAGAATGAAAATAGTTGAATTGAACCAAAGATACAGGAGAGAGTTACCTCTTGACAGAGATTTGAAAGGCAGAATGGAACTAACAAATGTAAGATGGGGTAAATTGCCCATTGTAAAAATTGATTTCAATATCGGCGAACGTGCAATTACTGGAAGTCTTGTAGGAGTTCTTGCACCAAGACCAATGCCTCAGATGAATGCAGATATTCTTGCACCAAGACATTAAACAAATACATTTATTTCTTATTTGTCAGAAATTTCTTTAACTTTTCTGCTGCCAGGCGGCGCATACTTATTTTGTTCTTTTCTTCTCCGAGATCTGCAAATGTCTTGCTATAGCCCGAAGGAATGAATATGGGATCCCAGCCGAAGCTTTCTTTCTTTGGTGCTACGAGTGTGCCCTTGATGGAGCCTTCAAAGAATTCTATTTTTTTACCGTGTGAGTATCCTATGATCGTTCTTGCTTCTGCATTTTTGTTGCCCAAGGCGTTTGCGATGTTGTATAATCCTTGGTTACCTATTGTTTCCAGGAACCATTTTATGAGTGGTCCGGGAAGACCGTTAATACATTCTAGGTAGAGAGAAGTATCTTCAATTATGAACTCCCCAGAATGATGCTTCTTGGCTTCCTTTAGTTTTTCTTCTATAATCTTCTTTGCATCTACTTCCTGGATTTCAGGAAGGTCTAGAGATAATTTTTCTATCTCTGGAATTATTTGCTGAATCTCTTTGAATTTCTTTTCATTGCCCGTTATGAAATATAGAACCATATTTTTTATCTGTATTTTCTCCAGGTGTGGTTGCACTTTATACTTGTGCACTTGTAGAATTTTGTTTCAGATTCATCGCTTGATCTAGTCTGCAGGGTCCAGAAGTATGCTTGTTTATGTTTACACTTTGGGCAGGTTATTTCAACAACTGGATAGGTGTTATCGGCACCCTCCTTCACAACTGCAACGGATTCGTGCTTTTCAATTTTTTCAGAAGACTCTATTTTAGGCTTCTTCTTTAGTTTATGGCCGCAGCTTGCACAGGCTGCTTTGCCTTCCGTTACAAGTATTACGCTTCCGCACTTTTCACAAAATTCCATGGATTGTATAGTGGTAGTAGGTTTAATAATCTAATGCTTGTTTTAGTGGCATAGACCTCGTTCTGCCTCCGTTTTCAATGGTTCATAGAATATGAGCTTTACCCATCCGACTAAAGGAATCTTGGCAACTGCCTTTCCCAGTATCTGTTCTTTCTGAATGTTCTGTTCTACATCCAGTTGACCAGAATTATGGTCTCCCTTTGTAGCCAGCGGGTTTTCTTGGATTATTCTATGGATTAGAGGATATTGTTTGCCTGCTTGGAAGATGATTATATCTCCCTTGCTATATTCTTTTTTACCCATTACTAGCACAATATCTCCTTTGTTTAGTCCATTCTTTAGGCCGTATGATTGAAATTCCGATTTATTGATGTTGGAGTTCTCATACCACACTCCATTTGAATTCCACCAGTTTTCGAAGGAATCGGCATGGTACATGGAACAGGATTCAACTATAACCAGTGGCAGGGAAGTGCCAGTTATTAGGGCGATGAATGGGAAGAAGATCAACTTTATGAACAGAATTACTAGAATAATAAATACGGTCCAGGATTGCCAACTGTCTTTGTTCAGGAATTCCCAGAATCTTTTAAGCCAGTTCATTTTTCTTATTAGTTTCCTTAATTTTTAAACCCTAACGTTCGCGAAATGGGGGTGTCGACACTATAGAAGTGCAACAAACGCAATGTTTATAAACGGTAGAACGTTGGGATTTTTATGAAGTTTGGAAGTATATTCTTAGCATTTTTGCTTGTTTTTGCTAGTTTACTAGCTGGCTTTGCCATGGTTTCTGCAGCACCAAGTTTGGCTACCTGCCCAAATAATGCAGTTTATCAAACAGTTTCTTATAGCTCTGGTTCACAAACAATAAACTGTGTTAGAGGTAACGACTGGCAAACGTCTAGTCCCGGGTCATGTGTTACTGCCGTTTTCAATACCACTAGTCCAACTTCAAGCGTTTCTTGTTGGACAACGGGGCATGCATGTTCCGATAGATATAGTTGTGCTGGAGTAAACGGTGCATGCGGCGTGTTCTTTACTGCAACTTCGACAAATTCATTTTCATATTGTAATGATTCTGTTGCGCCAAATGTATTTGGAGTATTTCCAACTGCTAATACGACAGTAACATATCCTGCAAACGTGCAGATTGGCGTAAATGCCACGGATGCAAATACTATCGAAGGAGTATTTGCCAATTTGACTTTACCAACTGGAACAGTCCAAGCATTGAACTTGGTGGGTGGTCCCGTTTACTTAAACAATTATGTTATTCCTGGAATTTACGGTAGATATAATGTTAGCTTCTATATCTATGATCAAAATGGAAATGTGAATAATAGTGAAAATACTTTCTTTATTGTAAATCCTCCGGTTGTTCCAAATCCTATAAACAATACCAATTCAACTAACTCCACAGTGCCAGGAAATTATAACCAGAACTTCATAGTATTTAATTTGAATTTGAATATTCCTTTACCCTATACCCTGATTGTTAATCTATCAAATTCAACTGGTCTTGTTAATTCGACTACTCTATACAATGCATCCTATGTGAGATTTGATAATTTACCATCAGAGAATTATACAATTCGTGCAGTATTGATAAATGGCAGTGGAACTATAGTCTATCCTCCAGTTGGACCAATAATCTTAGATACCAGTCCTCCAGTGCTATCAAACATTAACTTACCTTCTGGGACGTATTATTATCTACCAATAAGATTTAACGTCACCTTAAATGAGCCAGGAGTGGTGTGGTACAGTCTTGATGGCGGAGTTACGAATACAACAATGCAGAATTTGTTTAACTTTACACACAATGGCACAATCTCCAGTTTGGCAAATGGAAATTACTTCTTCAGACTTTATTGGACTGATTTGCTGGGGAATAGGAATACGACAATTACGACGTTCACACTTACAGTTTCTGGAGGTTCGACGGTTGATGATGTGATTCCTGGAGGGCACGATAATGAAAGAAAGTTTGGACGTGTAATAAATAATGTTCAGCCGGAAGTTATTGGAACAAGCACGGTGGGTAATTTGGATGCTACCAGTTCGAGGTCAAATGTATTTTACTATTCAATTATATTCATGCTTATACTTGGAATACTTCTTGTGGCATTATTGCTATGGCTTTTGCTTAGATAACTTCTATTTTCTATAAACGAATGTGTGATATGCTAGTTCCCAACTCTTTCTTCTTGCTTCGTCCCATCTGTCTAGTGCTGGTTTAACGGAGGCATAGAATTCTGACCACCACTTATCATGCTCTAATCGGTCTTTGAAGACTAGAGTACCTTGTTCTTTACTTCCAGGAATTAATTCGACTCTTGTTTCTAATTTACCCATGGCACAACTTAGAGTATTTACTTTTTATAGTTTATGCACCGTGGGGGAATTGAACCCCCTCCTCAACCTTGGGAAGGTTGAATACTAAACCGGTATACTAACGGTGCTTTCTTAATTTTTTTAAGATTAGAGGGTTTTTCTATTTATTCTTTCAGAAGATTGACTAAAGTTACGAGTCCTGTGAGAATCATTGCGACGTCTGTAATCATGCAGGTTGTACAGAGGGCTTGAATTACATATACTTGCAGGTAAATGAAATATGCTGCTAGAATTGTGCCAATGTAGCATGGAATTACATAGAATGAATATGGAATATACTCTTTTAGTGAGAGGGCATAGAGGATGAAAAGTGCTGCCAAAGCAATTATTCCCAGAATGGAGAGATTAATACCCATTAGAGAGGCATAGTCCGAGGTTTGGACAATTTCACAGCCCTTTCCAAGTATGCATACGGTGGTTTTAGAGAAAAATTCATAGATTCCTATGAATGCGGTAAATACCAGGTTAAAGGTAATCAAAAACCATATTGTCTTGTTTTGATGCATACTTTTAGATATATTCAGTATTTAATAATCTTTTCCTGGCCGTTTGCAATTAAAAATGTTTATAAATCGTCTTTCTTGTTGATAGTTGAGATCGCGTGGCGCAGCCCGGTAGCGCACTGCTCTGATAAGGCAGGGGTCCCAGGTTCAAATCCTGGCGCGATCATTTTACTGTTTTGAGTTAAATTCTACAAGAAGTTTATTATTTTCAATTGTTAGATTTTTAATTGGGAGATTTACTGGAAGACTATTGACGTACATCTTGTCATTGCCTATTGCTTTTATTTCATATCCCGATTCTGTCTTTGAAACGAATATATTTTCACTCGAATTGACTCCAGGGGTTTCTAATTCGTAAACAATTTTGTCTGCAAGTCTGCGAACATTCGTTTTCGCAGCAATTCTAGGGAGCGAAGAGATATGTTTTATTCTTTCTTCAGACATAACTTTTTTTGGCATGCTAGACATTTTTTTCCTATCTTGGCCAACTTTTATTGTTATGCTAGTTGCTCTCGGAATTGCTTCTGGGGAATCTAGTTCACGCATTTGCTTATCAAGATTTTTCATTAAACTATTAACAAGTGAACCCATTATTTTGTCTAACATTCCATTTTCCTGCATGGGAATCATTGGAGTGTCTTCTCTACCCAGAAGACCAAATTCCTTCATTTCTTGTTCTGGACTAACCATGGAAACGCCGCAATGTGGACAGAACTGATATCTCCTCGCTATGGATGAATTACAATTCTTGCATTTTGCATTTTCTTTTGAGTTTTTTTTGAAGAACATATTGTTTGTATGGCTGCTTTACTTTTAAATGTTGTGAATGATTATTTTTTTCTTATAACTATCTTTTTTAAGTAAACTCTATGCCTCGTGATTACTTCTCTAAACCATTCTATTGATGTATCAAGAAGGGTAAATGGATTTATTACGCTGAATGAGAATTCTGGAATATTTGCAACTGGCTTAACTTCTTTTATTCTTGGAATAAATATAACTGGAACTAGTATTCTAAGAACTGCCGAGATGCCAAATACTAGTAGGAAGGTGTTTATCCAGGTGAAATGAATGTTGTTTAATACCCAACCCCCAAGCATTGCTCCAATGAAAACTCCTGCGCCGATTCCTATGTTCATGTAGGCTACGCAAATCCCACGTCTTTGTGGAGTTACGGTATCATATAGGTAGTTGGATGTGCCAATGCTATATGCGGCCGTTCCCAAACCCGAGATTATCTGGTAGGAAAATATGAGCACCCAAACATTGGTGAAAAATAACCAAGGTATCAGACTGATTCCATAGCAAACGCCCCCAAGATAAAGAAGACGTTTATTCCCATATTTGTCTGAGAACTTTCCAACCAGTGGAGTGAACATGAGATAGAAAAGAGTGCCCGAAGTAACTAAGATGGTGAATGTAAGATAGTCATATTTCAATTCGTTAAGCATGTAAACTGTAAAGAAGGGGGATGCAAACATGAAGACCACGTGATAGAGGAACTGGAATATTACAAATTTCGTAAAATTAGTATATTTCTTTAGGAATTGCCAGAATGAGAAATAGTATTCTTTTTTCAATTTCAATTCAGGTTCATATTGCTTCTTGAAATAGTTGTGAGAAACTATTCTCGCACTCGATGCAATTCCAAATAGAATTGCGAAGCCGATAAATACGAGCCCGTGAGTTTTGAATATATCTAGGAAATATCCTGCAATTAGGAATGTCGTCAGGGATATGGTTCCAGCAATTCTATTTCTTTTGCTGAAATAGCGTCCGCGATCTTTGTCATCTACTATGTCCCCCATCCAGGAAAACCAGGCTGGTCCTGAAAGGCCACCAAATATGGCATATAGGCCATAGAATACTACCAGCAGATAGGGGAGGTAGGTTTCAAGAATGCCTTGCCAGGCTAGAAGTGCCAGAATTGCGATGGGAATCCAGGTAAAAGCTTGTGCAAGCGTCAAAGGTACGACGATGCTTCTTCTGGAACGTTTTTCCATGAGCCTTGAACCGAATTGTTGGGCAATTGGAGAGAAAACGCTTGCGATTGAACCCATGATTGCCAGATAGATTGATTGTCCGGGCATACTCTTGGAGAGGGCCACGGCAAATGCAGAGATAAAATTGTCTCCAGTGCCAGACATGACTGAGGCCGCAGAGCCTTCTTTGATACTTGTCTTTCTGGCGTTTTCTCTTAATCTGTTTTGGATAAGGGTTTTTGTGGTTTTTTGTGGTTCCATGATTGCACTAGATAAAGTGCGTTAATAAATCTTTTTTCGATTTTTTATGGTATTTTTGATTTATATACTGAATATAGTAATGATTTAAATAATGGACATTATTATCTGATATATGGCTGAAAATATGATTGAAGTGCCACTTGGTATGCCTGGAAGGTTTAATATTATTAAAGGTGAAAATAGCGATGTTGTGAGCGCAATTCTATGTAATCCTGACTCCCAGGGTATCCAAAAACATACAGCTCGACATTACCAGGTGCTTGATTGCCTTCCCAACTGGTCTGGAGAAAGATACTACCTAAAGAAAGTCGAGGTGCCAGAATCTGGAAAAGTTCATTTTTTTGTTCCGAAACCTATGAAACTAAGGGATGATATCCTTTCAGATTTTCAGAGGTATGGTTTGTGCATGGGTCCTGCAGGTAATGACCGGGCAGGATACATATTTTTAGTTTGGGAAGAGGATAAAATTAGAGAAAAAACTCTTGGATTGGGAAGAAAGATAATCGGATATTCTCCTAAACACATATATGAGAAATATTCAGATTGGTATTTGGTAAATAAAGTACGAAAAGATAGTCGTCTTCCATAAAGTTTAAATACTAGTATACACGTAATGTATATACACAAAATAGCTACATAAAACATATACTAAAATGACGGACATATTTGATGCGACAATTCTATGCAAGAAATGCAATGTGAAGATGAAGCCAGGCATTGTGAATAGGGGCGGGTTTGAATTGCGAGCAGTTGTATGTTCCAAGTGTGGGGATAAGATAATTCATCCTGCGGATTTGAATAGTTCTGAACAAATGAAAGATTTGAAAGATAAAAGGTTTGAAGTTAAGTTGAGAACTGTGGGAAATAGTCATGCCATAAGTATTCCTAAGGAGATTGTTGATTTTATGACTGAAAGACATAGAGACATGAAACAGCAGATGGATGAAATGGTGAGCCTTGCTTTCGAGGATTTCGATACTCTGCGATTAAGTTTTGGAGAAGATATGTTTGATGAGGATGAAGATGAAGAAAGGAATGAAAGAAAAGATAATGTTCAGGAAACGAGAGAAGAATTTTCTTCTCCCGATGGAAGAATAAAAGGGTTTAGAATTAAAAGGGTGAGGAGATCATAATGGCAGATAGAAAAGAAGACGAAAAAGATAATGGCAAAGAGAGTAAGAACGGAAAGATAAAAGAAGTAAAGCTTAAGGTAGTCGAGGCATTGCAGGATGATGCATATAAGGGAATTGCAAGAATTGATCCTCAGGTAATGAAAGCTCTAGGATTGAATAGGGGAGATATCATTGTTGTTAAGGGTGACCGGGAAACTTCGGTAATTGTTGATCGTGCCTATCCTGCGGACGTGGGTGAGGGAATAATTAGAATTGATGGACTGATAAGAAAGAATGCAAAGACTGGAGTTGGAGAAGCAGTTTTGGTTAGAAAGGGAGAGATTGTTGCTGCAAAGAAAGTGGGAATTGCTCCTGCGCAGAAAAATATAATGGTTCAGGGAGATCCTGAAATGTTTAAGAACGGACTTCTTGGTCGTGTGGTTACAAAGGGAGATGTGCTTTCTCTCGGTGGAGTACAGAGAAGAAGAGATTTGATGAGTGAAGGATTGCCAGACTTCTTTGGAGATATGAATGATTTGTTTGGCGGTGCGGGAATGGGTTTTTCAGGATTCCAGCAAATTAAGTTTATGGTTATTTCAACCTCGCCAGGGCAGGCATGCATAATCAATGAAAATACTGAAGTTATACTTAATCCCAAGGCAGTGGACATATCTGAAGATAGCGCTCCAGATGTGACCTATGAAGATATTGGTGGATTGACTGAAGAAGTTAAAAAAATAAGAGAAATGGTTGAATTGCCTTTGAAACACCCGGAGATATTTGATAAGCTAGGTATTGAACCACCAAAGGGAGTTATTCTTCATGGACCTCCGGGAACTGGTAAAACATTGCTTGCTAAGGCAGTTGCAAATGAAACTTCCGCGCATTTTATTCTGTTGAATGGACCAGAAATTATGAGCAAGTTCTATGGAGAAAGTGAGAAAAAAGTCAGGGACATTTTTGAAGATGCAGAGAAGAATGCTCCATC
>SESG01029985.1_pt1 | contig 17280 bp, 17 predicted proteins | sample 3171421 | NCBI WGS metagenome assembly SESG01 (sample SAMN10866946, study PRJNA518727) | freshwater metagenome | biome: subpolar coniferous forest; feature: holomictic lake; material: water; isolation source: holomictic Lake 227, 6 m and 8 m depth | place: Canada: near Kenora, Ontario | collected... | reverse complement strand
ATTTCCGATTTTAAATTTTTTTCGATATACTATTGGTAAATAATTAAAAGATGTTATAATAATGGTAGTCAACGTATAGTTATAATAAATGAAAGACAAAAAGGAAAAATTATGAGTAAAATTTTAATATTAGATTTGGAAACCGCACCTGAAACCGCTTATATTTGGAAACGTTTTAAAGAAACAGTTGGACAAACTCAAATTAAAGAACCTGGTTATTTACTATGCATGTCATGGGCATGGTTAGGTGAGGAAGTACAAAACATTGCGTTGTTTGGTGGACGATCTTGGAATCGTGGTGTTAGAAACGATGATTCAGCAATTGTTAGAAAGGCACACGAATTATTGAGTAGCGCGGATATTGTTGTTGGACACAATGTTAGATCATTCGATATCGCAACGCTTAATGCACGTTTTATTAAATATGGACTACCACCCCCGGTACCTTTCAAAATTTGTGATACCCTAGAAATTTTGAAAAAACGTTTACGTCTACCTTCTAATAGTTTGGAATCAGCTTCTCACTACTTTGGTATTCAAACAAAAGAAAAACAAAGTTTCACGCTTTGGAGAGATTGTATGTTAGGAAACCCAGATGCTTGGGAAAGATTAGTTGAATATTGTAACCATGACGTTGAAGTCGTTGAAGAGTTATATGTTAAATTAATACCTTGGGCTGATTTACATCCAAACCTAGGATTATATGAAGATGGTGATAAGGTAATATGCCCGAAATGCGGAAGTGACAAACTACAATGCCGTGGCATTCAGAGAACCACTGTCCGACAATACCAGAGATACCAATGTCAGGCTTGCGGTGGCTGGAGTCGTAGCCGCAACCCACTGAAAATTAGTAATAAACACATTTTAACTCACGCCGTTGTAAGTTAATATATGAAATTTGTTTTTTCTGGATTATCAAAACATGAACATTTTAAAAATGTTTTGTTATACTAAATTACCGTCAACATTTGATGGTTTTGTTGAATATACATTATTAAAAGAAGGCTTAATTAGTTCTTGGGATGTTAATAAATTAAAAACTACATTAAAAAACAAATTTGGAAATAGTATTGAAATTTCTAAAGATAATGGTGTTTTAGACTATAAAGCATATAGTTTTGCAGTATATATAAAAGATTGTACTAAAAAAGATGTTGACCTATTAGAAAAACAATTAAATTTGTTTGGATATTATATATATAAACAAGATTTTAAAAATGTTGCTGAACCTTATATACACAGAATGTTTTCAATAGAGCCAAAATATCCTATTATTATTAATGATATTTTAATACAAAAAAAGATAACAGATTTATATCATATAACCCATAAATCAAATTTAGAAAAAATTAAAAAATATGGATTAGCACCAAGAGGTTCTGAAACAACATTTTATCATCCAGACGATAGAATATATTTAATTTTTACACCTAGTATTGATATTTTACAAGGATTAAAAATAGTATTAGCAACTGATAAAAATGTAAATTCTGATGATATGATTATTTTTAAAACAACATTTAATAATAGTTATAATTATTATTTAGATGATTTAACTACAATGTTAAAACATGGTATCTATGCTTGTTTTGTATTAAAAAATATTCGACCAGAACAATTAACTATAATTGAAGTTTAGCCTATTTAACACCACTCCAAAATTTTAATAAGTTTCTAAAATTTTGTTTTAATAATAAATTAGAAAAATTTACAATTGCACCAATGGTTATAGCATCAGATTCTTTTTTATAACCAGCAGCGTGTGCTAACTCATGACCAATTAAATTTAAAATTTGTTCATATGTACATAACTTATTATCAACCCATATATGTATCTCTTCTGGATCATGTCTAGCAAATCCCCAATGATGTTTTTCTTTTACTAAATTTATAGCTTCTTGAACTGTTACATATTTATTAGAATATGTAATATGTTTTAAACATACTTCGGTATTAAGAGGTGCATTTTTTTCTAATCCATACCAATCATAAATAATAGATTTAACACTTTTATGTTTATGCAACGATATATTAATATTTTTTATCATAATATGTCCTAGTCTGATAAATTACTTTATTTACACAAAAGATTGAGGTTCCTTTCTTAAAAATTTAATGGATGATCGAAGAAGTGAATCTATTGTGGTATCTGAGGATAATTTTTGAAAAATCACCATCGAACAATATAAAAACGCAATGGTTTGTTCAATCCCACCACAAGTCCTTACTAATTCAGTCAGCCATGTTCGTATCGCCATATCATTATACATTTGTGCTGTGTCTACATCATACATTTTATACCCCTTTAAATAATAACTAAAATATTAAAATTTAAACCATTTTTTAACTTTTTCCCAAATGGTTAGTTTCTTTTCTACTATTTCAATACCATTTTCAAATGTTAATATAATTTTGTTTTTCCAATCAAAAGGCATAGTAATAATTGGGTGTTGTTTATATTTAGAACTTGGTAAACATTTTGCTAATTCGTTTTTTAATTTTGAAAATGTTACATCTTTATTTGTATTTAATATTTTTATTAAATTGCTAGTTAATACACCATAACATTTATTATTTTCATCAATATCACCTTCGGCAGCAGTTTCAGTATCTTTACAAGCGGCTATTAATGCAATGTTTGATAATAAAGTACCAACACGTTTTTTAATTTTCTTAATTTTTTTAAAGTTTGGATTGTACAGGTGTCTATATGCTTTATTAACATCTCTATCCATTGTTCCGCTATGACAGGAATCCGATATAATTACTAAATGTGCATTCTTATTTAAATTACAAACTAAATTGTTTAATTCATCATCAGATAACCATTGTTTTTCATCTAATGATAAACACCAAACATCATCCAATCCACTTATTTCATCCCCATTTGTATCGTTTATTTGTGAACCATGTCCCGAATATGTTATAAACAATATGTCACCGTCTTTAGCATTGTTTATAAGATTAAGTATTTGTATCGTAACCATTTGTTTAGTACAATCGTTATCTAATAATAAAGTAGTAGTAAAATTGTTATTAATTAATAACTGATTTAAACTATTTGCATCATTTAAACAACAATTTAAATCATTACCGTTTCCATATTTATTTCTAGCTATACATAATGCTTTATTCATATAAACCTCTTTATCTGTTTTAATTATTTATTCAACATTGCTTTTAATATGTTTTATAATAAATTATTACATGAACAGACAATTAAGAAGAATTATTAACAAAAGTTCTAAACAATGTTGTCAAATTTGTGAACAACAGGAAATATTAGTTGAACATCATATTAATGGTAGAAATGTTCCAAATTTTAATAAATCTTTTAATTTGGCAGCAGTTTGTCCAAATTGTCATAATAAGGTACATCACGGTAAGATAATAATTGAAAAATGGGTACAAACATCAAAAGGATTAAAATTAATTTTTAGAAATATGGATGAAGTTTCAATTACTGGTGAAACGGCTACTCCACCATTATATTAATTGTTCATGCGATAGCTTTCCATACATGTGAAATAATAGCTGCTACGCCAGCTAACAGACCACCACCAACCAATAATGCCAATGCCCAATTTATTACTGAAATAAACTGTTCAATTCTATCAACTCTAACCATTAGTGCTGGATTTCCATTTCCTACAAATAGTTTATCATGTATTTGTAATAGACCTAGTTTAATTTCTGCCACATCCGTATCTAAACGATCCCATCTATCTAATTGTAAACATCCAGTAGAAGCATGTGATATTGGTTGAATACGCTGAACGCTTTGTTGTATGTTGTCTTTATTATTTATTGGTGTGTTTAACATAATATCCTTTTTAATTTTATAATTTTCTAATATATTAAATGTTGTGAAATTGTCCAAGCAGCAGCAATTATACCTACTAATATTATTCCAACTGCTATACGAAGTATCCATACAGCTTTATCTATTGCTCTAAGTTTAGCTCTTTGTAGTTCTTGTATCTGATCCCCTTGTGAAGTTATAATAGTTTGAAAAGATGACCCGCCATTAATACTAAATAAACGTTTGTTTAGTGTAGTTAATTCTTCAAATATTGAATTTATTTTTTTATTAATCTTTACAAGTTCTGGATCTTTCATAGTTTTTCCTTTTTTTCACATGTTCAAATGCTTTATTAAGATTTTGCACTATTTTGTATAATTTAAATTCGTTTCTCTCTATGTAAATATACAACCATATTTGATAAAATAAACTAACTATAAACAAACTAAAAAATATACATATTATTATTATAATATTTAATTCTGATATATTCATATTAATAATATTCCTTGTTTAAACATAATACTGTAATCAATTAAGCTTACAGTACTATTTTAATTATTTAGTCTAAAACGAATCTATTTTACATTAGCTTTAGCGAAATCCACAAAGGCTTTACGAAACACCGCAACACCACCAATGGGACTCAACGCAGCATTGATTTTAGCATCGGTGATCACAACAGGACGGTTCGTCCCTGCAATGTATAGAACTACCATTGACTGGTTGTTAATGGGGTTGATGTTCACGATCATCCGTTCGATGGACTTATTAGTCTGCCCACCAGCCGTAAGCAATACCGTACCTAGTTGACTAATAGTTGTTCCACAGGTAGCTAACAACGCTGTGATGTTGGTAGATGTGAGTCGTATAGATGACCGATTGATCATATTACTTCCACTCATCTGAGATATACCGATCATACCAGTAGCCACCATATTGGTAGGGATTGTGATGTTGATCATATCAATTCTGATGTTGTCCATCACGATTGGTGTGATTGGAGTAACCCATGTTGTTTGTGCTTGTGCCGTAAGTCCAAGCATTAATACGGCGATTGCTGTCATTATTTTTTTCATATGTTTTCCTTTTCTATTTTTACCTTTTCTCCTATTGTTATGGCATACCCAAGATTGCGCTGCCATTTATACCACGTTCTGGTGGTGGCCACTTATTCAATGGTCTCATTTCTGAACTACCATATTGATACGTTGCAGAAAGATCAGTAAATGTACCACCACTCACAAAACTACCCATTACGTTATTATACGTTCCATTGAATGTACCATTAAAGATATTCGCTAAATAATAGTTATTAACGGTACCGTAATAGCTTCCACCATTAATGTAACAACCTTGATAATTATTCACTGTGCTACCAAAATAACAAGTTACACCATCAATAACACTGCTATCCAAATTATCAACTACACCATAGAAATTTCCACCACCTATACCACTATTCCATGCATTAGTTACTGTTCCATAGAATGTAGGTGCATATGGATATGTTGAAATAATAGCATTGTAACTATTATTCACAGAACTATAAAAAGTTCCTCCTTGAATTGAACTACCCGAATTATCAACTGGACCTAAAAATTCACCACCACTAATATATGAGATAGAAGAAATATTAGAATTGTTTACAGAGTTGCTAAAAGTACCACCATATATTTTACCACTGTAAGTATTATCTATTGCATCTGCGAAATTTCCACCCCAGATTTCACCACCAGCGGTGTTATTCACTGGAGTTCCAGTAGCACGGAAAATGCCACCCCAGATCTTTCCTGGTGAGTTGTTTATGGTTCCATTGAAAATACCATCATATATATTTCCATAATTGTAATAAAAATCGTGATTGACTACTGGACAATTATATGTACCACCACGAATACAACCATAATTCATTGATATTACACTATTAAAAACACCGTCCCAGATAGTACCAGATCCGTAATTATTTACGTTTCCATTAAAAAGTCCATTATTTATCGTTCCAGCAGTAGCGTTATCACCGTTGTATACCGCGTCATAAAACGTTCCGTTATTAATAATACCATCATTAATATTGTCTACATAGCTTAAGAAATTTCCGTGCGTTATAGTTCCGCCAGAGTTCTTTACATAATAATAAGTTCCCGTAACCATATTACCATTAACATAATTATAGTTATTATTACCAGTAAAAAGACCATTATTAATAGTACCATAATTATTCATATTATTATTAGATAATAACGTTGCATAATTGATGATCGAATCATTACGCAATTCTCCAGTAAAAGTTCCACCATTAATGGTTCCACTATTATTGACATAATAGCTATCGTGAGTTCCTCCATCAATGGTTCCACCATAATTATTATTAAAACTAAAGGCAGTAAATGTTCCATTACTTATAGTTCCGTAATTATCAAACACAACTATATCCAGACTAAACTCTCCACCAAAAATAGTACCACCCGCATTATTATTAAAAGCAGAGGCATTGAATGTGCCACCAAAAATAGTACCACCTGCACTATTATTAAAAGCAGAATCATAAAAAGCTCCATTATGAACTATACCATAATTAATAAAACCACTAAAAATACCATTACTTATAGTTCCGTAATTATCCTGGAACGTACTGTTTCGATAGTCGCCATTAATGATAATTCCACCAACGTTATTACCTATAGTGATCACATTAGCATAAGTGGTAGCATTGAATATTCCGTCTACAATAGTTCCGAAATTTGCAATTTCTAGATCTCTACCATTCATAGCAGTTCCATATACAATAGTACCGACATCCCAATTATATAAAATTCCCACAAATTCTCCACCATTGATTAGGTTATGGTTATCTGTTCTAAGCCAGTATGTTCCTGCATTAATATTTCCATAATTAGCAACTAGCTCCGTATATGATCCTCCATTAATATTTCCATAATTATTAACTGGACCATGGAAGAATCCAGCAACAATAACACTGTTACTAGTTACATTATTAACAGTAGCTCCTTCATTGTACGTAAGTCCTGCAGCCATATTGCTAATAATACCGCTGTTATATATAGTACCAGAATTAAAAGATGAACCCAGATAACCTTGGTCAATTGTTCCGTTATTGTACACAGTCGCATTACTTTCTATTTCCCCAATAAATCCGTCGTTAGTTACAGTGGCTTCACTTCCGAAATAGCCACCAAGAATAAAGCTAGCACTGGTATTATAAACATTTTCGAAAAATCCTCCATTGTTAATAACTCCACCATTATAGTTACTGACGACTTGATTATAGGTACCATTGTTTATTGTTCCTTGATTATATAGTAAGGTATCGAAATTTCCATCAAATGTTCCATTGTTAATAATTCCACCACTATAGTTACTAACTGCTTGATTATATGTACCACCATATATTGTTCCTTGATTAAACACGGAACCGTTAACAGAGTTAAAAAATCCATCAGATATAATTCCATAATTATAAATATCAGAGTCGTAAAAGCCTATATCTATACCACCATAGTTTATTAATGTAGCGTTGACTGTTATTCCAAAAGGAAAACCAATATTACCAAAAATCCCAGTAAGTTCATTATACACAGTAGAATAAAATGTTCCTTCAAAAACAACACCATTATTACTTACGGAGTTGTAATAATTTCCAGCAGGAGGATTAAGATATCCGCTAGAATTATTAAATACAAATCCGTAGAAGTTAGCACCCGAAAGTTCACCATCATTATTTACTACGCCACTCCAAGTGCCTCCATATACATAATTACTAACTTTCACATTTACTGTACCTGCATCATTTGCTCCACTAACTGGTGAATTTATAATAGTTACTACTACTTTATCTAATGTCAGCGTATCCACATTAGTAGTAAGTACGTCAGGAATAGTCACCCCATCAGAAGCCAATACAAAGTTGTTGGTATCACTAAGATTACCATCCAACGCACCAGTCCAGTACTGATCAGCCCCGAATCCAGTAAGCGGAACAATCAACGACATCAATAATACTGTTAATAGTTTCTTCATTTTTCATACCCCCAAATATATGCTTGCATTAACCAGTTAGTTGTCGGAGCAGCATACTCCGTTACAAATACTGAATACGTTTCGTTACTCACCACAATTAAATTCGTCATTGAACTAGACGTTGGTATCCTAAAATCTGGTTTAGGCCACTCAACTAATCTATCACCACCAGAAGCATAGAACCTCCATTTAATAGAACGTCCATCTACAACAGCATTAGTAGGCATCAGAACAGTAGTATCATTAGTTAATGTCACTAATATCTCATTCTGTGCCATTGCGTCCACCACTATATTTGTGGTACTTGCATATGTTTTTGATGTCATTGCACTCCATATAACGTTGGTAGCCTGTTCCAATGCAGTAATCTTGGTATTTAAAGCAGTTACATCAACTATAGGTGGTGTCATTGTACTTCCACCAAAACAATTTAATGTCGCAAGCAATATAGTTGATATTATTAATAATTTCATATTTAATTGCTTTATGGTATTATTTGCCCAGACCACCAGTTATCTGCACCAGAACCCGTTGTTGATCTAGCATTGCTCAATGTTGACCATACTTCATAGTAGTCTGCCGCATTAGTCGTAATATCCGTATATACATAAGTTTCACCGTAAGTACCTGCTCTCATTGCTTTATCCATGACGGTTGATTTTAATGAACCGTTTCTGTAAATTTGTAACAATATTGTATTATCATTAGCTACACCAGTAAGTCTAATTGAACCGTGTATTTCAATAGTTGCATTTAAAACTCCTGGTATCCAACGTGCGACTGTATTTGAATATTTACCACCAATATTTGAAACTAAGTTTGTATATAAAACTTTTGTTAATGGTTGTGGTAGTGATTGATTAAATGTAGTTCCGATATTAGCTAAAAATTTTCTTGGTTTGTCTTCAAGGATCTGTATTCTATTTGTAGCAGATGATATCTGTCCTTGTAAATTAGTGTCAGCAGCTACAAAGGCGTTACTAACTACAGTGTCCTTGCTATTCATAACACCAACTAAAGAGTTACTTAATGATGTGTCAGCAGCTACAAACGCATTGGAAACAACTGTATCAGCAGCTACAAACGCATTACTAACAACAGTGTCTTTGCTATTCATAACACCAACTAAAGAATTACTTAATGATGTATCAGCACTTACGAACGCATTGGATGTAATGATAATCAGGTTGGTCGTAGTACTGAAAGTCACCCACTCGTTACCAGCATATGCACCCGTTGAGAGCCTGAATCCATTACTTGCCGTAGCTGAACCATTCACATACAGCATAGTCAGAGGATTGGTAGTACCGATACCAAGGAAGGCATTAGAGGCAACCCCAGATTGAGGGACAAGAGCCATCATTGGCCAATTAAGATGTGTAAATTCGGTACCACTATCGGTCATATCAATATCCCATATAAGCGATTGTCGTCTTGCGCTTGCGTACCATAATGAACCATTCGCTGAACTGGATATAATAGCTCCATGCCCTCTTGCGTTACCACCGCCACGAACCACCATTCTTATTGACTCATTCGTGTCGTTGATTGCAAAAAACGCAGCAACAGCATTTGAAGATGATGATGCATTCTTTACTGAATATCTCAGTGATCCATTAAAGTTGCCAGCTTGAAAATATGAACGAACGTTGACCATCATTGACCCGGTTACAGCATTAGATGACAAACAAGTACCAAGCAATATGATTGCATCACTAGAAAGAGATGATGGACCAGATAATAACCCATTCGTCCCAAGATATATCATATCATTGGGCGAAAATGCCGATGTATCAATGTCTTTAACAGGACCGAAGTTGGCGATCTCAATAATATCTCCAAGATTACCAGAACCCATTGTCACTCCGATAATAGGAAGATTATCAGTAAGTCCCCTGTCTGCGTATTTCACTAGAGGCTTCCCACCCGATACACCAGCCTGATAAACAACCTTTCCCTTAATAATACCACCCGTTTCTCCGATGACTACGCTAACTGGAACCAATTGAATGTCAGTATACACCGCAAGTTGTCCACCAGCAGCAGGAAAAGTATAAACATTCGTTGTTCCTGTTGGTATGTTCGCATTAGAGAATTTGGCGGCGGTGTTAGTTGTATCCGTCAACATAAAACGACTATCACCGAAAACTGGATTGGTATAAGAGGCATAATACGAAGGAAGCTGCTTTCCTAATGAATCTGGTTTCTGTATATGCACAATCATAGTTCCATTAGTCGCTGCCACGGATACCCAGCCAATCTGAACCGATACGGCTGGTGGAGTTAACGGTTCATCTTTGACCAGACCTCCAGGGGTTGTGGAACTCAGATACAAAATATCACCCTCAGAGAATGCTGATGTATCAAATGGAGAAGTTGTCTGTCCAATGCTCATAACAGGAGCGATTCCACCAGCAGGAATACCACCCAAAGTATTGATCACGCCCCATGCTCTATGTGCAATACCAAGGTCGGTGGAAATTGCTCTTTTTATAAATTGTGCCCCGTTAGTCAATCCGTCGTAAACATAAACCACTTCCCCAGCATTCAATGTATTGGTTTCTCCGTTGTACCCAAGGAACAATGTGTCACGGCAAATCCTATATTTAGCTCCAGTACTGTCCATGTAAAACGGTTGTTCCAGACCTACAGTAGTATCTAGGTATATCTTGATGTGACCTTGATTAGGTTTATTTTCAATAATAGGGTATAGGCTATTGGGAGTGAACAGATCAATGGCACCACCGATGATGGAGTCTCCGTTTTGATGTGGCGTATTGATATAGAAGTGTCCGCTAGCTCCCTCATTGGTGTATCTACGAGGGTAGTAATTGAAAGCGTTCTTCTGTATGATCTCAGTATCATAGATACGAATATTATCGTTACTTGTGGTGGCTGCACCGAACCAGATATTTGATGAAGAACCAGATACAATTCTTACATGATTATTACGAATGATAGCAACGTTATCACCGCTACCACCTTGAGCAAACGCCATAAATAAATTACAGTTATTCGTTTCGTCCATAGTCAATCTTATAGCATTGCCCATTGACAATGTTCTACCAATTGCATTGTTATGTGAAACTAGTTTAATTTTGTTATTGTGTATTGTATTACCGGTTAAAACAATATTGAAATTACCAGCAATACATTCATTAATACATCCTGCATCTGTATTATCATACGTATGCATCAAACTGACCTCATCATTAGTATCGTTACAAGACAGAATAGATGAAGCTGAAAATGCAGTGAATGTACTTAACCCTTGGTTGTTTGTATCTGTTGTATGTGAAAAGATAGCAGCATGATCAGCTGAACTATTAGTAGTTAGAATATTTAACTCATGGTAGGTTGTTCCATAGTCTTCTGCCTGTCCTCTTTTGATTAATACAACGGACTTTTCTGCAACTGATTTATCATAATTAGCTCTCAACCAACAGGATCTAATTCCAGCATAAGCATCATCAGAACCACTATTAATAACAACCGCAGGTTCATTCTGAGAAAATACAGATAATTTTGCTATTTCTGAACCACTAACATCTATATAATTAGTAAGATAGTGTATAGCTCCTAAGATAATACATCCTTGTATGTCTGCACCTTCCAATGACACATACTCCTTCATTATGATGTTAGTGCCATTTAAATCATAAACACCAGGGCTAATTATAACAAGATATCTATTGGTGTCGTTTGCAACAGCAGCGGCAGCATCTATGGCTTTCTGAATTGTTTGGAAAGTTAAGATAGAACTTCGCAGTTGTGCGGTAGCATCATTACCACCTTTATCAACATATGCCTTACCCGAATTTACATTGTTAATTTTAGAGTCAACATAGTCCTTGGATGTTAGTTGATCTCCTTTTGTTGGTAATCCAGCATCATAAGGAAGAAGACCACCTAATGATCCGCCAGCTAACATAACTAGATTCAATGACGGGGTTGGTGTGCGGCCACCAGATATAACAGTTGTACCAGGTCTTCTAATTTGAAATCTTCTATCGACCCAATATTGTCCATCAACCCTTAAAACAGTATCAGAACCTTGAAAAACATATTCAGTACACATTGGAATATAAGGGGTAAATCCAGGTGGTAGAACTGGATCATAACCCGCAATTGCTTCTATACTATTTGTGTATTCCGCTTGAGGGTAAATGTAAATCATTCTTCCTGAATCCTGTAAAGCCATAAATAAACCCTTGTACCAATTCGTAGGATTACATGCCACAACATTCGTACCATTATCCCACAAACCAACAGGTACTATATTTGTAACAGTAGAATCCCATGTATTGCTTGTGCTAGTACGCCCAAATGCAACCAATGAACAGGGATTTGAACCACTAAGATTTAAATTAGCATGAACCTTTTGTGAACGCATATCGTGATACTCAACACCACCTGTCATATAGACATTACTCAAGGCGGTTCCAAGAGCCGAATATGTCAATGCTGACTCACCCACAACTAATGATGGCGTTATTTGTGATGCACCAGCACGAGTGTTTAATGGAAAGTCACCTGATGCTTCTGGTCCATCAACCTCTAAAATTGCTCCAAATGCTGTTACAAATATAGCTAGAACTATATTATTATCAACATTGGGTCGGGTTGTTGTCCATTTTATTGTATTATTCGGTGGTGTATTATTCCAATATGCGAAATTTACAGCATTATTAATCAAATTTGTATTAACGCTAGCATCCAAATGAAAGTATCCATCTGTTGGAGAATATACGTCACCGACAGTATTACTTACAGTTAAACTAAATGCTGGATATTGTTGATACGTAAATATAGGATGATCTCTACTTGGCCCTCTTAATGCGGTATCTTTGAAATACTCATCCAGATCATACCCACCCACTGTTCCAACTTGTCTAATACCTTCAGAACCGAGTGTGGTACTAGCTAAAACATTAGAAGCTACTTTTGTAGCTACTTCTGCTGTAAGATTACTAACTTGTACAACAACGTTAGGTAACTCACTTACATCTGGTGTCATTGTACTTGCACCAAAGCCAGTAACCGCCACAAACAACGTTGCTAAGAACGCCATTAATTTCAGTTTCATAATTTCTCCTTATACTTTATAATGTCCAAAAACTACAACATTACCACCAGCTACGGAACCTATTGTTATTTTAGTTACAGTACGTTCGATACTATAAAAAGCATCTTTAGAAATAACTAGTCCATTTGTAGTTAAAGTTGCAAAATTTGTAGTTGGAGGGTTGGCATAAGTTAAAAATATTGGTCCTGATGAACGATTAGAAATTTCCATTAATGTAACTGCTGGTGAAAATACTATACTACTTGATGTATTTGTGCTAAATGTTACTAAATTTTCTATAGTAGTATTAGGTAATCCACCTGATAATATTGTTCCAGAAGAATCGCCACCGATTTGATAAGTTAATAAAGCGACTCTCCCCATACTTGGCACTCCAGTCAAACCATCTGAATTTGTATATGTTGCTGGATAATTTGGAATAGATGCGGAATCTAGAACTACAAATTTACCAGATTCGGCAAGGGAAGGACTAAATGGTACACTAAAATCTGCTATAATTGACATAATATATTCTCCTATGTTTTCTTTTAAGTATTTAGTAAACAATGTTATAAATATACTAAATAAATAAATCTATAATTTATTTTAATATATTAATTTATAAAAAATAGAGTTAATACATTTTAGATTTAAAGACCATATCCCCAAATATATGCTTGCATTAACCAATTAGTTGTTGGTTCGGCATATTCTGTTACGAATACTGAATATGTATTGTTACTAACTACTATTAGATTGGTCATTGTACTTGACGTTGGAATTCTAAAAATATTAGTAGGCCACTCAATTGTTCTATTCCCACCTGAAGCAAAGAAACGCCATTTGATAGTTCTGCCATCTATTGCATTGGTAGGCATCATAACAGTAGTATCATTAGTTAATGTCACTATTACTTCATTTTGTAACATAGCATCAACAACTAAGTTTGTAGTACTTGGATATGTTTTAGATGTCAGTCCAACAAGAGAAGTAAATGAAGAATTTTTGCTTATAGTATTTGTCAATACGTTTTGATAATCTGCTTGTGTGCTATAACGAGGTGTAACTACATGTTGTAATATAGCGAGGGAATGTCCACCACCAGCAGATATTGCGGTAGGATTTATTACCGAAGCAGGGGTTGTTGATTCACCATAAAAATCATTTCCCCATCCTATGATTGTACTATTAGAAAGTAATGCAAGACAATGTATATCCGATGCATCTATTGCAATTGCATTTATTACTGAAGCAGGTACATTTGTCTCACCATTTTCGTTCGCACCCCAAACAATAACTGTACCATTGGAGATTATTGCAAGAGCGTTGTAACCACCTGCTGCTATCGCGATTACGTTTGTTACCGAAGCTGGTATGTTTGTCAGACCATAATTGCCATATCCCCAACCAATAACGGTACCATTAGAAAGTAATGCAAGAGAAAAATCTTCACCAGCGGCGATTGATATTACGTTTGTTACCGAAGCTGGTATATTTGTCTGACCATAATTGTTATGTCCCCAACCAATAACGGTACCATTATAATTTAATGCAAGGGCATGGTCTCTACCAGCAGATATTGCGATTGCGTTTGTTACCGAAGTTGGTATATTGATTTGTCCACTATTTGTCCTATATCCCCAACCAATAACGGTACCATTAGAACGTAATGCAAGCGAATAATCTCTACCAGCGGATACTGCGATTACATTTGTTGCTGAAATGGGTACATTAGTTATTGTAGGTCTACCCAATCCCCCCCACACAACGACTGTACCGTTAGAAAGTGCTGCAAGAGAGTGTCCAGTACCAGCGGCTATTGATATTGCGTTTGTTACCGAAGCTGGTACGTCAGTTTCTCCAGCGGAGTTATAACCCCAAGCAACAACAGGACCAGTAATATTTGTAGCGGTATATTCAACAACGACAATTCCCACCGCGCCCACCTGTGCCGCCGTGATCGTGGTGTTGGATGCAGATAGCGTACCATTGACTGTGACCTTATCCATGATCAGTTCGCCAGCGTACGCCTGTGTTACGAGACACATCAAAATAAACAATGCTCTTTTCATCTGTAGTTTCTCCTTTATTCCTGCTCCGTACCCAAACCGCCGTTGTAAATCTGGTTTATCTCGTTAGTGGTCAGGACTCGGTTGTAGATACGAACATCGTCAATACTTCCTTTGAAATAGGCACCAGGTGGTCCGGTGCCATAAGTTGCACCCACCCATGTATCGGCTTGAGCAAAAGTTTGAGATGTCGTACCGCTTCCGCTGTTAACACTATTAATATAAAGTGCATAAGCCCCATTAGTTGCATAACTGACTGCAACATGACTCCAAACGAGATTAGTTATAACTATAGTGGATGTGACGATGGGTGAAAAACCATTCCTACGAAACACTAATCTATCAGTCGAATTAATATAGAGTTGTGGGATTTGAGACTTTTCTCCGCCAAACACGGTGCGGTCGGGTTGTGTTGTAGGTTTTACCCACGCAGCAAAGGTGAAAATATTACCGATGAAGTTCGTCATGTTACCAGCATCAATAAGATCACCATAGTTAAAACTAAACGCCGTACCTATCTTACCCGGACTACTCAATATATCCGTATTCTGTACTGATCTACCTGTATTCGTACCGTATGAATCCACGACAATTCTGCTCGCCGCATTGTCGTTCATCTTGTAATGCATAACTAAGTTGGCGATAAAATTACTTGGTATTACCTTTGTCTTGCTGTTTATAGCAGATAGGTTCTTACCCTTGATGTTGAATGAGGTGGGTACATACCTCACGATCACGATACCTGAGCCGCCATGTGGATCACCTGCGGGAAGATTTATAAAATTACCACCACCACCTCCACCGCCTGTACCAGATACACCAGCTGTCGCGATACTCGTATTAAAGACACCTCCAGATCCGCCGCCACCATTTCCACCTATCCCAGAAGTTCCAGCAACAAAAGACCAACTACCCCCGCCGCCAGCGGCAAACCATCCAGCAGGAGTTCCACCAAGACCCTCAAATTGTGCGTAGTACAAACCAGCACCACCATTACCAGAACCACTTAATGTACCATCGGAACCAACAGAGCCTGCACCCCCACCCCCACCCAGCGGAATATAATTAAAGCTTCTTGACAACCCGGAACCCCCGGCATATCCTTGTCCAATTGTTCCAGAACCCCCCGCTGTCCCAATCGGATCAGAAGATCCACCACCACCCGATCCGCCAGCAAAAGCAGCACCACTGTTGTAATTAATTCCTCTCCCACCACCAACCGTTAAAAGTAACCCGAAACCCGAATTATTGCCATTATCGCCTACAACCCCACCATCACCTACAATTACACTATTAGACCCATAAACATTGTAGTTGTTCGTGTAGATCAATCCACCTGCGCCTCCGCCAGAACCGTTGAATTCTCCACCACCGCCGCCGCCTGCCACCACCAGTACCTCGCAATTCAGCGAGCCACCACTCACTATAAAAGTACCACTGTTGGTGAATATATGTGCATTATAGTTAGTACCCGACACTGTGTAATTAGTAACAGTACCACCAGTTGCCGTAGCACCCTTGGCCACAGAACCCAGCAACAGGATCAACAGAGTGAAACTATTTAACAAATGTCGCAACATTTGACCACACCCCTCCCGTAAATGTTTGTAATTCCCAATTGTTGGTAATAGCTATCCTATCGATACTGGTCAGATTGAATATCCCACCAACCGCCATAGCATGTAGAGTATTTGTTGTACCCACGTTGGTGAACACCATATTGGTACCAGCATTGATGGAAATACTATTTGACTCAAATCCTGACGCAACAATTTCAGGTATAGTAGTATAATTAGAAGGATTCGATGTAGGATATTTTGTGTCTATAATAGTTTGTAAATTAGTAACACCCAACATGGTTTTATTTGTTGATAAAGTTACAGTATTATTAAACGTATTGCTTCCAGTATATGTAATATTTCTAGGTTCAACTATACCTTGTCCAAATCCAGAAACAGTTGCTGTCAATACTGATAACAAAGTTAATAACAATGTTGTTATTTTATTTTTCATATAATTATTTATTCCTTTAGTATTTGTATAATGGGAAACAGAACGCTGATCCATTAACTGTTAATGTTGCAAAAATGTTACTAGCTGTTAATGTTAGAATATTTGAATCAACTGTTGTCATTCCGGTATATACAACGTTAGTAGCCGTTAGATTAATTATCTTACTGTTGTAAATGTTAGTATCAAACGCACTTAAATTAGTTGCTGTTAGATTAATTATCTTGCTATTGTAGAAATTAGTATCAAACGCACTTAAATTAGTAGCCGTTAGATTAATTATCTTACTG
>SESG01031484.1_pt1 | contig 17289 bp, 17 predicted proteins | sample 3171421 | NCBI WGS metagenome assembly SESG01 (sample SAMN10866946, study PRJNA518727) | freshwater metagenome | biome: subpolar coniferous forest; feature: holomictic lake; material: water; isolation source: holomictic Lake 227, 6 m and 8 m depth | place: Canada: near Kenora, Ontario | collected... | reverse complement strand
ACCGGTATTGAAGGGGTCGACAATGGTCAGACTGAAGCAGGTATAGCTCTCGGGTTTAGCAAGGTTAAAACGTTTCTTTTTATTGTCTTGCCTCAAACCGTCCGACGAATCCTGCCCGTCTATAAAGGTGAAGTCATTTCACTGGTAAAAATGACCTCCATTGTTGGCTATATCGCCGTGCAGGATTTAACCAAGGCAAGCGATATTATCCGCAGCCGCACCTTCGACGCGTTTTTCCCCCTGATAATGGTAGCCATGTTGTATTTCTTCATATCCTGGGTACTGCTTTCTATACTTGACTATTTTGAGCGTCTAAGCGATCCGAAATCCAAAAGAAAACCGGTAAAAGCATCATGATAAAGATAAAACAGCTGTCGAAAAAATTTGGTGCCCTTGTCGTTCTCAAGGATATCAGTATCGAAATAAAGGCCGGTGAAGTGATATCAATTATCGGACCATCAGGAACAGGTAAAAGTACTTTTTTGCGCTGTATCAATTTGCTTGATCAACCCAGTGGGGGTTCCATTCAAATTGATGGAGTCAATATTCTTGACCCGAAAACGGATGTTCCAAAAATTCGCCAGAAGATGAACATGGTGTTTCAGTCTTTTAATCTGTTTGCTCATTTGTCTGTGATGGATAACCTGACCCTCGGGCCGGTTAAACTCCAGAAGAAAAGCATCAAGGATGCTGAGCAAAAATCCATGGAGCTGCTGAGGCTGGTTGGACTTGCAGAAAAGGCTAACAATTTTCCTGATGAACTTTCCGGCGGTCAAAAACAACGGGTTGCCATTGCCCGCTGTATGGCCATGGAACCTGAAATCATTCTTTTTGATGAGCCGACCTCTGCCCTTGATCCTACCATGGTCAGTGAGGTACTTGCCGTAATACGCCGTCTGGCAAAAGAAGGCATGACCATGCTCATTGTCACCCACGAGATGGATTTTGCCAGGGATGTATCAAACAGGGTGCTCTATATGGACGAAGGAGGCATTTATGAAGATGGTCCTCCTGAGCGGATTTTTGTAAATCCACAGAGAGAGAAAACGAAAGCATTTATCAACAGGATCCGAAATCTCAACTATCACATCGCATCTCCTGATTACGATCTTTACGCCATGAATGCCGAGATAGAGCTGTTCTGTGAAAAACAGGTTCTGCCGGTGAAAATGAGACAGAATCTTCTGCTTGTTGTTGAGGAGATGCTGCAACTTTACAATCCATTGCTGTCGACCATATCCCTCGACATAACTATTGCCTATTCAGAAAAGAAAGAGTCTCTGGAACTGGTGTTTGACAGCCCGGGGGAGGAGGTGAACCTATTTGAACAGAATGAGCTTCCGGATGAATTTGGTTTGAATATCATCAAAAACCTTGCAGAAAACATTGAGTATCAGCGATTGAATAACACAAACCGGTTAAGTCTGATTTTAAAAAAACACGAAAAATAGTGTTGTACATCCAATCCGCTTTGGACAAAATAAAATCAGAGCGGCCGTGAATTAATTACATAACACCTAACAAATCAAAAACATCATGAATATTGAAGCCAGCAAAGAGTCGGCAGCAATGGTTGTAACGGTAACCGGCAGGCTTGATGCCGTTACTTTTTCGGGCTATGAACAGAAAATTAATGCCTTGATTGCTGAAGGAGAGACAAAATTTGTCATTGATCTGGAAAAACTGGAATACATCAGCAGTGCAGGATTAAGGGCACTGCTTGCTACCGCCAAGCGCATCAAGGCCAAAAGCGGCCAGATACTTCTTGCAAATATCAGCGGCCCCGTCAAGGAGGTGTTTGACCTTTCCGGCTTTGGTACGATTTTTCAGCTCTATGATTCCGTTGAGAGTGCATTGGAAATCGTTGCCGGTTAAATGATTTCGCTAATGACTACAATAACCTGTTCGGCTCAAATTGAAAATTTAGCCAAAATTGAACAGTTTGTTGATGAATGCGCTGAACGCTTCCGGCTTGACGCAAAAAAAACCTTCGGACTGCACGTTGCTGTTGAAGAGATATTCGTCAATATTTGTAATTATGCCTATCCGGATGAAGCGGGCTTGGTATCAATTCTCTCTGGAATAGAAGATAATGCCCTTGTTCTGGAAATTTCAGATAATGGGATCCCGTTTAATATCCTGCTTCTGCCGGAGCCCGACACCTCACTGGGTATCGAGGAGCGTAATGTCGGCGGACTGGGAGGCTATCTTATTCGCAAATTAACAGATGATGTCAGTTACCGCAGGGAAGAGGGAAAGAATATTCTCAAGCTGGTTATGCTCCCGGTATCATAACGCTACGTAAGCAATTAGTAGAATGAAAAAGAAATTTCTGCTGTTCATGGTTTGTGCCACTCTCATGGCGATTCCAGCTCACGCTGCCAAGACGTATGTCAGCGGTTCAGTCGGCTTGGGATTGCCTGAAAATGCATTATGGCGGGGCAGCATTGAAGATAATTTAAACAATAGTGTTGTTGTCAATGGCGCAGTCGGCTGCAATTTCAATCCGGCAAGGGTTGAGCTTGGGATAAGTTACCAGTCACACAAATATACCGAGTATCATCCCCTCTGGGGAGATATGTCGTTCCTGACGGTGATGGGTAACGGATATTATGATTTCAAGGCAGTCAGTAACATCTCCCCCTATCTCATGGCCGGAGTTGGTTGGGTTGACGTGCATACCAGCAATTATTTTATGAATCAGAGCGCATTTGCCTGGCAAGCTGGCGCAGGGCTTGGCATCAAGGTAGCCCGAGAAATGACCGTTGATCTGGGATACCGGCATCTCAAGCCGGAAGGGCTGCACAGTATCATGAACGACAAACTTACCTGGGCAGGGCACAATATCCTTGCCGGAGTGAGATATGCGTTCTGACCGGTCAATGCGGCTGACATGAGCGGTGTTGCCCTTTGCGTTAAGAGAACTGCCGGCAGCCGCAAGTTTTTTCGTTGAAAATGTCCAGCAAGTTCAAAGCATGTACCTGATGCCTGCCAGAATGTTATGACTGTTCCAGTTTACGCTGTTCCCCTCTTCAGGACATTCAAGTCCTTCAGGCTTAAAATACCTGTAGCCAACATCAATGGTGAATTTCTCATCAAGTTTAACGCCAAAGCCTGCGCCAACCTGCCAGACAAAATTGGTGTTGCTACGTATTGACCATGAGGCATTTGCTCTGGTAAAACCTGCGCCGGCCATCACATAGGGCGAAAAACCCGATTCGCCATTTCTTCCGTAATATCCGTTAGCCATCATCGTCAGGAATGAAACACTATCATTATTCGTGGGAATTGTCCAATTGTGCTGCTGATATCCCAAAGCGCCCTCAAATCGTGTATTACGACCACTGTAACCGACTGCGCCGCTAAGAACTATACCACTATTCAATTTGTCAGTTGAATAATTGGTTTCTTTCCATTCACCAGGCAAACCTATGCCTCCAGACAGGCTGACATACGGTGCAGCCGCTACAGGTGCTGAAGCCAGGCCTGAAAAAAGGATGGCCATTATAAGTGATTTTTTCATGTTTTGTCTTTTTGGTTGTTTTACCTGATTAATGAAGGTTTGTGCGTACTATCCTGAATCCGAAATCTCCATTCGCCCGATTCCTGATATTTCCTTAAGGATGCAAACAGGCTCAATATAACGATGTCTCTAAAATACGAAAACCCCTGATTTCTCAAGGGTTTTCGGACTTTCCTGGATGTTACAGGATGCACCTTGCTCTTTATCGCGCTACATTGTAGCTACAAAAACAGTAAGCGCCGAGCACAGCCCCCCCGCTGCATGAAAAGCAGTCTGCCCGGCTTCGCTTGCCAGCAAACCATCAACAACAGCAAAGCTTCGAAATAATTGTTGGACTTAATGATAACTTTGTATAGTTTAACATTAAACAATTCAACAATACCCAAAGCATAATGCCAAAAGGAATCGCCACATATTCTGATACCGAAAAAAAAGCCTTGAGTGCATACACCAAGCTTATGCGAGCCGCTGAATCAGTAACAGGCCGTACAGCCCGTATTCTGGCAGCGTCAAATCTAACGGTCAGTCAATTCGGAATTCTCGAGGTGCTCTTTCATAAAGGCTCTCTATGCCAGCGTGAACTTGCAGCTAAAATTTTAAAAAGCACCGGCAACATTACCATGGTTATTGATAACTTGGAAAAGCACAACCTGGTAAGACGCGAGCGAGCTCAGGATGACAGGCGCTTTATAGCAATACATCTCACTGATTCGGGACGATTGCTGATTGAGCATGTCTTCCCCTTGATCATGGCCGCCATTGTCAAGGAGATGAGCATTCTTCAGGATAGTGAGCAGGAAGAGCTGGCACAACTTTGCCGGCGGATAGGCCTGCAAGAAAAGACAGTTTAGGGCGGCTGATTTTTTTTAGACATATAGTTTAATGTCAAATCACTCTCCTGCAACGAACAAAAAAAAAGGAAAACGAAAATGAAAAAAACCATCACCAAGACAATGCTCACCGCAGCCATCATGCTCTTGCCATCACTTGCTACAGCTACTCAATGGAACATTGACCCCGATCATTCAAATATTGGATTCAGTGTCAGTCACCTCATGGTGTCGCACGTCAAGGGTAACTTCAATAAATTTAGCGGCATTGTTGACATCAACGATAAAGACATTACCAAATCGAAAGTCGATGTCACCATAGATGCCTCTTCCATCAATACAAACGTTCAGAAACGGGATGACCATTTGAAAAGCGCCGATTTCTTTGACGTCGCCAAATATCCGGCCTTGACCTTTGTTTCAAAAAAGTGGGCAAAAGCGCCCAAAGGGCTGTTGAAGGTTACCGGTGACTTGACGATCCACGGTGTTACGAAATCAGTGGTTCTTAACATCGCTCCCTTCTCCAAAGAAAGCAAGGATCCCTGGGGCGGCACAAGAAGCGGAACTTCGGCAAGCACAACAATCAACCGTAAGGATTTCGGCCTTGTCTGGAATCAGGCATTGGAAACAGGGGGAGTGGCTGTTGGCGAAGAGATCAACATCTCGCTGGAAGTTGAACTGGTCAAATCACAGCCAAAATAAGAGGCGTGCCAGGGAGAGGGAGTTAAAGGAGATAACCACCATAAAGGAGGACTGCAATGAGAGAAGTAATGCCTGCTGTTTTTTTAGGCCATGGCAATCCAATGAATGCGATTCAGTCGAACGCCTACACAAAAAGCTGGCAAAAGTTCGGGCAAAGCATCCCGCGACCGACAGCAATACTTGCCATATCAGCCCACTGGTACGTCCCTGAAAGTGCGGTTTCAGGAAGCCCCACTCCCGAAACCATCCACGATTTCTACGGGTTCCCCACGGAACTTTTCGAGTATACCTGGCCAGCTCCGGGCAGTCCTGAACTTGCTCGGCGTGTACAAAAACTCCTTCAGCCGCTCAAGGTCCGTTTCGATGAAAATCGAGGACTTGATCACGGCATTTGGTCGGTACTCTGCCACGTTTTTCCAGACGCAAACATTCCGGTTGTTCAGCTCAGTATTGATGACACGAAACCCCCTGAGTTTCATTATGAAACCGGGAAACTGCTCCAGTCGCTTCGAGATGAAGGAGTACTGATTGTCGGAAGCGGCAATATTGTGCACAACCTTCGTGCTTATGTCTGGGGTAATGAGAAGATACCGCCGTACGACTGGGCCCTTCGATTTGAATCCGCAACAAAAAAGCTCATGCTTGAGGGAAAAGATCCTGAACTTGCTGATTACTTGAGCTTGGGAGTGGATGCGCGGCTTTCGGTACCATCCCCTGACCATTTTCTTCCTCTCCTCTATGTTCTTGGTTTACGCAAAGAGCACGAGCAGGTCAGCTTTCCAGTCGAAGGGATAGAAGGCGGATCGCTCTCCATGCTCTCTGTTCGCATCGGCTGATCAGAAAAATCAAATAACGCATCAAAGAACATCATTATGAACAAGTACAAGATTGCCGTTATCGTCGGTAGCATCAGAAAAGATTCATTGAACAAAAAGCTTGCCGATGCCATCATCAAAATAGCCCCGTCCGGGTTCTCTTTCATGCATGTGCTGATCAGTGATTTACCCCTTTACAATCAGGATGACGACGCAAATCCTGCCGAATCGGTCAAGCGCCTGAGACGGGAAATAGGCGGTGCTGACGGACTGCTCTTTGTGACGCCTGAATATAACCGCTCAATATCCGGTGTACTCAAGAATGCTCTCGATCATGCTTCGCGGCCCCATGGGGAAAATGTCTGGGCAGGCAAGCCTGCCGGCATTCTTGGTGTTGCACTCGGAGCGGCAGGTACGGCCCTGGCACAGCAGCATCTTCGCAACATCCTTGCATGCCTCGATGTGCCCACGCTTGCGCAACCTGAAGCGTTCATTCAGGCAAAGGAAGGATTATTCAATGAAGACGGCACTATCGGTTCAGGGAGCAAACCTTTTCTGCAGAACTGGGTCGACCGATATGCAAGCTGGATAAAACTGCACGCAACCTTAACCAGTTATTTATCATAATGTTACACATTCGAAAAGCGGCTGAACGCGGGCACGCAGACCATGGATGGCTCAATACCTGGCATACCTTCTCCTTTGCCGATTATCACGATCCGCAATACATGGGCTTCAGGGTGCTTCGGGTCATCAACGAAGATCGTGTCCAACCCGGAGAGGGGTTCGGAACCCATCCCCATCGGGATATGGAGATCATCACGTATGTAATCGACGGGGCTCTTGAACACAAGGACAGCATGGGTAACGGCACGGTAATAAGGCCAGGCGATGTCCAGCGGATGAGCGCCGGCACCGGAATCACCCACAGCGAATTCAACCCATCCAGTGAAGTCCCCGTTCATTTTCTGCAAATCTGGATTTTACCGGATACGAAAGGTCTGGAGCCAAAATATGAGCAGAAATTCTTTAGGGACGAAGAAAAGCGCGGTCGACTCAGGCTCGTCGCTTCAAATGACGGACGGGATGGTTCTCTAACCATCCATCAGGATGCCGCCTTGTACGATTCCATTCTGGAAGAGGGAATGGAGATAGACTGCCCTGTGCCAGCTGGGCGCCATCTCTGGCTGCAGGTAGTGTGCGGGGCTGTCAATGTCAACGGGGTCAGCCTTGGGCAGAGTGACGGTGCTGCCATAAGCGACGAAGCCCTCTTGAAGATCATAGCCAAAAAAGATTCGAAACTCCTGTTGTTCAACCTCGGCTGAACGGCAAGCTCGAATTCCCCCCACCAGGTTGAAGCCGCGCTCTTTGCTTTCAAATCACCACTCTCAAAAGGCGCACTGCTTGCTGACGAAGTCGGATTGGGCAAAACCATCGAAGCCGGTATCATCCTCTCCCAAAAATGGGCAGAGCGCAAACGAAAGCTCCTCATCATCGCCCCGGCAAACCTCCGGGAACAGTGGAATCAGAAACTCGCCAACAAGTTTTTTCTGCCATCAACCATCATTGAAGCAAAATCCAATAAAATTAACCCTTGGGGTTAATAAGTTTTAATGCGCTGATAAATTTCGTTACCTTACGAATGAACATTCGCTACCAAACACGCAAGCTGGAAAAAAGCGTTGAAAGCTTTTTGGCTATTAAAAAGAATTATGGCGACAGGGCAAAAAAGGTTGCACTTCGCTTGAGCAGTTGTCGCAGGCGCCAGATCTTGAGGCTATGGGAACCCTCTCGACAGCTCATTGCCATGAACTCAAAGCTGAGCGAGTTGGTGAAATAGCAGTTGACATATCTCCGAATCATCGCATTATTTTTATTCCAGATCATACTCCTCTTCCTCTGAAAACAGATGGCGGCCTTGCATGGAAGCGTGTTACCAGTATTGTGCATTACAGCGATTGGAGAGGACTACCATTAAACCGATACAACGATGAAGAACAACTATAAAACCAAAGAAGATATTGCCATAGCACGTGAAATCATCTCTTGCCCTGGTGATACGCTTGCCGAACAAATCGAATACACCGGTATGAGTCAGGCGGAGTTAGCTGAGCGGATGGGGAGACCGAAGAAGACCATCAACGAAATCATTCAGGGCAAAGCGCAAATAACCCCGGAAACAGCCCTTCAGCTTGAGCGAGTTGTCGGCATACCCGGCTCTTTTTGGATGAATCTTGAAAAGCTCTATCGCCTGAGGCTTGCTGAAATTGATGAAGCAGAAACGCTGCTTCAGGCAAAAGAGTGGGCAAAAAAGTTTCCCTGCAAGGCAATGAAAGATAAAGGATGGATTGCCTTTGACGGCAATTCGGCTAACGCAGGCAATGCGCTGCTCTCATTTTTTAACGTGGCAAGCCCTGACGTGTACGAAAAGTTTTATCACGGCCAGGTTTATGCAACAGCAACCAGCATGAGCGAAAAAAACAGCAAAGACCCATACTCTGTTGCCGCATGGCTTCGGCAAGGTGAGCGGCAGGCCGAATTGCTTCAGGTGCCTGATTTTGACAAGAAAGCTTTTGAGGCAACCCTGCAGGACATAAAAAAGCTGGCGATCAGCGGCACCGATGATTTCTTCCCGGAGCTTCAGGAGCTGTGCAGCAAAGCCGGTGTAAAGGTTGTCCATACACCCTGCCTGCCAAAAGCGCCACTGCACGGTTCAACCCGGTGGGTCAAAGGCAACCCCCTGATTCAACTCTCAAACCGCTTGAACCGCAACGATATTTTCTGGTTTACCTTTTTCCATGAAGCCGCCCATATCCTGAAGCACAACAAAAAAGATGTTTTTGTAGAGGGAATGGAGTACTCCTGTGACGGCAAAGAGAAAGAGGCTGAAGCCAATGCCTTTGCCGAAGAGTCACTGATGAGCCGCAAGGAGGAAAAAGAGATCATGCTGAGTGGTGGATTTGAAAAAGAGGATATCCAGCGTTTTGCCACCAAAATCGGCACGCACCCGGCGATCGTTGCCGGCAGGCTTGCAAACCGAGGGGTGATGAAACAGCATATCGGCAATGTTTACGGCTTTTATAAAAAAGTTGAGCTGAAGGGTTGAAACCGGGAGTAATGAAGAAAAAAAGATGCGTATATTTTAACGGTTTAATGTCCAATCCAAAATAGCGCAAACCATTGACCGTTATGGTGCATAAGGAAGCAGCCTCCCGCTTTAAAATCAACAAGCAGCTTGAAGCTTCCGGTTGGCGTTTCTTTGCAGAAGGAAGACCTCCCGCCAATATCCAGCTCAAACCCAAGACTACGAATATCAAACCAAAGCCGGAAAGCTGAATGATGAACAAAAAACAGCTTACCGAACGCGATATCTGCACGAAATACATTACCCCTGCGCTTGAACGGGCTGGCTGGAATATTGCTACCCAGGTTCGCGAAGAATTTCCGCTGACCAAGGGCCGCATTATCGTCCGCGGCAAACTGCACACCCATGCTCAGCACAAGCGTGTCGATTATGTACTTTTCTACAAACCCAATATTCCCATCGCCGTTATTGAGGCCAAAGAAAACAACCACTCTCTCGGCGATGGCATGCAGCAGGCTCTTGGGTATGCCGATATGCTTCAGGTACCCTTTGTCTTCAGCTCCAACGGTGACGGCTTCCTCTTTCACAACAAGATCGCCACTGACGGTATCATTGAGCGAGAACTCTCTCTTGATGAATTTCCCTCTGCCGAGTCACTCTGGGAAAGCTGGTCTCTGCATCGGGGAATAACCGGAAAGCAGGAAAACCTGATCACGCAGGACTATTACAGCGACGGGATCAACAAAAGCCCTCGTTACTATCAGTTTCTGGCCATTAACAAAACCATTGAGGCAATTGCTCAGGGCCAGAATCGCATTTTGCTGGTGATGGCTACCGGAACCGGCAAAACCTTTACCGCTTTTCAAATTATCTGGCGTCTCTGGAAGTCGAAGGCAAAAAAGCGAATCCTCTTTCTTGCCGACCGCAACATTCTGGTCGACCAGACCATCACCAACGACTTCAAGCCCTTTGGCCCGGCCATGACCAAGATCAAAAAGCGGCAGGTCAACAAGTCGTTTGAGATCTACCTCTCACTCTATCAGGCCGTCACCGGTACCGAAGAGGAGCAGAACATCTACCGGCAGTTCACCCCTGATTTTTTTGATCTTATCGTCGTCGATGAATGCCACCGGGGCAGCGCCGCAGAAGACTCAGCCTGGCGGCAGATTCTTGAATACTTCTCATCGGCAACACAAATAGGCATGACGGCTACCCCAAGGGAGACAAAAGAAATTTCAAACAGCGACTACTTCGGCAAACCGATCTACACCTACTCCCTCCGAAAAGGTATTGAAGATGGATTTCTGGCCCCATACAAGGTTGTCCGTATTGATATTGACAAGGATATGCAGGGCTGGCGGCCAGATAAAGGAATGGTGGACAAACTTGGCAATGCAATAGAAGACCGCATCTACAACCAGAAGGATTTCGACAAGAGCATGATTCTGGAGCAGCGCACCATCCTTGTTGCAAAAAAGATCAGCGACTTTCTCCGCCAGACTAATCGCTTCGATAAAACGATCGTCTTTTGCGAAAACATCGATCATGCCGAGCGGATGCGTCAAGCACTGGTCAACGAAAACAGCGATCTGGTTGCCCAGAATTCCCGCTATGTCGTCCGCATTACCGGCGACAGCCAAGAGGGCAAGGCGGAACTCGATAACTTCATTTTTCCTGAATCACGATATCCCGTGATTGCCGTAACATCCAAATTGATGTCAACCGGTGTCGATGCCCAAACCTGCAAGCTCATCGTACTCGATCAGACCATTCTCTCCATAACGGAGTTCAAGCAGCGAATCGGGCGCGGCACCCGGATCAACGAAGAGTACGACAAATACTATTTCACCATCATGGACTTCAAAAAAGCCACAGAGCTTTTTGCCGATCCGGATTTTGATGGTGATCCCGTGCAGATCTACACTCCGCAGCACCCAGATGACTCACCGGTACCTCCCGACATGCCCGAAAATGAAGATTCTGAAGAGAAAGCGCTCTATCCGGAATCTGGCGACGAAGGCGGTAACTGGCAGCACGTGGGAGATGACAACGATAGTGAAGATGGCCCTCGCGTTCGCCGCTATGTGGTCGATAATGTTGAAGTGAAGGTTGTTGCCGAACGGGTACAGTATTTCGATGCCGATGGCAAACTGATTACTGAATCGCTCAAAGACTATACCCGAAAAACATTATCAAGAGAGTTTGCTTCACTTGAAGAGTTTCTCAATAGATGGAACAGTGCCGAGAAGAAACAGGTGATTATTGAAGAGCTGTCGAGGGAGGGAGTTTTTTTTGATGCACTCTCCGAAGAGATCAGCCGTGACTACGACCCTTTCGACCTCATCTGTCATATCGCCTGGGACAAACCGCCGCTTACCCGCAGGGAGCGGGCGGAAGAGGTTAAAAAACGCAACTACTTTACCCGGTACGGCAATCTGGCGCGGCGGGTGCTCGAAGCCCTTCTCGACAAATATGCCGACGAAGGCATTGTGCAGATTGAAGCTCCGCAGATTCTTTCCATTGCTCCTTTCACCCATTTCGGTACACCTGTCGAGATCATTCGTATTTTCAATGGTTTTGAAAGCTACCAGCAAGCCGTTCATGAACTCGAACAAGCGCTCTACAGCGCATAACAAAAAACCACTATGCCGATCGGAACACTGATCAAAACCATACAGGACATCATGCGAAAGGACGTCGGTGTTGATGGCGACGCCCAGCGAATCAGCCAGATCGTCTGGCTCCTTTTTCTGAAAATATTCAACGATCGTGAGGAAGAGTGGCAGCTTACCACTCCAAATTATAAAACCCCGCTTGAGAGCCGGTTTCGCTGGCAGAACTGGGCTAAAGATCCCGAAGGCATAACCGGAGAGGAGCTGATCGACTTTGTCAACATCGACCTCTTTCCCTCACTCAAGCGGCTCGCTTACGTTGCCGGGGTCTCACCGCACGGCAGGGTGATCGGTTCGGTCTTCGAGGACGCCTACAACTACATGAAGTCCGGCACCCTGCTCCGGCAAGTAATCAACACCATCGAAGAGGAAGTCGATTTCAACTCTTCGAGTGATCGCCACCTCTTCAACGACATCTACGAAAAAATTCTTGCTGACTTGCAGTCTGCCGGAAATGCCGGCGAATACTATACTCCTCGCGCAGTAACACAGTTCATGGTGGAAACACTTAACCCGCAACTCGGTGAAACGGTGCTTGATCCCGCCTGTGGCACTGGAGGCTTTCTCATCAACACCATCGAACACCTCAATGGGCAGATGAAGAATACCGATGATCTGAAGATCATGCAGCAAAGCATTCACGGAGTGGAAAAGAAGCCGCTGCCGCACATGCTCGCCCTAACCAACATGATGCTTCATGGCATTGACGTTCCCACCAACATCCTGCACGATAACACCCTCAGCCGTCCGCTCAAGGACTACGGTCCCAAAGAGCGTGTAGACATTATCGTCACCAATCCACCTTTCGGAGGCATGGAAGAGGATGGCATCGAAAACAACTTTCCCAAAAAGTACCAGACCCGCGAAACCGCCGACCTCTTTATGGCCCTCATCATGCACCGGCTCAAGCACGACACTGGCCGCGCTGCTGTAGTATTGCCTGATGGATTCCTTTTTGGCGAAGGAGTCAAAACCAATCTGAAGCGGGAACTGCTTGATGAGTTCAATCTGCACACCATTGTCCGATTGCCGAAAGGTGTTTTCAGCCCCTATACCAGCATCTCGACCAACATCCTCTTTTTCGAAAAGGGTGGCCCGACAAAGGATATCTGGTTCTTTGAACACCCCTATCCTGAAGGCTACAAGGCCTACTCCCGAACCCGACCCCTGACCATCGAAGAGTTCGACCGGGAAAAAGCATGGTGGGTCGGAGCGGAGCGCAAAGGGCGGAAAGGCACCCAATACGCATGGAAAATCACAGCAGAGGAGATTGCCGCACGCAACTTCAACCTCGACTGCAAAAATCCTCATGAAGTTGAGGTGAACCACCGCGACCCTGAAGAGCTGATGGAGGAGTACCAGGAAATTGTGAGAAAACTCGAAGCCGCACAAGCCGACTTGAAGCGGGAACTGATGCAGGCACTGGGAGGGAACTGAAGCACATGGAATCCAATCGTATTGATACAAGAACTGTGGTAATAACTGTGGTGATGACTGTGGTGATGACTGTGGGAGAAGTCGAGGAGAGTCATGAGTGATAATGAGAAGAGCAGGGCGCTGCTTGAGAAATATTTCGATACGGCCTTTGCCGCACCGGAGGGGATCAAAAAACTACGGGAGCTGATCTTAACCCTTGCCATGCAGGGTAAGCTGGTGCCGCAAGACCCCAGTGACCAGCCTGCGAGTGAACTGCTGAAGGAGATTGAGGCGGAGAAACGTCGATTGGTTAAGGCGGGAAAGATCAGGGAGCCTAAACCGCTGCCAGAGATCAAGCCTGATGAAGTTCCTTATGCATTGCCTATAAGTTGGGCGTGGGTAAGATTAAATGATTTTGGTACATGGAAATCGGGGACTACTCCCAGTCGCACTAACAGTTCATATTTTGGTGGTGATATTCCATGGGTTAAATCTGGAGAGGTTAAACAGGGAAGGATTTGGAATACAGAAGAGACGATCACCAAAATTGCTCTTGAAAACTGCTCTTTGGATATAAATCCTGTTGGATCTGTACTGATTGCGATGTATGGAGCCAATATCGGTGAAACTGGCATTCTTGAGATTGAAGCTACAACAAATCAGGCTGTATGTGCGTGTAAAGCATTTTGTGGGGTTGATAACAAATTTTTGGCCTGTTTGATTTCTTCTCTAAAGCAGGATTTTATTGCACAAGGTGCAGGAGCAGCTCAGCCAAATATTTCAAGAGAGAAAATTATTCACACGTTAGCACCTCTCCCACCCTTCGCCGAACAGAAACGCCTCGTCACCAGAATCGACCAGCTCATGGCGCGTTGCGATGAGCTGGAAAAGCTGAGAGCCGAGCGTGAAGCGAAACGCCAAAAAGTCCATTCTTCCGCCCTAAACCGACTGTTTGAAGCGCAAGGGAACGACAGCTTTACCGATGCTTGGCACTTCATCAACCGTCACTTCGGAGAACTCTACTCCGTAAAACAGAACACGACCGAACTGCGCAATGCCATCCTTCAGCTCGGCGTCATGGGCAAGCTGGTTCCGCAAGACCCGAACGACCAACCAGCCAGCGAACTGCTGAAAGAGATCGAAGCAGAAAAACGGAGACTGGTGAAGGCAGGAAAAATCAGGGAGCCGAAACCGCTGCCCGAAATCAAGCCTGATGAAGTTCCTTATGCATTGCCTGTAAGTTGGGCGTGGGTCAGATTGGGGGAAATAAGCGAAGTTAATGGTGGCTTTGCATTTAAGAGCTCAAAATATGTAAACGATGGAGTAAGGGTTGTCCGCATTTCAGACTTTGATGAAAAAGGATTTAAAAATCATAAGATTGTTCGATACACATTTTCAGCAGACCTAAATATTTTCAAGCTTGAGCCAAACAACATACTTATGGCGATGACGGGAGGTACCGTCGGAAAAAGTCTATTGGTAAAAGCGTTATCCGAGCCTATGGTTGTTAATCAGCGTGTTGCGACCATTAAAATCTTGTCCGGCATTTTGCCTGAATTCGTTAATAGTTTGATACAAACCGATCTGATCCAGAGAGTCATTTATACTGCTAAAAATTCCACGAATGACAATATTTCCATGGGAGATATTACAGGTTTTTATGTTCCACTCCCGCCTTTTGCCGAACAGAAACGGATAGTTACCAGAATCGACCAGTTTATGGCCATGTGTGATGAACTTGAGCATCAGATTGATGCAACTGCAAGCAAACAGTCTGCTTTACTAAGTTCAGTGATGGTAAACATATAAAGACTAGTTATGAGGCTTAAATCATTATATATAAGCCATTACAAAAATCTCAGGGACTTTTCTCTGACTTTTGAAAGCGGTAGCTTTATCGATATTTTTGTCGGCAAGAATGGGACGGGTAAATCCAACTTGTTCGAGGCGTTGATTGAAATGTTCCGTCATCTGTCCGAGTTCGGAAAAGAGGGAAATACAATTGACTTCGAATATGCTGTCACCTATGAGATCAACGGTACGGATACAGCCATAGAATGGAAAGCAGAAAAGCTCAGAATCAACAAGGATGAAGATCGCAAAACGATTGGCAAGACTCCGATACCAGACAATGTGCTTATCTATTACTCCGGCCATAATGACACAGTAGCAGAGCTGATTGAAAAATTTGAGAAGGACTTCCGTAGTCGCATTAAACAGGCAGATTTTGGTGAGAGTCGTTATTTCATCGGTATTGGCCGTGCCTACAAGGAACTGCTGCTATCAGTGTTGTTGATGCAGCCTGAAACTTGTAAGGCGCGGCAGTTTATCCTTCTAAAGCTCAATATCCAAAGCGTTTCCCCTGAAGTACGCTTGCTGTTGGAGCGACCAGCCTATGCAGTCGACTCCCGTTTCGATATCGAAGACAACGATGAGACCGACCGATTCTGGAAACCGGAAGGTATTACCAAAACTTTTCTTGATCGCTTACATAACTGCACCAGTAAGATTACGAAGGGGCCAATTCGTTCCGAAGGCTATTTTAGTTCTGATGACCGTTACATCCTCTACTTCAATATTGAAAAGATCAGGCAGGAATTTATCGAATTCACAGATCAGGATCTGTTCCGTCAGTTTGATAACCTGAAAACCTTGGGGATGCTGTCTGAAATATCCATTTCCCTGCAACTGAGTGGTGGCGTGGAAGCCACGATCGCCCATTTCAGCGATGGCCAGTTCCAGTCGGTTTACATTTATTCCATTGTCGAACTGTTCAAGGATCGTAACTGCATCACCTTGCTTGACGAGCCCGACTCTTTCCTCCATCCGGAATGGCAGTTTCACTTTCTCGAACAGGTGTTTGATATCACTGATACTGCAGCCAGTAAAAATCATGTTCTGATGAGCAGCCATAGTGCATCAACCCTTTGTAGCCTTGACGCCCAAAATATTAGCTTGTTTAAGATTGATAATTCAATGGTTTCTTGTTCAAAGCGATCCAAGAAAGAGATCATAAATGAGCTGTCAAATAGTTTTATTCAGTATTCTGAAGATGAGAGTAAGCTTCTTATAGATAATGTTATTCGTTCGTCATCGAGGCCTATTCTTTTTGTTGAAGGGCCAACAGATGTGAGTATTCTGAATACAGCTTATGCTAAGCTCTATCCAGATACTGATATTCCATTATTGATTCAAGATGCGTTTGACCGCGGCTTCATCAGAACTACACTTGCTCGAAATGAAGTATTCTCCGCTTATCCGGACAAGCATTTTTTTGCACTCTTTGATTTTGATGATGCTTATGACGACTGGAGGGATTTGGGGGGAGAGCACATAGTGTCTGAAATTGGACAGGGTCTTTGCAGAAAACTTCCGAATAAAAACGCTCACGCATTTCTTCTTCCAGTACCTGATAACCAGTTGCGCGCACAAGTCTGGGACGAAGCAAACCCTATAGAGAAGATCAGGTCAAAACCTCATTTTTGTATTGAACATATTTTTTGGGATGTACAAGGTATAGATATTTGGTTTCGTCATGATGAGAAGACAGGGATGATCGTTTTTAAGGGGGACAAACATAAAGTTAAATTTGCAAAAGAGGTTGTCCCGACCCTGAGCGCTGATTGCTTCGAGGTTTTCCGTCCGATGTTTGAGCTCATTCAGTCAAAGTGTCTCGTTTCATAGGTTCGAGAGCAACCCTCTTCACCTCCGAGTCCAAGCATCAGAATATGAATAAGCGTCATTGATTTGTCGGATTAAGCATTCACTTGTTATAATATCAGAGCTTGGAGTGGAATACCATTGACGAAAACATTTGCTAAAACACCTTTCCATCCTCATTTCTGAACTCAGAAGTCAACTCCGGCGCACATGATACAGCGCCCGATAACGGTTTATTACTGCCCGGTAAAAACTGATTCTCCCGGCATACCCGCTCCTGATACCTTCGATTACCCGGAACAGTGATGTAAACGTGTATTGGCCAATTGACGCCGCCCCCATATTCGTACTGGCCTTTTTTTACCCTTATCACAATGAAGCAATTAAAACAGCCCATCATTGCACTGAGAAGGATACCCTTCAACGGCCAGAGGCCGACCTTCATGCAAAACAGGCTAATATTCATTTTACCCTTCCCAGAGCGCTTCATTTTCAAGAGTCAAGGGAAATCCCATGACGGCAAGGTCAATGTTCGGATACTTGTTGACCAGCAAAAAAAAACTTTTGACTGAAAGAGCTGTTCGGG
>SESG01003827.1_pt1 | contig 17293 bp, 10 predicted proteins | sample 3171421 | NCBI WGS metagenome assembly SESG01 (sample SAMN10866946, study PRJNA518727) | freshwater metagenome | biome: subpolar coniferous forest; feature: holomictic lake; material: water; isolation source: holomictic Lake 227, 6 m and 8 m depth | place: Canada: near Kenora, Ontario | collected... | reverse complement strand
AATGGTACCACCATTGCCTTGGCCGTCAGCACCGCGCCCGGTCTGCGTGATATTTGGAACGGCAATCTGAGCGGTAGCTGGGATATCGGCAACACCGCCAATTGGCGGGTGAACGGGGTTTCGGGGCAGACCTATCACGAGGGCGATTTGGTGCGGTTTGATGACACCGCCAGCGGCGTGACCAGCGTGTCCAACACGGTGACGGTTGCACCAGCCAGCGTCACGGTCAGCAACACCAGCCTGGCTTACACTATCGGGGGCAGCGCGATCGCGGGCGGCAGTGGCCTGACCAAGTCTGGCGCGAACGCGCTCACACTTACCGGCACGAATACCTTCATCGGCGATATTACTCTCAACGCCGGGACGCTGACGATCGGTGGTGGGGGCCAGTTGGGCGGCGGCACGTATCAGGGGAGCATTTCCAGCCACGGCGTGTTCAGCTATAACAGCGCCGCCCGGCAAACGCTGTCGGGCATTATCAGCGGTTCGGGGGCGGTGATCCAGCGGGGCGCGGGTCCACTCACGCTCAGTGGCTCCAACACGTTCACGGGCAATTTTACGCTCACCAACGGGGGCATGATCTGCCCGAACAACAGTGAGGCATTCGGTGCCGGCACGCTGACTCTGAGCGGCGGCACATTGGTTCCCACGGCTGGCGGGAATATGGTTTACGCCAATCCGCTCGTCGTCACCGCCGGCACCACCAACACGATCGTCGGATACGGCGGGGGGGCCAACGGGATTCTTGCCGGGGCCATTACTGGCGGTGGAACGTTCTATTTCCACAACGATGGCAGCCGCGGCGGCCTGGGCAACAGTGGCATCAATGGCGACATCAGCGGGTTCACCGGCACATTTTGGAATGACAACTCCGGTGGCGGCATCAATCACGGGTTCTTCGACGGCAATTCGCCCGGCTCCTATGACGGTTCCAAAGCGCACTTTGTGACCAGCGGCGCCACCACCCAAGGGAATCCCGCGTGGTGGCAGTTTCTGCCGGGTGACGGGGGCACCTTCAAGATGGGCGATTTGTCGGGGATTGGGGGATGCATTACGGGCACCTTGGGCCAAAGCTCGGGGGTGACCTTTGAAATCGGCGCCCTCAACACGGATACCACCTATGCCGGGGTGATCGGCCAAAATGCCGGGACAGCACATGTGGTCAAAGTCGGCACCGGCACGCTGACCCTCACCGGTGCGAACACCTACACCGGCACCACGACGGTGAGCGGCGGCACGCTGTGGGTGGGCGGTTCGCTGAGCCCTGGCACCGCTGTGATCGTGGACGACAACGCGACACTCAAAGTCACCGCGCATAGTGACAATGCGACCATCGTCAGCACCGGTGACCTGACTTTGGGCAGCAGCGGTGCCTGCGCGCTGGGCTTCGCCAATCTGAGCAGCACCACCGTGGCGCCGATCAGCGTGGCCAATGTCTATGTCAACAGTTCAGCGACCATCAACATCAGCGGCCAGCTGGCGGTCGGCCAGCTTCCGCTCATCCAGTACAGTTCCACCAAATCCGGGGTGGGCCCCTTCGTGTTGGGCCCGCTGCCAGCCGGAGTCAGTGCCACGCTGGTGGATAATCTCGCCAACCAATCCGTGGATTTGAACGTAACCGCCGCCCCGGCGTGCGTTTTCACGGACCTGTCCGGCGCCACCAATCATCTTTACGCGGGGGCTACCTACACCGTGTCGGTCGTCGCCGGTGGCAGCACGCCCCTGAGCTATCTCTGGAAGAAGAACGGCACGACTCCCGTCGGTGCCAACAGCCCCATCCTGACTCTCTCCGGTGTCATCACGAGCGACAGCGGCAGCTACAGCGTCACGATCACCAACGTGTTAGGCTCGGTCCAAAGCGCCACCAATTACCTGGTCGTGCTGCCGGCCACAGGTTACCCGGCGCTCGTCATGGCGGGCGGCCCGGCCGCCTATTGGCCGCTGAATGAAGCCACTGGCCCCACCGCGTTTGACTATGTGGGCCGTTACGATGCCACCTATGGCAGCAGCGGAGTGACCTACGGTGTGGCCGGTCCGGTGGGCGGGAAGTTTGTGACCCTGGTGGGCGCGATCGTCCAGGCCCCCTACGCAACGGACCTCAATCCGGCTGGCGCGTTTACGGTCGATGCTTGGCTCAGCCCAGCGGCCACGGGCGCCAATCTGTGCGCGTTGGCTTCCGGGCATTTTGCAAACCCGCGCTCCGGTTGGCTCATCTACCAGCAGGCCGACGGCTGGAACTTCCGGACCTACAACCAGAATGGCACGGCCGTGGCGGTAAGCATCACCGGTGGTGGCACCCCCGCGGTGGGTAACTGGTATCATGTGGCGGTCGTGTGGGACGGCAACGTCGGGCAAATCTACGTCAACGGCGTGCTGGGCGCGACCAGCGAGGCGCAGACCTTCGTGGCGAACACCGACGGGGCGTTTACCATTGGGAACCGCTCCGACGGAGGTTTCCTGTGGCAGGGTTCGGTGGGCGATGTGGCGTGCTACAACCGCGCGCTGAGCGCGCAGGAAATCCAGTCCCACGCGCAGTATATCCCTGTTGCTCCAAGCATTGTGATCGAGAAGGTTGGGGCAGACCTCAAGCTGACGTGGCCTGGCGGCGGCACGCTTCAGGTGTCACCCACCGTGGACGGCACCTACACTAATGTTCCAGCCGCGACATCGCCTTGGACGGTTACGTCCTCCGCTACTGGCAGCAAGTTCTACCGCGTTCAGCAGTAACAAATTCGGTTTGGTTTGGTTTGGTTCGTTTGGCATGGTTGCAGGCGGCCGGGAGTGGTTCTCCCGGCCGCCTTTTGGGGTGAGAGTTGGATATATTGAATAGTAAATGGAAAGGCATTATGCGGAAGTCGAAAGTTGAACAGAATGCAGCGTTTACGCTGATCGAATTGCTGGTGGTGATCTCTATTATCGCCATCCTGGCGGCGCTGCTATTGCCAGCGTTATCGCGGGCCAAATTCCGTGCCAAGGTCGTCAATTGCACCTCGAATTACCGGCAATGGGGCATTGTGGCCAACGTCTATGGGGCGGATAACAAGGATTATTTGCCGGCCTTCAAGTTGGACGTGTCGGGGATAGGGCTTAATGTGTGGGGTGTTTCGGTGGCCATGCCCGCGGGACTGCAGCCTTCCGGGCTGACCCCGCCACTGTGGTTCTGCCCGGTTCGTCCCAAGGAGTACGACGCCGCCAATGCCTGGTGCGTCAAAAGCCTTAAGCATTCGATGGGCTCGGTTAATGATTTGTCGGCTTATTTGGCTGCCAGCTTCGGCAACTTCGCGCTGATGAATCATAACTGGTGGGTGCCGCGACCCCAATCCGACGGCACCGTTTTCCCCGATCCCAAGAACGGCACCGGCAAAGCGCGGCTGCCCGACGGGTGGCCGACCAAGACCTCGGACAGAAACGTCAGCGTGAGCCCGATCATTTCGGACCTCACTGATTGTGGGGTGGTGACAACTGATCCCAACAAGATCCCTGAATTCAACGATACCATTAACAGCGGGTTCGTTTCCGGGAATGCCCATTTCTACGGCGGCAGGCTGGAATCGGTCAACACCGCCTACGCCGATGGCCATGTCGTGACCGTCAAGAAGGCTAGAATGCAATGGCAGTGGCAGACCGGCCCTTGGACTGAGTTCTATTGAGCCTTAGTTTGCTCGCCCGCTGAAATACGCCTATCTGAAAGGCCCCTTGAGAGTTTATAACCTCGACCGGACCGGAGTGTATAACCCGGATGCGGGCGGCAGGGGACTCGGTGGCCGCGACCTGGCGCGGGAATGGAGCGGCAATTCTGCCCCTGAACCGGGGTGGGGACGGCACCTCCCCACACCTTGCAAACCCGTCTCTTTCCGCTGGGGACGAGCCGTCCCCACCCCGGTTCAGGGGCGCAATGCGCGCAAAACGGTTTCGGGGAAGTCTCATCATGGACGAGATGGGGACGCCGGGTGAGGGCACCCAGCCTACAAGCGGGCGGTTTGTCGGGGGATGTAGGCCGGGTGCCCTCACCCGGCGGGGGTGGCAGGGCCATCATGAGAATTGCTCGGTAATGGGGCGCCTCGCGGCACTTCCATCGGAATGTCAAGAATGTCAAATATGCAACGTGCTAATACTCTTCTCGCTACCATCCTCACCTTAACCCTCACTGTCACGTCGGCAGCCTTTGCTGAAGTACAGGAGCAGGCGCATTACAACCTCAAAGGTGCTGGGGGCATCCGCGACATCGCGTGCCCGCCGGCGCTCAGGGATCAGGCCGGCAAGTCGCCCGACCTCATCCGACAAGGTTCGCCCAAAGTCATGTCCAATGGGCCGGAGGCGCGCCGGCAGGAATATGACTCGTCCATCAAATTTGAAGAGCCCGACCAATGCTACAGTGTCGCTAAGAACCTGGTGGGTGGCGACGACTTCGTCATCGAGGTGTGGGCTTATGCGCTCAGGGCCGAAGACAGCGGCTGGCACGCCGTCGTGGCCAACGGGCATGGCGGCAGTGGATTTCTTATCGCGCAGAACGGCGATCAGTGGAGTGTATTGGTCGGCGGCGTCGGTGATGTGGCGCTCGGCAAAGTCGAGCCGCAGGTCTGGACGCATCTGGCGGTCGTGAAGTCGGGTGGCTTGGTCAGTGGCTGGGTCAATGGCCGGAAAGTGTGCGGACTGCCCGCTTTGGGCGGCGGGGCGGCGAATTTTGCCATCGGCGCCACCGCGCCTGGCACGGAGGCCTTCAGGGGCTGGGTCGCCGAAGTCCGCTATGCCATCTTCCAGCCCGGCAAGTTCGATCCGGCGCAGGACTTCCTGCTCGACAACCAGGCGCCGAAGGCCATCCAGGCGGCGAGAGTTGCGGAACGGACGAAACGGGTGGAATCACTGCTGGCAACCCCTGGCGTTCAGAGAGTGTCGGCGTTCGATGAACAGCCGGCTATTGTGGATTGGCTGATCACACCGCCCGCGACGTCAGCGACCGTGCAAGTGTTGCCCGGTCAGAAAGACCAGAGCGCCCGGATCATGCTGGCCAACGGACTCATCAGCCGCACTTTCCTGGTCGCCGACGGCAACCTGGCCTGCCTCAGCTTGCGCCGCTCCGACAAGGACATGGAATTTGTCCGTACCGTCAAGCCCGAGGTGCGCGTCCGCATCAACGGAGGTAGCTGGACCGAAGTCGGCGGGTTGACGGGCGCGCCCGACAACGCGTTCATCACCCCGGCGTGGTTTGAAATGCTCGAATCCAAGCCTGACGCCTTCCGGTTCTCCGGCCTGACCGTCGGGGCCACCGTCAAACCGTATGAATGGCAGCCCAAGTGCAACGCTCCCGCCACGCCGTGGCCGGCTGCGGGTCGCCGCGTCACCTTTCATTTTGTCCCGCCGCCTGGTGCCAGCACCCCGCTCAAGGATCTGACCGTGGACGTCCACTACGAGATTTACGCGGGCCTGCCCGTCATCATGAAGACCTTCAGCCTGCACAACCGCGCGGACAAGGAGATCGTCGTTACCCAGTTTGAGGGGGAGCACCTGGCCGTGCAGCCCACTCAGTCCCGCATGCTGCATGTTGAGAGCGATTACTCGTTTGCCATCGCCAACTTCGGTGAGGTGTGCAGTTCACGCGGCCCGTATCCCTTCAGCGCCAACCCGAAGTTCAACGACTACTACACGGGCAATGGAACCACTCGGTTCGTCTATGATCCCGCCTGGGGCTCCATGGCCACGCTGAATCAGGCGGAAGACCTCTTTCTGAACAATCCGGAAAACGCCTTGCTGTTGAGCCGGCCGCCGGTGGGCCCGAACTGGACGGTCAAACCCGGCGGATCCTTTAATGCGTTCCGCACCTTTGAAATCCTCAACGACACCACCGAGCGGGAGCGCTTCCATCTTGCCCAACGCCGCTTTTACCGGAAGCTCGCCCCGCAAAGTGCCGAGCATGAGCTTCAAGTTAGTGCGCCCCAGGCCCGCGACCTGGAAACGCTGGGACCCTTGATGGACCAGATGGCCGAACTCGGTTTCGAGCGGTTGCAGGCACCGACCTGCCCGGGCAGCTTCGGTCACGCCGATGCTTCTGAAGCCAATATTCGCTCGATGAAACTGATCTGCGATCAGGCCAGAACCAAGGGCATCCGCGTCGGCGCCTATGAACTCATGATGGCCTCCCGGGGGTGGGGTTCGCGCCAGGACAACTTCAACTGCATCGATCCCGTCACCCAGAAGCCCGGCAGCATGTTCGGTCAAAGTGCCTGCGGCGCCAGCGCCTGGGCCGACCTCTATTACACCAACATGTGGCAGACCATCGAGGGCGCCGGCATGGGTGCCTTCATGCCGGATGGCCCCTATCACGGCGACTGCTGCGCCGCCACGAACCATTTGTACCACAAAGGCCTGGAAGACTCGCAGTGGGCTCAGTGGAAATGGATGTGCGAAGTCCTGCACGAGGGGCAGCGCCGTAACCTTTATATGCCCGCACCTGATTGGTACTTCCTCAACGGCCAGGCCTCCACCGGTATGGGATATCGCGAGGCGGTTGACAGTATCGACATCGTTTTGCAGACCGTCATCTGCCGCCAGTACATCTATGACGCTACCTGGCACAAGACTGCCAGCATGGGCTGGGTGAACGTCAACACCGGTGTGCTTCCCGGCGGCCTGGAGAAGAACCTCGACAAGTATGAGCGGCAGTTCTTTGGCTTGCTGTCCTCCGGGGCCGCCGTATCGGTGACCGGGCTCCGTCTTTATGATGGACCGCAAAGCCGGGCAATGCTGAAGAAGTGGACGGAGTGGTATCGGCGATACCGTGCTATCATCCAAGGCGACATCATCCACCTGCGTCGTCCCGATGGCCGCGGCCTCGACTACACCCTCCATGTCAATGCGGCCAATAAGGAAAAGGGGATGCTCCTGGTGTTCAACCCGCACAACGAAGTGGTGAAGAAGGAACTCGTCGTCCCGCTCTACTACACCGGCCTCACTGACACCGCGAAGATTCGCGAGCACGAAGGCGAGCCGAAGACGTTCAAACTCGACCGCGAGTTCGGCGTTCGCCTGCCGGTGACGATCCCCGCGAACGGCCATAGCTGGTTCGTGATCGAATAAGCCTGGAAGTAACCCATTTGGAGTATTGGAATACGGCGGCGAGTAGGGCGGCGGCCATTGATGGGGGCACAACTACGCTGTTGGGTGGAATGCGACTTGGGGGGTAGTGGTGGCCTTTGGTTTTAGGCCTCCGGTCTATCACTTAGCCTGCCGCGATCAGTGGATTGGCTGGGGGATCGGCGCCCGCGCCCAGAACCGCGGTCGGGTGATTGGGTTGTCGCGCTTTTTGCTTCGCCCCGGTTTGCGGGTGCCCAATCTGGCGTCGCAGTGTTATGGGCGGATCTTACGCCAAGTGGGGCGGGACGCCGAGGCAAACCTAAAGGCCCGCGAAATTGCGCGCGAGGATGCCGAAACCGCCATCCGCACCCCTGCCCGGCGCGAGGCGGCCCGGCCACCGCGAGAGATTGTCATGCGCCCGTATTTTGATAAAGTGACTGCCGGAAGGAACAACATGAAAGTCGAATACGATCCGCAAACCGACACGCTGACGATCACTCTCCGTGACGCGCGGATTCGGGAGAGTGGCGAAGTGCGCCCCGGCGTCATCGCCGATTCCGGCTACGACGGTGGCGTAGTGCGCTTTGCAGTGCTCGACGCCTCGAAGGTGGTGGATCGAACACGCGAGATGCAGTTCGCGCTGGCCGATGGTTGAGATCATCCTCGCGGCGAAGCAGCGGGGTGCCGAGGCGGACACGAGCGCGCTGGAGCGGGAGTTGGTGTATGCGATCTACGGCCTGTCGAAGGACAAAATCGTGGAGGACAGCGCTAACATGAAAGGTTCACCAGCCCACGTCTGAGCAACTTGGTTGGGGAGGAGGTCGTCGAGGTAGAACACCCCATAACCGGGCCACTCAACTGGAGGAGCACGGACTGGACTCCTTGGGCCGTGCTGATTAGCACCCGCGCTGCCATTCACTGGACCGGCAAGGTGGTGGCGCTCCTCAGGCAGCAGCGCGGCATTATCGTGTGTAGGCTCGTGCCGGGCACGAGCCGTTCGGCCCGCTCTTACTCTTCCGGCGGAGGTGTTTTGGACTGAGGCGGTTTCGCCAGCGCGTCCACTTTCCTGGCAAACTCGGTGTTCTTCAGAGCAGCGTCTTCATTTCCTCCCTCCTTGGTGAACGTCATTAAATGGTTCATCGTAGAGGTAGGTGATTTTCTGAACGGCCAGGTAGCTGAACAGCGTCGCGTAGTCGTCCGGTTTGATGCTCCAGGACAGGTTGCGCTCGACCAGGTGCGCCATCCTTTCTTTGAGAAAGGTGACTTGCTCGGGCGCTAGCTTGACGCCCTCCATCGGTGCTTTGACTTTTGGCATACGCTTTTCTTCCATACACGCTTCTACTCCGGGGCTGCCGAAGCCGGCTTCATACTGTACTCAAACACGGTTTCGGGCAAACCGATACAGCAAACTCGCACTTTTGATTTCGTCTGGCGTCCTAACGAAGCGCCGGCCCAGTGATAGGATTACCGCCGCAGCGCGGTTTCACGACGGACAAGCTGACACGCCTGCGTCCAGGGCGGCTTCTCGGGCGGCGAAAGTAAAGCGGTAGTCTTTGGCGTGGCGTTGGTGAAAGATGGCAAGGACGCCGTGGTACTCGGCCGCGAGCAAAAGAAGCTTGCGCGTGCCGCGGTTCATGGCTTTGCGGCGGGGGCGCGTTTCACGCGGTAGGAGAGCGGCGCTTCCGCGAGCCGGCTCGTGCGGGTTTCCGCCTCAGGTGCAAGCACGACGTGGACCCTTGCGCTCAAGATTTTGGCGACGCGGCGCAGCATACTCAGCGAGTGGCCTTCGTAAGAGGGCGATTCGAGCCGGCTGATCTGTTGCTGGGAGGTGTGGAGTTTGCGGGCGAGGTCTTTTTGGGAGAGGCCGGCCCGTTCGCGAAGCGCCGCGAGCTGCAGCGCCACGTCCCAGGCCTCGCCGGCGCGTTCAAAGCGCTCGGCAAAGACGGGGTCTTTCAGTTGTTCTTCCAGATAGAGGTCAAAGTTGGTCTTTTTCATGTTTCAAATTGTTTGGGCCAGTCGCGCATCCGATCCTGTGCTGTGTCGAGGTCGCGGGCCGGTATGGCCTGTCCCTTATCGCGGATTCCGTGAACAGCAATAATGCGACGGCCTTTTACAAAGAACCAGAGAACACGAGAATTCAACTTTCCGACATGGCGCAACTCAAACAGGCCGTCACCCAGCGCCTTGGACAGCGGCTCCCGATGGTTCTGGCTGTCCCGCAACTTCGCCATGCCTCGCAAGACGGCTGCGTGGTCGCCAGGGTCGCTGCGCTTGAGTTCATCCAGAAACTCCTGCACCGGCGAGCGTCCACTGGCAGTGACATAAAACTCTGCGGTGAAGTCCATTGCGAGTCAACATCAATATTGGTGTATGAGACAGGTCATTGCGGGGAGCAAACGGATTGATTCATCGCGAATGCTCGCTACTCGACCTGCCGCCTTCAACCTCTGACGTGCTTGCTATGGCGGGCGAATGGAAAACAGGGCGGCAGGACGGTGGCTGCTGACAAGTGATCGGCGATCAGTATTCTCTCGCCGCTCGCGGCTCACGTATCACGTAAACGGGTCAGCCGGGCAAGGCTGAAGAATTCGCGATCGAATAAACCTGGATGTAACCCATTTGGAGTATTGGAATACGGCGGCGAATGGTTAGTGTGTTCATCGATGAATGACGTCACTTATGTTCAGCACTGCACTTGTACGGCTTGGGTCTGCCACACCTGGTGCCGCTGAGAGGACAACCCCAAGACTAGAAAGAAATATCCGAAGACTTTAGATGAAAAACCACACCCTATCCCGTCTCGCAGCCATCCTTGTCGCAGCCCTGGCTCTGCACTCAGCACCCGGAGTCAGCTTCGCCAAGACATCGGTTGCCAAGCAGGGCAACTCCGTAGTGCTGCAAAACGATCTGGTGAAAGTAGAATACGACCTGGCGAGCGGAACTTATTCGGCCCGCAGCCGCAAGGATAAGGCCTCCAATCTCGTTGGCGCTTGCCTGAGGGTCAACGAGTTCACCTCAGATGCTGCAGGGCTAACCCGCACCTGGGAGAGCGCGCCAGTTGAGGACGAGCTCGGCCGGGGACGGAAGCTGCTGATCAAGACTGCTGGTCCCGGGCAGCCGGACTTGATCCTCGAAATTGCCCTGTACGACGACCGGAGCTGCCTGGCGCTCGCGGCTGGCTTGAAGAACACCCTGGGGCAAAGCCTGAGCGTGAAGGAGATCAATCCGATCCATCATGCGAAAGCGTTCAAAGGTGTCGGCCCCAAGTCTGATCTCCGAATGCTGAACGGCCCCGGTGGAGCGGGCCTCGGCCAGCGGATGGATGGGGGGGCGGAGGTCGGGTATCAGAGCCGGGTTCACAGCATCACGAACATGGAAAGCCCGAACAACCTGCTGGCTACCTTCGTGAGCGAAGGTAAGCGGAGGTCGATTGTGCTGGGTGGGTTGACCTACCACGACTACTCGAAGTATGCCAGCGCTGCGCGCGTCGGCCTGGACGAATTGGATGTCCGCGTGATGAGTTGGGACCCCGTCGGGAAACGAGTCGATCCCGGCGTCAGCTACCGGCCGGATGACCGATGCTATGTGGACTTCTGCACGGCCAACCAGTTCGAGGCGCTTGAACAGTATGGCTTGGCGGTGCGGGCGGCACAGAAGGTCAAGCTGATGATCAATGATTTTCCGACCGTCGATGGCTGGTACGTCGCGGTCTTCAGCGGCGGCGGTTCCGAGCCTAACAACACGGCCGGGATGGTCGCGCAGATGGATGCGGTGGTCAAATCCGGGTTCCTGCGCTACAGCAAGGTTGGGATCAGACTGATTCCCGACGACTACGGCCCGAACAACGAACAGGGCTGGTGGGACGACGAGCACTGGCAGAAATATGGGCACTACGTCAAACCCTATGAGACCACCAGGAAGTGGGCCCAGGCGATCATCGAGCGCGGCGGCATCCCGCTGATCTACAGCCAGACCACCTCGTATTCCCGCGACTTCATGGCGGCTCATTCGGACTGGTACACGTTCAACGACACCAAGCGACTGGTGAAAGCGGATGGCAGCTTGGATTATGGCAAGGGTGCGCTGGATTTCACTGACCCAGATCTCAAGGAACACCTGCGTAAGGTTTACGGGAACATGCGGGACGGCGGCTTGGCCGGACTGATGTTTGACTATCCGGAGGACCGGTTCAGACAGGACGGCGGATTCGAGGACAAGTATGCCACCGCAGCGGCGGCTTATCGGACAATTTTCGAATTGCCCAAGACCATCCTCGGCCCCAATTCCTACATCGACGAACGCAATTGTTGGGGATCCGTCACTGGCAGGGGAGCCTTCATGGACGTGACGGCCGGGGTGGTGGACTCGCAGCGGGTGTGGGGCGATAATGATATCGTCACGCCCGAGATGATTTCCCGCTGCGGCCACCGCTGGTACAAGAACCGGGTCATCTTCACCTACGACATGGACTCCAAGAATCTGTTCAAGACGTCGCCCGACAACCGGGACGGCCTGCGGCAGCTTCTGACGATGGTCTATACGGTCGCTCCCAGGTTTGTGCTGGCCAGCAGCTTCAGCCGGATGACGCCGGCACAGTTGCACGACCTTTCCCGGATCTATCCCATCCATGCCACCCCACGGAGCGCCCGCCCCCTCGATGCCTTTACGCGACAGGACGGCATTCCCCACATCTACGACCTGGCGATTGACAAGACGTGGCATCAGCTCGCCTTTTACAATCCCGATGTGAAGACGAACGGCACCATCGGGGTCGATCTGGGGAAGGACAGTTCGCTCGGCGGGATGGGGCTGAACTCCAAGCGGAGCTACTACGTTTATGACTTCTGGAACGATACCTTCCTCGGCAAGTTCCCGGGGAACGGCAAGCTCGAACAGACTCTCCGGCCGGGGGAGGTGAGGATGATGTCGGTGCATGAGGTCGCCAAACACCCGCAGTTCATCTCCTCCAACCGGCATGTCATGCAGGGCTACGTGGATGTGGTCAAGACTGACTGGGACCCGGCCACGCGAACGCTTACCGGCACTTCGAAGGTCGTGGGTGGGGACACCTACAAGCTGGTCATCGCCACGAACGGTCACAAGCCCGCCTCGTGTTCCGCCCAGGGCGCCACGGCGGAGATTAAGGTGATCAACGCGGAGGCGGGCGGCATTGCGGTCCTCAGTATCGACCGGGCCGAGAACGGGACCGTGGACTGGTCGGTGTCGTTTACTAAATGAACCCGTTAGCAAAGGAGACAAGACTACGAAACGCCGAACGTTCCGAAGACAACCAGGCTGCCAGGCGTGGCCGCGTTCGGTCAGATGTCGCTACGTTGCTGGACTTTGGACCTTGGACTTTAGACTTTGGACTTTGAACACGGGAGGCGAGATGGTGCTTGATGAACTGCGTTGCGAGTATCTGGTCAACCCACAGGGCATTGATTCGGCTCACCCGCGTCTGCAATGGACGGTCAAATCGGACACGCGCGGCTGGATGCAAGCCGCCTACCAAATCCTCGTGGCGTCGAGCGAGGATTTGCTGGCCAAGGGCCAGGCCGATCTGTGGGATAGCGGAAAGGTGGTTTCGGACCGCTCAATCCAAATTGAATACGGCGGCCAGTCGTTGACGTCACGACAGCGCTGCTGTTGGAAAGTCAAGGTGTGGCCCGTCAGTGCCGGGAAAGAAGATGTCTCGCCCTCGCCGTGGAGTGCGCCAGCGCACTGGAGCATGGGGCTGCTGGAGCCGGGCGACTGGCGCGGCCAATGGATCGGCAATGAGGAATCGGTCACTGCGGCGCGAATGTTGCGCCAGGAGTTTGACGTCACGAAGCGGGTGGTCCGCGCGACGGTGTATTTCAGCGGTTTGGGTTTGTCGGAGCTTTACCTCAACGGCCGGAAGGTCGGCGACCATGTGCTGTCTCCGGCACTCAGCGAGTATCCGAAGCGAGTGTATTATGTCACGCACGACGTCACCGCGCAGATCAAGCGCGGCCGCAACGCGCTCGGCGCCTGGCTGGGCAACGGCCGTTGCACGCCGCGGGCGGAGTGGCTGCAGCGTTTCGGGTTTCCGAAGCTGCAATTGCAGTTGGAAGTGGATTACGCCGACGGCTCGCGCGACACGTTAGTCAGCGATGCCACGTGGAAACTCACTACCGCTGGTCCCATACTCGCCAACGATGAATACGACGGAGAGCAGTACGACGCGAGGAAGGAAATGCCGGGCTGGGCGGAGCCCGGGTTCGCCGACTCCGCCTGGCAACCGGCGCAGGTCGTTGCCGGGCCTGGTGGCACGCTCTCGGCGGAGATGATCGAACCGAGTCGCGTCACCGAAACGCTTAAACCCATCTCCGTGAACGAGATCAGCCCTGGCGTCTTCATCTTCGATATGGGGCAGAACATGGTCGGGTGGTGCCGGCTTGCGGTTCGCGGCCCGGCGGGCTCGGAAGTGACTCTGCGGCATGCCGAGCGGCTCAAATCCGACGGCTCGCTTGACGTCGCCAACCTTCGCACGGCGAAAGCCACGGACATTTACACGCTCAAGGGCAAGGGCAGGGAGATCCACGAACCCCGTTTCACTTACCACGGTTTCCGGTATGTCGAAGTCAAGGGATTCCCGGGTCGGCCCACGCTCGCCTCGATCGAAGGTTGCGTGGTCCACAACGACATGGCGGTGGCGGGTGCGTTTGTCTGCTCGCATCCGACGATCAATCGCATTTACCGCAACATTGTCTGGGGCGTCAGCGGCAATTATCATGGCATTCCGACCGATTGCCCGCAGCGTGACGAGCGGCATGGCTGGCTCGGCGACCGTGCGGCGGAATCCAAGGGTGAGTCGTATCTTTTCAACCTCGCGGCACTCTACGCCAAGTGGACTCGCGACATGGCTGACTCGCAGCGGGAGAACGGGAGCATTCCCGACGTCTGCCCCACCTCCTACCAGCCTCAGTTCTGTTTCGATGACGTTACCTGGCCCGCCACCGCGATCATTATCCCCGGCGCGCTGCTCGACCAATACGGCGACCGGGCGCTCATTGCCCGGCAGTATCCGAGCCTGGTCAGATGGATCGACCACATGCGTGGCTACATTGCCGATGGCCTCATGCCGCAGGACAAGTTTGGCGACTGGTGCGTGCCGCCGGGGAATCCGGGAACCGCTCCGGACGTAATGGCGACGTGTTACTTCTACCATTGCTTAAAGTTAATGACGCGTTACGCGACCCTGCTCGGTAAACCTGACGACGCGCAGCGCTTCGCCGCGCTGGCGGAGCAACTCAAGAGCGCGATGAACGAGAAGCTCTATCACCGCGACCAGGGCTTTTACGACCACGGCTCGCAGACCTCGTGCTTGCTCCCGCTGGCGTTCGACCTGGTCCCGGCGCAGGAGCGCCCGCGTGTCTTCGGGCATCTGGCCAAGGAGATTACCGAGAGCACCCAAGGCCATGTGGGCATGGGCCTCGTGGGGGGACAATGGCTCAACCGTGTGCTGACCGACGGCGGACGCCCCGACATCGCATTCCGCCTGGCCACCAACACCACCTATCCGAGCCTGGGGTACATGGCCGAAAGGGGCGCAACGACCATCTGGGAGCTATGGAACGGCGATACGGCGGGCCCGGAGATGAACTCGGACAACCATGTCATGCTCGTCGGCGATCTGGTGATCTGGCTCTACGAATGCCTCGCCGGCATCCGCGCCGATCCCGCGGAGCCGGGATTCAAGCATATCCTCATGCAACCGCATCCGGTCGGCGATTTGAAATTTGTCCGCGCAAGCCATCGTTCGCCCTACGGCCTGATTCGGAGCGAGTGGCGGCGCGAAGGGGATAAGTTCAAATGGCAGATATCCGTGCCGCCAAACACCACCGCCACCGTCTCCATTCCGGCGCGGGATCCGGCTTCGCTGCGGGTGGACGGCAAGCCGTTTGAGCGGGTGCCAGGCGTCACATTCCTCGGCCGGGAAGCGGATCGCGTGGTCTTGAAAGTGGCCGCCGGAAATTACCGGTTCACCGTTCGCTAAGACTATGCTTCCTGAAATTGCTAACACTGAGAAAGAACGATCAATTAATGAAACGAAATGCACCAGGCTCCGCTCGTAGAAACCAACAAGTAGAACCTCGAACAGGAATCCTGATGAAAGACCACGCCCCACTCCGCTTGGCCGCCATCCTCATCGCAGCCGTGGCGCTGCTGCCAGCCCCTAACGTCTGCCTCGCCAAGACCTCCGTTGTCAAGCACGGCAACGTGGTGGTGCTGCAAAACGATCGCGTGAAGGTGGAATACGATCTGGCCAACGGAACCTATGCGGCACGGAGCCGTGCGGATAAGTCCTCGAATCTTACCGGCGCCGGTCTCAGGATCAACGAGTTCTCCTCGGATGTTCCGGGGTTGACCCGCACCTGGGAGAGCGTGCCAGTCGAGGACGAGCTGGGCAGGGGACGGAAGCTGTTGGTGAAGGCTGTCGGTCCCGGACAACCAGACCTGATCCTTGAAATTACTTTATACGACGACCGGAGTTTCCTCGTGCTCTCCGGTGGTCTCAAGAATACCCTTGGCCAAAGCATCAGCGTGAAGGAGATCAATCCGGTCCAGCATGCGAAAGCGTTCGCCGGTGTCAGCCCCAAGTCTGATCTCCGCATGCTGAACGGCCCCGGCGGAGCGGGCCTCGGACCTCGGATGGACGGGGTCAAACAGGAGATTGGACACGAGACCCGGGTCCACGGCACCACGAACATGGAAAGCCCGAACAACCTGCTGGCGACTTTTGTGATGGAGGGCAAGCGCAAGTCCATCGTGCTGGGCGGGCTGACCTATCACGACTATGCCAAGGTGGCCAGCGCCGCGCGCGTCGGTGCCGACGACCTGGAGGCCAGCGTCATGAACTGGGATGCCACCGGCAAGCGGGTCGATCCGGGCGTGAGCTACCGGCCGGATGACCGCTGCTATGTCGATATCTGCACCGCCAATCCGTTCGACGCGCTGGAGCAATATGGTCTGGCGGTGCGGGCGGCGCAGAAGGTCAAGCTGCAAATCAATAACTTCCCGACCGTCTGCGGCTGGTATGTGGCCGTTTTCGGCGGCGGCGGCGGCTCCGAGCCTAACAACTCGGCCGGGATGGTCGCGCAGATGGACGCGGTGGTCAAATCAGGGTTCCTGCGCTATAGCAAGGTTGCGGTGCGGGTGGTGCCCGACGCCGGCGGTGGCGACAACGAGCAAGGCTGGTGGGATGATGAGCACTGGCAGAAACACGGTCACTACGTCAAACCCTATGAGACCACCAGGAAGTGGGGGCAGGCGGTCATCGAGCGCGGCGGCATCCCGTTGATCTACAGCCAAACCGGCTGCAACTCCCGCGACTTTATTGCCGCCCATCCGGACTGGTATCTGTTCAATGACACCCAGCGGCTCTTCGACGCGAAGGGTGAGTTGACTTACATCAAAGGGGCGCTGGATTACACCGATCCCGGCTTCAAGGCTCATCTGCGCAAGGTCTATGAAAACATGCGGGATGGCGGCTTGGCCGGGCTGATGTTCGACTACCCCGAGAACTTGTTCCGCCAGGACGGCGGCTTCGAGGACAAGTATGCCACCGCCGCGGCAGCCTATCGGGCAATCTTCGAATTGCCCAAAACCATCCTCGGGCCCGAGTCCTACCTGGATGAGCGCAACTGCTGGGCCATGCCCAATGGCCGGGGCTGCTTCTCGGATGTGACCGCCGGGGTGGTGGACTCACAACGGGTGTGGGGCGATACCGATGTCGCCACGCCTGAGATGTATTCCCGCTGCGGCCACCGCTGGTACAAGAGCCGGGTCATCTACACCTACGACATGGACTCGAAGAACCTGTTCAAGACCGCGCCGAACAACCGTGACGGGCTGCGGCAGTTGCTGACGATGGTCTATACGGTGGCGCCGCGGTTTGTGTTGGCCAGCAGCTTCAGCAAGATGACTCCCGAGCAGTTGCACGACCTGTCGCGGATCTATCCGATCCATGACACGCCGCGCAGCGCGCGGCCGCTGGATGCCTTCACGCGGGAGGACGGCATACCCCATATATACGACCAGGTCATCGATGACACGTGGCACCAGCTCGTCTTCTACAACCCCGACGTGAAGACGCCAGGGACCATCGGGGTCGATCTGGGGAAGGATAGCTCGTTCGGCGGGATGGGGCTGAACTCCAAGCGAAGCTACTACGTTTATGACTTTTGGAACGACACCTTCC
>SESG01003110.1_pt1 | contig 17308 bp, 12 predicted proteins | sample 3171421 | NCBI WGS metagenome assembly SESG01 (sample SAMN10866946, study PRJNA518727) | freshwater metagenome | biome: subpolar coniferous forest; feature: holomictic lake; material: water; isolation source: holomictic Lake 227, 6 m and 8 m depth | place: Canada: near Kenora, Ontario | collected... | reverse complement strand
GACTGGTAAAACCCTTAAAATTAATTTTACAGATGATAGTGGAGTTCATTGGGCTGTGCCTACTTGGACTGGCCTCTATACAAACAGTTTTGTTTCTTATAGTCTCCCCGGCGGAAATATAGTTTCTGCGCCACAAGCCCTCTATTACACAGATATAACTTCACTTTATGCTACTTGGGATTGGACTAAAGTAAATACTTTGGGCTCTGTATTAAGTGTCAATGCTGGTAGCTTGCAATGGGTAGAGTGCGATGCGGCTTGGCTGGAAGTCAAATACTACAACTGTGCTCCTACTTTGACTGTCACAAATACGCCTGTGGTCACAAACACTCCCACTATGACCCCTGCAATTTATTGTGCCACTGGAGCGAATGTGCAATCCCTTGACGGCCTTTCGGCTATAGCTACTGTCTCAAGTTCAAACTGTAGTTTTACTATTTCAAATATAAATACTTCTGCAGGTGATACTACAATTATTTCTTACATTATAAATGGCAGTACACTTTATTATGGTGTCACAAAAGTAGCTGTAGCACTTGGCTCTATTACTTATGCCGGTCTCTCTCTGACCGCCGCTTCAGGCACCACTGGAATTGTTTCAGGAAATGTTTTGGACTCAAGTAACAATCCTTTATCTGGCGCCCAAGTGACTATCAGTGATCCTTCTGTGGTAAGTCCGACTACCACCAGCGGCGGCACTTTTTCTTTCATAAATGTGGCTCCGGGAAATTGGACTCTCTACGCCACCAAACCCGGTTATATGTCTGCCAATAGTTCTATCGCTGTCACTGGCGGAGTTATCAATGCCCTTACAAGTCCTATGATTTTAACGCAGGCAGGCTCTCTCTCTGGAAATATTGTAGACAGTTTAACAGGAAATCCTATCGGTGGAGTCTGGTTACAGGCATATGATAGTGGTGGGACTAACAGAGGAAGAAGCGATGCCTATTCCGATACTGTTACTGGCTACTATGTAATAAATGAAATTCCTGTTGGCACCAATTATCAGGTCTGGCCATCGTTGGACATAAGCGCTTACGATGTCAGCTCTCCTCCTGTAAAAAAATATACAGGGATTACAATTGCTTACGGCACTACTGCTACAAATAAAAACTTTAAATTAAAACAGACCTATAATTATATAACTGGAAAAGTGGCAGTAGACTCTTCTGACCTTTCAAATGGAATAGAAGTTATGGCTTATCCTACGGGGCAAACAGTAGTCGCCTATACTTTCAATATGGCGCACCCCAATCCCCTTTACCTTCAGCATACTGGCCGTAGCAGAATTAACTATCCCTATTACGGTGTCATAGGCACTCACACCGCAAATTTTAGTGTAAATGTACCTGTGGGAAAAAATTATGATATTTACGCTTTCTATTCATATGTGTCATATACTGGCTCACCTCAAAATTTAATAAAAACTACACAAAATTATTATAAAAAAATTACAAATGTCTCACCTGGGGCCACAAATCAAAACATTACTGGGAATTTAAGTACTTGGTCCATATATCCGACTCCTTCACCTTAAGGACATTAAAAATGCTTAAATTTAAAAAAAGAAAAGGATTCACACTTTTAGAAGCTATTCTCTCTGTGGCTATTATGAGCATAGTCAGTGTAGGTATTTTTCAGTTGTTACGCGATGGCACTTATATGTTTAACTTTGCCACTGCGCGCCTGTCTTTGACTGGGGAATCGCGAATCACTATGCTAGCGATAAAAAAACTCATACAACAGTCTCAGGGTTCTACCATAGCTATTTCCAGAATAAATGCAAATGAACCTGCGAACAGTTATATAGAAGCCATTATGGCTGAGGAAGCCGTGGTCTCTACCACACAATCCAATTGCGGTTGCGCAAATGGTGGTGCCTCCTTGGTCACCATAGGCGCGACAGGTGCCCCAGTCCAATTATTTCAAAAAAACGGATATCTCCTTTCTGTTTATCCTCAGGTGTTACCTGGCACAGACCTCACCAATAGTACTCAAGTACAAGCAAATACTTATTACAAAACCATTACCTTGTCCGCAAATGTGGACTCGCTTATGTTTGCTTTTGTGGATTCCAAAGAAGGCACGGCGATTGCAGTCGGCGCGAGATTTAAAAAATGGATATACAAAAACAAGCCTCCTGTTATAGTTTTTATGAGGGAAAATATTGTTGTAAAACGGATGCACTCCGCTGGCTTTTATTACAACTAAGACCGAGGTTATAAATGCATAAAAATAAAATTAGAAAAACTTTAGTGGCAGGTCAAAAAGGACAATCCCTTCCTGTCGTGATTGTCTTGGCGGCTGTACTTTCCATCTTGGGTGCCACTATGGTTTCCTTATTTCAAAACTATTCAAAATTGCAAGTCAAGAATACCTGTATTTTTCAAAAACAAGAACTGGCAGGACTTGCGCTTGAACAGTGTCTTTATGTCTTGCAACAGGGCAACAACTGGGGAAATGTGCCTCTCGAAAACTATTACGGCTATTTGCACGAGTTCACCACTTCCTCCGGCACCTACACTGTGCATATCACGAATGGCAATCTGTATATTACAAATCCAGCTCTTCCTACAGCCAGACAAGGCAATGCGGATTATAAAACCATAGGCATAAAAGTAAAAACCGCAGTCACAAAATGTACTGGCCAGTTTTACGCAGTGGTGCAAAAATTAAAAATGGGCGGACCGCTTATCTCAAAAGGCAAAATTGATTTCACCACCTCTGGCACTTTTGATAACAACTCTTTCAATCCAGATAGAGCTAACTTTTTTTGGGGAGATATTTATTCGGCAAATACAAACCCAGGGTATTGCAAGCTTCGCTCAGTGCCAGTGGCTATTGGCACGCCTGTTTTTTCTGGACATCAACCTTGGAAACCCCGGGTGTATTCGGCAAATGATATCTATACCGCCATTTCTTACAATAACGGCAGAACTGGAACTAATTATCTTTTTAGCACTGTCTATGATGATATGAGCCCTACCGCACACTCTCATCCTTTTTCTCCTTTTGCAGTGGCGCCCGATATAGATTTTGAATATTACAAAAATTATGCAAAAACAAAAAATACATATTTTGGTCCAGGGGGTCTGCCTTTAAATCTTTTTACTTCTGCAAATTATATGACCCGCACTGTTATGCCTAAGCTCAATTCTGCCGACAGCGTAGTGTTCATTGATACCACAGACGGTCTGCCTTTAAGATTAAATTCCTGCAATACTTACAGCGGGGCAGTTACAGTTACCGCTGGGACTTTAAGTCTTTACGGAGATGTCACTCATCAGGGACTTACTTATGGAACGCTTATTGTTATGGGACCTATGATTATAAAAGGGATTACCCCGTCTGCGACTGATTCCAGTGTCAAGTATTCCACTTTTACAGTAGCCGCCGCAGACATTGATAATATATATAATGTGCCCCCACCAGATAATTTTTACAGTCCGCAAAGTACGGACAACCTTCATTATGTGGTGCCTGGGTCTGGTGTGCCTTATCTGTTTAATGTAAAACACTATGGCTTAATATATGCTGGTGGCGAATTGCGCATAGGTGGTACTCCAGGGACAAGCGCTAATGCTTCAAATGTATGTATTTTTGGCACTATTTATCTTGGGGAAAATTCCGCCCTGACAACAGATACCACAGACCCTGCTTTTTTATATGTCTATTTCAATAAAGATATGAACCTCTTCGGAGTTTCAGGGGCTTCTGTAGAGGTCCTGTCTTTCGGCGAGTTTTCTTTCCTCGTTCCGACGCCAGGTCCATATCCTTCTTCATTCTGATATGACCCTCCCCTCGCCCTCGCTTTTTTTACGGCTTTTATTTATTTTTGGAATCTTTTCTATTTTAATTTTTTTTCCAGGTATGTATGACCTATACCAGCTTCCTAAAGCCCTCGGCATAGTACTGACCGTATATCTTTCCTTGGGCGCACTTTTTTTATATCGGGGCCCTTTCAAAATTACAGCCCCTGTTATTTTTCTCTCACTTTATTATATTTTTATTTCTTCCCGCTTGTTATGGTCTCAAGCCCATCCTGCATTTTTTTACGGACTTATTTTTTTCACTCCGCTTTTCTTTTTTTCTGGTTTTTATGCTCACCTTTCTCGGCAAAAACTTTTATTTTTTTTAAATATCATTTTTACCCTCGCCTTAGGATATGGCATATTTCAGTTTTCTTTTTCTGGCATAAACAGACCTTATTCTTTTTTTGGCAACCCTATTTTTTTTGGCGAGTTCATTGCCGCTCTTTTGCCTTTTATTATTTATAGCGCCATTTCTGGCAAGGCAGGTGGAGGTTTAGCAGTTTTCAACTTGGCACTTGCCATACCTGTAATTATTATCTGCTCTTCCCGTGGTGTTGTTTTATCGCTTGGTATAGCGCTTGTTTTATTAGCCTATTACTTTTACCGCGCTGGGGTTCGCCCTATATTTACCAATAAAATAAAGGTTTTTCTCGTTTTAGCCGTGTGTTTCCCCTTTCTTATCCCTGGATTTTTCGGGGCTTTTAGCACAGGAGTACAAAGAACTTCACACCTTTTTTCTTCAACCGCACCAGAAATCAGTAATCGCCTGCTTTTAACTGGCAGTGCCGCTGATATTTTTTTCACCTCTCCTATAATAGGGGCTGGGGCTGGCGCCATAAAACAATTTCAACAGGAAAAAGGCGGAAAACTACTTGCCCTAAAAAACTCAAATGATTTTGTGGTGTCTTCTTTTGCTCACAATGATTATATGCAACTTTTAGCCGAAACTGGCACCTTGGGACTTTTGCTTTATATCGCTTTTATCTTTTCTTTGGCTTTGGCTTTTGAAAAGGCCTCTGCCTATATGAAAGACAGCGACTTGCTTTTTTCCAGTGCTATTTTTTGTTCGCTGGTCTTTTTCTTCTGCGAATCTTTTTTTAATTTTCCACTTTTTTCTATGCCTTCTGCCTCGCTGTTATTTGCCTTGGCAGGTCTTTTGGTGGCGCAGACAGCCCGTGCGACTAACACTGGTTTTGAACTAGCCCCTTTGCCTCGATATGCGCTGCTTTTACTTCTCTTGCTTCCTCTTGTATTATATTTTTCTTTTTCTAAACCAAAAGCTTTGGTCTCAAATTTTTATTTAAAAGCCGCTGTGCAGAACTCTTCTGGAGGTTTTACTTTTTTTGAAAAAGCCCTGTCTTTGGAACAGGACAACTTTTCTACTTTGACCCATTACGCACAAGGACTTTCACTTTCAGACAAGTCCGCGCAAGCCATAACTACTTATGAAAATACCTTAAAATATTTTCCAAATTCAGCAGATGTCCTTTACAACATTGGCGCCCTTTATCTTTTTCAAAATAATGCCAAAGCAGCAGTTTCATATTTTAACCGAGCCCTTATTTTATATCCTGGCTTTGTGTCAGCACAGCTCGGCCTTTACAAATCCAAAATGCGTTTAGGTTTGAGACCAGAGGCCCTGCCTCATTTAGAAGCGGCTTTGCGGATAGATGCTAATGCAGTACAAAAAGACAGGGCTTCCACACTCGTACATTTTTGGGAGGTGACACCGTGACCCCTAAGCCACAGTCCCCACAACACTGGCTTCGCAGGTTTATTTTATTTGCCGAAACCTATTCAGTAAGTGTGCCTGCCTATGTACTCCTCTTTCTTTGTATTTCTTATACCAGAAATTTCATAGAGGGCGCGTTTGAGAGCGCGCATACTTTAGGTACAAACGCCTCCTTTGAGACCGCCATAATGCAAATGGGAGTTTTATTTAATTTGGAATGGGTGACGCTTTTATGTGCCCTTGCCTTAGTCCTTCATTTTTTAACAAAAGAAAAACTCGTGCCTGTGTTAAAGATATTACTGGTCTTCTACGCGTGGATAATAGTGGTGCCTTTTATTGACCTGCTTTTTTATGCTTCTGCCGGCTATAAAATTGATTATCTTTACACTTTGTCTGATTATACAAAAGCCCTACTATATTTTTTCTCGCCTGTGACAGAGGTAAAGGTCTGCGTTGGCATACGCTTTGAGGTTTTTGCCGCTTTCTTTTTTATAGGGTTTTATGTCTTCTATAAAACTCACAACATAATAAAAGCTGTCTCAGCCTCCCTCTTACTCTATGTGCTTGCCATTTCTTCTATGGCTTTTCCTGTCTTTATCTTGCTTCCTATTTTCCCGTTTTTGCATACTGGCTTTGACCTGTTCGTAAATACCTTTTTCTTTGGAACTTCCTATGCTGGTGGGTTTTTGAGCAGAACTTCCTTGCTGATATTTTTATTTTTATTTCCTATGCTTTTCATTATGTTTTTACGCCATTATGGTCTGCCTGCTTTTAAACACTTATTAAAACTTTTTTTCTCCCCTTTTGCTTTGTTGTTCTCGGCTGCATTTTTTGCTGGGTTTGTTTTAGCCCCCCAAAGACCAGGCACTCTCCTTTTTGCCAATCCTATGGACCACGCCTATCTGCTTGTTGGCTGTCTGCTTCCGCTTTTTTTCGGGCTTTATGCTGGTTTAAACTCCACCGCCTCAAAAATAGCTTCCTTAGCAGTTCCCATTTTTATCCTTATCCTTATGCCGGCGCTCGCTTTGTCCACTGGTATCTTTTTGAGTTATGTTTTTATATGCGCCCTTTGTGTCTTTCTTTATAATGCCCCCTTTCACCTTTCACGGTCGCCCCTCATACAGAGTGTTGCTTATGCGCTTTTCATCTTCATATTTTATGTCGCTGGCACCGCTGCCATAAAAGATATCTCTGTCTTTAATAATTTTAACCCTGTTTTTCCTGGGCTACTTTCGCTGGCCGTTTTTGCGCTCTCTCGCCTACGCGAAAATGCTAAAAATATATCAGCCATTTGTCTGCTTATAGTTGTTTATGCTTTCACCCCTGTCTTACTTGTCGCACCCTTACTTTTTATACCAGCAATACTTGCCATAGTCCTAACCCTTTTCTATATATATAAAGCTCGCTCTAAAAATAATATAACAGAAATTTTTTCACTTATTTTTTTGGTTTTTATAATAGCGACAGTTTTAATAAAAAAATAATATTTTGAAAGTAAAACAAACCTTGGCTAAAACCTGCTATAGCTAAAGGTGGGAGTATTTTATTGTTTTAGTATAAGAGCGTGCTTTTTCTTATACGAATATTTTGCTTATGACATAATCCGCATTGACGCCCAGCGTCCTTTGCAGACCTGCATCTTCTTTTAAAAGCTTTCTTACCATTTCTTTTGCCGCATCGTGATTGCGGTTGGTATATTTCAAAATCGTATCGCGGACTTCTATAGGTTCACTCTGGGCCACATAATTTAGCAATAATCTGACATTGTTCTCAATGCTTTTTATCGTGCAATATCTAAGCATTATGACCACTCTGCGTTTTGACATTTTTTGGCTCGGTCCAAAACCATTTTCAGTGTTGAACAAGAAATCAATATAGTCATTGACCGCATCATCTCTGGACGCAGCATCTACAAGTTCTGAAGACATTACCATATTCATTTTCTTATCCGCGCCAGTCCATTTTACCTGGGCTGTCTTTTCTACTTTTCCTGTATAGTCGCCCATAAAAGTACCTTCATTTAACTCTCCACGATAATTATACACAGGGTCTTTTGCCAGATACATTCCCATAACTTTTAACACTTGCATATCTACAGGACTAAACCCCACTTTCGCGCCGACTTTCGCCGCCTCACCCGACACAAAGCCTATGACAAATCTGTCTTCCAAAAAATCACAGTAATTTCTAATAGGTTCTATAAGTATGGGTGGAATTATATAGTTTCCCTCTTCGTCTTTAGGAAAAAGATTTACATGTATTTCAGCAATCTTATTTAAGGATTTTAAAACGGCTTCAGGAGTACATAAGAAGTTCTCAGATTTTGTTACATCTGGAATCTGTGAGTTCAAAAGAATTCTGGCGCCTGAAAAAGGCACTCTGTTGGCGGCTTTTTCCGCGGCAGTTACTATAAACCCGTTTAATATGCTTATATCTTTTTTAACAATATCAATGGTCTCAGTGTCAAACTTTGTAAAAGTCTTTGCCTCTGTTTCGCTGACTATGGTATCTACTTTACCTATTTCTATTTCTTTTTGAACTATGTCTTCTATCTTTTCTTTGAGCCCTGCCATTTGTGTGCTCAGTTTTGTAAAGGCCTCGGCATTAGAAGTAAAAAACTCCAGCATTCCTTTACTCATTGTTTCCACAGGCACTTTAAGAGTGTCTTTGAGTTTTTTTTCGTCAGGAGTTATCCTGTGCCCTTTTTGGAGAATTTCAAGATATTTTTTTACTATGTCATAATTCAATTTTATATTTTTTATTTTCACGCCATCCGCAAGTGGTATGATTTTATTATCTAAGTCATTTCCCATTTCTCGTATAAAGTTCGCGCCTGTCCGCAGAGAATCGTTTTTCTTCCACTCCAGATTTGCTTTTACTTTTTTGGTATCCACTTTAGTCGTAGTATTTCTTTTTTTCTTCCCTGAAGTGTCTATGAGTTCTAACTCGCCTTTGGCAAGCGCTTTATATTTCTCCGGCACTGAAAAAACAAAACTATCAAAAGGATTGTCTTCATCTTTATTTTCAAAACTATTTAAAAGCGAATTATATACTGTGAGGTCAAGCAAGTTTACCACGCCTGTATTTGTTTCCACGCTGTCGCCGATAGCGCCAGTGGCTAAGAAAAGCCGCTGATATTTATTTAAGTCATTGAGGCGATTTTCCACGAGGGCTGAAATGAGAGTGTTATAGGCGGTTTTTAGTTTATTTACTTTTACCAGATCTTCAATTTTGTTGCCACTTTCAGATTTTTCTTTGCCGAAAAACTCCAGCGCTGCGAACACAGTTTCTTTTACCGCTCCATCCAGCCCTTCAAAAACATTATGTATTGCTTCCCGAGGTTTAAGTACTATCGCCTTGTCTGACATATTTAAATCCTCCATATAATATATATTTTCCGGAACTACCGGTCATTTCTGTTCTTTTTTTTAGAAACAAACGAAATACGGGTTAATTTATGGGTTTAAGCTATTTTACATAGTGGAACAGGATTCCCTGTTTTTTTTCCAAAAAAAAATTAGCTATTTAATTTCCCGATTTTTTATTTTAAAAGAACTTGATACCTATTATATCAAATATCTTACTGCTGGCAAGAAGAATTTTTTTTACCTCTTTTATTTCCTTTCTAAGTAAAGCCCAAGCCATTTTAGTTTGACTTTTAACTACATATCCTTTACAATCACTAAAAAAGGAGGCCTTTATGCCTGAAGAAACTTTAAAAACCGAAACTATCTATACTGCCTTAAAAGAAGTCTATGATCCAGAAATCCCTGTCAATGTGGTGGATTTGGGCCTCATATACAGAGTGGAAATAAAAGCTGCTGGGAAAGTGGAAGTGGATATGACTTTAACTATGCAGGGTTGCCCTCTTGCCGCCTATCTGCAGGAACAAATAACCGATGCTGTCAAAGCTGTTCCGGGAGTCAAAGAAGCGCTGGTCACTCTTGTTTGGGAACCTCAGTGGACACCGGAGAGAATGACTACGGATGGCAAAAAAAAGCTCGGAATGGAATAAACCAGTTTTAATTTGCGCCTTGAACACAAAATTCGCAAGCTTCAAGGGGATTGTGTGAAAAAAACTTTTTTACTTTTTTTTTTGCTGGCACTCTTTTCCGGAAGTGTCTATGCCGGAAGTGAACTGGTCGGCACTACAAGCTCAAACTTTTTTAAAATTCCACCTTTCGCTCGTGCTGTCGGTATGGGCGAAGCTTTTAACTCCTTATCCGAAGGCACTTACGGACTTTACTATAATCCTGCTGGGCTTTCTGCTGTCCCTGGGCTGGAGTTCCAAGCCACTCACATAAGCTGGTTTCAAGATATCAATTATGAGTTTATATCTATGGTCTTTCCTGTGCCCTTTTCAGATGTGGGAAAACTCGGTGCCGCCTTCGCTTGGTTCAATGTGGGAACTATGCCAAGAAATTTAGCCCTGCCTAATGATATAAGTGCTCCGACTTTTTCCTGGTCAGATTATAATAACGGGACTTTCAGTCCTTATGACTATTCCATTATTCTTGGCTATGGGCTTGACTTAAGCGAAAATCTCTCCTCTGGCATAACTTTAAAATACACCTCTGAAAATATCGCAAATTATAATAGTGCAAATATCACAGGCACTCTCGGAGTTTTATATAAGACCTTTTTTGATGGAAATTATGTGCGCACAGGCCTCACCCTTGAAAACATAGGCGCCAATATGCGTGTTTTAGAAGTGACTTTCGCGCCTCCAAAAATTCTCAAGCTTGCCATTTCCGATACTCTTTTAAATAACTCCCTTACCTTTTCCTTGCAGTCTCTTTTCCAATTTGATTACGGCAATATCTATTCACTGGGAGCGGAATATTGGTTATATAATACGGTGGCATTGCGCGCAGGCTATAAGTTCGGTGCTTTTAACCAGCCCTCTTTCGGTGCCGGTTTTAAATTAAATAGTTTTGAATTTGACTATGCTTTTTTAAATTATTCTGAACTTGGAGCAACTCATAGGTTTTCAGCCCTCTATGCCTGGGGCACGCCTCCGGTAATTCTTACTGTTGCCCCTGCGGCTTTTTCTCCCAACAGAGATAATTTTATGGATAGTACTTTTTATACTCTCACTTTAAAAGCTCCAGGAAAAATTAAATCCGCAAAAGTAAAAATCTACGATAGCACAGGCAGAAACCTTCAGGCGATTTTACCTGCAGGTGTCCACGCGACAAATGTGCCGTGGAATGGGCTTTCCCAGACAGGCGCTGTCTTACCAGATGGGCCTTATCTGGCGGCGGCTTTCGTGGACTATGATAACGGCACTTCCATATCTCAACCAGTAAGTGTAGAAATACATACCACGCCTCCCAGTATGGTCATAGACGCTCAACCAAAACTTATTAAACCAGGGCAAGCGGAAAAGCTTATTATTCCTTCCACTTTTTCTATGTCCGCCATAGACAAATATAATGTCGCCAATTGGCAACTGGCAGTTTACGATTCAAATAAAAAATTATTTTTTAACACAGGTGGGCTGGGTATGCCTCCGCCAGTTTTTGTGTGGGACGGCAAAAGCAATGCCGGTGAATATGTCACCACTGGGCAGTTGTATTATTATAATATGTTTTCTTCTGATACTCTCGGAAATAAAGGTCAGACGCCACTTCAGGCGCAAGTGGTCTTGCTTCGGGAGATAAAACTTTTATTTGCTTCTGATGCCCTTTTTGAAATCGGTGATGCCAATGTAAAAATCAGCGCCTATCATATTCTCAAAGGCCTTAAACAGACCACTGATAAATATCCTGATTCAGATATCTTGATTGGAGGTTATACCGATAACCTGCCACCTTCAGGTCAGAAATATCCTGACAATATCACGCTTTCAAAAGCGCGTGCCGAAGCAGTAAAGTTTTTTATGGTGGAGCTTATGGGCTTTGATCAAAACAGGATAAAGACCACTGGCTGGGGCGAACAGTCCCCAATAGCGGGAAATGACACAGAAGAAGGCAGATTAAAAAACAGAAGAGTAGAAGTCACTATTCGTTCCACTATATACAAATAACCCCATATTTTATTGGGGTTTCTTGCCCTATCGCAAAATTAAAAAGTTACAGTAGTTTTAAATTGTTTTACTATATGTGGATAGGAGGAATAGGTGGAAGTGATTTTAATAATGACAGGTAAAGTTTGTCCTACCTTAAAATATTTCCCATAATCCTCGGTCGGAATATTCCAGGTTATAATATTTTCTCCCATTTGAAGTTCTAACTTTTTACATATCTGCACTGGCGTGCCTTCGGTTCCTATCTCCATAGTCACATAACTTTTTTCGGTAGTAGTGAACTCAAACTTCAGCATATCTGCTGTTTCATTTTTTATTTTTTCCACTATTAAGTTTTTAATATCACTCCCTATCCAAAAATACTGGGCAGAGCTTTTATCAGAGACTATGACTTGCCCATAGTGTTTATATATGGCTATGCCGACTGGATTTTCAAATTTATAATCCTCTGTGCCGTAAGAACCGTACTCAGTGATAAAATTCAAATCAGGAGTAAACTTATAAAGTTGGGAGTTTAAATTATCCACGACATATATATTTCCATAGTAATCCTGAGCGACCGTGGTCAGCAATACTTTTTTTCCAAGCAAATCATTTACCCTGACTGCGTTTTTTATATTTCCTTGCAAATCCATTTTTAAAATCCTATTATTTTCTCCATCAATTACATATAAAAAATCATATCTATACCCGCTGTAGCGCTCGTGTTCATCACTGAGACAAAGCCCAGTGGGATTGAGCAGTCCGTTTGACGCATCCAACATATACAAAAAGCCCCCTGACTTTGCGAACACTTGTATTCTATTATTGCCTGTATCCGAGACATAGAGCCTGCCAGCACTATCAAGCGCCACATAAGTTGGCCCGCGAAAAAGCCCAATATCATTTCCAGACCCGCCTATGTTTCTGATAAATTTAAGTTTTTTTCCATTATTAAAAAGCCTTACCACACGGTCATTTCCCGTATCCGCCACATACACATCCCCATACTCATTGCAGGCAATTCCAGTAGGTTTGTCAAATTGCCCGTCCCCTTTACCAGGTCCACCAAACATTGCAAGTTCACTCATAGATTGATTGTAAATAATATTTGCCTCTCCTGAGTTTATTCCATACGCAGTGAGCTGGCAATCATCTCCGCCCTCATTTATCTTTCCATAATCTGTGAGCAGTTTAGTGCAGGCAACTCCAGTGGGATTATCAAACTTGGCGCCACTCCCTAAAAAAAACCTTAACCAAAAAGCAGTGCCACGATGTATGCCCAGTGGCGTATGCCAATAACTGGGATAGGTCAAGGTAGTGGGAAAGTTTTCTATAATGGTGGGATTGGTCTCATCAGTTTTTTCTTCTTCGGCAAAAATGCCAGTTGAAAATGATAAAAGTATGCCTATCGCCAAAAAGGTTTTAAGCGACTTTAAAAAAATAACCTTTACCGAGGATTTAATCATACCTAAATAATAACAAAAAACGCTTAGTTTGTTAAGGAGTTTTATCATACGAAAAATTACTTCCCTTGTAGCATTTTTTTAAAATTTATAATTGAGTGCGAACCCGTTTATGTTATATGAGAGTTGCATATCCTTGTTTTCATATTCCGCTACCTTTGCGAAGAAAGTCCCTATGACAGCACCCACCAACACATCTGAAGGCCAATGCGCATTTTTATAAACCCGCGCCACGCCTGTCAAAACTGCTATTGGATAAGTCACATACCAAAGCCCATATTCATCCGCTATTATTGTAGCCCAAGCAAAAGCCACCATACTATGCCCTGAACTCATAGAAGCATCTTTAAAAGTAAACATATTATACTTGTATGCATTATCCGTTTGCGAGGGTCTTACTCTTCCTACTATGCTTTTACCTACATAGGTCACTGCCCCGCCGACGGCAATACTTTCAAGTATTTTTGAGGCGACGCGTTTTTCTTTTTCTCCGCCCACCAAGAACAAGACGGCATCCGCTGACAGCACATAGACGCCATCCCCAAAGGTGTTAAAGACATCAAAAAAAGTTTTGTATGCTGGAGTAGTATTTTTTTGTAGGGCTTTGAGAATAGCTTTGTCGTTAGGCATTAAGACCGCTGTCACAAGCGCCGTAGTCCCAAGGACTACACAGCTTTGAAGTGGATTTTCACTTATTATTTTTGGCACATACACGAAATCATTAAAAAACACTCTGGAGAGCAGGCCCTCTTCAGCCTGTACAACAAAGCAAACACACAAAAATAAAGCTACCATACTCGTTTTTTTTAAATTAAGTTTCATTTATAGAGGCCGTGTTGCTTTACATATTCGCTGACTTTGCTGCCCAGTTCTTTTACGCACTCCTCCCCACTTTTGAGTTTTACCCTTATCGTGGAAGATGAGATATGAATAAGTCCTGTATGCGCCCAAAAAATCGCATTGCCTATATTGCCAAACTTTTTATCTATCATTTCTTTTGTATAATATTCTCTGGGGAAAATAATAAACTCAGCCATTTTTAAAACAGCGGCAGAATCTTTCCATTGGTCAATCAAGTAAAAAGCATCTGTCCCTATCAGGAAAAACAACTCTTTGTCAGGGAACTCTGTCTTAAAATATTTTAAAGTATCTACCGTATATGACACGCTTTTTTGTGAAATTTCATACTCAGAAAAAATAAGTTTTGCCTCGTCTTCTATAAGCATTTTTACCATATTTGACCTATGTGAAGCATCGATAACATTTCTGGGTTCTTTATGGGGCGGGAGATATGAGGGCACAAAAAAAATCTGTTCTAATCCAAATTCTTTCATTGCTTCTTTTGCCAGCAGATAATGCCCAGCGTGTGGCGGATTAAAAGTCCCGCCAAAAATCCCTATTTTTCCGGTATAGTTAGCCACGCAACTGCCCCGTGCCAAAAACTATATATTTTTCAGAAGTTAATTCTTTTAATCCCACAGGTCCACGCGCGTGAAGCTTTTGATTGGAAATGCCGATTTCAGCGCCGAGCCCAAACTCATAGCCATCATTAAGCCGCGTGGAGGCGTTTACAAAAACTGCTGCCGAATCCACTTCAATGGTAAACTTGACTGCGTGTTTATCATCTTTTGTTATTATGGCATCCGAATGATGCGAACTGTAATGGTTTATATGGGTTATGGCTTCGCCTATGTCTTTTACCACTTTTACAGATAGGATAAGGTCATTGTATTCTGTGCCCCAATCCTCTTCCGTCGCCTTTTTCAAGCCCGGCACAATTTTAAGAGTTTTTTCATCTACGCGCAATTCCACTTTTTTCGCCTGAAACTTTTTTGCCATTACAGGTAAAAATTTTCTCGCTATGTCCTCGTGCACCAGCAAGGTCTCCATAGAATTACAAGTACTGGGCCTTTGTACTTTTGCATTTAAAGACACTTTGAGCGCCATTTTCAAATCCGCTGTTTTATCAATGAAAGTATGACATATTCCCGCATCGTGATAAATCACCGGAATACGCGAGTTGTCCGCCACAAAGTTCACCAGGCCTTTTCCCCCGCGCGGGATTATCACATCCACAAAGTCTTTTAGTTTGAGCACTTCGGCTACTGCTTTTCTGTCAGTGTTTTCCATTACCTCTACTGCCGCTTCAGGTAGAACTGCCTTTAAAAGCGCTTTTTTAATTATGCGCCCCATATAAATATTTGAGTTTATGGCATCTGAGCCACCGCGTAAAATCACACTGTTTCCAGATTTTATTGTCAAAGCCGCGGCTTCTATGCAGACATTCGGTCTGGATTCAAAAATTATCACTATCACACCCAAAGGCATTCTAATTTTTTTTATTTTCATACCATTGGGGCGCTTGTATTCAGAAGTGATTTCCCCGACAGGATCGGTAAGCTTAATCACATCTTTTAAGGACTTTATCATAGAGTCAATATGCTCGTCATTCAATGTCAACCTATCTAAAAAAGCAGCTGTCAGGCCTTTCTTTTTACCTGCCGTGATATCTTTTTCATTTTCTTTTTTCAAAGCCGTTCTTTGTGAGTCAAGCGCCAGCGCTATATATTCAAGTGCTTTATTTTTGGACTTTGTGGTGGCCTTGAGCATTTCATAAGAAGCATCTTTTGCTCTTCTGGCTTGTGTTATAACCATTTTTTTAATATCCATTTTTTCTCCTACTTTTTTATTCACTTTCCACTTTTACAAGTACACCTAAACTAAGCGCTGTATTATCTCATTAGAAATTAAAAACCCTTTGGGAGTCAAACGCAAGTATGTCTTTGAGTTTACCGCATACCCTGCCTGCACCAAGTCACCTATTATCTTACTATATCTTTGATAAAAATCAATTTTAAAGAATTGCTTAAAGGGCTTATATGAAAGCCCAGTGGTCTTTCTCAAAGCCAGCATAATAAAATCTTTCATATATTTTTCATTGTCATATTTATCTGTTTCCTGTGCAGGGCTTTTTCCGGCTTTTATCCGCGCTATATACTCTTTTGGAACACTCACATTTGTAGACCGAATGCCTTTAAAAAAAGACGCGGCTGATGACCCTGCGGCGGCATATTCTCCCATATTCCAATAATTAAGGTTATGCAGACAGATAAAACCGTTTTTTGAAAAGTTGGATATTTCATATTGTTTATATCCAGCCTTTTTTAGCACCTTAATTCCTTCCAGATACATATCAGCGATAAGTTCATCTGGTGGCAAGCTCATTTTCCCCTTATTTAAAAGCTCCATATAGGGGGTAGCCTCATAGGCAGTGAGCATATAAAATGAAATATGTTGAGGGCGTAAAGCTATTGCCTGTTTTAAATCTTCCAATGCTTGTGCCAAGGTCTGTTCTGGTAATCCGTACATAATATCTATATTTAAATTTTTCACCCCTGTGGCACGAAGCAGTTTTACCGCCTGTTTTATTTTATCCGAGGAATGTATCCTGCCGAGAGTTTTGAGGTGCTTGTCATTAAAACTCTGCGCACCTATACTCACCCTGCTGGTATATTTTTTCAGCAGTAAGACCTTTTCTTTTGTAATGGTCTCTGGATTGGCTTCTATGGTAATTTCTTTGAATTGTTTTTTTGGAAATATGGAATAAATCCCTTCAAATAATTTTTCAAGCATTTGAGGGTTAAGACAAGTGGGAGTCCCCCCACCTATAAACAAAGTACAAGGTATGTTTGTTTTATGGGTTTTATCAAAAGAAGAAAATTTTTCTTTCCAGTTTTTTACTTCACAAAAAACAGCCTCAAGATATGGCTCAGCCATATCTTCCATATCTACAAATGAATCAAAATCACAGTATAAGCATTTTTTTAAACAGAAAGGAATGTGAATATAAAGTCCTGTTAAGCTTTTCATTTTTTTCCTTTTTTTCCAAACCCAACTTTACTTCGCTGGTACTGCTACGGCTATGTTTGTCGTATTTGTCTTTGCGTCAGCATTTATATTGAAATGCTTTATGACTTTCCATCTATCAGGTGGCCAATACACTATCCACGCTTTTCCGCGTAAAAACTTTGAGGGTAAAAAGCCCCAAAACCGCGAATCTGCAGAGTTATCACGATTATCTCCCATTGCAAAATAATTATCTGCTGGCACAATTACCGGCCCAAAATTATCCCTTACAGTGATATAGTTTGGAAACACTCTCATATCCTTATGATACACATAGGCTTCTTCCACCTTTTTATCATTTATAAACAATACTTTATTTTTCACTTCTATCTTGTCTCCTGGCAGACCTATGCAGCGTTTTATAAACATTACACGGGGTTCTTCA
>SESG01035854.1_pt1 | contig 17318 bp, 8 predicted proteins | sample 3171421 | NCBI WGS metagenome assembly SESG01 (sample SAMN10866946, study PRJNA518727) | freshwater metagenome | biome: subpolar coniferous forest; feature: holomictic lake; material: water; isolation source: holomictic Lake 227, 6 m and 8 m depth | place: Canada: near Kenora, Ontario | collected... | reverse complement strand
TCGAAGGCGGGCTTCGCAATGTCGGTGGCATTGGACCAGATGACCCCGTGGCGTGGCTCAAGGATGCCAAGACGGGCTTGGTTTATCCGGTCCCTTCCGGGGCCGATGCTGAGGCGACTCTGGAAGGCGTGGCATTTCGAGTCCCACTTCGCGAAGGATTCGGCGGCCATCTCTCCTGGCAGCTTCGGCAACGCCTTACCTTGGGAGTGGGGGATAAGCTCATGGGCCGGCACGGGAACAAAGGGGTGGTTTCCGTTCTTCTTTCGGCGGACGAGTTACCGCGAATGCCTGATCATGAATCGCTTCCGCCAGAGTTACGAGGACGGTCCGTTGACCTGATCCTGAACCCCAACGGTGTGGTTTCGCGCATGAACCTGGGCCAGCTCATCGAGACCCATGCGGGCCTCCTGAAAACATTAAGACCTGGCTCGGATGTAACCGATCTAGGTGTAGCTTTCGCGTTCAGCATCGAAAAACAAAAATGGCTGGCGTCCGAATTCAAGAAAATAGAAGAACAAACCGGTGGGCTCATTGATCGTTACGGACGCGTGAAACTAGAACTCCCAGCAGGAGATCCCGGGAAGCCTAGGATGCAAGTCGCTGCGGTAGCGGGATTCCAATACATGGTTCGCTTAAAGCATACCTCGGTGCTGAAGGCTCAGGCGCGCCGAGGGGGCGAGAGTTATCCGTACAACCTCACAACCGGGCAGGCGGTGGCCGGTCGGAGCCATCATGGCGGCCAACGGCTTGGCGAAATGGAGATTTGGGCACTCGAGGCCCACCAGGCTGTTGAAAACCTTCGGGAGGTTCTGGGACCAAGGTCAAACCCGACATGGACCGATACTGCGAGCCAGAGCATGAATTCGCCGACCTTCCATGCGATTCGGGATCATTTGCGTGCCCTAGGGATCGCCCTAGAGTCCGATGGGAACGCGATTCAGACGCGGTTGCTCACCTCAATCGAGATCAAGGAAGCCGGCCGGGAAGTAACCTCAGAAGCGTCTTGGCAAATCGCCGTTGAAGGGGTGTACGGCTGCAGAAAGTGTTTGTACCGCATCAACGAGATCGCGGCTACGCGCTCTGCAGAGCGAAATCGCGAGCGGAAGCCATCGGTTGAAGATGCTATCCGTGGCTACCTCTTCGGGGGGCAATCCGGCATTACGGTAATGAAATCCCAATCCCTCGATCATGGCGAATTGGTCACCACATTTCAATCGCCGACTGGGAAGTCCGAGCAAGTAACGTTCAATCTTTCGAAGACGAAGCGGAGTTGCACTGTAAGGTTCTCGCTTAAGTTGGTGGAATTCACTGCCTACAAGCAAATCGATGGGGCCCTCGATTCAAACGAATACCACTTTGTGAGTGGTATGAGGCTCAGTTGCCCTGATCACGTAGCTTCTATCGTAGAACTCCTCGAAGGAAAACCTGTGCTAAAGCCAGAACCGGGTGGTTTATGTGATCCAGAACTGGTTGGGGAACGTGATCTAATTGAAGCCGGCAAGGTTCAGCCGGGCTTCATCAGCTTGCCCTTTGGTGTCGAAAACCCATTAAATTCAGCTCGACCAGATAAGGCTCCCCCATTCCCGGATTTGGAATGTCTACCAGTACTGCCCCTTAGGCATCGCCACGCTAAGGCATCGGTAAACCTATCCCAAGGAAAACCGGCACTCGACCCGCTTACACGCGCTTATGCCGACCTTGTCCGCCAGTGCGCGGACTATCGCAATCACCTCGCATCACGGGCAGAAGCCGACGGGAAGGGCCAGACTTTAAGTGCTGAAAAGATGGCTAAATGGGAATTACGCAAGACCGGTATAGCTAGGCAGATCCCAATAATTATTCGCGACATTTATCGTCAAATTGCAGGGGAAGTCGGCACTAAAGGTCAGATCCTTGAGGAAGGTCGACTGTTTGGCAAACTCGGACTTCTTCGGTACGACGGGCTAGGGAGGCGAGTCGACAAGTCCGGGCGGCTTGTTATCGTCCCCGACCCTACGCTTTCTCCCGATGAGTGTCGACTTCCATATCTTCTCTTGTGGGAACTTTTGCTGGAAGAAATCCGGGCAAACCCAGAAGAGTCTCAAGAGGTTGAAGCGATTCTCACGGAACAGACCTCGGAACACACACCGCTGCTTGTGGGCCCCGACGCTTGGCGATCGGATCGGGGGGTACTTTCCGCACTGGAGTCTCGCCGCATGGAAGCCAGGCGGGCTTTGGTAAAGCGCCACGTTGATCATGATGCAAATTTGCGAGTGCTGCTTAACCGGCAGCCAACCTTGCACAGGTACAACTTGCTCGCCTTCCGACCTAGGTCATCTGAGTGCCTTAGCGATGCCCCGGTGCTACGCATGAGCCCCTTGGCCTGTAGGCCATTCAACGCAGACTTTGATGGTGACGAAATGGCCGTTCACGTCCCGTTGAGGACTGCGGCGCGGCAAGAACTACATGCAATGTCTCTAAGTGCGCCGACCAACCGTTTGTCACTCGCAGACTCATCTCCTCTCCTCGGGTTCAGCCAGGAGCTAGCCCTTGGGGACTTTCTCGTTACAGCTGAGGCAGACGATTCCGAAATAAAAATAGCCTTCGGAGAGGAAGTTCTCATACCGGGATGTGCCAAATGTTCAGAGTTGAACCATCGAACGAACCGGTCCCTAAAGGAAATATTGAAACACCTTCTGATTGAACACGGTGACGAGGCACTTCCCCGTATTAAGAAATGGGCGGATCTCGCCTGGCGCGCAGCGACACAGGCGGGGATCAGCTTCGGGTGGCTAGAAATTCTCGCAAAGGTCCACGGGAGGGATCTACCATCTGGGAGATATAATGAGTGCAACAAAGGCTTGGAAGACCGCATTGCAGAGACCCTTCGGGGGTGCTTGCAGCAAGGCCAGAAGGCGCCAGGGTACGGACTCGCGGCGCTCGTATTGTCTGGGGCGCGAGGTGATCCGAAACAGGTGAGGCAGATGTTGGGTCCTCGAGGCTGGCTCTCACCTGGGGACAGCGTTGTGGCCGGAGTAAAAGAACAAAGGGTATTCGCGATCGCTTCCTCGCTGTCGACGGGCATGGACTGGGGTGATTTCTTCTTCTCCTCCTTCAACGCCCGGAGTTCGATGGTCGACAAGAAGCTTCTTGTCGCACAAGCTGGGGCGCTCACCCGCAGACTGGTTCTGGCGTGCTGGCCCTGGCGTATTGGACGAGAGGATTGCGCGTGTGACGGTCCCTCACGGTCTCCCCTTACTTGCAACGATCTTGGTGCAGGATACACGGCCTGTGCGGCGTGTTACGGCCACTTAACTGCGCTGGGAGGACCACCACCGAAGGGTTTTCCGGTCGGACTCGTTGCGGCCCAGTCCATCGGTGAACGTGGCACCCAACTTTCCATGCAGAGCTTTCACACCGGTGTACGCGCCATTACTCCCCGGATGGTTACCGATTTGTTCGAGCGCAGAGGCAAGTGGAAGGGAAGTATGGTTTTCGATGACCTAGCCGGATTTTCCGAATTCGTGATGTGGATTAAGGGCAATATTTCGGCTTTCAAGGATCTCGACGAGATCCACCTCAAGATGGTTTGGTTAGCCATTCACCGCAGTTCCGGAAAGACCCTGACTAGCGCCTGGACCGACAGTGCCGGGTCGATAGGCAGGCTTGCCGGCACCGATCAGTTGAAAAGTCTCATTGCAGGAATCGGAACAAGCGATGACCTGATGCATCCAGTTGTGAGAGTCATGGCCGGGTCGATGTAGTCTCATATATGATGAGGAACCTTACAATATGGCAACGCATAGCAGAACTCCTGTACGTAGCCCCCATATCGCACGTAAACCGCAGTCTGATGCCGGCGTCAGAAGGGCACTCCAGATCGGCCGAAATGAAGCCCTTCGCAAGAGCCCAGCGGAGCTTCGAAATGCACTGGCACTTGCCCAAGCCCACACGGTGATTCTGGACTACGAGGACGAAGCCGATCTCACAGGTCCCGAGGATGACGACCCCGCCTTCGAGGAGATGGACGGCGAGGAGAGTCCTGGCGAGAACAAGGGGGCGGCCGAGCATATGGGTTACTTGGGCTCGGGTGGGTCGCTAGAGGTGCGAGACCACGCAGGACCTTTCCTAGACTTGTCGTTGGTTTATGCGATCTCCGTCATTCCCGAGCGCAACGGCGAATCCGCTCATTGTCAATTTGAGCCGCCCGCCTGGTTCGGGCGCGTTCGTAGCCAGGGCGGGCAGGACGCCGTTCAACGACTCTCGTGCGTGGTGAGCGCAGTCGCAAAGTTGCTCTCGGAGCAGTTTGCTGTCTTCCTTGGGGACCCTACCCCGGCCAGTTTTAGCTGGTGTGAGTGGAAGTACCTCGCAGAAAACAGGTTTTCATTCCGTAAGAGTGCCATCCTTCGCAAGGGACTAATGGAACGACTTAATGCTTTGGTCGACGCCATTGAACGCATTGACGAGCCATCGTTGGGGGCGTTACTTCCCCGTATCTGGTTGTTGTGGCCAGACCCGCTCCTGGCACCCAGCGAAGCTTCAGTAACCCAGGTGCCGATAGCGATGCCGCTTTCCTCGATATACGAACGGAAATTTCAACTCGATGTTGCAGCTGGGCTCAGTCGGGGGGTGGTGGATGTGTGGCCTCAACTACTTTCGACCCCCCCCAAAAAAACGTACAGTACCTGGCGTCAGGATCAGATGTCTCAGCCTGTGAAGACCCTCGACCCACTCGTGAGGGTCCACCTGCTGGCCAAGGAACTTCATGTGGCCGCAAGTGAATTGTTTTTGGCAGCGGCGTCTGGGGTGCCCTTCAATTCGGAGTGGTAAAGCTTTGACTGATGAGGATGGGAAACAAATGACAACAATTTGGCCGGCTAAATTTGAGCCTTCGGACCTTCTCGCTGTGGCTCAGGGGTTGGCCGATCAAGGAATTGCCGTCATCCGAGTTGATGACAATCTGGCGTACGAAGATTGGATTAATAAAGGAGGCGGCCAGCCCAGTCTACTTCCAGCGGCAGTCTTAGTGCTGTGGGGGAGTCATCCAATGAACCCATTCACCATGCTGCAATGGCGTGAAGAGCTAGCGGCCCTCCACCCCCCACGCCTTTTTAGCATCCTACTGTTGCCAACGGAGCCACCCAGTCAGGGGTGGAAGAATTGGCTTGACCCGCATGTTCTGCGCCTTGTACCGCCACCTCAGAACGAGGGCATTGGCCTCGAAGTCGGGTCACTCGTCTTGGTGCCGCCTCCCGAGGCACGAGGTGGAAAGACAGGAAGCCAGCGGGGCTATGAACCCTTTGTCCTTACTGTGCCTCCAGATGGTCAGCTCGCACCAGTTCTTGAAAGGCTAGACGCAGTTCGACGAACGTTCAGGGGCATGTCTCCCGCTGATCTAGAAGACGGCAGGAAACGAGTTCACAGTGCCCTTGATGACTACCTCTATAATCCGAACCGGATGTCCGAGGAGTTGCTGCGCGACCAAGTGAGACTCAATGAATTTCATAAGTTTGATCGTACGAATCTCCCTCGTGTCCTCCTTCTAGGTGAGTCCGGCTCTGGGAAGACAGTGCTAGCTCGCTATTTGGCGGAGTACTCTGGGGGCGAGCTCCCCTTCAATCGGGTTCCCATACCTGGTCACCTTGGTCGTGAAGAAGACTTTGAGTTGGAGGTCCAGGGTTACTGTAGAGGGGCTTACACGGGGGCATTGGATAAAGGTAGCCGAGGTATTCTGGGCGAGTTCATCGGGGGTCTAGTCTTCTTCGATGAAATTGGGGATGCGAGCCCGACGATTCAGGCCAAACTTCTCGCCTATCTTGACGACTACATCGTCAAGCCTCGCGGCATGGCAACCAGCGGATATTATTGTCCAACCTTAGTTGTGGCTGCAACAAATCGAAAAGTATACGAAACAGACTTGCTTAGGCATGACCTGCTCAACCGCTTCAATGTGGTTATTCGTGTACCGTCGCTATCGGAGCGGTCCTCAGAGATTGACCTACAGATCGATCTTCTGCTGCAACTAGAGCGCCAGAGTTCTCCGAGATCTACAGAATATCCAGTTCGTACTGTCGGCAACAGCGCTCTAACGAAACTCAGAGAAATTGACCTCAAGAACAAAAACTTTCGCGCCCTTGAGAGAATTATAAAAGGCGCCTGCGACAGTGCACGTGGACAGCAACGTGACTACCTCCTCGCGTCAGATATCAGCGAGGAAAACCGAGCCAGTCAGGCAGAAAACAATTAGGAAAACACGGAGGTCGCATTGGAATTGATTACCGCAGGAAACCCGAACCTAGGGACACTTGCTAGCGTTCTTAGCGTTGTGCCCAGGCATTATAGCCGTCATATTGCTAAAGTATTTTTTCTAGACACTGATAATTCAGATCGCGATGCGTCTGGAAATTCACTCGAAGTGGAACGAAATGAGTTGGTTCGAAAGTACGCAGGGCCTAATGTGCAATTGGCACAGCAAAATATTGAAAAAAGACTTTTATCGGTTGTATTACCAGAATTGCTTTCTGGTGAACTAAAACTACGAGATAGAGAGGAAATCGTTATTGACCTAACGAACGGCACGAAAGCGATGAGTGCATTACTCTATGCCGCCGGAAGTTTGTTGCAAGTTAAACAATTGTTTTTTTTAACAGTTAAACCACTTGCAAGACAAAAAAAACCTGAACAATATGAAAGCACAGATTATTGGGTTGAGTTAATTGATCCTCTTCAAAATATTAGAGAGCTGGGTAAACATGGCTTTTTTGATTTAATCTATTATCGTGAAACCATTAATTCAATTCTAAAAAATTTACCCAAAGGTTTTCATTCTTTTTCTTCTATTGAACTAGAACAAACTTTATTACGTGCTATTGAAGAATTTTTTAAAAACGATTTTAAAGGAAGTACAACTAATGCAGGACGAATCGGTGAAAGTATTTCAATGTATATTTGTGAAAAAATAAAAAATGAACATAAAGGTAAAATTAAACGCAAAAAACCTTATGATTTTAATGATTCAATTATATTTCTTAATCAGGAAATCTGTGAAAATATTCGAGTTAAACTTCGTGATGATGAAGAACTTACGTCCATAGAAAAGAGGTGGTTACCACTAAGGAATGCTGACAAGATACTTGATTATATTCGGGTGTTACGGAACGAGGCCTCTCATCCGAGACGCTACGAATTTGCCCGTGGGGAGGCAAAAGCTGTTATTGATGGAGTTCTAGGTCTGCTTGAAAATCTTGGGAGCCTTGATGTACGAGCCTAATCGATTTGTAGCAATTGATGGAGACCAGGTAGGTAAAAAACTTGAAGAAGCCGTGTTGAGAAACGATATTTTGGCGGTAATTCATCTTTCGGAAAGCATACGGGATTGCTTCATTTTACTTGGCCGAAAGTTGGAAGGGTTTGGCATGGTTGTTCATATCAATGCTGGCGATATGGTTCTAGCCCAGGGCATGATCACCTCCAAGGATCTCCTATCCTTGGAACTTGGGAAGGGACCGATCGCCTTGTCCTGCGGCTTGGGTAAAACTTTGAGGCTTGCACACCTGGCGCTCCGCGTCGCTAAGGCTCATGGGGGTAATCGAATTGTCGAAGCCATTGGGGACTTGGGCGGTGATCTTGAATTCCAGGATATCCGGTTGGGATGAAAATTAAATTTCGTGACTTTTGATCTCCTATCCCCGCTTATCATGCTCCAGATATTGGTTGGCGCTCAGAATCGAAGTCGCAAGAAAAAAGATTTAAGCAGGAATCCAATTACCCAACAAATGCGATCTCACCGCATAAATGCTCAAACAATGAGTGCCACTGGCTCCAAAAATCCCATGGTTAAAAGTGTCATTAACTCGTTGTATGAGTTGTAGAAATGAAGAAAATAATATAAATGGACATTATCAATGTCCTGGGTAATCTTCGATCGGGGTTGGCTCAATTGGACGAAGAGACTCGGGATAAATATCCAAAAGATCGGCGCGATGAGATTCCAGGTGTTTTCAGTTTGATGGCGCCCATCGACGGTTCCGTCGTGACATTCCAGATCCTAAGTCAATCCTTCGATACTTACATCCTCTCCACAGCCCCTTGGGACAACCCCTCTGCCTGGAGCGACAAACTTCTTTGGGTCCAAACACATCTTGGTGAATTGGCTAGGAAACGCCCGATTCTCACCCACTACAAGAATCTTAGTCGCGGTGATTTTCTAGTGGATAACCGGGTCAAAAATGTGGCAGATTGTTTCACCGGAGAGCACATTCACTTCGGTAAAGAGAAATTCTCCTGATGGACGTAAGTGGTGAATATCTCCTGGAAGGTCTTTGACGGCAGTGAAGCGGCATTGGAGCAATATCAGGGCCAATTATTGAATAAATTTGAACCCCCTAGGTGAACGGCATAAAAGGATCCCCATGATCCAACTCCGCTACTCCAACTGCATGGAACCCCTCCTTACCGCTCTCGAACAGGCGGTCCTGGTGGAACGCTCAACACACCGGATATGGAGTCCTATCCGGATCATCGTCCCCAACCAGGCCACGGCTTGGGCTATCGAGCGGCATTTTGTCCAATCTCAGGGAATTGCCGCCAACCTGGACATCGGTTTTTTGGGGGGGCTTCTGAGCGGCTTCTTACCAAAAGACAAACCACTCATTGATCGCCCAACCATTCAGGGAATCTTGTTGAGGTGCTTTCAGTCAGGTGTGGGGCTGGAGGCTAAAGTCTTCGACCCTGTACGCCAGTACCTCAAGAATCCCACAGAACCCCAACGGATCGCCCAACTCTCTTACCGGCTGGCCGGCCTCCTAGAGGAGTATCTCTATTCACGCCCCGGGTGGGCCCAGATTTGGGAATCACCCACTGAGGAGCCCGTAGGCTCAAAATTGGAGTTCTGCCAGCGAGCGCTTTGGCGCTTGGTTAGGGCAGAGCTCAAAAAAAACAAACGCACTTGGTTAACGCCCTTTGAAGCAACCACGAACCTGACCATTCCTTCTGATATTCGTCCCATCCACCTTTTTGGGATGACCCACTTGGCTTACGGCTACCACATGCTGCTGGACGCCATTGGGAAGAAGGCGCCGAATTGCCTCCATTTCTATTCCATTAACCCCTGCCAGGAATTTTGGGAGGATCATCCCGATGGCCGGGATGCCATGGGTCGTATTACCCGACGCAGCCTGGCAGACTTCGACCTCCCAGAGGCGGAAGAAGTAGTTCCAGAGGGCGACCCCTACGGGCTTCAAAATCCTCAGGAGTCTATCCTGCTGCGCAGGTGGGGACGCGCAGGGCGCGAGAAGATCCGTGTCTTAAACGAACTGGGAGGATGGGACTTTAAGGAAGATTTCCAAGATCCAGGCTCTGATAGCCTGCTTCATGCCCTACAGAGCGACATCCTTTCTCGAAAGACATCGAAATTTCTGGAGGAGGGCAGGGACTTAGCTGATGGCAGTATCCAGGTGCATGCCTGTCCCAATCCACACCGGGAGGCTGAGACCCTCTGTGACATTCTCTGGGCGCTCTTCAAGGCCAAGAGGGATGATGGTTCCCATCTTCGGTACGAAGATGTAGCAATCATGGTGCCGGCGGGTCAGTTGGAACTCTATGCGGCCCATGTCAGCGCTGCGTTCAGTGAGCACCCCGGCATTCCCCTTACCCAGTTAACTGTCGGATCAGGACCACTGGCCAAAGTCTTGGAGGCTTTCCAAACCCTGCTACACCTCCCAGAAAGTCAGTTGTCTCGAGCGGACATCCTGGGATTCCTGGAACATCCAGCTGTTCGAAAAAAGCTAGGGGATGCCTATTCCGAAAACTGGGGTGACTGGTGCCGGGAAACCGGAGTTGTCCGTGGCAAGGACCGGGCTGACCTAGAGCCCACATACTTCTCCGGCGACATTCTAAACTGGGATCAAGGACATCGCCGTCTGGCTCTGGGTGCCTTCCTTAGTTCAGACCAGGCACCCTTCTCACAGAACGGAGAAGAATACCCGGCCTGGGAAATCGGATCGGGAGATTTGGCCTCCGCAGGCACCTTCATCCTCCGGACTAGGGCCCTCCTTACGGACTTGCGGAGCTTGAAGGATGAAAAGTGGACCCTTTCGGGATGGGCTGAGCGCTTTTGTGGACTCACGACCGACTGGCTCGGAGGTGATGACCGAGCATACGAAGCTGCAGCCATCAGGTTGCAGAAGGCCCTACTGCGAATGGCCAGCCTAGAGCCTGCCTCCGGGACAACCGTAATGCATGCCTTTAGCTGCGCTCGCGAGTTGGCGCTTCAGGAACTGCAACGACTTGAGGTGCCCAGGGGCTCTAAGCGCTTCAAGGGGGTCGTTCTGGGAGACCCTTCGACGCTCCGCGGGTTCCCATTCAAAGTGGTCGTCATGGCCGGAATGGGCGAGGGGCAATTCCCCGGTCAGGACGCAGTCGATGACTTGGATTTAAGGCGGAGAAAAAGACTGCCAGGGGATGTCCCAGCCTCCGAGCGCGACCGGTACCTGTTCCTTGAGGCCCTTTTGGCTGCCCGTGAAAAATTCATCCTAAGTTATGTCGCAAAACAACCCCTGTCTGGAGAGGTGATTCAACCCTCGCCCTTAATCACTGAGTTACTCGAGGCTGTGGATGGGCTTACCGATTTTAAGTCTCCATCTAAGCTAATTCATACCCACCCACTACGACGCTGGGACCCCGAGCGCTTTAAATCGGCATATGGGTATCTCCCTGCCCAAGCCTCGGCCTATGTAGAGGCCAAGTCAGAGTTGATGCATCGCTGTTCGTCCGGTGAGGTAGAGATGAGCCCGATTGCGATTCCTAGTGAGTCAGCTCAAAAGCTTCAAGCTCCGTCGTTCGGCCCCATATTCCGGATCCGCACCGGTAGTTTGCGGGCTTTCCTGGCTTCTCCCCTCCAGGGTTGGGCCAAAGCACTCCTTGGCTTTAGGGATGAAGATGAGGATCCCGACCGGATGGAGGAGGAACCTGCCTTTATGGCTCGAATGGAGGAAGTCATCCTGCTTCGGGCTGCCTTCTGGGCAGCGCATCTTTCAAAGGAGGACACCACTGTTGCCTATGCAAAATCCCGACGACCATTGGAAAGGGCGGGTGCTGCCCCCTTGGGGCTGTTTTCTTTAAGGGAAGGGGAACGGCATCAGCAGACTCTCTCAGCCTGGAGTGACCTGGTTCCTGGGGGAACATTAGTGTCCTTCCCGACTCTCGCGGAAGCGAGAAAGGGCCAGGATTCTGCTGAGGTGAAACCTTTTGGCGTTCTGCGAATGACAATTGAGTTGGGAGAGGGTCTCCCGCAGGCCGTAGAATTTACTGGCCCGCTGAGTCCACAGGGGGATCTGGGGGCCGGATCCGGTTCCATCCTTCTGCTCGACAAAGGTGTTATCGCAAGGGAACTCCCCTATCGCGATCTCCTCGCTGGATGGGTTGACCATCTGGTGTTAGCAGCTTTGGGAGAGAAGGCCCTTTCGCACGTCGTGTACTTGGTGGGGTGCGATAAAGGGGAAGGTAAATTGGTAAAGGTCGCATTCGAAGAAATTAAGCCTGAAGAGGCGAGAAAGAACCTTGAGACTATCCTGCATGATCTTCTGACTCGCGATCATGCCTGCCTTATGCCTATCGAGGCGACCATGAATGTGAAGGAACTCACCGGTGACAGAGCCTTGGAGGATTGGGCAGACACGGTGGCCGGGGGCAACTTTATCCATATCTCTTGTGATTATGGTCCTGTGCCCCACCCAAGGTCATATCCTCCGCCCAGCTTTTCCACTCTTTCGGAGTGGAGAACCAAACTTAAAATGTTTATGGAACTTAGGGTGGTGGGAGACCCAGCATGAACGCAACAAGGAGCTACCCCCGTCCCACCAATCTACCTGATCCGCTCCCGGCCCAACTCATCCTAGACGCCAGTGCTGGGACAGGGAAAACCTACGCGCTGGAGCACATTGTTCTGGACCTGCTGCTTCGGTCCTACCAGGATGGAACGCCGCTTCGAATTCAGCAGATTCTCGTCTCCACCTTCACGGAGAAGGCCGCGGGGGAAATGCGGGAACGTATCCGTGCGCTCATCGATAAACTGCTCCGAGGTGGCGGGGCATTTGAGGATGCCAAGGAAGGCAGTCCTTGCTGGATTCTAGACGAAAACGCTCTAAGGGCTCTCGATCAGGCCCGTATGGATTTCGATAAGGCTACTATCACGACCATCCATGGATTCTGCCAGAGTTTGCTCAGGGAAACGGCCTTTCTCACTGGGGAGCCGTTCGAGACAGAGCTCGTCCATGGCCCCAGTTTCTTTCAGAGAACGATCCACGATTGCATCCGCCAGCAATGGGCGATCGCCGGGTCGCCCAAGGAAACGGATATTGGACGAATCCTCGAAGCCTTCAATACCGAGGAGGCCTTTGCAAAGCACCTATACCTGGCAGGAAGCCTGCCTGGCCGGCGTTATCCGGAACCCTGCGAAAGTAAGGGTGCCGCGGAAAGACTCAAGTCCGCTTATAACCGGGATGAATTCAAATCTATTTTGAAGGAAAAGGACAAGGACCTCTCGCCCCAGGCCATTTCCGCCTTATTGAATAGCTTGGATGCAGCCACCGCAGGTGCCTCAGGAAGCGATCTGGAACTTACTCGGAGTTCCTTGGCTCCCGTCTTTAACCTTAAAAACAAAGGTCCTTTGGCTCTTTTTAAATTGGCGGCCTCCAAGGAGAATTCCCACCCAAAGATTCAGGCGGTCTGTCAGGCCCTCACTGAGCTCCATGCTTCGCTCCCCACGTTCCATGGCGAGGCGGTGGATCTGTTCCTAGAGGATGCTTGTGCCTATGGAGAGGCACTCAAAGAGCGGGAGAGACTTCTGGACTTTGATGACATGGCCCGTCGGTTGGCGAAGGCTCTAAAGAACCCGGTTGTCGGAGCGCGCCTAGGAGAAGTACTGCGATCCCGCTACAAGGTCGTTCTCCTCGATGAGTTCCAAGATACGAGTCCGGAGCAGTGGCAGATCTTTAACACGCTGTTCGGTAATCTTGGGAATATCTTCCTCATTGGTGACCCAAAGCAGGCGATCTATGGCTTCCGAGGTGGAGATGTCCATACGTATCTGAAGGCTCAGGAATCACTTCGAGATCAGGGGGCTGTAACCAAGAGCCTGGTGCACAACTTCCGGTCAACACCTAGCATGATCAATGCGTACAACACGATTCTGGACAAGGATATCGAACCTTCTTTCTTCTCTGGTGAGATCAACTATCTGAACCCGGTTTGTCCCGGTAAGGACAGCCTCCGGTGGGTCGACCCAGGTAATCCTGAATTGGAGCTTTCGCCCATCCGTTTGGTGCGGGCCAAACTCGCTGGGAAACAATCCCTGCCAACGCTTCGCCGGGATATGGCCAGGCACTTGGCTTGGGAGGTGCGGACTCTTTTGGACAGGGGACTGGAACTATGGGACGACAAGGCAGAGGATGAGAACGAAAGGAGGAGCCCGCTTTTCGAGGAGGATATTTTCGTACTCACTCGAACGCTCCATGAATCCAAGGTGATCCACGAGGCTCTGCGCGATGCCGGAGTGTCGGCGACCTTCTATAAGAAGGACAAGGTATTCCAATCTGATGAGGCCACGGACCTGCTGAATGTGCTGCTTGCGGTGGCTGATCCAGGAGACGCTTCCAGAAGGGCGAAGGCATTCCTGACTCCAGCGTTCGGAGTCTACCTATCCAACCTCCAAGGGGCCAAGGATCTACGAGATGGCCACCCCTTGATGGAAACTCTTCGCAGCTGGCACGAACTGGCTAATAATGGCGAATTTGGAAAGTTGTTCCGGCTCATTGTTGATGGTGGACTGCTAAATAGGCTTCTGCGCCAGGAGCAGGATGATCATTCAGCTAGTATCTGGCTGCAATTAACGGATTTTATGCTGGAGCAATGTCTGGCCCGCAAGGGCAACTTCCAAGAGGCCGTGGCATACCTTGCCGACTGCATTGACAAACGCGTGGCCCCGCCAGATGAAGACGCTTCCCTACATCGTGCGGCCACCGATCAATCGGCCGTCCAAATCCTCACCATGCACAAGGCCAAAGGCCTGGAAGCCAAGGTAGTCGTGCTCTTTGGGGGATTAACTCCATTCCCGACCGAGGGAATCCAGAGGTTCGCAATCAACGGGGAGAGTCGCTACTGGCTCGGCTCCAATCCATCTCCTGGACTCAACGCATGGGTTCAAAAGGAACTCCAGGAAGAAGGAGAACGGTTACTCTATGTGGCATTGACTCGCGCCAAGGCACAACTGATCCTCCCGGTTTACGTCACGGACGGAGGGGTTGAATGTAAAAAGGGACTGGACTCGAAGACTGCTGACCCAAAAGGGGACTACGGTGTTCTGAATCGTCGACTCCGGGCCATTTTAGAAACAGGAGAACATCCCCACTTTGAGGTTGTGGAAATGGATGCCTCGCGCAGGAAACCGCCGCCTTCCAAGGCTATGGCTCATGTCGGCCTTTCCATCCCTGAACCTCCCGATGGTTCGTTTTGGAATGACGTTTCACCGCCTCCCTCCTTTGAGTCCTTTACGAGCCTATCGAAGGAAATTCGAGAGTCCGGTCGTCTTGATCCAGAAATCCGCCCAGAGACCGTGATTACCCGAGGCGTTCCGGGCGGACCGTTGGTGGGGACTTGCCTGCACTCGATTCTTGAGACGGTACCCCTCGAAGGGGCTGCTGCTGCTTCGAACCTTGACGATTGGCTGAGTTTGGCCTTAGTAACCGAAGCTGTGAACACGGCGATGTCTGAGAATCACTTGAGCAACACTCATCGGCGGGGCATCGCTAATCTGGCCTTTCAAACCCTTCGTTCAAGCTTTATTCTCCCAAACGGGTTGGGCAGGGTAGATGTAGCAGCGCTTAGGGACTTCGCCCGCGAACTACCCTTCCTGATGCGGAGACCTGGAACGGATGATTACCTGGATGGCTCCATCGACTTGCTATTCGAGTGGGAAGGAAGGACCTTTTTTGTGGACTGGAAAAGCAACCCTCTAAAGGATTACACCTCCGAAACTTGCGCCGAGATCATGCGATCAGAGTATGGCCTTCAGTTTGCCATATACTCCTTGGCTGTCTGCGAATTCCTCGGTATCAAGGATGAGGAGACCTACGAGGCGCGTTTTGGGGGAGGTCTCTACGCTTTTCTTCGCGGGATGCCGGAGGCAGGCCAGGCATGCTTACGGCCACCCTGGAGCGCCCTCAAAACCTGGGAGAAGGCTTTGGAAGACGGCCGTGAGGAGACCATCCATGTCTGCCTCTAATGCTGCTTTTCAGGAAAAGGGAGGCCGCGCACTTCGGTGGGTGCCTGAGGATTGGCAGGATGGGCTCAGTCTGCATGGTCAAGGAGAGGACTTTCTTCCCTTGGCCGAAGGCCTCGCATCGTTCCTTCCCGTCTCTGAGGAAGAAAATCTCCGTAGCGCTACGCTCCTCTTTCTTTTGCTGCTCCTCGCACAAGCTAAAGGACACGCCGGACTCCCCCTGGACACGGGTGAGGACGCGGTGTTGAGTAAGCTCGCAGGCGAGTTTAAGGCAGATCCAGTGTCGCTGGCTGATCTGGCCAGGTCAGACGCACTCGCTGTGGTGCGGGGCAGACCGGGGTCCCCCATGCCCCTGATCCTTGATGGCGACTCTCTCTATACCCAGCGCTTCCACCAGGCGGAGGTCCGCTTGGCTCAGGCCCTCCTTACTCGTATCCCCAAGACCGGACCATCAGGTTCGGACTTGCAGTCGGACCTAGGCCCGGATTTGGCCCCAGAGGTCACCTCCTCTCTTGTTTTAGACGAGGATGGGGTTACCCAAAAAATCCACAAACTCAACGACAAGCAGGTCCAGGCCGTTCGCCTAGCCCTGAATACCCCATTGACCTTGGTCACGGGCGGGCCAGGTTCAGGTAAGACTTCGATTATTGTTGCCATCTTGCGGGAGGCCCTCCGCCGAGGGGTGAGCCTTCATCGGGTGGCCTTGGCCGCGCCTACGGGCAAAGCTGCAAATCAGATGTTCGGTTCGATCCAAAAGGCTCTTGTGGCTATGGTTGAGATGGATGCTGTCGACAAACCCCTTTTGACACCCGCCCTCTCTCCTTCAACTCTGCACCGCCTGCTCGGCTACCACCCTAGTAACAACAAATTTCGTTATGACCGTAACAATCCGCTGGATGTGGACCTTGTGATTGTGGACGAGTCCAGCATGGTCGATCTCATCCTGATGGAACGACTGCTTCAGGCCGTGCCCAAACAAGCCTGGTTGGTATTTCTAGGCGATGCCCAGCAACTCCCGTCTGTGGAGGCTGGTTGCGTATTTCAGGATCTCGTAAAAGCCCTTCCAGAATGTATGGTCCGACTAGGGAAAAGCTTCCGTATGGACCATCCGGAGGGCCAAGCGGTCTACTGCGCTTCCCTGAAGATGTTCTCAACCCCACCTGGGGATTTATTCGCGGAACCCTACCCCTTGGTCCCTCATGATCCTGAGGATCAAAGTTCAAAGGTGGATTTCTTGAATGGAAATGAACAGGAGGTGAAACGTTTCATCCTTGACTGGTTCCAACGGGAGGTCGAGTGCACGTCCTCACCAGACAAGTTCCTTCGTCTGATTAGGCATCATCATGTGGAAAAACAAGGAGAGTGGGAGCCGGATGACCTGAGACGTCTGAGACATCTCTTCGACCACTATCAGCACACCCGGATTCTCTGCCCACTTAAGGATGTCCCAGGCATTCGAGGCGCCAACGGCGTCAACGAGTTTCTTCATAAGGAGGCGAGTCGCACCCGGGACAAGCACCTTGACCGGACCCTGGCCTTTTCTCTGGGGGAGCCAGTGATGATGACCAGAAATGACTATCGTCGGTGGATCTTCAATGGTGATCAGGGCTTAATTCTGATGGTAGCAAGGGACGGAGGGGCTGCAAGACAAGAGGCGGTCTTTCCCTCTCCGGATGGGGGCTTTAAAGCTCACGCCATCTCTCCCATTCTGCCCCGTCTAGAATTGGCCTATGCGCTGAGCGTACACAAGTCACAGGGATCGGAGTTTGATCGGGTGGTGATTAACTTGCCTGAGCAGGATTCCGAGTTTGTAACACGGGAGATCCTCTACACAGCCCTGACTCGAGCCAAGCGGTGGGTTACGATTGTGGGGTCAGAGGCCGTAATCAGAAAGGCTGCGGTGCGAACGCAAACTCGTTATTCCGGAATCCAAGCACGACTGGTAAACAAACTACAATGAGAACCGTGGGGTGAGCATTGGGAATTACCTCATCTTTAATCGATTGAGTATTGCCTTCTGATTAATCTGATTCCAGCGTTCAAAGTTGTGTCCATCTTTTTC
>SESG01035239.1_pt1 | contig 17324 bp, 11 predicted proteins | sample 3171421 | NCBI WGS metagenome assembly SESG01 (sample SAMN10866946, study PRJNA518727) | freshwater metagenome | biome: subpolar coniferous forest; feature: holomictic lake; material: water; isolation source: holomictic Lake 227, 6 m and 8 m depth | place: Canada: near Kenora, Ontario | collected... | reverse complement strand
AAAAGCATGGTAACATGTTCAGCTCAGTCATACTAATATCCCGTTCGGCTTGATCATTTACTTTTCTAACACACCGTCGCGCAGCTTTTAAGCACTGCGCGACGGTAGCTAGAGATTATTTTTCTTCGCGGAAATCGAAATTTTGTATTGAAACCTGTATGTAGATGTCAGAGAATCCACAAAGTTCTTTGATAGAAAATGTTGGCAGCTGATTGTCCCTAGAAATCTGGCGGATTTGAGTGCGGTTTGACCCCCTAGAAGGCGTTAAAACCTACCCCCCAATCAAATCTGAGTTCAAGTCCGCTAGATTTCTGGTGACCTTAGCGCAGTGGCCCCACCCGTTCCCATTCCGAACACGGAAGTGAAACGCTGCAGCCCCGATGGTAGTGCATCTATAGGTTGTGCGAGAGTAGGACGTTGCCAGTTTTATGACCCCCGGTTGTTGAAAAACGACCGGGGGTCTTTTTTTGTGCGCGTCTCTTTCGCTTTGACCTGCACGAAAGACGCCGGTTCCAATGTGTGCCTGACAGGAAGTCTCGCCCGTCCCCATTTGCTGTTTTCCCCCCGGATCTACGCGAATCATCTTTCTGCTTTTGCTCTGCATTTCCGGGTGCTCGTGGCTGCCCCGGCCAATCCCAAATCGCTTGCCAGCGTTTTTACCGAGCACGGGGTGCTGCTAGGGAATTATTCTTTGTCGGTCGCTCGGGTTTGCGAATCCAGTCTGTCACAGCCCGAGGGGGTATTCCCTTATGGGTGGCGTGGGTTGACTGCCCGTTTTACTCGTCGCGTAGAGTGCTTCAGAGGCCTTCAGAGGCCTTCGGAGGCCTGCACAAAAAGCACCACCGGCCCCTTGGCTGGAGTTTTTTATACACAGAAAGCGGAAAAGGCGATGGGGCTTTCCGGTCGCAAGAAAACTTTATTTTCAGAGTAAATTGCGGTGTTTTGGATCGAAAAAACCAAGTTGGCACGGGTGCTGCTAAAGGCGGCGGTGAGGTTGTGCTTGCAAGTGCAGGCCGCTCAAAAAACCGAACCATCAATCCATAAAATGTATAAACTCAAAAACATCCTAGCGCGCTTGGCGTGTGTCGGAGCACTCGCCGCGTTGGTGGCCGGTTCCGCCGTCACCAGCGTTGCCGAAGAAACCAAAGCAGCTCCTGTTCCCACGCTTGAACAACGTGTGGCCGGGCTGGAAGCCTACCTCACCAACAGTGACCCCACCGTGCCGCTGAAAACCGCGAAGGACAAGGACGGCAACCCGGCGATCCCGGACGGCCTCACCACTCCTTCGGTCGGAACCTCCGGCCCCGGGCATAACGCCTGGATGATGACTTCCAGCGCGTTGGTGCTCTTCATGACCCTGCCCGGTCTGGCCCTCTTCTACGGGGGCTTGGTGCGGCGCAAGAACGTCCTCTCCGTGCTCGCGCAATGCTTGGGCATTACGGGGCTCGTGACCATCCTCTGGTGGGCCGTTGGCTACAGCTTTGTGTTTGCCAAGGGAACCCTTGGTTACGAAGGCTCCACGTTCCTGGGCGGGCTTGATTTTGCCTTCCTCAAGGGCGTCGGCTCCGCACCCAACACGGACTATGCTTACTGGGTATCGCACAATGTTTTTGCGATGTATCAAATGATGTTCGCCATCATCACCCCGGCGCTCATCATCGGCGCCATCGCCGAGCGCATGCGCTTTGGTGTGGTGCTGGCATTCGTTACGGCGTGGATGTTCATCGTTTACTTCCCGTTGGCCCACATGGTCTGGGGTGTGGACGGTTTCATGAACGGCGTCTGGAACGCCAAGGCCGGAATCAAGGCCATCGATTTTGCGGGCGGCACCGTGGTGCACATGTCCTCGGGCTGGAGCGCGCTCATTCTCTGCTTGATCCTCGGCAAGCGCAAAGGATTTGGCAAAGAGAACTTCGCCCCGCACAACCTGGTGCTCTGTATGGTTGGCACCGGCATGCTCTGGGTCGGCTGGTATGGGTTTAACGCGGGCAGCGCGGTCGCCGCAGACGGCGTCGCAGCCAACGCCTTCATGACCACCACGCTCGCCACGGCGATTGCGTGCGCCACCTGGGCGTTTGCGGAATTCCTGGTGCGCGGCAAGGCCAGCGTGCTCGGTTTCTGCTCGGGCGCTGTTGCAGGTCTCGTGGTGATCACTCCGGCGACCGGCTTTGTCAACGCCAGCGGCGCCGTGATCATCGGCATCCTCGCCGGTCTGATTCCGTTCTTCGCGGTCTTCAAGCTCAAGGCCTGGTTCGGTTATGACGACGCGCTCGACACCTTCGGCGTTCACGCTGTGGGCGGAACCCTGGGTGCATTCCTGACCGGCGTCCTTGCCGTGCATGAAGTCAACTCGAACCTTGCGACCAACCTCAAGGACATCGTGGGTCACACGCTCTGGCTCGAACAACTCAAGGCGATGGGCCTGACGATTGTGCTGGCGGTTGTTGGCACTGCGGTTATCGCGTATGCCCTCAAGCTCGTCACCTCACTGCGGCCTACTCCGGAAGTCGAGACCGTTGGTCTGGACCTCTCCGAACACGGCGAAGAAGGCTACATCCTTTGATCCACCTCAACTCTAGGAAAACTCAAACATGAAAAAAATTGAAGCCATCATCAAACCCTTCAAGCTCGAGGAAGTCAAAGAAGCGCTTTCCGAGCTGGGCATCGAAGGCATGACCGTTACTGAGGTCAAAGGCTTTGGACGCCAGAAGGGCCACACGGAAATCTACCGCGGCAGCGAATACACGGTGGACTTCCTGCCCAAGATCAAGCTCGAGATCGTGCTGACTGACGACCTTGTGGACAGCGCCTCCAGCGCCATCGTCAAGGCCGCCAAGACCGGTAAGATCGGCGATGGCAAGATCTTCATCTCCACGGTGGAAGAAGCCGTCCGTATCCGTACGGAAGAGACCGGCGACAAAGCTGTGTAACACAAAGGTGCCGGGTCATTCCCGGCCACGGAGGAAAACTCCCCGGACCGGTTGTCTAGTGGTTTGGACAGCCGGGCCGGTTTTTATTTTGCTGCGAGCGCGTCCCGCAATCCCGAGGCCCGTTCGGTGCGCCGCGCGATGCTGCGTTCCAATACGCCCGGGGTGAACCAGATTTCCATATGGCGGCGCGCGCGGGTGAGACCTGTGTAAATCAATTCCCGCGTGAGCACGGGGCTCTCGCGCTCGGGCAAGACCAACAGCGCTCGGTCAAATTCCGAGCCCTGGCTTTTATGAACCGTCATGGCAAAAGCCGGTTCGTGCTCGGGAAGCTGGGCAGGTGCGATCCGGCGCAGTGCAAGGCTCTCGCCATCTCCCGGAAGCCAGGCCCAGAGCGGCGGCTCGGGCGTGCCGGCATGGGCGGGATCGGGAAGCAGCAGGGCGATGTCTCCATTGAAGACCCCGAGTTGAGGATCGTTGCGAGTGATCAGGAGCGGCATTCCCGCGCAAAGCGCATGCGGCCCGCTGAGGTGACCGGCTTCGCGCAGGAGCGCGGTGATGCGGCGGTTGAGTTCCTCCACGCCATACGGTCCCTTGCGCACCGCACAGAGAACGCGGAACTGGCCAAAGGCTTCGAGCGCCCGGGCCGGATCGCTCTCGCGCAAATACGCGCCGTAGCCCGCCAGCACAGGTTCGCGCAGCGCTTCCGAGAGTTGCTGGGGCGAGGGGAGGGGCGCACTGCCAAGATCGCCCAGGCCTGGCATGCCGAGCAGTTCAATGGCATCGCTTTCACAGCCCTCGCGAACCGTTTCGCAGAGCTGGTAAATGGCGCTCGCGTTGCCGAAGCGGTAGTTCTTTTTCAACACGGCAAGCATTCCTTGGAGCATGCTTCCTGGGAGCAAGGCTGCGTCCACAATGTCGGCCAGCACGCTGCCGGGCTCAACGGAAGCAAGTTGGTCTCGGTCGCCCAGCAGGATGACGCGGGCATGCGGCGGCAGGGCATCGAAGAGTTTTGCCATGAGCGGCAGCGGGACCATGGAAGCCTCGTCCACGACCAGTAGATCGAGTGCGAGCGGATTTCCCGCGTGGTGCTTGAACTGTGCTGAATTGCGCTGGCTGCCGAGCAACCGGTGCAGCGTGGAGGCGTGGGGGATGGCGGCGAGCCCTGCGGCTTGCTCGCGGAGGGACTGTTCAAGCCGTGCGGCGGCTTTGCCGGTGGGCGCGGCAAGCGCGATGCGCAGGGATGCCGCGTTTTGCGCAAGCAGGCGCAAGAGGATTGCCACAACGGTGGTCGTTTTGCCTGTTCCCGGGCCGCCGGAGATGACGGTGAGCGGATTGAGAAGCGCGGCTTCAATGGCCGCCTCCTGGCCTTCGTGAATCGCGCCGCCACAGGGCTTCGTCCGGTCGCGGAGCGCACGGGCCAGCGCCTTTTCATACTCGTAATAGCGGCGCAGGTAGAGCCGTCCCGCGGCGTCGAGCACGAGCGGGGTGATGTTGCTTGCTTCCGGCGTTCCCACCGCGCGGCATGGCTGGAGCGCTTCCCTCCACTCCGCGCGCGTGAGCCAGGGCACGGGTTCGCCGCTTTCCGAGAGAGGCGCAACGGCGAGATCCAGGCAGATGTGCCCTTGCCGAACCGCGCGGCTCAGGAATGCGGCGGCGCGCGCCACCTGCTCGCCTCCGCCAAAGCCCGCAATGAAGCGGGCGAAATGCCGGTCGAGGTCGGCGAAAAGGGCCAACTCCTGCGAGAACTCCTTCTCTTTGCGGCTTTGCGGCTTTGCGTGGGGTAATTTCATGGGCGTCAATCGCGGGAGAGCGCGCGGAGCTTTTCAACCAGCGCCAAAGCGGGGCGGCAGCGGAACACGCCGCGCTCAGGGTTCGCCGCGTCGACGCCGCGCAGGAAGAGATAAAACACGCCGCCAAAGTGTGTCTCGTAATGGTAATCCGGCAGGCGGGCCGCCAGGAAGCGGTCGACGGCAAGCACGTACAGATGCGCTTGAAGCGCGTAATGGTGGGCGCGCATGGCTGCTGCGATGTTGGCAGAGTCGTAGTCCTCGGGCCGATTGCCCAGCCAGTTCGATTTCCAATCGACAATATAATAGCGGCCTTCATGGCGGAAAAGCAGGTCGATGAAACCGCGCAGGAATCCCTCCACCGGAGAAAAGCGGAGCGCGCCCAGTGCCTCCGGGTCAAGCGCGGGGTTGGCGTGACTGGAGAAAAGCGCGCGCAGATCCTCGGGCCGCAGCAGCGGGAGCCGGGTGGAGAATTCGACTTCCGCCAGGCGCTCTGCAATGGGGATGTTGCGGAGGCGCAGGCCGGGAGCCAGTTCCACGTCGAGCAACTCCGCCAGCTTGCGTTTGAGGGCCGCAGTGTGAGGCGTGCCCGCAAAACCATGCGCCGCAAGCTTGGCGGGAACGAGCGAATCGAGCTGGCGGGGATTCTGGAAATCGAGATGCTCCAACACATCGTGAAAAAACTCGCCCGCGCGCGCCCCTTTCTCGAAAAGGAATATGCCGTCCGATTCAATCGGTTTTAGTTCGTCGGGAATAGTGGGTTCCAAGGGCTGATCCCGCTCAGGCTCTTCGCGGCTGGTGCCCGCCGTGAGCCCGGTGAAGCTGGTGAGGAAAGCCGGGGTGTGGATTGCGCCGGGAAAAGTGCGCGCGACAAGGTTGGAGGACGAGGCCGCTTCGGCTTGGGCGGCGAGACGAATCGGTTCCTCAGCGTCAATGAACGTGCAGGCGATGCTTTCCGGGTGCGCGTCGGCGATCGCTTTCATGGCGCCGGGAATATCCTCGCCCAGCAAATGACCGAGCGCCGACGGGCCGGGCTTTTGGATGTCTCCGGCGTAAATAAAGCAGCGATGCCTTGCGCGCGTCACGGCGACGTAAAGCAGACGCACTTCCTCCCCCAGCGACTCCACGCCATGCTGCGCCACCGCTTCGGGAGCCGCACCGCGCTTGCCTCGCAGGTCGAGCGTGAGCCGGCCTTCGTCGTCATGGAATTGCACGCGGTCGCGCCGGGGCGTGTCCGCCGGAGACCAGAGGAACGGGCAGAGGACGACGTTGTATTCCAGCCCTTTGCTCTTGTGAACCGTCACCACCTGCACCGCGTCACCATCGCTTTCAAGCCGCAGTTGGGCGGCATCCGGCGCGGAGCGTTGCGCCGCCCGCTGTTCGCCCAGCCACTCCAGCAAAGCCTCAGGGGTGAACCGCTGCGCGGCCTCGGCCTCGTGGAGGAGTTCCGCGAGGTGGAGCACGTTGGTGAGGCGGCGTTCGCCTCCCGGCTGCTCCATCACGCGGCGGCGGAGATCGTGCCCGGCGAGCAACGCGCGGAACATCGCGGCGAAACCGGCGTCGCGCCACAGGCTGCGCCAAACGGCGAACCGTTCCACCCATTGTTGATGGGCTTCCGGCGTGAGCCGGGCGATGTCGTTGCCGTTGAGAGCCAGCAGCGGCGTGGTCAGCGCGGCGTGGAGGCGCGCGTTGTTGCCGGGCGTGAGCGTCGCTTCCAGCACCCGCGCAAGTTCCACGGCTTCCTGTGAATGGAAAACACTCTCCTCCGTGTGCAACACGCTGCGGATTCCGCGCCGCCGCAACGCGGCCTGCACCGCCGCCGCCTGCCGATGGGTGCGGGCAAGGACGGCGAGATCGCTCCATTGCCAGTCCCCGCCGCCGCTTACATGCAGCCGCGCGATGTCGGCTGCTGCCGCATCGGACATCCGCCGCATGGCGGTTTCCTGATTGAGTTCCTTCTCCTCACCGCAGGGGAGGTAGCGAAATTGGAGCGGGGGTGTTTGGGCTGGCGGAATCTCCGGGTTGGGAGAATGCACGGGATGATATTGGATCGATTCGACGACAAACGTCGCCTCCCCCCGCTGCATAAAGAACGGGTTGAAGCCATTGAGGAGCGCCTGATCCGAGCGCCAGTTGGTTTCCAGCGTGTATTGGCGCGCGGCGGATCGGGCGGCTTGCAGATAGGTGAAAACATCCGCACCCCGGAAGCCGTAGATTGCCTGCTTGGGATCGCCAATGAAAAACAGCCAGTGCGCTCCGTGGCCGAAGAGGCGTTGGAAAATGGCGTATTGCAGCGGGTCGGTGTCCTGGAATTCGTCAATCAACGCTGCGCGGTATTTTGCGCCAACGGCACGCGCGAGGAAGTCGCCGTTTGCGCCGAGCAGCGCCGCGTGGACAAGCGTGAGCAGATCATCGTAAGTCCACACATTGAGGTGCAGCTTGCGCGCGGGGAGTTCGGCGGCAGCGTATGCAATCAATGCGTGGGTAAGCTGGTCGAAGTAGGTTTCGGCAAGCGCGCGGAGGGTTTCGCAGAGGCCGAAGAACGCATGCGTTGGCGTTGTTTTGTTCTTGCCGGTGGCGGCCTCCATTGACGGCGCGCTGAAAGCGTCGAGAGCCTCCATGAGTTCCTTGTCCGGCGGCTCATCTCCATCCAGACGGCGGAGAACTTCCAGAAGTTCGATGCGCCATTTTCGTTCGCTCGGTTTGAGGTTTTTGTCGCAGTTGAGCAGCGCTTCCAATGCCATCGCGCTTTGCTTCCATTCCAAGCGCAGGGCCACAAACGCCGCCTCCAGTTGTGCCGCGATTGCTTCGCAAGAGCGTGCTCCCGGTTCGGGGAAAATCCGCAGATCAGGATGGTTGCGGCTTTGCTGGAGAAGCTCCACCCAGTCGTCTGGCGATGCCCCGTGCGTCAGCGCCAGCGCAGCGAGCAGCCCCGGAGCGGTGCACATTCTGCCGCGCCAGAAATCATGCGCCACTTCCTCCAGCAACGGCTTGGAATCCGTAAGGAGTTGCGCCCCGTAGCGCGCCCCGCTTTCAAAGGCGTGCTCCTGCAAGAGACGCTGGCAGAAGCCGTGGATGGTGAAGATCCGGGCTTCGTCGAAGGACTGCACCGCGAGTTCCAGTGCGCCGATTCCCGGTGCGGGATCTGTGTTCTCCGCCAGATATTTCGCGGCGATTTCGTCTTTCGCCGCGCCGCTTTTCAACTCCACAAGCGCCGCGTGGAGCCGCGCGCGCACCCGCTCCCGCAATTCCTGCGTGGCCGCCGTGGTGTAGGTGACGGCGAGGATGGATTGCACGGGCGCACGTTCCTCCAGCACCAGTCGCAAGAAAAGCGCCGCGATGGAATACGTCTTGCCGGTTCCCGCGCTCGCCTCGATGAGCGTGGTTCCCTTCTCCAGCGGGACATGGACGACGTCGAAGGGTTGCATGGCGCTCATGTGGCAGCCTCCTGCGCGTCCAGCATGGGCGCATAAATGGCAAGGGCGAGATGTTCAAATGCCGCATCGAGAGGGTTCGCCTCCGCGCCGCCGAAGCAGAGTTGGAACGCCGCATCTGCGCCCTCGGCTTTTGCGCGCACGTTGCCGCGCCAGATGGCCCGCGCACGCTCCAGCGGCGGCGCGCCCTTGGCGTCCTGCTTTGCGGCGAACTCCAGCGAACTCGCTGGAAAAAATGGGAGCGGCGTTTGCAGACCGCGCCAGTAGAGTTCCAGCAGCGCTGCGAGTGAAGATTGCGGCTGTGCAGTGAATTGCACGGATTCTCCTTCGCCGACAAGAAGCGTGGGCGGCGGGGCCGTTTCGCACGCGGCGCACCAAGCGAGGTGGGTGATCCAGGCGCGCAGGCGATCCTTGGCTTTGAGTTTTGCGGGCCGGAAAAACGCGAGCCGTCCGTTGTAAAGCGCCTCGATGCGCCCGGTGAGAGTGAAGGCTCCGAGGCGCAGGTCGATCACGCGAGGCTCGTCCCGCGTGGTGGTCGGAAGAAGCCGACTGAGGGTCGCTTGAAATGCTTTTGCGGAGGAGGATTGCGCCAAAAAATATTGAGTGCCCATGCTTCCGGGCGGCAGCATGGCGCGGGCCGAGAGCGCCGCTTCGCCGGGGAGCGCTGTGCCCGCGATCCGGGCGTCGAATAATTCGCGCCCCAGACTGTAGAGCAGCAGGGCGTCGGGCGTGAGCGGTTCGGTCTCCTCCAGCGTGTCGTCGTTTTCATCAAGCCGGATGCCCAGCCTCCGACGTAAAAAGAACGCGGAGGGATTCACGAAAAACGCGAGCAGATCGGCCAGCGCGACATTGCGCAGTTCCGCTTCCGGCTCGGGCAGCGGTTCTTGGATGAAAGGTCTTTCCGAAATCGAGCGTGCGGCAGCCGCTGCGGCATTCGCGGCGGAGTAGCTGAAGAGGCGTCCGCCGGATTCAAAATAGCTGCGGCTGAAGGCGTGGAGCCGATGTTCGGTGACTAGACATTGTCTAGCGTTCATGCCATCAGGGAAGGTGCAGGATTGATCCAGGTAGTCCAACAATTCGCTCACCACAACGGAAGGCGGGAGTTTGTCGTTGTTGACCAGCGAGCGGCCTACATGGCTGATGCGGAGGCGGTCGCGTGCCGAAAGCAGCGCCTCCAAAAACAGGTAGCGGTCATCGTCGCGCGGCGAACGGTCGCCCGGCTTCGGCTCCGCGCTCATCAAGTCGAACTGCGGCGGTTGCGTGCGGCGCGGGAAGACCGCCTCGTTCATCCCCATCAGCCAGATCACGCGCGCGGGGATGCTCCGCATCGGCTTGAGCGCGCAGAAAGTTACGCCGCCCCGCAGGAATCCGCCACGTTGCTCCGCTTCGCCCATCAGCCCGGCGATGTGCTCGCGCACCGCGGGGAATTCCACCCTCTGCTCCGGCCCCGCTTCCTTTGCGATGCGTTCGAGTTGATCAAAAGCTTCCCGCAGCGTGCGTACATCGCGCGCATCGTCGTCGGGGCTTGCCGAAAAGAAGCGCTCAAGCACGCTGCGTAACACATCGGGCCATTCGCCCAGCGGTCGGGTTTTGTCCAGCAAGGAGATGGCGAAAAAAACGCCCTCCATCGCCTCGACGAATCGGCCCAGCAGTTCCGCTTCCCCCCCTTCCACGTCGTCCATGGGCAGGATGCCCTCAAACAGCGTCCGGTTCTCGCCTGGCATCGCGTAGCCCAGCAGCAGGCGGTCGATGCCGTGCCGCCAGGTGTTCTCCGCAAAGTCGGGAAGTCCCAGCGCGGCCCGGTGTGCGGCGTCGATGCCCCAGCGGATGCCGCTTTCGCGAATCCAATGGCGCAGGCGCGAGAGCTGCGCATCGTCGAATCCGAATTTCTGGCGGAACACCGGGCTCTGGAGCAGCGCGAACCCTTGCGGCGCGGCGAGCCGCGTGCCGACGCATTCCAGCAGGCTCAGGAAGGTGTGGATCGCCGGGCTGTCGCTGCGCGGTTGGCGGTCGGCGATGCTGTAAGGGATGCGCAACGCCGGGTCTTCCGGGTTGCCGAAGACGGCGTGAATGAGCGGCGCGTAGCGCTCGATCTCCGGCGTCATCACAAGGATGTCGCGGGGCCGCAGCGTCGGGTCTTCGGCGAGCAGCGCCAGGAGTTGATTGTAGAGTGCCTCCACCTCGCGCATGGGCGAATGGCAGACGTGGAGTTGCAGCGAGGTGTCCTTCGGCGCGATGGGCTGCGCATCGAGGTCGGACAACGTGCCCCGGTTTTGCGCCAGCAGGATGTCGCGCTGGAGACCGTGCAGCAGGTTGTCGGTGGGCGGTTCCTCGAAATGCTCCGGCAGGTTGACAATGCGGTGCCCGGCGCGTTCGTCCGCTTCCAAAAGCACGTTGGTGAACTGCGCGTTGAGCTTGCCCAGCGAAGTGAGCAGCGGATTGCCTTCACCCGCTGGAGCCAGGCCCATCGCTCCGTATCGGGCGCGCTGCTTGGGCGTCCAGTCGTCGCCGTGGTACTCGCGCGAGGGGGCGAGCAGGAAGAGATGCACGGGAAGGTGCGCGGCGAGGGCGAGGAACACCTCCATTTGTGCCGGGGGCAGCGAGGCGATGCCGAAGATGGAGACCCGCTCCGGCCATTGCGCATCGGCGGCGAAGCGGCCTTGCTGCAAACGTTCCAGCACCGCGCCAAAGTGCAGCGCACGGTCGGGGTTGAGTTCGCGCCAGAGCGCCGCCTGCCACGCGGCGTCCCCTTTTGGGGTAAATAAATCGTCGGCGCGCGCGCGCTCCCATTCCAGCAGCATCGCGGGACGGTAGACCAGGTATTGATCGAACAACGCCGCAAGGCGCGTGGCGAGTTGGTAGAGCTTGAGCCCGTCGCCGTCCGCCGCGTACGCGCTCACGGGGGCGAACTCCGGGCGGCGCAACAGCGTCGGGAGCAGGCGGTGGATTTTCCACGTCAGCAAGTCCGGCGCGAACGCATCCGCCGGGGCCATCTCGGGCACGAGCGCGCGCAACGTCCCGTCCAGGAATGTGCGAGGGAAGGGGAACGCGGCGTTCATGCAGATGCCGAGCCGCTCCGCGAGTTGCAGCGAGAGCCAGCGGCGCATGCCGAGGCTCTGCACCATGACGACCTCCGGGGTGAATGGCGAGGCGAGCGGCTGGGCCATCACGGCGGCCAGTTCCGCAGTCAGCGTTTCAAGCCGGTTGCCGGTATGGAGGAAGAGGCCGTTCACAGGAAAGGAAGGCCTTAATGCCTATACAAAGAGGCTGCGGGATGCCAGCCCGGAGGTGGGAAAGATTACCTCAGCCGCAGCGTAATATCCCCGCTGTTGGCGGAGGAAGTCGGGATGGCTTGGAGGCCGGGGAAGCGGTATTCGCCGGTGGAACGGTCGGCGGGTTCGGTTTGGAAGGTGAACTCTTTTTCCCCGCGCCAGACGACGATGGGAATGGTCTCCCCGGCGGTGAGGAAAAACGAGGCGTTCAGCACGTCCTGCGGGGATTTGATGGCGGTGCTGCCGATTTTCAAAAGAATGTCGCCAGCCTGCAGCCCGGCTTTGCTTGCCGGGGCGTCGGTTTCGAGACTTTCCACCTCGGCGGTGGAGTCCCTGCCGGGGTTGGCTGCGGTGCGAACCACCACGCCGAGCCAGCCGGGCCGCACCGCGCCGTAGCGGGCATAGTCGCGGTGGACTTTTTCCACCGCCTCGCTGGGAATGGCAAAGCAGGCGGAGCCGTTGTCGATGCTGCTCACCACCACGCCGAGGACTTCCCCCTCCATGTTGAGCAGCGGCGCGCCGCCCTGGCCGCGTTGCACCGGGACGCTGGCCCGGATGTGGGTGGTGGCGAAATAGCGGCCCAAGTATTTGATGTCCAACCCGGAGATCATCCCAAAGGTGGGGGTAAGCGGCATATCCATCGGGTAAGCCACGGCGACAACCGGGGTGGCGAGGGCGAGTTCCGCCGGTTTGGCCATGGGCAGGAACGGGGTGCCGGACGGCACTTTCTCCGCCTTGAGCATGGCGATCCCGGCGCGGGCGTCGGCAATGAGAAGGGTCGCGCTGACGCGCTCGTTATTGGGCAAAATCACGACAAAATCGCGGCCCTCCCCGCCGACGGAATAGGAGGTGAGCAGGGTGCCGTTCGGGTCGATGAAAAAGCCGGTGCCGCAGAGCTGGCCGGTTTTATCGGTGGCTTCCACTTTGACCACTGCCCCCTTGCAGTGCTCAAAAACCGCGCGGACTTCGGCAGAAAGCGAATCGGCCACGGGGCCAGCCCATGCGGGAGCAGACGCGGAAAGCGTTAACGTACCGCAAAAAGCGATGAGCGCCAGCAGGTTGGGGAACCGCTTAATAAATCCCCAAGGGCCATCTGCGGGCGATTTTTGTCGTCTGCCGCCACCGCTCGCAGTGTCAATATCTTCTGATATCGCCGCTGCTCCCGGTGTCACCATCCAACAAAACTTGCATCGCATCTGTCCCATGTTGATTTGTTCAGCGATTCCTTAAAAGCTAAAAGGCGGCTCATAGCTGACCGGTCGCGTGTCGAGGATATAGCGCGGGTGCTGACCGTTGGCGACCGGCGTGACAGAAGCGTCCAGCAAGCCGTCCGGGATGCGGATTTGCGGGGAGAGCGAGGTGTTCATGGTGTCGGTGGCTCGGTGAGCCGAGGCAACCTGCATGGAGGCGGGCGGGACGTGGGTGGCGGCGTTGGCCACATTGACAGCGTCGGCGGCGAGGATCTGCGCCGAGGTGCGCACGCTGCTGCCCGGGTGGCGTAACATGTTGGACGTCAACGCCCCGGCAACGCACAGGACGGCCAGGCTGGCGGTGGCGTAGGAGACCCTGGTGAGGGTGAAATAATGGAACCAGAACGCTTCCAGACGATCCTGAAGGATGCTCCAAGCCGGACGCCGGAGCAATTCCTTGCGCTGCCGATATTGGAATTCGCTCAAAAAGTCGTCAAAATACCCGGGAGGCGGTTGCTCGAAGCGCTTGAGCCGCAGGAGCTTGGAGAGATTTTGTTCGTCTAGGGCCATAGGTTTAATGAAATTCCTCCAGGTAATTTTGCAACTGACGGTGAGCGTAAAAAAGGCGGGAGCGCACGGTGCCTTCCGAAACACCCAGGATTTTGGCGATTTCGGCATGGGGCATACCTTGAATGTCGAACATGGTTACCACGGCTCTATGGTCGTAAGACAATTTCATCATGGCCTCGTTCAATCTGATTTGCAGTTCGCTCAGATCGGCTTCCCGCACCGGGTTGGTGGAGGAGGTTAGTTCGAGAAAATCCTTGTCGTTTTGCACCCCGGAATCCATGTCGTCCAGGCTCATGGTGAGGCGGCGACCCCGCTTTTTGAGGAAGTTGATCGTCATGTTGACGGCGATCGAATGCACCCAGGTGTAAAACGCCGAGTTGCCCCGGAATCCGCCAATGGAGCGGTAAGCCTTGGCGAAGACATCCTGGAGCAGGTCGTTGGTGTCCTCGTGGTTGGAGGTCATGTTGTAGACCAGTCCATAGAGGCGCGGGGAGTATTTGACAACGAGGGCGTCGAACGCCGCCGGATCGCCTGCTTGTGTGCGGGCGACCAGTTGGGCGTCTTCATTCGGCGCGGGTTCGTCGGTCATCACCGAAGTGCCTATCAGTTTTCCCGGCCCTCCGGCAATAACATTGCCAAAGTTTAGGCTAATCGTTGCGGCGGTTTCCAAGAGAGAGGAAGTAGAGGAGCCAGCCCAGGGAGGAGACAAAGGCGGCGAGGTAGGTGAGCGCCGCCGCGTTGAGCACGCGATCCACGCCAAGGGCTTCCTCGCCCGGTTGGATGATTCGCATCTGGCCCAGGATGATCTTGGCCCGGCGCGAGGCGTCAAATTCCACCGGCAGGGTGATCAACTGGAAGACCGTGAGCACCCCGTAGCAGAGGGCGGCGAGGTTGATGGCCAGTTGGCCCGGAATCAGGTGAAAGAACAAGCCGCCGAACAGGATATAAGGCAACGCCTGCGAGGTGAACTGGGTAATCGGCACCACCGCCATGCGCGCCTGCAACGGAGCGTAACCCCGGGCGTGCTGGATGGCGTGGCCGGTTTCATGCGCCGCAATCCCCGCCGCCGCGACCGAAGGAGTGCGATAGACTTCGCTGGAAAGGCAGAGGCGTTTGGAACTGGGGTCGTAGTGATCGCCCAACAGGCCGTCGATCTCGGCCACCTCCACGTCGTGAATGCCCGCAGCGGCAAGAATTTCCCGCGCCACATCGGCCCCGGTCATGTCCGTGGAGATCCGCACTTGGGAGTATTTTTCGAACGCGCTCTTCACCCGGAACTGGGCCCAGAGCCCCAGCACCAGCGCGAAGACGATCAGGACAATGGCAATGGTGAACATAACGGTAATATAGAGTGAATCGCAAAATAAGACAGCGCGACGTGGGGGATGTTCAAAATAGGAGCGGAGGATGCACCACAGAGGACACGAAGAGCACGAAGGAAGGCAAAAGGGGACAAAAACTTGTTCTTCCCTTCGTGCCCTCTGTGTTCTTCGTGGTGAAATTCCTTCGTGCAACTCGGGTTGCGCTTTTCGGTGGATCGTGGATACTCCCATGACTTATGGCGTGGCTGTTCGATGGCGGGGTGATCCTCGCATATTTCATTCTGGTGATCGGCATCGGCCTGTACAAGGGCCGGGGCGACAAGACCATGGAGGGCTTCGCCGTGGGCAACCGGAGCATCCCTTGGTGGGCGGTGCTGGCGTCGATCCTCGCGGCGGAGATCAGCGCGGCGACGTTCCTCGGCGCGCCCAATGAAGGCTACGCGCTGCGCAACTACACCTACGCGCAGTTGGCCATCGGCACGGTGCTGGCGCGGGTGATTGTCGCGTTCATTTTCATCAAGCCCTACTACGACTACCGCGTGGTTTCCATTTACGAGTTCCTGCTGGTGCGCTTTGGCGAGCGGAGCAAAAACGGGGCGTCCGCCGTCTTTTTGATCACGCGGGCGCTGGCCAGCGGCACCCGTCTTTATGTTGCGGCGGTGGTGTTGGTGCTCGGCTACGAGATGGTCACGGGTGTGGCGCTGGAGCCGTTGCAACAGGTTTGGATTTACATCGGCGCGCTCACGTTCCTGACTGCCGCCACCGCCGTCTACACCGCGCTCGGCGGCATCAAGGCGGTGGTCTGGACAGACGTGATTCAGGCGACGGTCATGTTCGGCTCGCTCGGGTTTGCCATTTGGTCGCTGCTGCACGCCATTCCCGGCGGTTGGCATGGCGCGATGCAGGCGCTCACGGGCCCCAAGGACATGATTTTCTTCGATTCAGGCACAAAAGCAGGCGCGCCTTTTCTGGAAAATGTCCGCACCGTTTTGGGGACGGAATACACGCTCTGGGCCGCCATTTTCGGCTCCACCTTTATCACCATGGCCACGCATGGGACGGATCAGGACATGGTGCAGCGGATGTTGACGGCCAAGAACGCCACCAAGAGCCGCTTGGCGTTGATTCTCTCGGGCCTGGCGGATTTGCCCATCGTGCTCTGTTTCCTGACCATCGGGATTCTGCTCTGGGCGCATTACCAGGAGCCCGGCAAGGCGCATCCGTTTGCCTTCTACATTCTGAGCGAAATGCCGCATGGGGTGCGCGGGCTCATGATTGCGGGGATTTTCGCCACGGCGATGGGCTCGCTTTCCACGGCCCTCAACGCGCTGGCCACCAGCTTCATTGAAGACTGGTATATGCCCTACATCCACCCGGAGGCGACCCCCCTGCATGTCGTGACCGCCGCTCGCAAAAGCACGGTGGTCTTTTCGGTGCTTCTGGTTGTGATCGGTTCCGCCACTGCCTATGCGGCCATCGTGTTGCATTCACGGGTGATCCCGATTGTGCTCGGGATTTTTGGCTACACTTACGGCTCGCTGCTGGGGGTGTTTCTTGTCGGGATGCTCACCAAGACGCGTGGCAGCGAGCGGGGAAATCTGGTTGCCATGTTGTGTGGATTCCTTGCTGTGGCGCTCCTGAGTGGGCTGCACAACGACCTCTGGAATTTGCTGCATCCCACCAATGCCGCCTTCCTGGGTTGGACGGCCCTGCATCCGGACGGCCCGAGTTTCCGGCATTGGGACATCGCGTGGCTGCCCACCATTGAGTTCCCGTGGCGGATCACCGCCGGAACGCTGGTGACGGGAGCCATCGCTCTCTGCTTCCGCACCCCGCCCGAGCGGGTGCGCGCCGTGCTCGACCACCTTGCCTCGCGGAAAGAGGGATAAGAAAATCTGGACCGCCTTGCTGCGTAGCAGCTCAGGGCATGCGGAGCGCAGCGCAGCCACTTTGCGGAGCCTTGAGGCTTGCCGAAAGGCAACTCAGGAACTCAGGAAAAAAAGATGAAGAAAATTAGGAAGCCAGGAAGAGGAAAAAGGGCATCCTCTCTTTTCCTGGTTTCCTGGCTTCCTAATTCCTCATTAAATTAAAGCCCCTGGCGGGTGAGTTCCCGTTCCAAGACTTTGCGGAACTCGGCGAGATCGGCTTGCGACGGGCGGTAGCCCTCTTGCGAAGGCAGCATGCTGAAGCGGCCCTGCTGATCGAGCGACCAGTCCGCCCGCACGCCGTCGCTGAAAGTCACTTTGCCGCTGACGAGCGCGCCGGGGCGCATGATGGCATCCACTTCCACGCAGACTCCGCCCGTCGCCGGTGCGGCGTCCTCTGGCATTGCAGGCGCGGTGGCATCCGGTTGAGCCGGTTTTTTTTCGGATTCCGCCTTTTCCGCAGGCACGAGCTTCAAATCATCCACGAGAAGGCGGGCCTCCATGTAGGTCAGGCGGACGCCAAAGGTCTCACCGAGGCGTTGTTGCACTTCTGAAAGTTTTGCGCCGCTGGCAATCCAGCTGGCGATTTCCCGTTTCTGTTCGTCGGTCAATTGCATGGCAGGAATGTATGACAGGCGCGTGAAAAAAGAAAATCAGGAAGAAGAGTTGTCCGCAGATTTCGCAGATTTTCAGACCCTCGTTCCCAAGTTTCCTCGTTCCCAATCTCCTGATTGGGAATGAATATGTCCGCGAAACTCCGTTTCGAAACGCGCGGAGAGAAGTTGAGCGTAGTGTTGTTTTAGAAAGCGGCGAACCCAAAGCGCGCCCGAGGAAACAGAGTTTCCAAGACACTTGCGTGATCCCTTGCAGGGCTCTGCAAAGTGCGCTTCGCGT
>SESG01001170.1_pt1 | contig 17338 bp, 15 predicted proteins | sample 3171421 | NCBI WGS metagenome assembly SESG01 (sample SAMN10866946, study PRJNA518727) | freshwater metagenome | biome: subpolar coniferous forest; feature: holomictic lake; material: water; isolation source: holomictic Lake 227, 6 m and 8 m depth | place: Canada: near Kenora, Ontario | collected... | reverse complement strand
TTTGGTAAATTGCTCTAAAGGGCGATCAGCGGTCTTTGTGGACTTCTTCAGCCAGCGCCCCTTCGCGTCCTGATAGCTGGCAACCCAATAAGGTGATTCGGGGCGTTTATGGAGGCTCGGCATGGCTGGGAAAATAACTGAGAAAATCCAGCACTTTCCAGCACTTTCCGAGATAGGCTTCCTTCAGAGAAACAAGCACTTATACAAAGGCGTGTATCTAATCCCCCGGTTCGATTCCGGGCCCAGCCACCACTTTAAGCCCCTTACTTCAAGGTGCTTGCAACGCCGCAAAGCGCAGCTGCAGAAAAATTAAAAACGCTCTCGTTTTACGAAAAGCTGTCGTTGGCTAAAAGGGATCTCGGATTTCAAATCTGGAAATCCAGGCCCAGGAAGTCCTGCACAAAGGCATTGGCGGGCTCGCGCTGGATAAGCCCCGGCGCGCCGATTTGCTGGATGTGCCCGTGGTTGAGGATCACCACTTCGTCGGCGACCTCAAACGCTTCCTCCTGGTCGTGGGTGACAAACAGGCTGGTGATGTGCGTTTCGTCGTGGAAGCGGCGGAGCCAGGCTCGGAGTTCCTTGCGGACTTTGGCGTCGAGCGCGCCGAAGGGTTCATCCAGAAGAAGCACGCGCGGCTCGATGGCCAGCGCCCGGGCCAGCGCAATGCGCTGGCGCTGCCCGCCGGAGAGCTGCGCGGGGAAGCGCTTGGCGAAGGCGTCGAGTTGCACCAGCTTGAGCAGGCAGTGAACCCGTTCGCGAATTTCGGCTTTGGGGGGGCGCGTGGCGCGCGGGCGCACCTCCAGACCGAAGGCGATGTTATCGAAGACACTCAGGTGCTGAAAGAGCGCGTAGTGCTGGAAGACAAAACCCGCCCGGCGCTCGTAGGCGTTCTTCTGCGTCACTTCCTCGCCGTGGAAGAAGACCTGCCCGGCATCCGGAAACTCCAGGCCTGCGATCAGGCGCAGAAGCGTGGTTTTCCCCGAGCCGCTCGGCCCCAGCAGGGCGACGAGTTTGCCGGTGCCGACCTCAATGGAGGCGTCCTGCACGGCCACGTGGCCCGCAAATTTTTTGCTCAAAGCTTCAATACGGATGCTCATAAAAGGGTGGTTTGGAAATATCAGGATTGCGATTGCTCAAGTTGCTGGCGGGCGCGCCATTCGACGTAGGTCTTCACGCCCAGCGTTAGCAGGGCCAGCAGCGAAAGCAGGGAGGCCAGCGCGAAGGCGGCCGCGAAGGCGTATTCGTTGTAGAGGATCTCGATTTGGAGCGGCACGGTGTTGGTGAGCCCTCGGATGTGCCCGGAGACGACGGAGACTGCGCCGAACTCGCCCATGGCGCGGGCGTTGGCCAAAATGACGCCGTAGAGCAACCCCCATTTGATCTTGGGCAGGGTCACACGCAGGAAGACCTGCCAGCCTCGCGCGCCCAGGGTGAGCGCCGCCTCTTCCTCAGCCACGCCTTGGGCCTGCATCAAGGGGATGAGCCCACGCGCGACGAAGGGAAAGGTGACAAAGACCGTGGCGATCACAATCCCCGGCGTGGCGTAAATGATGTGCCAATGGTGGGCCTGCAGCCACGGCCCGAGCACTCCCTGCGAGCCGAAGAGGAGCACGTAGACCAGCCCCCCAATGACGGGGGAAACCCAGAGCGGCAGGTCGATGAGCGTGGAAAAGAATTGTTTGCCGCGAAACTCAAACCGCGTGATCGCCCACGCCGCCGCCACTCCGAAGAGGGTGTTGGCGGGAACGGCGATGAGCGCCGTGAGCAAGGTCAGCTTGATCGCATCCAGTGTTACGGGATCGGCGAACGTCTGGAAATAGAGTGCCGCCCCGCGTCGGAACCCTTCCGCAAATACCGCAACCAGGGGCAGCAGCAGAAATGCGGCGAAGAACCCGACGCTCAGGAGGATGAGCGTCCAGCGAACCAGCGGCCCCTCTTCGGTGGCGCGCCGGGGCCCCTTTGTTTGCCGCACGGTGGTTAAGTCTTGAATTGCTCCAGCCATAAGGGGTCAGTGTGTGGGATGGATTCGCCGGGCATTCCACCATTGCACGGCGTTGACCAGAGCCAAAATGCCGAACGAAGCCAGGAGCATCACGAGCCCGATTCCCGCCGCCCCCTGGTAGTCATATTGTTCGAGCTTGGCCACGATGAGCAGAGGCGTGATCTCTGTTTTGAACGGAATGTTGCCGGAGATGAATACGACCGAGCCGTATTCCCCAACGGCGCGTCCAAAGGAGAGCGTGATGCCGGTGAGTAAGGCCGGGAGCGCCGCAGGAAATAGGACGCGCCGAAATGTCTGAAAGCGCGTGGCTCCAAGCAGCGCCGCAGCTTCCTCCACTTCCTCCGAAAGCGCGGCCAGCACCGGTTGCAGAGTCCGCACCACAAAGGGAAAACCGATGAACACCAGCGCGAGCAAAATGCCCAGCCGGTTGAACGCGGCGGCGATGCCGATCTTTGCCAGAAGCGCTCCCACCCAGCCGTTGGGCGCGTAGAGGGCCGTCAACGCGATGCCGGCCACGGCGGTGGGCAGCGCGAAGGGCAAATCGACCAGCCCGTCCAATACCCGTCGGCCTGGAAATCGGTACCGCGTCAGCACCCAGGCGGTGATGAATCCGAAGACGCCGTTGATGATCGAAGCCAGCAGCGACGCGCCAAAGCTCAGTTCATAGGAAGCGACCACGCGCGGCGAAGTCACCACCGCCCAGAGGTGCTGCCAGGAGCCGCTGAACGCCTTGGCGGCCAGCGCGGCAAAGGGGATCAGGACAATCAGTGTCAAATAGAGCACCGAAAAGCCGAGCGTAAGCGGAAAACCGGGAAGGATGCGTTTCATGCGGAACAAAATGAAAAATCAAGGAACCAAGAAGTCAGGAAAGGCGTGGCGTGAGGAAAATTTTCTTTTCTGTTTTCTCCTGATTTCCTGGCTTCCTGATTCATTTTTTTTGTTACAGATCTTGACCAAAGGCGAGGAACGGGCGGTATTCCAGCAGGATGCGGTCGAGCGCCGCCACCGTCGCCTTCACTTGAAGGTCGAAGGGGCTCTCCTGCGGCGTTTCGAAGATCAGTTCAAACGGAGCCGGATGCAGCTCGGCCGGATTGCTGAGCACGCCCTCGTAGCAGTGGTTGCGGATCAGAGCGTCCTGAGCCGGGAAGCCGTCAATGATGGAGCCCGCCGCCTTTGGCAGGTATACTTCCGCGGCTTCAAGGGCGGGCTGGGCGAGCGCCTCGGTGAGCGTCGCTCCGCGCACGTAGGCATAGACGCCGGGCGTGGTGTTATCCGCGTGCAGCGCAATGACTCCCTGGAAGAGCAAGACGCCCAGTTCGCGTTCCAAGTAATACACTTCGGGCTCCTTCGAGCCCTGCCAGAACTCACGGTTCAAATCCACACCGCTGCGCGAATGGCGCGTGCCGTCCTCCAATCCCGTGGGATTGCAGACCGGATAGACGTAGATTTGATAACCGCGCGCGCGTTCCGGTTCCCTGAGCAACCCTTGGAGAAACTCCAAGGCGGCGTACGCCGTTTCTGCCTCGTCGCCATGAATTGCGGCGAAGATGCCAATGCGCACCGGCTCTTCGATGGGACCCGGCCCAAGGAAGCAGAAGCGCGGGATGGAATAAACAGCGCCGCCGTGATGAAACGAGGCGATCTCGGAGTAGAAAAGATGCTCGGAACCTTCCGCCTCGCGGCGCAGTTCCTCGATCAATTCAAACACTGGATGCAGACTTACGCCTCGCCCCGCATTGTTTGGCGCTGGGGCTTTGGCAGCAGAACGGCGATTCAAACGCGTGGGAACGTAGGTGGAGCGAGGCATGGTGAGGTTCATGGTTGAGGTTTTTTAGAAGTCCCTTGCGGAAACCTATTGGGCGCCAGAGGCGTAAATCTGGTCAAAGACCCCGCCATCGGCAAAATGCGTGGGCTGGGCTTTCTTCCAGCCGCCGAAAACGTCGTCGATGGTCACCAGGGTGACTTTTCCAAACTGCCCGGCGTATTTCGCGGCGATCTTGGGATCGCTCGGACGATAGAAATTCTTCCCAGCGATCTCCTGCCCTTCCTCCGAGTAGAGATATTGCAGGTAGGCTTGGGCCTCTGCGGTCGTGCCGTGGCGCTTGGCGACAGAATCGATCACCGCCACCGGCGGTTCCGCCAGGATGCTCAACGAGGGGGTCACGATCTCAAACTTGTCCGCGCCAAACTCCTTGAGCGCCAGGTAGGCTTCGTTTTCCCAGGCGATCAGCACGTCGCCGATGCCGCGCTGCACGAAGGTCGTCGTTGAGCCGCGCGCGCCGGAGTCGAGCACCGGCACGTTTTTGTAGAGCTTGCCGATGAACTCCTTCACCTTGGCGTCCTCCTTGCCCAACGCCTTCTCAGCGTAGGCCCACGCTGCCAGGTAATTCCAGCGCGCCCCACCCGAGGTCTTCGGGTTGGGGGTGATCACCGCGATGCCCGGCTTGACGAGGTCATTCCAATCCTTGATCCCCTTCGGGTTGCCCTTGCGCACCAGGAACACGATGGTCGAGGTGTAGGGGGCGCTGTTGTTGGAGAACTTGGTTTGCCAATCCGCCGGGAGCAACCCCTTTTCGGCAATCACGTCGATGTCATAGGCGAGCGCGAGCGTCACCACGTCGGCCTCCAGACCGTCGATGACGGCGCGGGCCTGCTTGCCCGAACCACCGTGGGATTGTTTGACCGTGATGTTCTGCCCCGTCGTGGCCTTCCAGTATTTGGCGAAGGCGGTGTTGTATTCCGTGTAGAGTTCACGGGTGGGGTCGTAGGAGACGTTGAGGAGTTCCGCGCCATGCACCCATCTTAAGAAGGAAGCGAGGACCAGGATCAGAATGGCGGTGAATTTTTTCATAAAAATAGGGGCGGCAGTTTGCACTCATCACACGATGCGATAATCTCGCTCGGGTTTAAGTAGATTCATCTCTATCGGATTTATGGGGTTTTTGGCAACTCAATTTTTGGCTTTTTATCCGCAGGCGAACTCTGAGGGGGTGATCAATCAATGCAAATACCTACCTAATAAGTAGTAATGCCTATTCTGCTCGCGCTTGAAGCCTCGAAAAACATGCAGAATTTCATAATCTCGATTGACAATATGTAGTTTCCTCCGTAATCTTCGCGCTCCTCCACACGGAAAAACAACTCAACCTCATGAATCCGCAATCCTCCGCTCCCGCACCTTCGGCCAATGAAAAACTCAAGTCCGCATGCCCGACCCTGGCGGGAACCATCGCCTCTACGCTGGCCAACCCCGCGCTCGACCGTTTTTCGGAAGACGACAACCAGTTCCTGAAATTCCACGGCATCTACCAACAGGACGACCGCGACCTGCGCAAAACGGGCAAGAAATACAGCATGCTGATCCGGGTGCGCGTCCCCGGCGGAGTGCTGACCCCCAGCCAGTACCTCGACCTTGACCGCCTTTCAGGCCTGTATGCCAACGGAACACTGCGGATCACCTCGCGGCAAACCATCCAATTCCACGGCGTGCTCAAGTCCCGCCTGGGCAACACCCTCCGAGGCATCCATGAGACGCTTTTGACGACGCTCGCCACGTGCGGCGACGTGGTTCGCAACATCCTCGCGCCTCCCTCGCCTGAAGCGGGCACCGTCGGCGCGGAAATGCTGGAGCGGGCGCGCACCCTCGCGGATTTTTTTGCCCCGTCCACCCCTTCATACCACGGCATCTGGATCGACGGGACGCAGATCGACCTGAACGAGGAGTTTGTCGATCCCCTCTACAACAAGACCTACCTTCCCCGGAAATTCAAGATCGCCTTCGCCCTGCCGCCCGTGAACGACACGGATGTATTCACCAACGACATCGGGCTCATCGGCGTTGTGGAAGAGGGGCGACTGGTCGGCTACAACCTCGCCGCTGGGGGCGGCATGGGGCGCAGCCATGGGAATGCCGCGACGTTCCCCCGGCTGGCAGACACCATCGGATTCGTCACCCCGGAGCAACTGGAGCAGGCGCTCCTCGCGGCGGTGACCATCCACCGCGACTTTGGCGACCGCTCCAACCGCAAACACGCCCGGCTGAAATACCTCCTGGCGGAACACGGCCCGGAATGGTTCCGCGCCGAACTGGAACGCCGCGCAGGCATCCAGGTGCAACCGGCACGCCCCGCTGTCTTCACCGCGCAGGCCGATCCGTTCGGCTGGCACGTCCAGCCTGACGGACGCCTTTTCGTGGGGCTTTCCGTTGAAACCGGTCGCATCAAGGACACGGAAGGCCGCCAGATCCGCACCGCCGTGCGCACCGTCGTGGCCCATTACCAGCCGGAAGTCCGGCTCACTGCCGCCAACAACCTGATTCTGGCGAATATCCGCCCTGAGGATCGGCCCGCCATCGACGAAATCCTGGCCGCCCACGGTGCCCCCGTTCTTGGGGGAATCACCGCCACTCGCCGCGCCTCCACCGCCTGTGTGGCGCTTCCCACCTGCGGGCTGGCGCTGGCGGAAGCCGAGCGGGCTTTCCCGCGCTTGATCGCCCAGATCGAACAAGCACAGGAGCAAGCGGGCCTCGTCGGAGAGGAGATGATCGTCCGCGTGACGGGGTGCCCCAATGGCTGCTCGCGCCCGTACATGGCGGAGATCGGGCTCGTGGGCAAAGCGCCCGCCAAATACCAGGTTTACCTGGGCGGCAACGTCGCCGGAACCCGACTCGCCCGCTTGTGGAAAGAGACCGTGAAAGAAGACGACCTCGCCGCCGAATGGCACACCCTTTTCACCCAGTTCGCCGCCGAGCGCCAAACCGGTGAACGCTTTGGGGATTGGGCCACGCGCACCCTGGAATTTCCAACCGCATAAACACTGATGATCTCCTCCACACAAATCGCCGAATGGAACGCCTCCCTGCGGGATAAAACGCCGCTGGAAATCACCCGCTGGGCTCTTGCCCAGGCGGGGGGCCGCGCCATCGTTTCCACCAACTTCCGGCCCTACGAAGCCGTGATCCTCCACCTCGCCACCCAGGTGCAGCCGGATATTCCCGTGCTCTGGGTTGACCACGGGTTCAACCGGCCCGCCACCTACCGCCATGCGGAGGCGCTCCGCGAGCGGCTTGGCCTGAAGATCCACGCCTTCCTGCCCCGCATCAGCGCCGCCCATTACGAGGCCACGCACGGGCCGCTCCCCGGCTTGTACGACGAGGCCGGGCTGCAACGCTTCAGCGCGCTCATGAAGCTGGAACCCTTCCAGCGCGGGATGCGCGAACTGGCGCCCACGGTCTGGATCACGGCCCTGCGCCGCATCCAGAACCCAAACCGCGCCGGGATGGATATCGTCTCCGCCGACGCCAACCTCAACGCGTTGAAAGTCAGCCCGGTTTTCGATTGGAGCGACGCGCAGATGGAAGCCTATCTGGCCGAACACGAGCTTCCCAACGAATGGGACTACTTCGACCCCGCAAAGGCCGATGAAAAACGCGAATGCGGCTTGCATGCCGCCTGGGGAAGCAAAGCCGTCTCCGCATGAAAACACGCACTCTCCCGATGCAGCAAAATTACCACATAGACCATCTCGAACACCTGGAAAGCGAGGCCATCCACGTGATGCGCGAAGTCGCCGCCGCCTTCGAGCGGCCCGCGCTCCTCTTCTCCGGCGGCAAGGATTCCATCTGCCTTTTGCGCCTGGCCGAGAAAGCGTTCCGGCCCAGCGCCATCCCGATGCCGCTCCTCAATATCGACACCGGGCATCATTTCCCGGAGCTGAACGAATTCCGCGACCGCCGGGCGAAGGAACTCGGGGCGAAGCTGATCGTCCGCACCGTCGAAGAGGCCATCGCCAAGGGAATCGCCGTGCCCTCGCCGGGAGAAATCAGCCGCAACCGGCTCCAAATCCCGACGTTGCTCGCCGCCATCGACGAGTTCCGTTTCGACTGCTCCATTGGCGGCGCGCGCCGCGACGAGGAAAAAGCGCGCGCCAAGGAACGCTTCTTCAGCTTCCGCGACAGTTTTGGCCAGTGGGACCCGAAGATCCAGCGGCCTGAAATCTGGAACCTGTACAACACGCGGGTGAACCCCGGCGAAAGCATGCGCGCCTTCCCACTCTCCAACTGGACGGAAATGGACGTCTGGGAATACATCCGCCGCGAGCGGCTGGAGGTGCCCAGCATCTACTTCAGCCACCCGCGCTGCTGCGTCCGCCGCCGGGGCCAGTGGCTGCCGGTGAACGCCCTCGTCCCGCCCAAGCCCGGCGAGGAAGTGGCGGAGCTGACCGTCCGCGTCCGCACCATCGGCGACATCATCAGCACGGGCTGCGTCGAATCCCCGGCGACCACCATCGACGACATTCTCGCCGAGATTGCCGCCGCGCGCGTGACCGAGCGCGGAAGCCGCGCCGACGATAAATCCTCCGAGGCCGCCATGGAGGACCGCAAAAAAGCCGGGTATTTCTAAGTATTACCACAAAGTTCAGAAAAAATTTCCGCCATGTCCATTTCCAACACCCATCCCGTCGATCTCCTGCGCTTCAACACCTGCGGCAGCGTGGACGACGGAAAATCCACCCTCATCGGCCGCCTTCTCTACGACTCCAAGTCGCTCATGGAAGACCAGATCGAGGCGCTGGAACGCTCCGCCGACATCACCGGCGGAGGCCAGATCAACCTGGCGAACCTCACCGACGGCCTCCGCGCCGAGCGCGAACAGGGGATCACCATCGACGTGGCCTACCGCTACTTTGCCACGCCCAAGCGGAAATTCATCATCGCCGACACGCCCGGCCACGTTCAATACACCCGCAACATGGTCACGGGGTCTTCCACGGCGAATCTCTCCATCGTGCTGGTGGACGCCCGCCAGGGGGTCATCGAGCAGAGCCGCCGCCACACCTGCATCGCCTCGCTCCTGCGCATTCCGCACCTGATTGTCGCCGTGAACAAAATGGATCTCGTCGGCTGGAGCCGGGAGCGTTTCCTGGAAATCCGCGATGACTTCGAGAAATTCCTGCCCCGGCTGGACATCAAGGACGTCAAATTCATCCCGATCAGCGCGCTGGAAGGCGATAACGTCGTCACGCCCTCCGCGCGGATGCCGTGGTTTGAGGGCCCCACGCTGCTCCAGCACCTGGAGTCCGTCCACATTGCCAGCGACTGGAACCTGAACGGCTTCCGGCTCCCCGTCCAGTGGGTAAACCGCCCCGCGAATCCGACCAACCCGGCGCTGCATGACTTCCGCGGGTTCAGCGGCCAGATCGCGGGGGGGATCGTCCGCGTCGGGCAGAAAGTCCTCCACCTGCCGAGCGCGTTCACCAGCACCGTGCAGGCCATCCACGGCCCCGACGGCCCGGTGGACGAAGCCTTCTGCCCCCAATCCGTCACCGTGGTGCTGGAGGACGACCTCGACATCAGCCGGGGCGATCTGCTTGCGGGGCTGGACACGCCGCCGGGCTCCAGCACCGACCTGCACGCCAAGCTCTGCTGGATGCACGCGCGCCCGCTCCAGGCGGGAAAGCGCTATTTCCTCAAACACACCACGCAAACCGTGCAGGCCATCGTCAGTTCCGTGGAAAGCCGGCTCAATTTCACCGACCTTGAGCCGGAAGCCCACCCCGCCGAACTCGCGCTCAACGACATCGGCACCATTCGCCTGAAAACCTCCCAGCCGATCCATTTCGACGGCTACGCCGCCAACCGGCTCACCGGAGCGTTTATCCTCATCGAGCAGGGAACCAACGCCACCGTGGGGGCGGGCATGCTCTTTCCGCCCGACGAAGTGGCGAAACCGGGAAACGCCGACTTTTCCATCTGATGGCCTACTACCCGATCTTCATCCAGGGGAGCGCCTTCCATGTCCTGGTGGTGGGAGGCGGAACCGTGGCCGAAGGCAAAATCCGCTCGCTCGTGGACACGGGCGCGCAGGTGACGCTCGTCAGCCCGGAAATCACTCCCGGAATCGCCGCCCTCGCCGAGGCGGGCGCCATCACCTTCCTGCGCGAATGCTATCATTCCGGCCATATCCCCTTCCCCGTTCACCTTGTGATCGGCGCGACCAACGACAACGAGGTCAACGAGCGGATCGCCCGGGATGCCGGGGAGCGCGGCATCCTGGTCAATATCGTCGACGTTACGGAACTGTGTTCAGTCATCATGCCCTCCCTCATGCAAAGGGGCCCGCTGAGCGTGGCGGTTAGCACGAGCGGCGCGGCCCCCATGCTTGCGCGGAAACTGCGTCTGGAAATTGAAGAGAGTATTCCCGGGGGATACAGCCTCCTGATCGACGAACTGGCCGCCCTCCGCCCGCGCATCAAACAACTCCCCGCTCAAAACCGTAAAGCGTTCTGGAACACCCTGTCGGCCTTCGACAAAAATGCCTTGCCCAAAGGCGAAGCGGCCATTCGGGAGTTCGCCCGCGCGCTTCTGGAAACGCACGAAAAGGCGGCCGACGCACTTGCCGGGGCTTCCCCTGCAAAGACGGGGAAAGTCTATCTTGTCGGCGCCGGGCCCGGCGATCCGCTCCTGCTCACCCTCCGTGGAAAACAGTGCCTGGAACAGGCCGATGTGGTGGTCTACGATTACCTGGCCAACCATGCGCTCCTCGGCTACGCGCCCAACTCCGCAGAGAAGCTCTACGTGGGCAAATCCGCCTTGCGGCACAGCAAGGAACAGGAGGAAATCAACCAACTGATCGGCGAGCACAGCCTTGCCGGGAAAACCGTGGTGCGGCTCAAAGGCGGCGACCCCTTTCTCTTTGGACGCGGCGGCGAGGAGTGCGAAGCGCTCAAAGCGCACGGCATCCCCTTCGAGGTGGTCCCCGGAATCACCGCGGGACTGGGAGCCTCCGCCTACGCCGGCATCCCCCTCACCCATCGCACGTTGTCTTCCAGCGTTGCCTTTGTCACCGGGCATTGCATGACCGGAGGCTCCCGAGCGCCGATCCATTGGGAGCATCTGGCCAAAGGCGTCGACACGCTGGTTTTTTACATGGGCGTCGCCAACGCGGCGCACATTTCCCAAGAACTCATCCAACACGGTCGCGCCGCCGACACTCCCGCAGCCTTCATCGAATGGGCCACCAAGCCAAACCAGCGCACCGTTGTCACCACCCTCGGCACACTTGCCGAGACGTGTGAAAAGGAGCAGGTAAAGCCGCCCGCGCTGATTGTTGTCGGAGAAGCGGTTCGTCTCCGGGAGCGGCTGCAATGGTTTGAGTAAACGCCTTTATCCAGTCAATGCTGGCATTCGACAAGTCACACCCCCCTGCTTTGGCCTCATTCCGGGAGGGCTCAACATTTGGTCACTACGCCGACATGCGTATTGCCTGTTTGCTTTTTAGGAGAGCATTCTCCATACGGGAAACGCTCACCCATCCATCAGAAAAAACGCAACCCCAGCCTGCTTCATAGGATTCTTTTCCCGGATTAAAGCCAATCCCCCCCGATGAGCAACGACCCGATTCATTTTACCCAAGAAGAGTGGATGGAATTGCGTGTAAAATTCAGCTACCTGAAGCACTCGACGAATAATACGCTGGCGGTATTCCTGTCGCTCGCGGAGCTGGCGCAAAGCGCCCCGGAAAACTATGAAATGCTGGCGCAATCGGTCTGCGCGCGCACCCTGGAGATTGTGGAGCTGAGCCAAGCGGTTTCCACATATCTTGACACCAAGGGTCCGCGCCCTGCGGTGAGCTAAAAACCAGGCTTCCCCCCTATGAAAGCGCGCGATGACCAGAAGGATGCGGAACTGAAACTAAGCACCTTGATGGACTCGATGCCGGACTTCGTGTGCTTCAAGGACGGGGAAGGCCGATGGCTTGAGGCCAATGCTTTTGCCCTGAACGTGTTCCTGTTGGAGAATGTGGATTACAGGGGTAAAAAAAATACCGAATTGGTATCCCCCGACCATCTCTTCCATGGAGCACTGAAGGAGTGCGATATCTCCGACGAAGCAGCCTGGCAGAAAGGCACTTGGAGGGGAGAGGAAATCATCCCGCGTCCTGACGGCGGGGCGTTCATTTTTGATGTGCTGAAAGTGCCGAGTTTCAACCCCGACGGCAGCCGCAAGGCATTGACGATTGTGGGGCGCGACATCACCGAGCGCAAACTTGCGGAGGATCAGGCGCAAATCCTCCATAGCGCCATCGAGTCCTCCCTGGAAGCCGTGGCGATGGCCGATCTGCAAGGGAAAGTGACCTACGTCAACCCTGCTTGCGTGATGCTGTGGGGTTATAAGGACAAAAGCGAGATGATCGGAAGATCGGCCTTTGAGTTCTGGGCCAACCCTGAAAATGCCAGGCATATTCTCGCAGAAATTAGCCGGGAGAAGATCGAGAACAGCGAACGGGTCGCCAGGAAAAAAGACGGAACCTTGTTCGATGTTCACATTGCAGTGAATCTGGTTGCGGATGCCTCTGGAAAACCGCATTGCATCATGGTTTCCGCCAAGGACATCACCGAGCGCAAGATGGCGGAGAAGGCACTGCGGTGGAGTCAGGAACGCCTGGAACAAGCAATGGAACAGGCGCGGATTGCCGATTGGGAATGGGATGCTGCAACCAACACCTTCACCTTCAATGAGCGTTTTTATGCACTCTACCGCACCACGGCTGAACGCGAGGGCGGCCATCGGATGCCTGCGGAAGTTTACGCCCGCGAATTTTTGCCGGTGGAGGAACAACACCTCGTTGCAAATAGCATCGCCAAACTGCTGTCGGGCGAAAGCGACAGTCTGCAACTGGAGCACCGCATCCGGCGGCGCGATGGTGAACTCCGGCACATCGTTGTGCGCGTTAACGTAGTCCGCGACGACAAGGGCTGCGTCATGGGCACGCGAGGCAGCAACCAGGACATCACTGATCTGAAGCGGTCGGAACATTTGCTGGAGCGGAGCGAGAAAAAGGCCCGCCATCTCAACGAACTGTTGCGGGCCATGTATGACATCCAGCACCTGATCCGCAATGAACCGGATGAGGGGAAGCTCCTGGACGGAGTCTGCAATGTGCTCGTCGAGACGCGAGGCTACCTGGCGGCATGGATCGGCGTTCCTCAAACCGAATCCAAGCTCGTCGTCCCGGCGGCGCACGCGGGTTGCGGCAAGGGGATTTCCCAAGAAGCGCCGATCACTTGGGACGACACTCCCAACGGGCAGGGGCCGTCTGGAACGGCGGTTCGGGAGTGGGTTCCCTGCGTCATCAAGGACATCGCCACGGATCCCCGGGTGGAACCGTGGCGCCAATCGGCTCTCGCCGTCGGAATCGGTTCCATTGCCTCGTTCCCCATGATTGCCGAAAAGCGGCTTTGGGGCGTCATCACCATCAAGGCAAACCGGCCCAACGCGTTTAGCGAAGAGGAAATCCAGCTACTCACCGATCTGGCGAATGAAGTGGGACAGGCCGTGCAGAACATCCACCACCGCATCGACAGGGAGCGTTTGGAGGAGGCCCACCGTCAGGAACAGAAGATGGTGGCCGTTGGGCAGTTGGCCGGCGGGGTGGCTCATGACTTCAACAATATTTTGGGAGCCAACATGCTGCAGATTGGGCTCCTGATGGAACGCCCGGATCTGACGCCGGAGTTGCGACAGGCATTGGAAGAACTCGAGCAAGGGGCGTTCCGGGCATCCAACTTGACGCGGCAACTGTTGTTGTTCAGCCGCAAACAGGCGGTGCAGATGAAGGCGCTGGACATGAAAGCGGTATTGGAGTCCATCCACGGGATGCTTGCCAGACTCCTCGGCGAAACCGTCCTCATGAAGGTGCAAACCGACGCGGAGCTGATGTGGGTCAAGGCGGATCACGGGATGCTTGAGCAAGTCATTGTCAACCTGTGCGTGAACGCCCGTGACGCCATGCCCCATGGCGGCAAACTCACGTTCCGGGTGGAAAAACTTGAAATTGAAGCGGGAAGCGCCCCGGTGCATCTCGATATCCATCCGGGGAAATTTGTCTGTTTGTCGGTCGCCGACACGGGGACAGGCATCGCCCCCGAAGACATCAAACACATCTTTGAGCCTTTCTATACCACCAAGGAAGTGGGCAAAGGGACGGGATTGGGGTTGGCCACCGTGCACGGAATCATTCAGCAGCATGGGGGTTGGATTGACGTGGAAAGCAAGGTTGGCGAGGGAACCGTATTCCGCGTTTATCTTCCGGCCTTTGCCGAGGAGCAGGCAACAGCCGCCGAAGGCAAACTGAAGCAGATCCCGAGAGGCAGGGAGACGATTCTTCTCGTGGAGGATGATGTGGTGCTCTTGCGTTCCGTCATCAGCGGCCTGCAACTGCTGGGCTACCGGGTGGTGGAAGCAGTCGATGGGGTGGACGCTTGGCTCAAATGGCAGGAGCACAGCGAGGAAATTGATTTACTGCTGACGGACATGGTGATGCCGGGAGGAATGAACGGATTGGAATTGGCCCAACAAATCCAGAACGCCATGCCGGGCTTCAAAGTCATCCTTTCCAGCGGCTACAGCGACACATTGAACCACGCCAACCCCGAGTTATTTCCGGGCATCACCATGTTGCCCAAGCCGTATGGAATCTCGGTGCTGGCGAGAACCATCCGGCAGTGTCTTGATGCAAGCGGGGGATAGCGTTTCTCGGAAAGAATTTTCGCGACGCAGAAGGTGGATCGTGCGCTCCGCGCGCGATTCCGGGCGTGGGCGTTGCAAACACAATCAGCTCGCTGCGCTCGATCTGCTTTGAAGAATCGCCCGCGGAGCGGCCGATCCACCGTCCCCCGCTGCAAAGCGGCTGGGGAGGACATTATTCCCCTGTCTTTCCCGGACACCGCTCGCGGTATTTCAAAAGCAGCGGGACGAGCTTGCGCGCTTTCCAGTAACGGGGGACAAACTGGCCCGGCGTGTGCAGGCAGCGCAAGAGCCACCCAAGGTAGAGGCGATCCGCCCAGTCGGGGATGCGCACCTGGTCTCCGCTGAGGAAGCCAATGGCTGCGCCGGTGCAGTGGAGCCCCGGGCGGTAACTCGCGCCCATTTTCAAATAGTAAGCCAGCTTTTCCTGCACGCCGCCGCCGACGGCCATGATGATGTGCCGCGGTTTGCGGGCGTTCACAATTTCCAACAGGGCGGGGTCGGCGATCTGTCCCGCTCCATAGCGCGGCGCGATGTAGCAATCCTCGCGCGTGGTTGGGAAGCCGACTTGGTTGAGCCAGGGGAGCGTTTTCTCCATTGTCTCCACGGAGGGCATGACCCAAAAGAGCGCGCCGGGTTCGCGCAAGGATGGCTCTTCCAGGAGCAATTTCAGGTATTCCAGCCCGGAGACACGCTGGAGGCGCTCGCCTTTGATGAGCCGCCAGAGCAACACCATCAACCCGCTGTCGGTGATTGCCAGGTCGCTATGCAGCAGCGCGTCGCAGGTCGCGGAGTCCTCCGCCATGGTCAGCAGCACGGGGGCCGAGGGTACCACCACCAGCCCGCCGCCCATCGCGATCTCCACGGCTTTTTGCGCCGAGCCGTTGAAAAAGCAGACCCCGAGGATGCGGTGGTAAGTCGGTTCCATAGTGTTGAAGCGGGGGCGTATCAGCCTATTGCGGGCGCTTCTCGCCGGGAGCGCATTGTTTTTTTAACTCAAAGGTCTTTGCGACGCTCAGGAATTCATAAAACCCGTGCAGCCGCGCAAAATAGTAGCCCTCGCGCCCGTCCAGGAAACCGCGTTGCCAGAAATAGACGTACAGAAAGCGGAGCCATTCGCGGCACGGCAGATGATGGGAAATTTGCTTGAGCCGCCGCCGGATGCCGACGTCGCTCATTTGCAAACGGCCCTCGCTGGCTTGGAGGTAGCGATCCAACGCCACGCGGGATTCCCAGTTTGAGTAGCGGTTGTGCTTTTCCACAAACACATCCACGGAGGGGAAAGCGTAGTGATCCATCTCACATTGGAGGTGGCCGGTCTTGCCTTGGACGATCACGTGCTCGTGGACTTCGTTGTCGCCGCTGTGCGTGTCCACGTTGGTGAGCTTTTCATAGCGACCCAGCCGGTGCCGGAAGAGGCGCAGGTTCCAGTTTGGGTAATAGGCGTGCTTGAGCCATTTGCCCATGAACATGAAGCGGCGGTTGATCCAGTAGCCGTCCAGCGGAGGGTTCGGATCGGCGGCTATGGCGCGCATTTCCGCTTCCGCCTCGGGAGGGATCACCTCGTCGGCGTCGAGGATAAAGACCCACTCGTATTTGAAGGGGAGATTTTCCAGCGCCCAGTTCTTCTTTTTCGGCCAGACCCCGTTGAATTCAAACTGCACCACCTTGGCCCCGTGCTCTTGGGCGATCCGCTGGGAACCGTCTGTGCTCCCGGAATCGACCACAAAAACGTCGTCCGACCAGGCCACGGAGGCGAGACAACGAGGAAGGTTGCCCGCCTCGTTTTTAATGGGAATGAGAATGCTGACAGACACGGGATGGGAGCAAACAGGGTTGGAGGGAGAGGCGTTTCGCGCGACAACAAGAACGCGGAGAATCATGGAGACTTCAAGGGAGTTCGTCAAGGGCTAGCAAGAGAGATCCAGCGGTTCCACCCAGGCCAAAAACCGCATACGCAAACATACGCACATCTGCGTATTGCGCATTTTTGCGTAATGCCTCAAGCTCACCCCAGTTGAAGCAAGAATAGTTTTAAAAAAACGCTCAAACCCTATGAAAACAGCCCTTACAAAAGCGCTCGCCAGCACGCTCGCCCTCGCTGCTCTCATCTTGGCCTCGCCGGCTCAGGCCACTCTGGTTGCTTATACTGTGGATGCTGTGGCACCGCTGCAACTCGCCTCTCCGATTGCCGCGCCTGCGGATGCTCCTTGGGGAGCGAATGGCTACCCCGGAGACACCCTCTCACTCCAATCCTACTCTGGCGGCTTCGACCTCACGGTGGGCACGTCCATCCAAAAAATAAACGCCCTCGATTGGACGGTAAACTACACCTATGGAGGCACGGCGACAGATCCGAACGCCTGGAGTGATGTCCAGTCCGCCTTCACCCTCTCCCGGCAGATCCAAATCGGGGAAGGAACGGCGATCCTTACCCAAACGGGGCTCCTTACTGCGGGTTGGGACAACGACTACCTGCATCTTAACGCCGGTTCCACAGCCACCCTTTACACGCAAGGCTACAGGATTGACATCACCACACTCGCCACTCCGTACGGTGGGGCCGGGAGCGATGGAGGCGCCACCACCTTCGACGGTGGCAATCCGTGGACACAGCCCTCTCAAGACCTGTACGCGCAATTTGTCGTCACCCAGGACTCGGGCATGGCAGCGGCCCCTGAACCCGGCAGCATCGCCGCGCTCATGGGCTTGGCGGCGCTCTCCCTTGGGTCTTCGGCGGTTTCCCGCATGCGCTCCAAAAAACACCTGGCGCTGTTTCAAGCGGTGAAGCAATAGAGCATTTTACAAAA
>SESG01008976.1_pt1 | contig 17340 bp, 14 predicted proteins | sample 3171421 | NCBI WGS metagenome assembly SESG01 (sample SAMN10866946, study PRJNA518727) | freshwater metagenome | biome: subpolar coniferous forest; feature: holomictic lake; material: water; isolation source: holomictic Lake 227, 6 m and 8 m depth | place: Canada: near Kenora, Ontario | collected... | reverse complement strand
TTATTCCTCCTAATGATTTTCGCAAAATAAGCAGATAACAAATTGAACTATTTGTCAACTATGCAGTTTTGACTATACTTTATTACCGGACAAAAAATAATTCAATTTATGTCCGGTAGTTTTCTTTCATGCTTTGCTATGGGAAAGTATTACTATGGTTCAACGATATGCACACCATTATCCTGAGACTCTCAGGTCTGCCATTGAGGTTATGGATAACCTCCGTAAACCGGTTATCGCAAATTTATCACAATAGCCAAAAAAAGAGGGTTACAAACCATCTTTGTGGCTTGTAACCCCTTGATTTTGTTGGTGGGCCGTGAGGGATTTGAACCCTCGGCCAACGGATTAAAAGTCCGCTGCTCTACCGCTGAGCTAACAGCCCGTCTGAGTGATTATTTTGAACCTGCCCTCTTAGCAGCTAGGGCGGCGTGTGTCAAGAACAATAAGTCATTTATGGAAAGGATCTTCCAGAAGTATTGTTTCCTCGCGTCCTGCGCCCACGGATACAAGAACAATTTTGGCTTCCGCCAGTTCTTCCAACCGCTTCAGATACTTTCGGGCATTGGCCGGCAGATCGTTTATATCGCGTGCGTCAAGAATATTTTCCTTCCAGCCGTCGTATTCTTCATAAATTGGTTGACACGCAGAAAGCACGCGCATACTGGCCGGTGCGGCGTAAGAAAACTCACCGCTTGCGGATTTATAGCCGACGCAGATTTTCAGTTTGCTCAAACCGGTTAAAACATCCAGTTTAGTAATGGCCAGCGCGGTAATACCCGAGACTCGAACTGCCTGACGCACAAGTACCATGTCCAGCCAGCCGCAACGGCGTTTACGGCCGGTTGTCGCGCCGAATTCCTGGCCTACCTGCTGCATGTGATTGCCGATATCGTCTTGTAATTCTGTGGGAAAAGGGCCTTCGCCGACTCTTGTGGTGTATGCTTTGCAAATTCCTACTACAGTGCTTATGGCATTAGGCCCGATGCCGCTGCCGCAGGAAGCATTGCCGGAAACTGTATTGGAAGAAGTCACATAAGGATACGTTCCGTGATCGACATCAAGGTGAGAACCTTGTGCTCCCTCAAAAAGAATTTTCTTTCCCTGTTTTATTTCGTGATCCAGGATTAGTGAAGTATCCGCCACATAAGGCTTGATCTTTTGGGCATAGGCTAAATATTGGGTGGCTATTTCTTTCTCGTCAAGCGGCTTATCCTTAAAGTAATTTACCAGTAAGAAGTTCTTTTCTTCCAGGCTTTGTCGCAATTTCTCCCGGAACAAATCTTCTTCATAAAGATCACCCACACGGATTCCCGTTCGGGCAACTTTATCTTCGTATGCCGGACCAATTCCTCTGCCTGTCGTGCCGATTTTTTTACCAGATGCCCTGGCTTCACGTGCCTGATCTATGCTGCGGTGGTAAGGCATGATTAAATGAGCTTTTTCGCTGATAAAAAGCTTAGTGTTGGGCGGTAAAAGTCCGCCCTGCTGCAATTCCTCTATTTCTTGAAGAAAAACAACGGGATCAAAAACAACACCATTACCGATAATGCAAATTTTATGGTCATGCAAAATTCCTGAAGGAATCAGATGCAAAATAGTTTTTCGACCTTGAACAACCAGCGTATGGCCGGCATTATTCCCACCCTGAAAACGCGCAACTACATCCGCTTTTTCTGTGTATAAATCAACAATTTTCCCTTTGCCCTCATCGCCCCACTGAGTGCCTACAACTGCAACATTGGACATAAATAATCCTTACATTTTGATCGGTTTGATGGAGGTTACATGGGGCAATTTCCGCAATTTTTCCAAAACATCAGTGCCCACTGCCGAATCAGTATTTAAAATAACCAGCGCTTGTTTTGCCTGAGGATCACGGCTTAAATGCAGGCGGGCAATATTTACTTTATTTTCACCAAGAGTGGTTCCCAGATTTCCAATAACACCAGGCCTATCGTCATTGGATACTGCCAGCATGAAGCCTTCGGGAACGATTTCCACGGAAAATTCGTTAATGCGCACAATTCGCGGATCATGTTTGCCGAATAACGCACCGGCAGTGATGCTTGTCTCTTTTGATGTTTTTACACTCAGCGTAATCATATTGGTGTAATCTTTGATTTCACTGCTTTTAGATTCAATAACCTTGATGCCTCTTTCTTTGGCAATAATCGGAGCATTAATATAATTGACAGCTTCGGTTAAAACCGGTTCCAACAGGCCCTTGATCAGAGAAATAGTTATCGGGGCGACATTGTGATTGAGAATTTCTCCGCTGTATTCGATCTTCACTTCCTGTATGGCGCCGGTGATTAATTGCGCCTGGAATGTCCCCAGCTTTTCGGCCAGATCAAGATAAGGCCGGATAACCGTCATTATTTCCGCGCTGACAGAGGGGAAATTGACCGCGCCTTTAATTTCGCCTGTGGCAAAGTAGGCGGCAATCTGATGAGCGATAGCAATAGCAACGCTTACCTGTGCTTCATCGGTGGACGCGCCCAAATGCGGCGTGCAGATAACATTATCCAAAGCAATTAATTCCATATTTTTAGTCGGCTCTTCTTCAAAAACGTCAATTGCCGCGCCGGCAACTTTACCGGATTTAAGCGCGTCATAAAGAGCTTTTTCGTTGACGATTCCGCCACGGGCGCAGTGAATCAGGAATACGCCTTTTTTCATTTTGGCAAACGAATCCGCGTTGACCAGATCTCTTGTTTCCTTGGAAAGAGGTGAATGAACCGTGATGAAATCAGAGTTGGCATAAATATCATCAAGGCTGACAAGCGTCACGTCCATTTGCGCGGCAACATCCGGAGAAATGAAAGGATCATGGGCAATTACTTTCATTTTAAGACCGTTGGCACGATCAGCGACAACAGCGCCGACACGACCGAGCCCCAGGATGCCCAACGTCTTGTTGCAATACTCATTACCCATGAACTTACTTTTTTCCCACTTGCCTGCTTTCATTGAAGCGGTGGCTTGGGGTATCTTACGGGCAAGGGACACCATCATGGCGATGGCATGTTCGGCTGTCGTCACAGTGTTTCCGCCGGGAGTGTTCATCACGACAATGCCGCGTTTGCTGGCAGCGGGGATATCAATATTATCAACACCTGCGCCTGCGCGGCCGATAGCGGAAAGCTTTGTTGCCGCTTCAATTATTTCTGCTGTAGCTTTGGTAGATGATCGGACAATCAGCGCGTCATAGTCTTTGATCACCGCTTTTAATTCTTCAGGCTTCATGCCTGTTTTGACGTCAACTTTAATCCCCGGTGCGTTGCCTAATATTTCCGCAACTTCGGGTGCCATCGAATCACTGACTAATACTTTTTTCATATCTTTCTCCTTAATAATAATTAGAGGCTTTTAACTTTTTCAGCATAAACTTTTTCCAGCTCCGCAAGCGCGATCTTGAGATCCGCCTCTTCAATTGTCGGACCACACCAGAAACGGTACCCGGCAGGCGCGTCTTTGTAAGAGTTGATGTCATGGGCGATATTTTTCTTGCTCAAGTCTGAAGCGATGCTTTTCAGGAATTTACCTTTTTCATCCGCCGCAAGCGCATTGACTTTGGTGCTTGTCACACTCAGGCAAACGGATGTGTTAGAACGAGTTTTGGCATCGGCAGCCAGAAATTCCGCCCAGTCTGTTTTGGCTACCCAGTCTTCAACAACTTTCAGATTGGCCTGGCTTTTTTTGATGAGACCCGCAAGGCCGATTTTACCTGCCCAATCGAGTGCGTCAAGATAATCTTCAACACAAATCATGGAGGGAGTATTGATGACATCACCATCGAAAATAGATTTGTTGATTTTACCGCTTTTCTTGAGGCGGAAGATTTTTGGCATGGGCCAGGGCGGATCATAAGATTCCAGACGGGCAACGGCTTTGGGGCTTAAAACCATCATACCGTGCGCGGCTTCACCACCGAGACATTTCTGCCACGAAAAAGTCAAAACATCAATCTTACTCCAGTCTATTTCCATGGCGAAGGCGGCGCTGGTGGCATCGCAAAGCGAGAGCCCTTCGCGGTTAGCCGGGATCCAGTTGTAGTCCGGTAGCTTGACGCCGCTGGTTGTGCCGTTGGCGACAAACACGACATCGTTTGTCCAGTCCACAGATTTTAAATCAGGAATTTTCCCATAATCCGCTTTGAGAACTTTAGGATTAAGTTTGAGTTGCTTGGCGATGTCTGTTGCCCAGCCTTCGGAAAAACTTTCCCAGACCAATACGGTAACTGGTTTGGGACCCAAAAGACTCCACATGGCGCATTCAAAAGCGCCGGTATCTGAAGCCGGCATGATGCCTACCAGATAATCTGCCGGAATATTTAATACTTTCTTTGTTTCGCTTATGGATTTGACAATTCTCTCTTTACCCAGCGCGGAACGGTGAGAGCGACCGACTGTGGCGCCCTTCAACGCGTCAATATTCCATGCTGGCCTCTTACTGCAAGGGCCGGAACTAAAGTTAGGGTTCTGCATAAGTAACCATCCTTAAAATAATTTTTCAAAACAACGGGCATGTCATACCAGCATTAAAATCATTACTCAAGAAATTTTAACTGAAATTTCATTTTACTGGCCGGTGGCACAGTCAGATAAAGTCTATGAACCTGATAATGTTACGTATTTCAGGGAATGAACCACAATTTTGGCCTGTACGAAGGTGAGTAGTTTCTACAATCGTGCCAGCGGATTTTCAATCAGGATGCCTTCAATGATCTGCCCGGAATTCAGATCCTCTGAGATTATTTTTCCCGCCTGCAGACGCAGCGCAGCGGCAACAATCAGCGCGTCCCAAAAAGAGATACCGTTCTTTTCCTCGATTTCAGAAGCCCGGATAGTCGTCTCCGGATCATTGACCTGCACGGGCCATGCAAGATAATTCCGGATAATTTCTCGTGCTTCAGCCAGCTTCAAAGGATTCTTGATCTTGCGCGTGATGGTGACATAAAACTCCTGAAGCACCTGTGTACTGATAACCCCCGTTTGCGCTTCCCACAGGCTTTCCATTATGGCGGAAGCCTTGGCATGGCGATCTCCGGCGCTTAAGTCGTGCGCATAAACGAGGATATTGGTATCCACAAATATCCTATCTTTCATGTAGTTCATCTCTTGAAGGGTAGCGATCCATCCCGGAATTAAAGCCCGCCTTCATCGCGGCAATTGCCTTCTGTTTCGCTATATCGTATTGCCTTACGTTCTGGATGATTCTTTCCAGTTCCAGTCGCAACATCCGATTCAGCGATGTCCCTTGCTGAGCCGCGATCATCTTGCCTGCACGGATCATGTCCTTATCAAGGCTGATGGTGATATTTTGTTTCAATGGAAACCCTCCTGATTCGCACGTGGTTCACGTGTAACATGGAAGAGTTGAAAAATCAAACGGAAAAAAATCATGGTAACTTATGCGGAATAGAGTTTTCGCCGCGTGACCTCACGCGGCGAATAAAGCCGGACGCACCGGTACGATGCTATTGTTTATACCTTATAAAACAAATTCCTTTTTAATCGTCACGCAGCCGTTGCCGGCCGGCATGAAAAATATCTTGGTGGTTACGCCACCGTCACGTATGAAAATGGTCTTGGATAACGTACCAATCCTTTTTAGTGTGCCAAAATTCTTGTTGGCGATCACGTCACACTTCTGCGGCCAGTAGACGACAGAATCATAGGTGGCGCCGCAACCATTGGCCTGATTGGGGGCAAAGCTGGCAGAAACGTAGGCCACACCGTTTTGAATGGGTATTTCCATGGCTATCGGGATCAGATTTGCGTCGGGCTGGTTAGGCGGCATCATCATCACTGCTCCCGCATTTTTGGTAAATCCTAAAAAATTGACCACCTGATTAATGCGTCCGGCGCAGTTGAGCACACCTTTTTGCACCGCGGCCTGGGTTACAGCATTTGTAGCTGATTGGACTGGTGCCTGCTGCTGCGCCTGTGGCGGCGGTGGTGGAGCGCTGGCGGCTGGCGGAGCGGCCTGTGGGGCGCCCTGCGGAGCTACCTGCGCGAACACCTGGGTTGCTAATAAAGCTAAAACAACGACAAACAAAAATATCATCCGATGAAACATGTGTCCCTCCTTACTTTGATGAAATTGTCTATACAAACTTGAAAGTAATTGCAAGAGATTTATTTACACAGACAAAAAAGGCCGCCCCTTGTAAAAGGGGGCGGCCTTGGGAACTGCACCTGAAAAATCAGGGATTAGAATGAATACTGCAGACCAGCGTTCCATACAGGGACTGTGTGGCCGTCGTAGCCGGGTACAAAGGCGCAACCACCCTTAACCACAAAGCGTTCAAGGAAGCGGGCGCTGATGCCGCCGGCAATGGAAACCTGCGACATATAACCACCGGTACCAACGCCGATAGCAAATCTTTTACCTGGCTCCACCTGGGGCAGCGCGGCCAAACCAGCAACCATCGCCAAACCGGCGCCCAGTTGACGCACGTTGACGGCATCATAAGGCGCCAGACCATCATCAACTCCGTGCACACGCACCGGCTCGCCATTAGAAGTGTTGGAGAATGTCGCACCATCATCGTGCAGAGTCATTGCGCTGGAGCTTCTACCGCCGGATATCGTTGTCTGAGTTTCTGTAATCACGATACCGTGGGTTTGGCCCAGGCCGTTAGTCAGGGTCAGTGAAGCGGTGGATTCAGTGGCAGTATGGCCAACGGCGGTGTTGGTCAGTTTGCCATTGACATCTACCTCAGTCTGGGATCCTGTAGATCCCTTCATCACAATGGCAGTGCCGGCACTGGTAGCAGTAGTTGCGCCAACAAGGTTACTGGTCCCCGTGGAAGAACCGACAACGGTAGTGTTTGCAGAGTTACTGGAAACATAGTCCAGAGTTCCGTTAATATACACATTGCCGTCAACATACAGACTGCCGTTGATTTTGTTTGTGTACGACTTGCTGTCCACGACGTGACCAATGGTATTTGTACCAGTACTCTCCGCGGCATTGTAAGCAGTGTAACCACCACCGGCACCGATTACCATGGTGCCGTCAGAACCATTGGTAGCCATGGTTCCGCTATTGGAGGCGCGAATTGTTGCGGTTGTCGCGTTAGTTTTAACCATACCGCCAGTTGTATTATCCCCTGCTGCGTTGGTACCCATGGTGGAGGTTGTGTTGTTCAGTGTAGTATAGCCTGCGCCGGCATAAGAATTTACGGTAGTGGTGGTTGTGGTGTTACCGATTGTGTTGGTGCTGGCAGCAGAACCTGTACCGATATTGTTGGCAGTAGCGAAAGCATTAACACCGATGTTGTTGGTAGCGCTGTTGATGTATGTGGCATTTGCAGAATTACCAATCGTTACAGCACTGGTGCTGGTACCGGTGTTGATGTTCGTTACCGCATTGTTACTTGCGTTGATGCTGGTTGTGCCGGTGATGGCGGTGCCGATTGTGCTATTGATGGACACACCGGTAGTAGTAAGAACTGAAATACTACTGCTTGCAGCAGCAGTCCCATTAGAATTAATTATAACACCCTCGTTTACGCTGTCATCGGTATTCCCAGTGATACGTATTGTATCAATTGCTGTAATGGTGCTTATATTTGGGCTACCTCCGGTCTCACCTAGTAGTGGTGTAGCAAACGCTGAATTCACCATAAACATGCTCATTAACGCCAAGCAAATTAATGATGCCCCCCCATAAAAAATATTCCTCTTCATTTTATTTCTCCTTTTCTTCTCGAAAAATATGGCATTACTGCCCATTCATTCAGTAGAACATCCACCTTAACCAGGATGGGTTGCCTACCCCTCTTATAAAACAAATTCCTTTTTTATCGTCACGCCGCCGCTGCCGGCCGGCATGAAAAATATCTTGGTTGTTCCGCCACCGTACAGTACAAAAATAGACTTAGATAACGTGCCATTATTTTACCATTTTTTTGTTGGAAATCAAGCAATATTTTTGCATTATTTCTGCGGTTAGTACGCAACCGTTTCATACATCCCGCCACAACCGTTGGCCTGATTGGGGGCAAAGCTGGCAGAAACGTAGGCCGCCCCTTGTGAAAGGGGCGGCCTTGGGAATTGCTACCTGAAAAATCAGGGTTAGAATGAATACTGAGTACCGGCGTGCCACACCGGGACTATATTCTAACCTTGCGGATTAAAAATTATACATGAATCCCGCATTTGTGGTGAAGGTAGTGGTGCTCTCTCCGTAACCCAGCCCCACTCCTGCCGATACATCGAGATTATCCCATATTGCTGCCTTTAGACCAATGGCTACGGCGTTTGAACCTTGAAAGTAACCATAACCAGCGCCGATACCAAATTTCCTTCCGGGCTTCAAGGCGGGCAGCGCAGATAAAGCAGAGACAGAGGCAATGCCGATATAGGCTTTTCGCAACTGACGGTAGTTTACCGCATCAAAATCATCTGTGCCATCGGCAACACCGTGTACACGCACCGGCAGGCCATTAGAAGTGTTGGAGAATGTCGCGCCATCATCGTGGAAGGTTAGTGCGCTGGAGTTTCTTCCTCCGGATATAGTCGTTTGAGTTTCCGTAACCACGACACCGTGGGTATTGCCATCGCCGTTAGTAAGGGTCATGGAAGCGGTGGATTCAGCGGCGCCGGTGGTAACGACGTTGGTCAGCTTACCGTTGCCATCGACCACAGTCTGTGTTCCGGCAGAGTCCTTCATCACAATAGCGGTGCCGGCAGTGGTGCCACCAGTTGCGCCAACCAGCTTGCTTGTTCCCGTGTTTCCAACAACGGTTGTATTTGCCGAATTACTCGATACATAGTCCAGCGTACCGTTAATGTACACATTGCCATCCACGAACAGATTGCCGTTAACCTTGTTCTGGTACTTTTTGCCGTCCAAAATGCCGGTCGGCGAAAGGGTCGTCTGGATGGTGGTATTGGCAGCAATGGTCTGCACAGCGTTAGCGTTGAAGACAGTTACCGCACCAGCACCGATATGGGAAGTATTGCCCACTGTGCTGTTTGTAGCCAGTGTGCCGGTGCCACTCATGGTCGCGTAAGTGGGCGCAGCCGAGAAAGAACCGCCGCCGCTAACATTCATGTTGGCAGCATCGTTGGCAATAGACAAAGTGCTATTGCCGCCCTTTACAGTCGCCGTGGTGTCTTTGTTAGTGTTGCCGATATTGGTAGTAGAAACACCTGCGCCTGTGCCAATGTTATTGATTACCGTTCCGGCACCGGCGGTGGCTGTGCCAAAACTGTTAGTTGTCGTGCTGCCAGCAACGCCTGCCGACCCGATGCTATTGTTGGTTGTACCTGCACCGCCAGCGCCTATAGTATTGGCGGTTATGCTGGTAGATGAACCCAAAGTTCCTGAGCCGATGACGTTGGTGACATCGCCGCCGCCGGTGCTTGAGCCGAAGTTGTTATTCGTGGGGCCGGTACCGGAACCTCCCAGACCAATGTCGTTGGTCACAGTGCCGCTGCTGCTACTGCCTGTGCCGATGGTGTTATTCACTGTGGTGGTCGTAGCGCCGCCGTCACCGATAGAGTTGGTGACCTTGCCGCCGTTAATTCCGCCCTTGCCGATGGTGTTGATTACAGTGCCGCCGTCATCACCACCGCCGCCAAAGTTGTTGATGATGGTACCGTTGCCGGTAGAAGTTCCGATGTCATTGGTGGCGACCTGATTACCCGTAACCGGAGCAGAGATGATTTGCACGCCGTAGTCATTAATTCGGATACCGGCCGTGCCGGAGTTGGACATGATGGCAACGTCTGCCCAATTGCCGACTCCTGTCGTTGTGTCATAGATGGCACCCGTTGAAGAATCTGTGACCAATTTTGTGTCTTTGTTGTACGTCACAGAACCGCTAGTTTTAGAGGTTAAGCCGTCGTCCACGAGAGTCCAGACTGGATCCGCCTTCAAATTAGCACCGCCGCCGCTTCCACTAATGCTCACCGCCCCCACCAACCTGCCAGCGGTGTCGTTGGAAACCGATCCGCTTGTGGAGCCGCTGATGAGTACACCGCTGCCCGTGGAAGGTGCTGCCACCACGATCTTGTTAACACCGGCCTGAATCGTATTGGTTGTACCCAAAATCGTATTGGTCGAAGCAGCGCTCCCGATGTTAGTCGCCCCACCCGCCGTGCCGATGTTCGTGGTGGCTGTGCCCGAGGTGTTGATGTTCGTAGTTCCTATCAGCGTACTAGTGCCTGTCTGGTTCAACGCGCCGTTATTGTTGATGGTGCTGCTGTTGAGCGCAGTAATATTACCGGTCGTCGCATTCACTGTTCCGGCGGTGAGTGTTGTCACCCCGGATATGTTGTTGGCGCCACTGGTACCGTCATTGACATGGATGGCACCGGAAGTAATGCCACCGTTGGCGGTCAGTTCGCCGGTCAGGGTGGTTGTGCCGCCGACAGTCAGGTTGTTGGTCACGCTTGCTGAGTTGAGAGTAGCCAAGCCGGATGTTGTTATTGTCGTTGCATCGATAGCGCCGGCGTTGGTGATCCCTTGACTGTTGTTGTCAAAAACTCCACCACTGTTGCTCATGCCGCCAGTACTTACCAGGCCGACGCCGCTAATTATGCCGCTGGCACCGATTGTGGTAGCGCCGGTGATCGCGCCTGTTGCGGCGATGCCTTTATTGTTGTTAGTGATGCCGCCTGTGGTCGTTGTGAGTCCGGTAACGCCCAGCGTGCTACTCAATGTTGTTGCACCGGTGACGCTCAATGTTCCGGAGATTTGCGTGTTGCCAGTGTCGGAGTTAACCGTGAACGCAGGGGTGTAAATAGTTATGGGGAAACCTGGGATGATCTCGGAGGTAGTGGCTTTATTGACGACAAAATTATCGTTCACCTGAAGCTGCTGATTTACAACCAACTTATCCGATAGAGCGTAGAAAACTGAGTTACTTTGGAAACTCTCATATGACATTGATGTTCCATCAATAGCCCCCGTATAACCAACTAGAACGTAGAACCCTTCGTTCGCAGGTGCACCGTCGCTGTTGACCCTTATATAACCTGCAGCTTCATAGTCACTAATGGAATCGGTCCTAACCGCCGCAGCCTGATTCGCCGGTGCCAATAGCAGACCAATGGCTGCCACGATAGTCAGCGCCCGCAGTATCTTTTTTCTGATCTTCTCTTTTCTGATTTTTCGCTCTATTTTCATGATTTCTCCTCTATTTATTTGAATTTTTTCTTACTGAATAACTTCTTTCTTTATAGATATGCAGCCGGTTCCTGCCGGCATAAAAAATATTTTCGTTGTTAAGCCGCCATCGAGTACAAAAATTGTCTTGGATAGCGCGCCGATCTTTTTGAGTGTGCCAAAATTCTTGCTGGCCACCACGTCACATTTCTGCGGCCTGTACACGACTGTTTCGTACATCCCGCCGCAGCCGTTGGCTTGATTGGGGGCAAAGCTGGCGCTGGCATAAGCCGCAGCCGCGCCCTTGATCGGGATTTCCATTGAGACGGAAACCAGTTGCTGATCAGGATTAGCAGGCGGTAAGAAAATCATGGCGCCGACACCCGGAGTGCCGCCAGTGAGGAAATTGGACACCTGATTGATCCGTCCGCTACAGGCCTTTATCCCTGATTTTTCCGCCGCCTGCGTAATTCTGTTGATGTCGGCAGCTTGCGGTTGCGCCGGAGCTGCTGCTGCAGCAGGCTGGTCCTGAGCCATGGCCAGTGGGATCAGCGGTGCCAGACCAAAGGCTGCAATTAGTATTAAAGTCAGTATTGTTCTTTTCATAATATTTTCTCCTTCTTTGGGGTTTTTAATAGTATTCAGAGCGCCGGATTTTGCTGCTTATGCTGGCGATAGATGGAGCATTTCCGGTAGTTATCCATGCAGAACTCCACCACGCTGGGCACCGTGCGCCCATTGACGTTGCGGCAATAGCAATCATCAAATGGCTGTTGTGAAAATTCACACAGGAGTGCTGTCTGTTCCGGAGGCTTCTGTTTGGTTAATTTTGCTCGCATGACTTGCTGCTTAGCAAAGGATGTGCCAAATATGAATATACCATAAATACAGGATGTTACGTTATCCAAGGGGATTTTTCAGGTATGCAAAATTGATAGTGCTAGCTAAAATAGATAGCTAAAATAGATAGTGGGGGGGGGGGGGCGAAGCTGCTATTCTTCATCAATTGCGATGCCGTGTTTTTCGAGCTTCCGCCGGAACGTGTAGTAGTTCATGCCCAGCATGGCGGCAGTTTTCATCCGCTGGCCATGGCAATACCGCAGAGCCTCCTCCAGCACCCAGGTTTCCAGGCTATCCATCCGGCAGGGAAACGGCGGGAGCGATAGCACAGAAACAGGCGCGTCCGTGCCTGCGGGACCGTTTGCTGTTATGAAAACTGTTGCGGACACGGCAGTGATATCCGCTTCGGTAATTGTCTCTCCTGCCGTCAGAATCACCCGCCGGATAACGCTTTTGAGCTGCCGAATGTTCCCCGGCCACGGCATATTCACAAGCTGTTTCAAAGCATCGTCAGTAAGCGACGGAGGAGCAATGCCCAGCTCATCGCACGTCTCTTGCAAAAACTTTCTTGCCAAAGGCTCAATTTCATCTTTCGTCTCCCGCAGTAATGGCAACGTGATGACCGTATCTGCCAGACGATAGTAGAGATCCTGGCGGAATCGCCCGGCCTGAGCCTCCTGCTCCAGATTTGTGTTACTGGCGGCAATGACGCGCACATCCACCTTCTTTTCTACCGTACTGCCCAACGGGATGAACGTTTTTGCTTCGACGAAACGCAATAGTTTGACCTGTAGCTCGATCGGGCAGGCATCTATGTCGTCCAGAAATAACGTGCCACCGTCGGCAGCTTCCGCCAGCCCTGCCCGATTGCGGTCAGCACCGGTGAACGCGCCACGGACATGGCCGAACAGTTCACTCTCGGCAAGATTCAACGGCAGCGCCCCCATCTGCACAGTGAAAAAGCTCGCGTCACGGCGGGGGCTAAGGTTGTGGATAATGCTCGCCAACCGTGATTTTCCGGTGCCGGTTTCGCCTGCAAGCAGGATATTAAACGATGTGCGGGCAGCACGGGCGGTCTGTTCCACAACGACCATCTGGGCCGGCGATTCTCCTATTTGTACGCGCATGGATGCTCTCAGCTCATCGGAAAGATCGCGGATTTCACGTCGCTGGAGCACCGGCAGGGCCGCCTTGACCATTATTTCCAGTAACTCATTTGTGTCCACCGGTTTACGCACAAACGCGGCCACACCCAGTTCAATGGCTTTGAGCAGATAACTTGTTTCAGTAAAGGCGGTACAAAAAATGACCGGTATCTCGGGCACAAGCTTCTTCATCTACACGGCAAGTTCAATACCGTCCATAACCGGCATGCGTATATCGCTTAAGACCAGATCCGGCCGATGCTCATCGATAAGCGCTAGGGCCTCACGCCCATTGGGCGCCTGGATGACACGGCTGCAATACAGCTCCAGAAACGCGGCGGTCTGCCGCCTCAGTTCTTCTTCGTCCTCGGCAAGCAGTATGGTCAGACTCTTTAGTGCTTTCATGGCTGTTCCTCCAGAGGCAGTTCAATTCTGAAGGTCGCTCCTTTTGTGCTTTTAATCAGAGTGATGTGCCCTTCCATGCTGCTCTCCACAATCATGCGCGACATGTAAAGACCAATGCCTGTGCCACCCTTTTCATCCTTGGTGCTGAAATAAGGGGAAAATATCCGGGCAGCGTTTTCGGCGGATATGCCGCAGCCGTTGTCGCTGATGTCTATAATCAAGAGATTATCGCCACCTGTGGCTGTTGTTATTGTTACGCTGATCCGCCCCTCTTCCGGTTCTCCCCGACCAGCGCGACTTTCCAAAATTGCGTCGCGGGCGTTGCTCAGCAGGTTGAGCATGACCTGCTTGAATTCGTTGGAAAAGCCGCTCACAAGCCGGTTGTCGGATTCGTCGCAGCTTATTGCGACGGCAATACCGTTTCCGGTAAATTGAGGTTGGAAGAGCCTTACAGAGTCCGCTATACAGGAAAAGGGGGAAAAAGGCTTTTTCTCCTTTTCCGGGCGATAAAAATCGCGAAATCCCTCGATGGTGTCGGACATGTAGAGGATTTGGCGCATCGCGCCGGCCTTGAATTCAGCCAGGTATTCAGGCGTCAGTTCCTTCATGCTCCCTACTGCGGAGGTGCGCTGGACAATCATGCCCAGTGTGGCCAGAGGTTGGCGCCACTGATGGGCAATGGCGCTGATCATCTCACCCATGGCTGCCAGGCGCGATTGGTGAGCCAGATGCCGTTCCTGTAACACGCGACGCCTGGCCTCTTCTTCAACCTTTTCCTGAAGGGAAGACGAAAGCTCTCGATAACTTTCTTTGCTTTGGAAAAGTTCCTTCTCCACGCGATCGCTGGTTAGCGACAGATAGCTGTAGGCGATGACCAGCTCGACGATAATCCCGTAAAATACCAGCCAGCGCAGCAGGTAATCATGGGCCAGCATGTCGGAAACCGTTGCCAAAGGCGAGAGAGTGAAGTAGTACACGGTACGCGCAAGATTCAGTACAACCAACGGCAGCAGAATGCCCGACAAAAGCCACTGAATGGAATAACGGTGGAAGCGGACATGAATGAGCGGTTCAAGGGAGACGCGGGCAAAAAGAACTGCCAGGATAAGACTGATGCCGCCTGCCCGTGCGGCAAGATTATCCGAGATATAGGCGAAATAGCACAGGGACAGCATGCCTGCCAGCACCAGCGCGATGTTAAGCTCCGTGCCCCACCAACGCCTGCGAATACCGTGGAACTTATTTATTCCTTCGAGCAGCAACAGCGGATGCATCATGATCAAACCGTTGCCAATGACTTTGGGAATGAAATGTGGGTGCAGCTCGTTGAGCAGGATGGCAAGCATGGATCCGACCACCCAGCAGGCAGTTCCGATTATCCAGATGATAAAACCGGGATAAGTGGTTCTTGTCCGCCAGGTATGGATCAGAATCAGGATAAGGATAAAATCGATGATAATGCTGATAGCAAAAATGGTAGCGGTGTCAAATTCTGGATAAAGCATTGTTTTCCTTTGTTTTGACAAGGGATTACTTCCCTGTGGCGGAAGTATAGGAGGGCTGTTTTGGCTTGTCAAGGCATATTTAGCAGAGGTTTCGCCGCGTGAGGGCTACCCTAAAAAAGCAGGGCACACGACGCGGCCTACAATCTTCTCTTTCTCACCACCCCCCGGATGATCCACCACCGCCGGATGAGCCGCCACCGCCGGAAAAGCTAGACCCGCTGGAACTACTTGAACTGCCTGAGCTCCAGGAGCTGCCGGATGACATTGTGAAGCCACCGATAGACGCTTTTCCCTTTGTGCGCAAATCTGTGCTTGCTTTTTTGTACCAATCGGACCTGGCGATAATCAGTTTGGCGATAGGAAAAGCGATCACATAAGTTCCCAATAGGTAGAGGGCGCCTGTTGTACCTACAATAAAAATGGGGAACATGGCCCAAAAAGGAATAAGGAAAAGATAAAGAAACCAGCCCATTCCCGGTGTCAGTACACCAACCACGGTGAAGAGACCGATAATGCCAAAGACAAAAGCACCAATCAGTATCCGCTCGGCAAGCGACATATCCGGCGCTTCCATATTTAAGCCGGATGATTTTTTACCCGTGCCGCTTTCACCTTCCGGCACTTTGCCTCCTTCCAGCACGGAGATAATAGCCTGCACACCAGCGTCAATCCCGCCTGCGTAATCACCGGCTTTAAATGACGGAGTCAGAACATCGCGGATGATACTTCCCGCCACAGAATCAGGCATTATGCCTTCCAGGCCATAACCAACCTCAATGCGCATGCGTCTGTCTTTGGGCGCGACGATCAGCAGAATGCCGTTGTCTTTGCCTTTTTGTCCCAATTTCCATTCCTTAAACACGGCCACGGCATATTCTTCAATACTCTGGCCACCCAGCGTTGTCACTGTCAGAACAGCAATCTGGTTAGTGGTGCGCTCTTCATGGGCTTTAAGGCGGTCGGTAATTGACTTTCTTGCTTCCGGAGAAATAATTTGAGCGTTGTCGGTTACCCGACCGGTAAGATAGGGAATATCAGCGGCGATGGCAAAACTCGCGGCAAAAACTACGATAAAAATTACGGCATAATGAAGTATTTTTTTCATGCGCCCTTCTCCTCTATAATGTCGTTCGGTAGTTCATTAACAAATGCTTGAGGTTGTTCACCTGCAGAAATGATTTCCACAAGCTTTTTTAATCCGGTATCCAGTGCCCGCGCGGTCTTGCCTGCTATCAGATATGGACGCATATGTTGAATAATATTATCTGTGGCCTCCTGATTTAACTTTGAGACAAGCCCAGTATCGGGAAGCACAAAGATTTGCCGCTCGAATATGCTGACCAGCAGCAATACGGCCTTGCGCTTAGTTGTGGTAAACATTTGTTTGGAAAGAAAGAGAGATTCGGCGTATTGCCGTATCTCCACCTCGGCACGGTGAGCATGTAGAAAGAGCCTCGCAAAATCGGGAGAAAAAACGCACAATAGGGCAAAGCCCGCTGCTGCCGAGAGCATCATGACAATTGCCAGCAGCGCCGCGGTAGTGGGAGAAGGTAGCGGCCACAAAAGGTTCATCCCTAAAACTAAAAAGCCGGCAATGGAGGCGCCCAGCGCGAAGGCCTTCCAGGGGAGTTCCGCGTAGGAATCACTGCGTTCGATCACTGCCAGTACAATCTGAGCGCCTGTACGCTTTTCCGCATCAGCTATGCGCCGATCCAACTGTCCGCGTTCCTCAACATTTAATGTATGTTTCATTTTGGGCGATGACCTTCTTTCTTAGGATGGTTAATTTAATTATAAAAAAAATGGCGTCTTATGTCAAAGGAATAAACAAGAAATAAAAAAGCCCCTCGTCCGTATGGACAAGGGGCTTTTCCCTAATAGTCTTCAGTCTATCGACCTATTTCTTACATTCCCATTCCGGGGTATCCACCACCGCCGGGAGGCATGCCGGGCATTCCACCGCCGGCGCCCTTCTCTTCAGGCTTATCGGCAATCATGCACTGGGTTGTCAAAAGCAGCGCGGCAACTGAGGCTGCGTTCTGCAATGCAAAACGGGTAACCTTGGTCGGGTCAATGACACCTGCCGCGATCATATCTTCATACTGATCGGTGCGGGCATTGAATCCGAATGCGCCCTTCTTTTCTTTTACTCTTTCCACAACAATGCTGCCTTCCATACCGGCATTGCAGGCGATCATTTTAATCGGCTCTTCAATTGCTTTCTTCACAATATTGACACCGATTTGCTCATCACCTTGAAGTTCCATTTTAACCAACGCCGGAAGGGTCCGCAGATAGGCAACTCCACCACCGGGAAC